>JAABUZ0100004901.1_pt1 | contig 18049 bp, 19 predicted proteins | sample 5562091 | NCBI WGS metagenome assembly JAABUZ01 (sample SAMN12813069, study PRJNA571459) | rock metagenome | isolation source: Antarctica rocks | place: Antarctica: Victoria Land, Linnaeus Terrace sud | collected 2015-12-21
GCGAGCAGCTCGGCGAGCTCGGTCTGGCTGCGGACCGGCCGGCCGCCGACCAGGAGCTCGATGCGGGCCAGCCGCGCCGGCCGGGTCAGCGGTGCCAGCCGCAGGGGGCGTGCCGGCCGGGCGCTCATGGCCTTACCCGGGCGGGCCCGAGCAGAAAGGCGAGCAGCGCCTTCTGCGCGTGCAGCCGGTTCTCCGCCTCGTCCCAGACCGCGCTGTGCGGCCCGTCGATGACGGCTGCCGCGATCTCCTCGCCACGGTGGGCCGGCAGGCAGTGCAGCACCATCACCCCCGGGTCGGCGACGGCGACGAGCCGCTCGTCGAGGGCGTACGGCGCCAGGGCGGCCGCCCGCTCGGCGCTCTCGGCCTCCTGCCCCATCGAAGTGAAGACGTCGGTCGCGAGCACATGGGAGCCGCTGGCGGCCTCGACCGGGTCGTGGTGGACGGCGACGGAGCCGCCCGTGGTCCGGGCCAGCGACGTCGCGCGGGCGAGCACGTCGGCGTCGGGCAGGTGCGAGACCGGGGTCGCGATGCGGACGTGGATCCCGGCGTTGGCCCCGGCGAGCAGGTAGGAGTGGGCCATGTTGTTGCCGCCGTCCCCGGTGTAGGTCAGCGTCAGCCCGGCGAGCCGACCGAGCCGCTGCCGCACCGTCTGCAGGTCGGCCAGCAGCTGGCAGGGGTGGTAGGAGTCGGTCAGAGCGTTGACGACCGGCACGCTGCTGGCCGCGGCCAGGGCCTCGATCCGGCGGTGGCCGAAGGTGCGCAGCACGACGGCGGCCACGTAGCCCGACAGCACCCGGGCGGTGTCCTCGATGGTCTCCCCGCGACCGAGCTGGGTCGTCGAGGCGTCCACCACCACCGGGTGACCGCCGAGCTCGTGCACACCGACGTCGAAGGACAGCCGGGTGCGGGTGCTGGGCTTCTCGAAGACCAGCGCGACGCTGCGGCCCGCGAGCGGCAGGTCGGGTGTGCCGGCAGCCCCCCGCACAGCCTTGCGCCGGTCGGCGTCGTCGAGCACCGCGACCAGCTCAGCCGGGGAGAGGTCGTCGTCGCGCAGGAAGTGCCGGAGCACAGCCGGCGCCCCGCTCACCGGGGACCGCCGGTCAGCTCCGCGACACGGGCGAGCAGCTCGTGCACGCCGAAGGGCTTGAGGAAGACCGAGTCAGAGCCGAGCCGGGCCCGCAGGTCGGGCAGCGCCTCCTGCAGGCCGGTGACGACGACGACGGGGACAGCGGACAGCACCGGGTCGTGCTCGAGCTCCTCGAGCACCTGCATGCCGCCGAGGTCGGGCATGACGACGTCCAGGACGAGCAGGGCCGGCGGGTCGCTGGCGGCGGTGGCCAATGCGGCGATCCCGTCGCCGGCGGTGCTCACGGCGTACCCCTCCGCGGTCAGCAGGGTGTCCAGCAGTCCGCGCACGTTGGGGTCGTCCTCGACGACCAGGACGCGGGGCGGGCTCACGTCGACACTCTGGTCGCGGCGAGCAGGGCGGGGAGCGCAGCCGCGAAGCTGTCGGCCTGCCGGGCGGACAGGATCAGCGGCGGGGCGAGCCGGACCGCGTCGGGGACGGCGGCGTTGACGAGGAAGCCGGCCGCGCGGGCCGCGGTCTCGACCTGGGCGGCGACCGGGGCGGTCAGCACCAGCGCACGCCACAGCCCCTCACCGCGGACGCCGGCCAGCAGGGGGTCCTCGACGGCGGCGCAGGCGGCGGCCAGCCGGTCACCGACGCTGTGCACGTGGGCGAGCAGGCCGTCGGACTCGATGGTGTCGAGCACGGCGAGGGCAGCGGCGGCGCAGACCGGGTTGCCGCCGAAGGTCGAGCCGTGCTGGCCGGGGGTGAGCACGCGGCCGGCCGCCCCGACGCCGAGGCAGGCGCCGATCGGCAGCCCGCCACCGAGACCCTTGGCGAGGGTGACGACGTCGGGGGCGTCGGCCGGGTCGGGCAGGTCGGCGGTGTGGGCGAACCAGCGCCCGGTGCGCCCGATGCCGCCCTGCACCTCGTCGAGCACGAGCAGCGCGCGGTGGGCTCTGGTCGCCGCCCGGGCCGCCTGCAGGTAACCGGGTGGCGCCGGGACCACGCCGGACTCGCCGAGCGTCGGCTCCAGCACCACCGCGCAGGTGCTGTCGGTGACGGCGGCGGTGAGCGCTGCTGCGTCGCCGTACGGCACGAAGGTGACGTCGGGGAGCAGCGGCAGGAAGGGGTCGCGCTTGGCGGGGTTGCCGGTGAGCGACAGCGCGCCGGTGGTGCGGCCGTGGAAGGAGCGCTGGGCGGCGACCAGGTGGGTCTTGCCGGCGTCGATGGCCAGGCCGTGCCGGCGGGCGATCTTGAGCGCGGCCTCGTTGGCCTCGGCGCCGGAGTTGGCGAAAAAGGCGCGGGCGTCACCGTCGGTCGGGCGCAGCAGGGCGACGAGCCGCTCGGCCAGCGTCACGGCGGGTCCGTTGGCGTAGAGGTTGCTGGTGTGGGCGATGGTGGCGATCTGCCGGCTGACCGCCTCGACGACGGCGGGGTGCCCGTGGCCGAGGCTGGACACCGCGATGCCGCCGAGCAGGTCCAGATAGCCGCGACCGTCCTCGTCGTAGACGGTGCACCCCTCGCCGCGCACGAGGGCGATCGGTGGCGTGCCGTAGGTGTCCATCACCGCACCCGGCCAACGGTCGACGAGGCTCTGAGGAATCACGGGGTCACCATCGTGCCCACGCCGGCGTCGGTGCAGATCTCGAGCAGCAGCGCGTGCGGCACCCGGCCGTCGAGGACGTGGGCGCGGGCGACGCCGCCGCGGACGGCGCGCAGGCAGGCCTCCATCTTGGGGATCATCCCTGCCGAGAGGCTGGGAAGCAGCGCATCCAGCTCGTCGGCGGACAGCTGGCTGATGACGTCGCTGTTGGGCGTGGGGGGCCACGCGGCGTAGAGGCCCGGCACGTCGGTCAGCACCACCAGCTTCTCCGCGCGCAGTGCCACGGCGAGCGCGGCGGCCGCGGTGTCGGCGTTCACGTTGTAGATGCCGCCGTCCTCCCCGCGGGCGACGGTGGCGATGACCGGGATGCGGCGCTGGTCGAGCAGCGCGTGCAGGACGTCGGGCTGCACGTCGACCACGTCGCCGACGAACCCGACGTCGACCTCCTCGCCGTCGACCACGGCGGGGCGCCGGCGGGCGGTGAACAGGTGCGCGTCCTCGCCGGACATGCCGACGGCGTAGGGGCCGAAGGCGTTGACCAGCCCGACGACCTCGCGGTTGACCTCACCCACGAGGACCATCCGCACGACCCGCATGGTCTCCGCGTCGGTGACGCGCAGGCCGCCGCGGAAGCTGCTGGTGACGCCGAGCCGGTCCAGGTGCCTGGTGATCTGCGGGCCGCCACCGTGCACCACTACCGGGCGCAGGCCGACGTGGTGCAGGAAGACGATGTCCTCGGCGAAGGCGGCCTGCAGCTCCGGCGTGGTCATCGCGTTGCCGCCGTACTTCACCACCAGGATGGCGTCGCGGAAGGCCTGCATCCACGGCAGCGCCTCGACCAGGGTCTTGGCGGTGGACTGGTCCGAGCGGTCGCGGGTGCTGGTGGGCCCGCTCATGTGGAGTAGGCGCTGTTGAGTCGGACGTAGTCCTCGGTCAGGTCGTTGGTGAGCACGAACGCCGCGGCGCCGCCGGCATGCAGGTCGACCGTGATCCGCACGGCGCGGGGGGCGAGGTCGACCAGGGACCGGTCCGCGCCGATGCCGCCGGCCCGGCAGACCTCGACGCCATTGATGCTGACGTCGATGGCCTCGGGTGCGAACGCCGCCGACGTGGTGCCGACCGCGGCCAGGACGCGGCCCCAGTTGGGGTCGTTGCCGCGCAGGGCGCACTTGAGCAGGGGATAGCGGCCGACGGCGCGCGCGACCTCGAGGGCGTCGGCCTCGGTGGCCGCGCCGACGACGTCGATCCGCACCTCCTTGCTGGCGCCCTCGGCGTCGGCGACGAGCTGAGCGGCGAGGTCGGCGCAGACGCCGAGCACGGCACGGGCGAAGTCGCGTGGGTCGGGGACGACCCCGCTGGCACCGGAGGACAGCAGCAGCACGGTGTCGTTGGTGGACAGGCAGGCGTCGGAGTCCACCCGCTCGAAGGTGAGACGGCTGGCAGCCCGCAGCGCCTCGTCGAGCCCGGCGGCCGCCACATCGGCGTCGGTGGTCAGCACGGCCAGCATGGTCGCGAGCGCCGGGCTGAGCATGGCGGCTCCCTTGGCCATCCCCCCCACGGTCCAGCCGGCCGGATCGCCATGCACGGCGGTCTTGGCGACCGTGTCGGTGGTGCGGATCGCCTCGGCGGCACGGTCTCCCCCACTGCCGCTGAGCGCGGCCGCCGCGGCGTCGACGCCGGGGAGCAGCAGGTGCATCGGGAGCCGCTCGCCGATGAGCCCGGTGGAGCAGACCGCGACATCGCTGGCGCTGGTGCCGACCGCGGCGGCGACCCGCTCGGCGGTGGCGTGCGTGTCGGCGAACCCCTCGGGGCCGGTGCAGGCGTTGGCCCCACCGCTGTTGAGCACGACGGCAGTGGCCCGGCCGTCGCGCAGGACCTGGCGGGTCCAGGCCACCGGGGCTGCGTGCACCCGGTTGGTGGTGGTGACCCCGGCCGCTGCGGTCCCCGGACCGTCGTTGACCACCAGGGCGAGGTCGGGCAGGCCACTCGGCTTGAGGCCCGCCACCACCCCGGCGGCCCGGAACCCATGGGCGGCAGTCACACTCACGGGGCTACGCCGTCGACGGGGACGCCCGTCGTCTCCGGCAGCCCCAGCAGCAGGTTGAGCACCTGGACGGCCTGGGCGGACGCGCCCTTGCCGAGGTTGTCCAGCGCGGCCACGACGACCGCCCGGCCACCCTCCCCGCGGGTCACCTGCACGTGGGCGCTGCCGCTGCCGAGGGTGGCGGCGGTGTGCGGCCACTCCCCCGGCGCCAGCACGTGCACGAGCGGCTCCACGGCGTACGCCTGCTGCACGGCCTGCCGCAGCGATGCGGTGTCGGCGTCGGTGCGGGCGGTGCAGGTGGCCAGCAGGCCGCGGGCCATCGGGACCAGCAGCGGCGTCAGGCTCAGCCCCACGGCGCCCGGCGCCAGCGGCTCGAGCGCCTGCACGATCTCGGGCGCGTGCTGGTGGGCGCCGGGCTTGTACGCCGAGACGCCGCCCATCGTGTCGGCGGCACCGGGGCCGCCACCGCCGGTGCGCCCCGCGCCCGAGACCCCGCTGGCCGCCACCACCACGAGGTCGGAGGCGTCGACGAGGCCGGCGGCGACCAGCGGCGCGAGCGCGAGCAGGACGGTCGTGGCATAGCAGCCGGGCAGGGCCACCCTGGTGGCGCCGGTGAGCCGCTCCCGCTGGCCGGGGAGCTCGGGCAGTCCGTAGGCCCACGTGCCGGCGTGCTCCCCGCCGTAGAACCGCTGCCAGGCCGCGGCGTCGGCCAGCCGGAAGTCGGCTCCGAGGTCGAGCACCGGGAGCCCGTCGGGGAGCCGGCCGGCCAGCGCGGCGGACTGTCCGTGCGGCAGCGACAGGAGCACCGCGTCGGCGTCGGCGAGCAGGGCGGCGTCGGTCCCGTCGAAGCTGCGGCCGGCGAGGCTACGCAGGTGCGGATGGACGTCGGTGACACGCCGGCCGGCGTTGCCGCCCGCCGCCAGCGACGCGAGCTCGACCTCGGGGTGCGCAGACAGCAGTCGCAGCAGCTCTCCCCCGCCGTAGCCGCTCGCGCCGGCCACCGCCACCCGTGCTCCCATGACTGCAACTCTACACGGGGCACTGCATGACCATGCAATCGCCGGTCAGCTGCGCAGGACCGCGCCGAGCGGCTCGGTGGCGGCCACCGCCGCGTCGCGCGCGATGTTGGCCTCCGCGTCGGTGAGCGTGCGGTCGGCGGCCCGCAGGGTCAGCCGGAAGGCCAGCGACACCTTGCCGTCCCCGACCGCGGCGCCGGCGTAGCGGTCGAACAGCCGCAGCCCCTCCAGCAACGGGCCGGCGCCGGCCCGCAGTGCCGCGGCGACCGCGGCCGCCGGCACGTCCGCGGGGAGCGCGAGCGCGACGTCACGACCGATCGGCGGGTACGGCGCGACGAGCGGCGCGCGCGGGGGCGCCCCGGCTGCTGCGGCGAGGAGCAGGTCCAGGTCGAGCTCGGCGGCGCAGGCACCGTCGGGCAGCCCGAGCCGGGCGACGACCGAGGGGTGCAGCTCCCCGGCGTGACCCACCAGCACGCCCTCGCCGCCCTGCCCGTCGGGGCTGCCGGCGACGTGCCCGTCGGGGCCGCCGGCGACGTACAACGCGGCACATCGGCCGGGGTGCCAGGGCGCGTGGTCGTCGGCGCTGACGACCAGGGCCTCGCGCAGGCCGACGTCCACCGCGGTCACGACCGTCCGGGCGGCCGCGACGGCGTCGCCCCAGTCGGCGGCCCGCGCCGGCGCAGTCTCCCCGCGCCACCCGGGCTGGACCGCGAGGCCGGTGAGCACGACGCCCACCCGCCATGGCTGCGCCGGCAGGGCTGCATCCAGCGCGGCGAGGGCGGCATCGTCAGGACGCGTCGTCGTCGCCGGGCGGGGCGCCGGCGGCAGCGGACCCGGTCCGGGACGGAAGACCCGGCCGACCTCGAACAGGGCGACGTCGCGGGTCCCCCGTCCGACGTTGCGCACGGCGGCGGCGAGCAGGCCGGGCAGCACGGTGGTGCGCAGCAGCCCGGCCCGCTCGTCAAGCGGGTTGGCCAGTGCGGTGGCGTGCCAGCGGTCGTCCCCCGGCGGCAGGCCGAGCGCCTCCAGGTCGCGGCGCCCGAGGAAGGGAGGCACCACGACCTCGGTGAGCCCGGCATGGCCGAGCGCCCGCCCGACGGCCCGGCGGGCGAGCTGGCCGCGCGGGAGGCCGCGGCCGGAGACTGCCCTCGGCAACACCGAGGGAACGGTCTCGTAGCCCTCGAGGCGGATCACCTCCTCGATCAGCTCCGCCTCGCCGGTCAGATCGGGCCGCCAGCTGGGGGGCAGCACCTCCAGGACCTCGGCAGGGGTGCGCGCGACCCGGCAGCCAACGTCGGTCAGCCGGCGTACGACGGTGTCGGTGTCGTAGGGCCGGCCGGCCTTGCGGGTGGTCGCGCCGTCGGGCAGCTCCAGCACCCGGGGTGGGTGCCGCAGGTCGACGTCGGTCCCGCCGGGGTCGGCGGTGGCGCCGCCGTGGGTGACGAGGAGCTCGACGGCGGCCTGGGCCGCGTGCGGGGCGAGCGCGCCGTCCACGCCGCGTTCGAAGCGGCGGCTCGCCTCGCTCGGGAGCCCGTGCCGCCGCGCGGCAGCGGCCACCGTGGCCGGGTCGAAGTGCGCCGCCTCCAGCAGCACGCTCCTCGTCGAGGAGGTCACCTCGGTGGCCCGGCCGCCCATCACGCCGGCCAGCGCGACCGGGCCGGAGTCGTCGGCGATCACCAGATCGGCCGGGTCGAGCTCACGGTCGACACCGTCGAGGATGCGCAGCCGCTCACCCGCCGCCGCCCGGCGCACGACCAGGGCCCCGATGAGGAGGTCCCGGTCGAACGCGTGCAGCGGCTGTCCCAGGCCGAGCAGCACCACGTTGGTGACGTCCATGGCCAGCGAGATCGGGCGCATCCCGGCGGCCGCCAAGCGGGTCTGCAGCACCAGCGGCGTGCTCGCCGTCGGGTCCAGCCCGCTGACGGTCCGGGCGACGTAGCGGTCGCAGCCGGCCGGGTCGTCGACGCGGACGGCCGGACCAGCCGCACCGGCGGGAGGCAGCGTCACGACGCCGGGGTCGCCGAAGGGCAGCTCGAACGCCGTCGCCGTCTCCCGGGCGATTCCGCGCAGCGACAGCGCATAGCCGCGGTCCGGCGTGACCGCCACGTCGAGCACGGTGTCGGCGTGCAGGCCGAGCAGGTCGACGACGCCGGCACCAACGGGGGTCCCGGCCGGCAGGACGAGGATGCCGCCGGCCTCCTGACCGGCCCCGAGCTCGCGCGCGGAGCAGATCATCCCGTCGCTGACATGGCCGTAGGTCTGCCGCGCGCTGATCGCGAACCCACCGGGCAGCACGGCGCCGGGCAGCGCCACCGCGACCAGGTCTCCGACGGCGAAGTTGGCTGCGCCGCAGACGATCCCGCGCGGCTGGGCCTCGCTGACGTCGACCTGGCACCAGCGGATCGACTTCTTCTTCTGTGGCTCCTCGACTATGTCGGCGACCCGGCCGACGACGACCGGGCCGCTGACTCCGCCGCCGGTGGACTCGATGCCCTCCACGGCGAGGCCTGCCCTGGTGAGCCGGGCGGCCACCTCCTCGGCGGCCACGCCGCCGACGGCGGGGACCAGCTCGACCAGCCAGGACATCGGGACGCGCATCAGCCCTCCACCCCGAAGGCGCGGGTGAAACGCGCGTCGCCCTCGACGAGGTCGCGGATGTCGGCGATGTCGTGGCGTTGCATGAGGGTGCGCTCCAGACCCATCCCGAAGGCGAAGCCGCTCCAGGGACCGCCATCCTCCACCGGGACGACGCCGCACGCGCGCAGCACCGCGGGGTTGACCATGCCGCAGCCGCCCCACTCGATCCAGCCCTCCCCCCGGCAGGTGGGGCAGCGGGCGGCCCCGCCGGCACCGTCGGCACGGTCGGCACGGTCGGCACGGTCGGCACCGTCGGCAGCTGCGACGACTCCGGTGCCGCGACAGACGAAGCACTGCACGTCGACCTCGGCGCTGGGCTCGGTGAAGGGGAAGTACGACGGGCGCAGCCGGGTCACGATGCCGGCACCGAACATGCCTCGGGCGAAGGCGTCCAGGGTGCCCTTCAGGTGCGCCATCGTGATGCCCTCGTCGACGACCAGACCCTCGCATTGGCTGAAGGTCTGCAGGTGCGTCGCGTCCACGGTGTCGGCGCGGTAGACCCGGCCCGGGCTGGCGACGTAGACGGGCAGCGGTCGGCTGAGCAAGGTGCGGATCTGCACCGGACTCGTCTGGGTGCGCAGCACGACGCCGCTGCCTGCGGGGGCGACGAAGAAGGTGTCCTGCTCGCTGCGGGCCGGATGGTCCTCGGCCATGTTGAGGGCGTCGAAGTTGAACCACTCGGCCTCCACCTCGGGACCCTCGGCGATCTCCCAGCCCATGGCGAGGAACAGGTCGGCCACCCGCTCCTGGATGGTGGTGACCGGATGGCGGGCGCCGTACGCGTCGGCAGGCTCGACGGGGAGCGTGACGTCCACGCGCTCGGCGGCCAGTCGCAGCGCCATGGCCTCGGCGTCGAGCACCTCCCGGCGCGCGGCGTGGGCGGCGGCGAGCGCGGTCAGCACCTGGTTGACCCGGCTGCCGGCGGCGACGCGAGCCTGCGGTGGCAGCGCCCGGATGTCGCGCCGGGCCAGCGCCACCGGGCTGCGGTCCCCCAGGTGCGCGCGGTGCACCTCGACCAGCGCCGCCGGGTCGGCCGCCATGGCGAACGCCTGCTCGCCCGCGGCCAGGGCGTCGGCCAGCTCCTCGGGCTGCAAGGCGCTCACCTGCACCGGGTCGTAGGACGGGCCGCTCACCGGCGCAACGCTAGTGGCGCCAGACCGGGCTGCCGACAACCATTGCGTCCGCGCGGATGAGCCGCGCGTCATTCGTCGTACGGAGCCACCCCGGCGGGAAGCACCACCCGGAACTCCGCACCCCCCGACGGACTGCTGGCCGCCAGGATCGTGCCGCCGTGCGCCTCGACCAGCCCCTTCACGATGTAGAGCCCCAGCCCGGTGCCACCGCGGCGCTGGCCCCCACGCCAGAACTTCGTGAACACGCGACCGACCATCTCGGGGGCGATGCCGGCACCCTCGTCGGACACCGTCAGCAGCGCCCCCCGCGCCGGCCGTGGCAATGGGTCGAGCCGGACCGTGACCCTGCCGGCGCCGTGCCGCACGGCGTTCTCCACCAGGTTCCCGACGATCTGCTCGACCTTGTCGGGGTCCAGCCACAGCTCGGGCAGCTCACCGCGCTCGAGCAGCTCGAAGCGCGCCTCGTCGTCCCCGCTCGCGACTCGGCCGGTGAACGCCTTGCGCACCGCGGCGGGGAGGTCGACCACCTGACGGCGCATTTCCAATCGACCGGCGTCGATCCGACTGACATCGAGCAGCTCGGTCAGCAACCGCGTCACTCGGTCGGCGTCGGCGTTGACCGTCTGCAGCATCAGCTTCTTCTGCTCGTCGGGGAAGCGGTCCCACTTCGCCAGCAGCGTGGCGGTGAACCCCTTGACGGAGGTCAGCGGCGAGCGCAGCTCGTGGGCGACGGTGCTCACCAGGTCGGCACTGGAGCGCTCCCCGCGCACCCGCGCAGCCGTGTCGCGGAAGGTGACGACGCTGCGCACGAGCCGGCCGCCGTCCTTGACCCAGCGGGCGGCGACAGTGAGGTCGAGATCGGCGTCGCGACCGCCGTCCGGGGCGGCGGGCACGGCCAGCAGCCGCTCGGGTTGCCGGGTGGTGCGGGGCAGCCGGGCGGAGCCGTCGACACAGGTCCACCAGTCGTCGCCGGCCCGGGTGATCAGGGGCAGCACCTCGCGGACCGGCCGGCCGGCGGCGGCCGGGGGGTCCACGCCGAGCAGTGCCCCACCAGCGACGTTCAGGCTGGTGACCGTGCCGGCCGGGTCCAGGACGAGCACCCCGTCAGGCAGGTCGTCGTACGGCGAACCGCTCACGGTGCCCCAGTCTGCCAGGGGGGATCCGCCCACCGTGACCCGTTTGCCCAGGGCCGGCGGGTCAGGGCCGGCGGGTCAGGGCCGGCGGGTCAGGGCCGGCGGGTCAGGGTCGGCGGGTCAGGGTCGGCGCTGGGCCCTGGCGCTGGCGTAGAGGCAGACCGCGGCGGCGGTCGCGAGGTTGAGCGACTCGGCGGAGCCATGCATCGGGACGCGCACGGAGGCGTCCGCGAGCGCCAGCGCCTCCGGCGGGAGCCCGTCGGCCTCCGTGCCGAACAGCCAGCCGGTCGGGGCGGCCAGCTCCCCCGCGTCGGAGGCCGTGTCGAGGTCGCGGTCGGCGTGCCCGGTGGCCGCGACGACGCGGAGCCCCGCGCGGCGAAGGGCGCCGACGACGGTCGGCAGCCCCTCCCCGGTGCTGATGGGCAGGTGCCACAGCGAGCCGGCCGAGGCACGGACGCACTTGCCGTTGTGGGGGTCGACGGCGTCCCCCACGAGGACCACGGCGTCGGCCCCCGCGGCGTCCGCGCAACGGATCACGGTGCCGGCATTGCCAGGGTCGCGAGGCTCCACGAGCACGCAGACGAGCCGGGGGGTACCGGCGAGCGCGCCGGCCAGGCCGACGGTCACCAGCCTGGCGGTGCCGACGAGGCCCTGCGGGGTGACCGTCTCGGCCAAGACGTCGAGCGCCCGGTCGTCCACCAGCGCCGTCACCGGCAGGTCCGGGTGCCGCTCGGCGCCCGAGGGGGTGGCGAACAGCTGCTCCAGCGCCCCCGCCGCCACGGCTGCCCGCACCGCCTGGGGGCCCTCCACGAGGAAGCGCCCGGCCGCCCGCCGACCCGCCGGCCGCAGCAGGCGACGGGCGGCGACGACGGGCGCCGAGCGCAGGCTGAGCAGCTGCGGCAGGTCAGGCAGTCGGGGCAGCCGGGGCAGCCGGGGCAGCCGGGGCAGCCGGGGCAGCCGGGGCGTTGACGTCGGCCGGCAACGCCGCCTTCGCCGCCGTCACCAGAGCGGCGAACGCCGGGGCGTCGTTGACGGCAAGGTCGGCGAGGACCTTGCGGTCGACCTCGATCTCGGCCAGCCGCAGGCCCTGCACGAAGCGGTTGTAGGTCATGCCCTCCGCTCGGGCCGCCGCGTTGATCCGCTGGATCCACAGCTGCCGGAAGTCACCCTTCCTGGCGCGACGGTCCCGGTAGGAATAGGTCATGGAGTGCAGGACCTGCTCCTTGGCCTTGCGGTACAGCCGGGAGCGCTGGCCGCGGTAGCCGCTGGCGAGCTCGAGCGTGGTGCGTCGCTTCTTCTGGGCGTTGACTGCCCGCTTCACGCGTGCCATGGCAGGGGTCTCGTCTTCTCGTCGTGGTGGTGGTGGCTGGGCCGGGCGGTGGGGCCGGCGGGCTAGCGGCCGAGCAGCTTGTTGATGCGCCCGGTATCGGCTGGCGCGACGTCAAAGGTGCCGTCGAGACGCCGGGTGCGGCGCGAGGACTTGTGCTCCAGCAGGTGGCGCCGGTTGGCGCCCTCCCGGCGCAGCTTGCCGGCACCGGTGACCTTGAAGCGCTTCTTGGCGCCGCTGTGCACCTTGTTTTTCGGCATGGGTGGTTCCTCCGTCGTCGTGGTGGGGGTCAGGCGGGGGTGGGCGCGGTGCCCGGCGCGGGCTCGACCGGGGGGGCAGCAGCGGGCGCCGGCGGGGGCACCCGGGCCGGCTCCTCGACACGGGTGGTCTTGGGGGGCGTCTTGTGCGGCGCCATGACCATGATCATGTTCCGGCCGTCCTGCTTGGGCGAGCTCTCGACGTACCCCAGCTCCTGCACGTCCTCGGCGAGCCGCTGCAGCAGCCTGAACCCCAGCTCGGGCCGGGACTGCTCACGCCCGCGGAACATGATGGTCAGCTTGACCTTGTCGCCGGCGCGCAGGAAGCGCACGACGTGGCCCTTCTTCGTCTCGTAGTCGTGCGGGTCGATCTTCGGCCGGAGCTTCATCTCCTTGATGATCGTCAGCGTCTGGTTGCGGCGCGACTCCCTGGCCTTCTGCGCGGTCTCGTACTTGAACTTGCCGTAGTCCATCAACTTGCACACCGGCGGGCGCGCCATCGGCGCGACTTCGACCAGATCGAGGTCGGCCTCCTCGGCGAGGCGCATGGCCTCACCGGTGGCGACGATGCCGATCTGCTCTCCCTCGGCGCCGACGAGGCGGACCTCGGGCACACGGATGCGGTCGTTGATGCGGGGCTCAGTGCTGATGGGTGTCTCCTGGACTCTGGACTGCAGGGCTCGGCTGTGGGGCGTGGCTGTGGAGCCGACTGACCGCCGCGCAGGAGCCTCCGACGACCCTCGCGGGCCGCCGGTGGACCGACCCGGTGCGCCTGCCGGCGGCCGGGTGGGGGCCGCTGGGCCCCGCTTGGCTGCCGCCCCCGCGAGGGGACGGCTGGTCAACGTGAAAGGCTAACACCGTGGTCGACCCCGCCCTTCCCGACGACCTGCCCGGGCGCGAACTGGCCGAGATCCCCAGCGTCGAGGTGATCAGTCGGGCCGCGGTGCTGCTCATGAGTGCGGCGGCGGAGCGACTCGGGCTGGGGGGCCCGGGGGACCCGGTCGACCTCGACGAGGCCCGGCGGCTGATCACTGCGCTGGCGGGGCTGGTGACCGCCAGTGCCGAGTACGTCGGAGTGCACGCCGGCCCGTTGCGGGACGGGCTGCGCTCGCTGCAGCTGGCCTTCCGGGAGGCGTCGCCCTGGCCGGACGAGCCCGGTCAGGGCCCTGGCGAGCGGCTCACCGGCGCGGTGTATCCCGCCGCGAGGTGACCGGCTCGGCCGAGTCAGTGCGCGCATGTCCTCGGATGCGGAGCTGGCCGGGCGGCTCCGCGCTGAACCGCTGGGTCAGGAGCCGCCAGGGAGACCTTCGCCGCGGGCCTGGCGGAGGAGGCCGCCGGCGAGCGGGACCAGGTCCTGGGTCCAGCCGGCGGCGAGGGCGGCTGTCGCCAGGACAGCGACGGACGTGCCGGGGGCCGGGACCACGCCGAGAGCCGTGGCCCAGCGTCGGCCGCCGTCGGTCGAGACCTCGATCCGGTGCGCCTCGGTCACGACCTCACCGAGGTCGGGGACCGCGCCAGCTGCCGGTCGCAGGCGCAGCGGCACCCGTTCGATCGTCGTCCCCGGCGCCCGCCCCTCGGCGACCGCGACCAGCGCCACCCCCTCCACGACCAGCGGGGCGGGACCGGCCGGGTCGACGACCAGCCCGGCCAAGCCACGGCCGAGAGCCTCGCCCGCGAGGTCGGCCCCGCTGCCACGCACCGGCCGGTGGGTGCGTGACCAGCGCGTGAACGCCGGGATCCCGCTGAACGCCGGCAGCCACCGGCGCCCGGACGCGTCCTCCAGCAGCGCCAGCAGGGTGTCGCTCTGCTTGTCCGCGCCGTCCACGCTGTCCACGCCGTTCATGGTCGGCCCGGTGCCGGGGTCCAGCCCGCCGGTCACGATCGCCGCGCCGATCGGCACGAAGAGCCGGGCCCGCGGCAGCAGGGACAGCGCCGTCGTGCGGTCATCCGCGGCGAGCGCCGCAGCCAGCACCTGGTCGGCCGCGCCGGTGTCGCCGCTGGACCGCGGGAGCTGCTTCAGCTGCGTCATCGGAGCCTGCGGTCCGCCTCGTCGATGGCGATGTCGTTGATGCTCGCGTCGCGGCGCGCCATCCGGCCGTCGGGGGCGAACTCCCACAGCTCGTTGCCGTGGCTGCGCCACCACTGGCCCCCGGTGTCGCGCGACTCGTAGGTGAAGCGGACGGCGATGTGGTGGCCATGGAAGGCCCACAGCTCCTTCTCCAACCGGTAGTCCAGCTCGCGCGCCCACTTGCGGGTCAGGAAGTCCACGATCGCCGCGCGGCCGGCGAAGAACTCGTCGCGGTTGCGCCACTGGGAGTCCGTCGTATAGGCCAGCGACACCGCGCGCGGGTCGCGGGTGTTCCACGCGTCCTGGGCGGCCTGCACCTTCTGCCGCGCGGTCTCCTCCGTGAAGGGGGGGAGCGGCGGCCTGGGCTGTTCCTCGTCAGCGGGGGCACTCGTCATGCCGGCAATCCTGCCCGGCGCGGGGTCCGGCCCGCCAGCGACACCGCGCCGACGGTGAGCACGACCGCGACGACGGTCAGCGGCTGGAGGCCGTCGCCGGTGGGGGCGACCACGTCGAGCAGTACGCCGGCGAGCAGCTGGCCGGCGATCGAGGCCAGCGACAGCCGGAGCACGCCGAGCACCCGGACTGCCAGGGTGGACATCGTGATGTACGCAGCGCCGCCGAGCCCACCGAGATAGAGCCAGCCGTGGCCGGGATCGGGCCACTGCAGGGACCCGAGGTGGCCGGAGATGGCCTGACCCAGGCAGACCGCGACCAGTGCGACCGTGCCGCCGACGAAGCTGACGAAGGAGGCGAAGACCGGCTGCCCGGTCGCCGTCGACAGCCGCCCGTTCGCCGCCTGTTGCAGGGCGACGGTGGCGCCGGCGACGGCGAGCAGCGCGAACAGTCCCGGCCTGGCCCGACCACCGTGTCCGGCCGCTGCCAGCAGCAGGGCCACCACGGCCAGCGTCGCCCCGGCCGCCCGCGCCCCGGTGATGCGGTGTCGCCCGCTGGGGCCGAACCCGGCGCGGTCCACCACGAGCCCGCCGGCGGTCTGGCCGGCGACCGTGCAGACGGTCAGGAAGGCGACGCCGATCAGCGGCACGGCGTAGGCGCTGGCACCGACGAGGGTGGCCCCGCCGAGCCCCCCGCACCACTGCCACGGCGGCGGCCGGTGCGCGTGCACTGCTGCGAGCGCGGGCCGCAGTGCGCCGCTCGCCAGCACGGCGGCCCCGGTGGCGAGGGCCCCGACGGCGAAGCTGACGGCCGCCGCCGGCAGTGGGCTGCCGAGGTCGCCGGCCAGGGTGCCGTTCACCCGGGACTGCATGGCGAGCAGCGATCCCCCGGCCACCGCGAGCAGCGTGGCCGTGCGAGGGGTCAAATGATCTTGGAGATCGGCAGCTCCAGGATGTCGCTGGCACCGGCGGCGCGCAGCGACGGGAGCAGCTCGTTGATCCCCCGCTTGGGCACGACGGTGCCGACAGAGTGCCCACCGTCGGCGAGGCTGGTCACGGTCGGCGATCCCAGCGCCGGCAGCTGCGCGAGGACGGCGGCGAGATCGTGGGCGGCGACGTTGAGCAGCAGATAGGTGTGGGCCCGGGCCCGCAGCGCGCCCTGCAGTAGCAGGGAGATGTCGTCCATCGCCGCCCGGCGCCCGGGGTCGTCGTAGGCCGCGCGGTTGGCCAGCAGCTCGGTGCGGCTGGTCAGCAGCGTGGCGATCACCTTCAGGCCCGCCTTGCGCAGCGAGGAGCCGGTCTCGGTGAGGTCCACGATGGCGTCGACGATGTCCGGGATCTTGGCCTCGGTGGCCCCGTGGCTGGTGAAGACCCGGCCCTTCACCCCGGCGTCGTCGAGGAAGCGGCGGGTGGTCTCCGGCATCTCGGTGGAGATCCGCACACCCTCCGGCAGATCGTACACGCTCGTCCAGGGCGACTCCCTCGGGACCGCGAGCACGACCTGCACGACCGCCTCGCCGGCGCGGCCGCCGCCGATCTCGCCGAGGCTCACCACGTCGGCCCCGGTCTCGGTGACCCAGTCCCGGCCGCTGATGCCAAGGTCGAAGATGCCCTGCTCGACGTAGGTCGGGATCTCCTGCGGCCGCAGGAAGCGCACCCGGTCGATCCGCGGGTCGTCGATGCGGGCGTGGTAGTCCCGGTCACCGCCCCGCACGACGGTGAGGTCGGCGGAGGCGAACAGCTCCAGGACCTGCTTCTCCAGGGAGCCCTTGGGCAGGACGAGGCTGAGCACGATGGCCTTCCGGTCGGCTGGGACGGGCGGGTCTAGAAGCCGGTGCGGATGGCGGGCGCCCGCAGGCGGCGTAGGACGAGGGCGGTCTGCAGCGCAGCGGTGGCCGCCTCACGACCCTTGCTCTCCCGGCTGCCGGGCAGCCCGGCGCGGTCGCGGGCCTGCTCCTCGGTGTCGCAGGTGAGCAGGCCGAAGCCGACCGGCACGCCGGTGTCCAGGGCGACCCGGGTCAGGCCGTCCGTGGCTGCCGCGCAGACGAAGTCGAAGTGTGGGGTGCCGCCGCGGAGCACGAGTCCGACGGCGACGACGGCATCGTGCGACCCGGCGAGCTCGCGGGCCACGATCGGCAGCTCAAAGGCGCCTGGCACCCGCACCACGGTCGGGTCCGGCACCTTGGCCTGCCCGCAGGCGGCGACCGCTCCGGCCAGCAGGGCGTCGGCGACCTCGGCGTGCCAGCGGGCGGCGACCACCGCCACGCGCAGGCCGGCGGCGTCGAGGGGGTCGTCGTCGTCCGGGGCGCCGCTGCCGCTCACGCCCCCGATCCTGCCGCAGTCGGTGCCATGCCCCCGCCCGGGAATTCCTCCAGGCCCGGCAGGTCGTGGCCCATCCGATCGCGCTTGGTCCGCAGGTAGCGCAGGTTCTCCGGCGTCGGGTGCACGGGCAGCGGGACCCGGTCGACGATCTCCAACCCGTAGCCCTCCAGGCCAGCGCGCTTGTCCGGGTTGTTGGTCAGCAGGCGCATGGTGCGCACCCCGAGATCGACGAGGATCTGGGCGCCGGTGCCGTAGTCGCGGGCGTCCGCGGCCAGGCCCAGCTCGGTGTTGGCGTCCACGGTGTCGGCCCCGGCCTCCTGCAGCTGATAGGCCTGCAGCTTGTGCATCAGGCCGATGCCGCGCCCCTCGTGGCCGCGGACGTAGAGCACGATTCCCCTGCCCTCCTGCGCCACCCGGGCCAGCGAGGCGTCCAGCTGCGGGCCGCAGTCACAGCGCCGGCTGCCGAAGACATCCCCGGTGAGGCACTCGGAGTGCACCCGCACCAGCACGTCGATGCCGTCGCCGACGTCGCCGCGGACCAACGCCACGTGATCGGTGCCGTCCAGGACCGACTCGAAGCCGACCGCGCGGAACTCACCGTGGCTGGTGGGGATGCTCGCCTCAGCCACCCGGCGCACCTGCGACTCGTGCCGCCGGCGGTAGGCGACGAGATCGGCGATGGACACGAGCGTCAGCCCGTGCTCACGCGCGAACGGCACCAGGTCGGCGAGTCGGGCCATCGTGCCGTCATCGTTGACGATCTCGCAGAGGACGCCGGCGGGTCGCAGCCCGGCCAGCCGGGCCAGGTCGACGGCGGCTTCGGTGTGCCCGGTACGCCGCAGCACGCCGCCGGGACGGGCCCGCAGCGGGACCACGTGCCCTGGTCGGGAGAGGTCGGTCGAGTGCGTCGCCGGGTCGGCGAGCAGCCGGATCGTGTGGGCGCGATCGGCGGCGCTGATGCCGGTGCTGACGCCGGCGCGCGCGTCGACCGTGACGGTGTACGCCGTACCCCTCGCGTCCTGGTTGGTGTGGAACATCGGGGGCAGCT
>JAABUZ0100004902.1_pt1 | contig 18038 bp, 15 predicted proteins | sample 5562091 | NCBI WGS metagenome assembly JAABUZ01 (sample SAMN12813069, study PRJNA571459) | rock metagenome | isolation source: Antarctica rocks | place: Antarctica: Victoria Land, Linnaeus Terrace sud | collected 2015-12-21
ACGCCCTTTTGCGGTCCGCGGACCTTGGTAATATCCCACGAGAACACCTGACGTGGCGCCGTCGCGAGCAGTTCGGGTTTACGGTACTCGGGATGCCGCGCCAAGCGACGGCGCTCACGCACTTCACCGCTGACGCGCAAGAGCCGGTACATCGTGCTTACCGAGCCCAGGTAGATGCTCTCATCGAGTAGCTGCGCGTGTACTTGCGCTGGCGCAAGATCGACGAATCGCTCGCTATCGAGCGTCTCCAAGAGTGTGTGGCGCTCCGCAGGCTGGAAGACGAAGCGTCGGATTCGACCGCTCGCGATCCTCGGAAACCTCGACGGTGTCGATACCGGGCTTCGTAACCTTCAACGCGCCGTTCCGCTCGAGACGGTCGACTACCAGACGCCGTTCGGTCGTCTTCGCTTACCGACGTTGCGGGAGATGCTGCGCATCAAGGCGTTCCTGATTCTCGATCGCAACGCGACGCGAGAAGTGGCACCATATTGCGGGCGACAACTGGTCTTTGGCAGGCCGGTTTGACCCAGTTACGATCTATCGGATGCGCGCGCACGAGCTGCGGACCGCCAGTTTAGATGAAGTAAAGCGACCCGGTTTGCCTCATTCGAGCGGTGGTCGCATGAAGTTTACGCTACGTAAAACGAGCCATGACCGCTTCTGGACCGGATTCGAAGCATCGATCTACGACACGACGAGCGGCTTCGTCGAGACGCCGCTGTTTCCGCACCACAGCGTAAGCATGCACATTGGTGAACCGATCACTGCGACGTGTCGTTGCGATGGCTTTGTGCACCGCCGCCTTCAAGTGCAGGGCGACATCGACATCGTGCCAGCTGGGTTTTCGGGTGCATGGGAGGACGACGGGCCGACCACGATGCTGGTCGTCAACGTTAGCCCGTCGCTGGTTCGAACGGCGGCAGAAGGGATGGACATCGACCCCGATACCATCTTTATCCAGCCGCAGCTTCAGCTCAGAGATCCGCAAGCAGAACACGTCGGATGGGCGCTCAAGGCAGAGTTGGAAACCGATGAACCGTTCGGCCGTCTATACGCTGATAGCCTTGGTTTGGCGTTGGCGGCGCATCTGTTACGCCGGTATGCACCGGCGGCACAGCGTATCCAGAACGGCCTCCCAAAGCTACGCTTGAAGCGCGTCCTGGATTACATTCAAGAGGGTCTCGCGCATGATCTCTCGCTCAGTGAAGTTGCAAACGTTGCCAATATGAGCCCGTCGCACTTTAAAGTGCTCTTTAAGCAATCCGTCGGCGTGCCGGTTCATCAATATGTTATACGCAGTCGAGTGGAATGTGCGATTGAGCTCCTTATCGCCGGCAAGCTCGGGCTGCGTGAGGTGGCCTTGCAGGCAGGCTTTTCAGACCAAAGCCATATGGCGCGCTGCATGCGACGCCTTACCGGCATGACTCCTGGCGCGCTGAAGCGCAACGCAAGTTAGTGATCATCAGCGTCGGTTGAGCGCGGCGGAGCAACTGCGTTATCGCGACCCTCACGTCAAGCCACCTACGTCTGCGTTACGCCAAAAGAACAATCATGTCCGCGAGCAGGGTCGCGGTGAACGTCTTTGTGATCGATCCGATTTCGAACCGAGAATCTCCGCGTTGCGGCAAGCGCCGCCACACTCGCGATGCGGCCCGAGCCGTCGCTATTTCTTTCCTGAGGAGTTCAGCTTGACTGCAGCGCGGATTAGCTCCTTGAAGGCAGATTCATTGATCTTGTCGCCTTCATACAGATCGATTGCGCGCCTTGCGTTCCCATCTAGGCTGGAATTGAAGATGCCCTTGGGGTCTTTGATGGAAGCGCCCTTCGCGAAAGTGACCTTTACGTGAGTCTTGTAGGACTCGCCTGTGCAGACCATCCCGCTGTCATACCAGACTGGAACTCCCCTCCACTTCCATTCTTCGGTTATCTTCGGGTCTGCCTCTTTGATGAGCTTGCGGACGTGGGCGAGCGTCTCGCCACGCCAGTCGCTTAGCTCTGCGATTCTTTGGGTGATGAGCTGAGAAGGTGAGCTGCTTTGATTAATGTCGGGTTTCTTCATCTTCTTAAACCATAGAGTGTGACCGAAATTAGACGTGCGGTCGCCGAGACACTAAATCCCGCGGGCGCTCGATCGCCGAGGGTGCCGCGCTCCGCGCGGGCGTACGCGCGGAGACGCGGCGACCTCGGCTCAAAGAATATTCCTTAGCCCTTCGGCGGTTGTCGTAACCCCACGGCCGCGCCGTTGGGATCTTTGACATTGGCGACCAGCATTCCGTAGCCGACGTCGGTAATGTCTTTCACGACTGTGCCGCCCGCGGCTACGAGCGCTTTCACGCTCGCCGCGATGTCGCTCACCGTCCAGTACGCGAGCGCGCCCAGTTCGCGATTTCCGTTCGGGTCAAGCCCGACTTCCATATCGACATCGGCGAGGGTTGCTATCGAGACTTCGCCCTGCAGCGGCGGCGTGTCGCTGAAGCCCGGCAGATCGACCGCGATCACGTCGCGCGCCGCTGCGAGGGGGTCGAGAATCGAAAGCCACGACCGCCAGCTACCGCCAAGTCCATGCCCGAGCAACAGCGGCTTTCCCGTACCGCGCCGGATGTAGTTCACACGGCCGACGATAGGCGGCTCATTGACCTCGCATGATCATGTTGTACGGCTGCAGTGCTGAGAGCACCGACTTGAGCAGCACGTGACCGGGATCGTTTTCATCTTGCATCGCCTTCGCGATCGCCGGCGCCATCGACGATGACATCGAGTGCATCGCTTGGGCGGCCTGTTCCATCATCTGCCGGCGCTGTTCCGGCGAGATGGTGTTTTGCATCTCGCCGGCGGCTCCCATCATCTGCGTTCGCGATGCGGCCTCGGCATTGCCGATTGCTCGAACTTCGGCGGGCGAAAGAACAGCGTCGAGTTGCTTCGCCGCAGCATTGACGTCCGGATCGGGAGCGATCGAAAGTTGGCCGACGAGGCGCGACATGAGGTCGCGATGCGCGGGCGTCAGTGCGCCGAGCATCGCGGCGCGCGCGGCGTGCTGCGTCGCTTGCAGCTGCGACATCATGTGAAGGGCGCCCTTGATGGTCGCAGCGCTCATACCGGGACTCGGTGACGCCGGCGACGAGCCCGCGGCGGGATTTTGCGGTGCGGGCGTGGCCGCCGTCTGCGCGCCCACGGCGGTCGGCAAGGCCCCGAGCGCAAGAACCAACAGAAGGTGAAACGACTTCATGTGTTCCTTTCTTTTTTCAAAGAGGCATGGCGCACGCTCATGCGCGCCGTGTCGGAAGCCGGTTCGCGAGCGCAAGGCGCGTCTCCCGGACGATCATGCCTCACAAGCGCTGAGCGACCGGCGAGTCGGACTGCTGACAAGCGCCTTCCCACAAACGATGCAGCGGGGTACGTTGCGAGCACACATCTTCCACTGGAGCTTAAACGTGCGAGCAGTCGTCTGGAAAGAACCCCGCAAAGTTACCGTCGATCAAGTCGACAACCCCAAAATCCAAGAACCCGGCGATGCCGTCGTTCGGCTGACCACGACGGCGATATGCGGCAGCGACCTGCATATGTACGAGGGACGAGCACCGGTCGAGCCCGGCGAAGTGTTCGGACACGAGAACATGGGAGTGGTCGAAGAGGTCGGCCCCGGCGTCGTCTCCATCAAGAAAGGCGACCGCGTCGTCCTGCCGTTTAATATCGGCTGCGGCTTCTGTTTTAACTGCACGCGTCAGTTCACAAACGCCTGTCTGACTGTCAATCCGAAGCATCATGGAGGCGGATTCGGCTATTCGGGGATGGGGCCGTTCCGCGGTCAAGCGGAGTTTCTCCAGGTGCCTTTTGCCGATTTCAACTGTCTGAAGTTGCCCGGGACGCCCGGCGACGAATTGGAAGATGACTTCGTTCTGCTCGCCGACATCTTACCGACCGCCTATCACGCTAGCGAGCAAGCCCATGTGGTGCCCGGCGATACCGTTGCAATCTTCGGTGCCGGACCCGTCGGATTGCTCTCGGCAATGTGCGCGCGGCTCAAAGGCGCAGCGGAGGCTTACGTCGTGGATTCCGTGCCGGCACGCCTGGCTCTTGTGAAAAACGTTCAGGGCGCCATCGCGGTTGACTACTCGAAGGGCGATCCGGTAAAGCAGATCCTCGAACTGCGCAAACCGCATCGCGAGCAGGTTCAGAATCTGCGGCCCGGTTCGGGCGACAAGATGCCGGGCGTGATGTGCGGGATCGATGCCGTCGGATACGAGTCCCATGGCAACGCATCCCCGGGGAGAACTCAACAGCCTAATCAAATCATCGAGAATCTCATCCAACTCGTCAACCCGACGGGGCACATCGGGATCATCGGCGTCTACTTCCCGCAAGACCCCAGAGGCGTTGATGAAAACGAAAAGCAAGGCCGCTTTACTTTGTCGCTCGGCATGGCATGGGACAAGGGCATTTCAATCGAGATGGGCCAGGCCCCGGTCAAACGCTATAACGTATATCTACGCGACCTCATCATCGCGGGCTTAGTGAAGCCGAGCATGATCGTCAGCCACCGTTTGCCTCTCGAAGCAGCACCCGACGCCTACCAGAAGTTCGACACGCGCAGCGATGGCTACACGAAGGTACTTCTCAAACCCGGACTCAAAGCCGCCAGCCTCAACTAGTCTCTAATCGCGGCTAAGATGCGGTCGCAAAACTTCACGTTCGTACAAGCTGTCTGTGCGAACGTGAAGCTTCGAGGGAGCAAAGTGAAGTGTGCCCTCAAACTGATCTTCGTGGCGCAGCCGATCATAGCGAACGCGTGATGCTTACACCGGCGTCTTCTCTCGTTCCGTCGGTGACGATCGCGATCGCGCCGATGCCGAGCAGACAGAGCAGCCGTGACCTGAGCACTTCGCGATCCAGGTCTTCGTGCGAGGTTACGCTGCGCAGCGCGGCGGTGAATTGCCGGGCGCGCACCACCACACCATCTGTTCCACTCCATGAGTCGCAAAGAAGTTGGCCAGCGCGGAGTTCGGTACGAATCGCCCAAGCCTAAACGTCTCAACGTTTTGAAAAACCAAACGGTCTCGCTCGCTCTTGCATGAAAGCATTTGTTTGGCTTGTTTCTTAACGCTGCTTGTGCTAAGCTGAGCGATCAACCTTAGTTAATGAGCACCGCAGAAGACCTTACATGAACCGTTCCGGGTTTCTATTGGCCGGGGGCGGTGCAGCCGTTTTAGCTGACGGTGCAACGCTTGCTGCAACTACCGGAACGCCGATTCACCCGTTTCAAACAGGTAGCACACGTCCTGGAAGGGGTCGCCTGATTCCATCCAACGAGGATGCAAGCCGTGAGCGGTTCCATACCACGGTCGTCGCCGGAGGTGCGCTCGCGGTGATGATGGAGAAAGCGAACCTTACAGCTTTCATCGAACACGGGGTGCTTACACGGCATCCGAGCTACGCGCTTGGTGGTCTCAATGGGCCGCAGTTTTGCAATCAGGTTGTCGGTCGGCAGCCGAGTCCGTCATGCTTAAACTCGTCAGCGCCTCCCACTATCTACCAAGTCACGATTTATGGCAAGCTCGGGAATGGTACACCGTATACCGGCAACGGCTTTTCAGACGACAAAAGCCAAGGTTGGGGATATGATGATTTCGGCCCGTACAAAGGAGCGACGTACTACACACACCCGCCGAAGTGGAACAGCAACTGCGTAGTACAGGCCGAGGCCTCAGCAGCGATTGCCGTCGCCACGATCATCAACACCATGCGCTCGAACCCAACGAAGTACCGCTACTTGCTAACCGCAGTGGGGGCCATCGTACAGTATCAGGCGGGGGTGCTCGGAGCGGTCGAGCTGTTGATCGACCTGTTCGCTGTCGCGTTTGCACCGGAAGCCGTGGCATTATTCCTTTTGATCGCTGGCGGCGCGTTTGCGTACCTGGCCTGGAAGGCCTGTTTCTCCTGAGCTACGTTGAGCAAGCGGAGTTTTTGTTCGGCGGCTGCGTCGTGCTGTTCGCCGTCTCGCGCGGGCTGCTTGTCTATCGCGACAAGTTGATGACGGCGCGCTCGGCATGGACTGAGTTCGCCGTCATGCTTGTTGCCTTAGGACTGCTTTTAGGGAGCGTATTTCCGTCGCCATACCGTTTCGATTTGCTGATGGGCGGCACGGTCACTTTCATACTATTCGCCGCTAAGATCGGACCAGCTTCACTAAACGGTCTCGCGAATCGGTTCAACCAACGCATTTCCCGCCGCATCGCGGACCGCGCCGCTAAACGCACTCCCTACAGGGCAGCAATTCCCAACACGATTCCGGCGCATAGCAGGACGAGGAACGCCACGGCAAGGGTTGTAATCGCGCGACCCTGCGGCTTCACCATGCCGCACGTAAAGAACGTCACGGCGCACAGTGACCACGCGATCTTAGCAGCCGATCCGGTGAACGCCCAGTGTTGAAGGTGTAATTCGACTGCCGCCATCACGAGGCCCAGGGACAACAGGGCTAGGACGAGTCCGAAGCCGTTGCTATTACGTGAGCTTCCGCCCGTTCGGGAACCGACATAAGTTTAGTCGCAGATAGGTTTCCTTGAGCATATCGAGGAGGCTCGTCATCGGCCAGTTTTCACCGACCTCGCTTTTGAGCGCCGCGACGTTCTGTGGTTCTGGTTGTGGCTCAAGGGGCGCAAAAGCAGGTTCGTCTTGCCGGTCACGCGTTTAAGACGTCGGTCAGGGTTTCACTGACATGAAACCGGAGATGAGCTCCTTTGTCAGTCGGCCGCTTCTAAATGCGATGGTCCTGCTGCCCAACGGGCTCCCCACGCCTCGAGTGCGAGCACCGCATCGCGTAGATCCATGCCACGCCCCGTGAGGCTATAGTATACCGGCGCGGGTGGCGGCCCCGTCACTTCTCGCAAGACGAGCGCGTCACTCTCCAGTTCGCGAAGGTGAGCCGTGAGCATCTGATGCGACACACCAGGCAGATGACGGCGGATCGCAGCGAAGTGCAACGGATTCTCGAACAGATGGAAGACGATCGCAACCTTCCACCGTCCCTTGAGTACGCGCATCGCGGCGCTCGCGGGGCAGAAGGGAAGCGAAGCATGACGGGTCAGGACATTCTGCGTTCTCGACATCTTCAGCGTGCTTCGGCACCATGTACGTATGGACCATCGCAATCCAAGACACGCACACGCTAAACGGCGTTCCACCTTACTTTGTCGCTAGCCTCATGCCGGCGCGATAGCCTCATGCCGTGGCGCGAATCACGTAGACTGAGGAGACCCCTTGCAAATAGAGCAAATCCGAACAAAACCGGATCCCTATAAACCATATCTGCTCTCGCAAGCCATTCGAGTCGGCGAGTTGCTCTTCGTCTCCGGACAGCGCCCGTCGGCGACGACGGCGAGATCGATGGGAACGGCGATTTTGACCGCCAGGCGGCGAAGGCTTTCACAAATCTCGAGCGGGCATTGCGAGCCGGCGTTCAAGCCTCAACCGCGTCGCAAAAGTGACCATCTACTTGACGAGCATGACGAACTTTTTGAAAATCATCGAATTACGGCAACGTTGGTTTTCCCCGCCGTATCCGGCTGACACGATCGTCGAAGTCTCCGCCCTTTATTCTCCTGACGCGATGATCGAGATCGAGGCGATCGCCCTGGTAGACGGGGATAAACGGCCCTGAGCATGACGGCTCATCGGCAGACCCGCCTTCACCGGTGTCGCGCAACTTCGAGGTACGACATGCTTGCATACATTGCTGGGAACTACCCATGCGAGACACAGTCGCCACGTACGACCGCTTCGTCGGCTCAAGCGGATCTGTTCTGCTCTTCGAGTTGTTCGCTCCGGAAAAGCAAAGCCTGGCGATTTACACTTTCATGTTCGGACCCGAGCGCGAGCGGCCATGTCCCGGCTGCACGCATTTTCTTGATGGAATGGACGGCATGACGGAACATATCTCGCGGCTGATTAACATCGTTGTGGTCGCGAAGTCGCCGCTATCGCGCATCCTCGATTTTGCAAAGGAGAGCCATCGGAGGCAACTCCGCCTGCTCTCGACTGACCTGCGCTTTACTTGCGCGTGCGTTTTACTTGCGATACAATTCGCGGGAGTCGACGCCAATCTCCCCGGCGCGCGAGCAAAGAATTCGGCTGCGGGCTGGTTCTCTGCCATCGCACTACGCACGAGCCTACGGAAAGCGTGGAACACGCTCGCTTGCTCAAACTGCGGCAGTGTTCGGCTTAGGCAAAATGGAGACCGGTCGCCTCTTCGGCATTAGTCGCCAAGCCGTTGACGAGTGGTACAGTTAGGGAGTCCCGTTGGGTCGCGTTGCCGATGTGGGGCGGACTGCAGACCTCGCCGCTGCCTTGTATCGTCGGTTTAAGCCTGAGCGGGTCCCGCAGATTGTGCGATCGCCCTTACCGGGGCTCGATGGTCAGAGCATCCTTTCAATGATCCGAAAGAGTGGCGCCGCGCCCGTTTTCGAGATGCTTGATCGCGCCTTCTCGTACATTCCTCGCTCGTGAAACCAGCGCGCATCGTGCGCGACGGCAATTATTATCGTGTGTGCGAGCAGAGTTGGAGGAACCCCGCAGATACCTCGTATGCGAAACGTTATGGCGGTCGGTGAAATCCACCGGGCGAATTCGGAGCGCTCTACCTCAACGCGACGATTATGGTTGCCGTGGCGAATGCTTATCGCTCGATCCGTGAAGAGCTCGGCAACGCACGCCGACCGACAGGCTACTCCGGGAACCGAGCGGCGGAAAAGCGAAGACCCGGAATTCGAGATAGCACTTCTCTTGACGCACATTCCGGCTGCGGAGGGCGGCCCCCGTGATGCCGAAACCACGGGGCAGCTGCGCGACTTCGCGAAGAAAGTGGGCGGCAAGGTGTTCGGTTCTTTGACCGCGTTCCGAGTTCCGGGAGCCGGCTTGAAGTCTCCCCGCTGCAGCATGGATCAGCGCCGAGCATCTCGGGAATCTTACGCCGGCCCAGAAACAGAAGTTTTGGACGGTCTGTCCCGACATCGTCGTCGAGATACTGTCGGAGACCGATAGCTGGAGCGAGCTGCAAGCGAAGCTGAAAGAATATCCCGAAAGCGGCGCGCTTCACGTAGTCGGGATCGATCCGTATCGGCGCGATATCTTCGAACTGGGACAAGCCGGCCGCCCTTAAGCTGGACATTGACGCCATCGTTGCTGCCTAAGGATACACGCGTACCGTAACCGGGAAGTCGGCTCGCGGGTCGAACGAACGGGCCTGTTCCACGTCGATTCTTTCTCCGAGGTTTTTCATCGCTACTCTTGCTCCGTCGCTCGTTCGCGCTCTACCGAGTTCCAGCCGCCCGCTCGCGGGACTGCTCGAGCGCCTACGCACCCATCGCGGCGCCTTCGCACTACACGAGACCACAACGGCGGCCCGGCCGTACCTGCTGGCCGGAATCTTCCGTGCGCTGCACGTGCCGACGGCAGTCATCGTTGCGACGGCCGACATCGCCGAGCGCACCTTTGCCGACCTCTCATACTATTTGGCCGACGCAAGCGGAGCGCCACCTGTAACGCTCGTTCGCGCGCGTGAAGAAAGCGTCGGCATCATCGAGTCGCCGTCCGAGCGCAGCGCGCGCATGACGCTCTTCGAGGATCTGCTCGCGGGCAAGCAGCAAGTCATCGTCGTCCCGGTCGCGGCGCTGCGCCAATACGTCATGCCGCGCGCCGTCTTTCGCGAGGCATCTCTCCGGTTGGACGTCGGCAGCGACTTTCAATTCGAGGCGTTGCAGCAGCGACTGTTTGAACTCGGCTATCACCGCTCCGACGTCGTTGCGGCCGCGGGTGAGTATGCGGTGCGCGGCGGCCTCATCGACGTGTGGGCGGCGACCGCAGATGCGCCGGCGCGCGTCGAATTCTTCGGCGACGAGATCGAATCGATCCGCAGTTTCGATCTTGCCACGCAGCGCAGCACGGAGCCACTGTCGAGCCTCGACGTCGGACCGTGGAGCGAACTTCCGCGCGACGAAGCGCTCCGCGAGCGAGTCGCTGCGCGCATCACGGGCACGCCCGCCACGTTGTCGGCCGCGCGCGCGTATCTCGCCGGTGGGGCGGACGTTCCCGAAGCGTGGTTGTCGCTTGCGTACGACGAACGCGAAACGCTACTCGATTATCTCCCGGCCGACGGATTGATCGTTATCGAGGAGCCGTCGATGCTCGCGACGGTCGAGCACGGACTGGATGACGAACGCTCCCGCGAAGAACAAGTGTTGCTCGCGGCGCTCGACTCGGGTGAACTCTCGGTCGACGAGGACGCCGTGGGCGAAGCGCTGCTGGCCGACGTGACCGCGCCCCATCCGACTCTCGCGGTACTCGGCACGTCGCTTGCCGGCCGCCGCGTGCTCGTCATGCCGGGAGCCATCGAGGGCGCAGCGACGCCATGGCTGCCGCACGTGCTCGACGGATTCGTGCTCGAGACGCGGCCGGTCGAACACTTCAACCGCCAACTCACGATGTTTCTCGAACAGGTCAAGGCATGGGTCGCAAACGGCGAGACGGTCGCGCTCGTTGCCTCAGGTGCTTCCCGCCTGGTTGAAATGTTGCGCGCGTCGAATCTGAACGTCGAACGTTCGGCCACGTTGCTGCATTTGCGCGAAAGCGGCGCTGCATCGTTCGTCGGCAACGGGGTGGCCATGACGCGCGGGGGCACCGTGTTCGTCGACCAGGGCAGCATCGAAGCCGGATTTGCGATTCCCGGCTTGCGCCTGCACGTGCTCGGCGACCGTGAGATCTACGGGCAGCCGCCAAAACGCGTAAAGCTGCGTGCCGTCAAGGAAGGCGTGCCGGTCACGCTTGCGGACTTGCGCGTGGGCGACCATGTCGTGCATGCCGTGCACGGCATCGGACAGTACCTCGGCCTGCGCACGGAGACAATCCTCGGCGCAACGCAAGACTATTTAGATCTGAAGTATGCCGGTACCGATCGCATGCTCGTGCCCGTCACGCAGATGCACGCGGTTACCAAGTACGGCGCAAGCGAAGGCGCGGCACCCCGGCTTTCCAAGATGGGCGGTGCGGATTGGGCGCGCGCCAAAACACGCGTCTCCGAGAACCTCGCCAAGATTGCCGACGGGCTCGTCGCGTTATATGCCGAACGCGAGGCGGCGCCCGGCTATGCGTTCGCGGCCGACTCGCCGTGGCAAGCCGAGCTTGAAGAAGCGTTTCCCTATGAGACGACGCCGGATCAACAAAAAGCGATCGACGAATCCAAGGGCGACATGGAACGGGCACGTCCGATGGATCGGCTCGTCTGCGGCGACGTCGGTTACGGCAAGACGGAAGTCGCCGTGCGCGCCGCCTTCAAGGCGATCGCCGACAAGAAGCAGGTTGCGGTTCTGGTGCCGACGACTCTGCTCGCCGCGCAGCACCATCGCACCTTCGCCGCCCGCTTCGCGAGCTTCCCGGTGCGGATCGAAGAGCTGTCGCGTTTCAAAACCAAGAAAGAGCAGCAGGCGATTCTGCGCGATCTCGCCGACGGCAAGATCGACATCGTGATCGGCACGCACCGGCTCCTGCAGAAAGACGTCGTGTTCGCGAACCTCGGTCTGATCGTCGTCGACGAAGAGCAGCGTTTCGGCGTGATGCACAAAGAGCGCCTCAAGCAGATGCGCGCAACGGTCGATGTGATGACGCTCTCCGCGACGCCGATCCCGCGCACCTTGCACATGTCGCTGCTCGGCGTGCGCGACCTCTCGCTCATTCAGACGCCGCCGAAAAACCGCATGTCGATCAAGACGGTCGTCGTGCCGTTTTCCGACGCGATCGTTCAGAAGGCGATCGATCAGGAACTCGACCGGGGCGGCCAAGTCTACTACCTGCACAACCGCATCGAATCGATCTACGGCGTGGCACGCGCGCTCGAACAGCTGGTACCCAAGGCTCGAATCGCGGTCGGGCACGGCCAGATGGGTGAGAACGAACTCGAGCCCATCATGGCGCGGTTCGTCGAGGGTGAGATCGACGTGCTGGTCGCGACGACGATCATCGAGAACGGGATTGATATCCCCAACGTCAACACGATCGTCGTCAACGACGCCGATCGCTTCGGCCTCGCGCAGCTCTATCAGTTGCGCGGCCGCGTCGGACGCTCGAACCATCAAGCGTACGCGTATCTGCTGTATCAGGCGCATAAGGCGCTTAGCGAAGACGCGAAGGCGCGGCTCGAAGCGATTCGCGAGTTCACGCATTTGGGCAGCGGTTTGCAGGTCGCGATGCGCGACCTCGAAATTCGCGGTGCCGGCAACCTGCTCGGCGCCGCGCAGTCGGGCTTCATCGGAGCCGTGGGCTTCGAAACGTACTGCGAACTGCTCGCGCAGGCGATCGCCGAGCGTAAGGGCGCTGAAGCCGCCTTACCGCAGCGCCGTGAAGCGGTCATCGACGTGAAGCTCGACGCGTATATTCCGAACGACTATATCCCGCAGGTTTCGCAAAAGATCGGCGCTTATCAGCAACTCGCCAATGCCCGCAGCGAGGCGGAGGTCGACGAGCTGGGCGAGGGATTGCGCGACCGTTTCGGCGCCCTCCCCGAACCGCTCGCGAATCTGGTTGAGATCACCAAGCTGCGCACCGTCGCATTGCGCAAGGGCGTCACCCGCGTCGTTATCGACGAAAGTCGCCTTACGCTCGGAGTCGGAGCCGGGTTCGCGATTTCGCCGACCGCAATCCCCAAGCTGCAGTCACTGACCCGCAATCGCTTCCGCTTCGGCGACGGCAGAATCACGATCGATTTGCCCGCCCGTAAATCTGCCGAGCACCTGCCGCTCCTGCGCTCACTACTCGACGCCCTCTAATGTTCTCTAGAGGATTCGGTTTCACCGAATCCATCGCGTTTGCGGCTACGCCGCAAGCCGCCCGCCGGCAAAATGCGAAGGGTCCAGGCTCCCTGAGCGCAAAGGGGCGAGGGTTTGCGGGGCTCCTAGCTCCGCACTGTTGTGTCAGGCTGGGAGTTTTGTATGTTGAACGCGTCTCGCGCGTCGGCCGTCGTGGCCACACTCGTACTCGGTTTCGCCCTCGGCGGTTGCGGTAACGGCGGAGGAGGCGGCGGAAACGTCGCATCGGTCAACGGCCAAAACATTCCGCGCTCCGAGTTCGATGCGAAGCTCGACGCCAGTCCGCAGGCCAAGGGCGTTCTGAACCAATTGGTGCAGGGCGCGCTGATCGACCAGTACGCGAAAACCAACCACGTCGACATTGCGGATTCGGCGGTCAATAAAGAAGAGGACGACATCAAGTCCAAATACCCGCCGGGACAGTTCGAGCAGATTCTCAAGTCGCAGAACCTGACCGAAGCCGACGTTCGCAATATTTTACGGCAAAAGCTCGTCGTCGAAAAGGCCGTCTCCGGCAGCGTGCACGTCAGCGACGCCGACATCAACAGTTATCTGCAAAAGAACCATGCGACGCTCGACACGGCCCAGCAAGTGCGCGCACGCCACATTCTCGTGCCGGATCTCAAAACGGCACAGACCGTCGAAGCCAAGCTTAAGGCCGATCCCGGCAGTTTCGCGGCGCTTGCCAAAGCGTACTCGACCGATCCGTCGAGCAAAGTCAAGGGCGGCGAACTCGGCTTCTTCGCCAAAGGCCAAATGGTGCCGTCCTTTCAAGCGGCGGCTTTCACGCAACCAGTCGGCCAGATCGGACCGCCGATAAAATCGCCCTTCGGGTATCACATCATCCAAGTCGAGGAACGCAAGACGGCGCAAGTCGCCACGCTCGCTAATTCGCGCGACAAGGTCAAGGCGTTGCTGACGCAACAGCAGGAACAGCAGCAGATCCCGCAGTTCCTCGCCGGCCTGCGCAGCAAGGCGAACATCGCAATCTACGACGACCAACTCAAAGACGCGATCCCGCCGGCACCCGCCGCCGTGCCGTCGACATCCGCGTCGGCCCCGGGTCCGGCCGGATCGGCCGTGCCGGCGGCAAGCCCTGCGAGCGCTCCGAGTACCGCCGCCTCTCCGTAACGAAGTTCTCTAGGCCGGTTCCCTGCGCGAAGCGCGGGGAACCGGCCTAAAGCGCGAAGGGCTCCGAGATGAGCCGGCACTCGGAGAACTTTTCATGATGGTGCGAATCGTCGGTCTCGGGCCCGGTGACGCCGATCTGATTACCCTCGGCAGCCTCGAAGCGCTGCGAGCTGCGGGGCGTGCCGTCACGTTACTCGCGCCGCCCGAACTCGTGCTTTTTCTGGAAAGTGAAGGCGTCGAGATCGTACGCGACGGGATCGCAGACCCCGCGCTCTTTGTTCGCGGCTCACGCGACGCGATCGACGCCTTCGTGCGCACGCTCGACGGCCACGACCTCGCACTCGGCGTGCTCGGTAATCCGCTTTCCGATTTTCCCGGGCTACCGTTGCTCTTGCGCGAACTCGAGCGCACGGGCGCTCGCACGGAGCTCGTTCCCGGCATGCCCCGCGCCACGCTGTCGGCCGCAATCGCGATGCCGCTCGTTCCGCTACCGCCTGCCTCGGCACATTACACCTGGCCCGACCTTATCGAAGTGATGGCGCGCTTGCGTCGCACGTGTCCTTGGGATCGAGAGCAAACGCATGCGACGCTCGTGCCGTATCTTATCGAAGAAACCTATGAAGTCGCCGACGCGATCGAAACGCACGGCGACTCCGACCTGTGCGAAGAACTCGGCGATCTATTGCTGCAGATCGTCTTTCACGCGCAGCTTGCAACCGAGCGCGGCAAGTTCTCGATTGCCGACGTGATCGACGGCCTCTCTAATAAAATGATCCGCCGCCACCCGCACGTCTTCGGCAGTCAAACCGTCGCGAGCGTCGCGGACGTGTGGCGGAATTGGGAGCAGCTCAAAGCGCTCGAGCCGTCGGCGCAGAAGCGGCGCAGCCGGCTCGACGGGATTCCCAAGGGCCTCGGCGCGCTGCAACGCGGCCAAAAGATGCAGGACAAGGCGGCCCGCGTCGGCTTCGATTGGCCGACCCTAGACGGCGTGCGCGCCAAACTTGCCGAAGAAGTCGCCGAATTGGAAACGGCGCGGCGCGAGAACGATGTGCACGCAATTCGCGAAGAGATCGGCGACGTGTTTTTCACGCTCGTCAATTACGCGCGTACGCTCGGCGTCGACGCCGAGGGCGCGATGCGTGACGCCAATGCCAAGTTCGACCGTCGCTTTCGCTACATGGAGCGTCGCGCCGAAACCGCCGGACGTACGCTCGGTGAACTGAGCCTGGACGAACTAGAAGAGCTTTGGCAGCTTGCCAAGGCGCAGGCGGCCTAAACTGCCGTGAGCGACGCCGGAGGGGATTCGGCCTTTATTCGGTTGCGCATGAGCGCGCACGATGCGCACTACGGCGGCGATCTCGTGGACGGCGCACGCATGCTCGCCCTCTTCGGCGACGTCGCAACGGAGCTGTGCATCCGGGAATCCGGCGACGAAGGGCTGTTCGCAGGGTACGAGCGCGTCGAGTTCTTGGCGCCCGTGCATGCGGGCGATTACATCGAAGCAAAAGGCCGCATCGTGCGCCGTGGGACGCGTTCGCGCGGGATGGAGTTCGAAGCGCGCAAAGTGATCGCTGCTGACCCTGGGCGCTCCCCGAGCGCCGCCGACGTTCTCGCCGAGCCCGTCGTCGTCTGCCGCGCAAAAGGGACGTGCGTCGTCGTTCGCGTTGCGGATCGATAAGTTCCTGAAGGTCTCGCGTCTGGCGAAGCGGCGCAGCGAGGCGCACGAGGCGCTGGTCAACGGCCGCATCGCGAAGGATGGTAAGCCGCTCAAGCCCGGCTACGATGTCAAGGTGGGCGACGTGATCGAACTGCACTATGCGCGTAAATTCGTGACCGTGCGCGTGCTGCTCGTGCCGCAAAAAATCGTCCCCGGCTTACGCGACGTGCCGCTGTACGAGACGCTCTCGGAGCGGCGCGACGAACCCGCCGATTGGCTATGATGGAACGGCCGCTGCAGAGTTTGTCGGCCGACGCCAAGGATGCGCTCGCGCGCGAACCCATCCCGACCGAGCATGCCCGCGCGGCCCTGCGCGAGGGTCTCTTTTACTTCGGAACCAATCGGCGCACCGGAACATTCCGCACGCAGCGGCCGGCCGTCGCGCGACTTGCCCGCTCGCTCTTTTCAGCCCACGCAGATGAGCCGCGCCGTGCCGAAGGGCCGATCCGGGTCGTGCCGGGGATACGATTGCAGCGCGCGCCGACGTACGAACTCGTAATCGGCACCGTTACGGTTCTGGGCAAGATGAACGCGCGTTACGACCGCCGCATGGCGCTGCGCGGCGCTTTTCTCGCATGTGGGTCGCTTGGGGCGCCGGCACGCGGTTACCATCTGGAATTCATCCCGCCCGACGCCGACGCAACGCGGAGTTTACTCGCGCTGTTGCGCGCGGAAGAGCTCGAACCGAGCGTCGGCTTGCGCAAGGGTCGAAGCATCGTCTATTTCAAGGGCGTCGATGCGATCGCGCACGTGCTCGCGACGATCGGCGCCGGAGCGGCGCTGCTGCGGCTCGAAGACCTGCGCGCGCTCAAAGAGACGAAGAACCGCATCCATCGGCTGGTCAACATGGAAGCCGCCAACGTGGATCGCGCCACAAGCGCCGCGGCGGCGCAACGTGAAATGATTGCGTTTCTCGTGGACGCGTACGGCTTGGCGCGCCTGTCGGCGCCGCTGCGTGCGGCGGCTGAGCTCCGGCTGGCACATCCGACTGAAACGCTCGCCGAACTCGGACGCCGCTGCGATCCGCCCGTGAACAAGTCGACGATGGGCGGTCGAATCGTGACGCTCGTGCGGCTAGCGCAGCAGCCCGGGATGGCGCAGGAAAAGGGCTCGCCCGGGAACAGCGTGTAACCGGTTGAGCCCGGACCGACCGGCAACCACCGTGGTGCGTCGCCCGCACCGCAATGCTTTTCTGCAGGAGAACGTATGCGCATCGGCATCAACGGCTTTGGTCGCATCGGCCGCAATTTCACGAAAGCGCTGTTGGAACGCCATCCCGGCGTCGAGATCGCGGCGGTCAATGATTTGACGAGTGCCGCCGAGTGCGCGCACCTTTTCAAGTACGATTCCAACTACGGAGCCTACGACGGCGAGGTGACCTCAAACGAGGCCGGGATCACGATCGACGGACGAGCGATCCGCGTCTTGGCTGAACGCGACCCCGCTAAGCTCCCCTGGAAGGACCTCGGCGTCGACGTCGTCATCGAATCGACCGGTTTATTTACCGACGCGGTCAAGGCGCGCGCGCACATCACCGGCGGCGGCGCGAAGAAAGTCATCATCTCGGCCCCAGCCAAAGGCGAGGACATTACCCTCGTGCTCGGAGTGAACCACCAAGCCTACGATCCCGAGAAACACAACATCATTTCGAACGCGTCCTGCACGACCAACTGCCTTGCGACCGCGGTGAAGCCGATCGTCGACAATCTGGGATGGGTGAAGGGCTTCATGACGACGATTCACTCCTACACGAACGACCAGAACATCCTCGATGCCCCGCATAAAGACTTGCGTCGGGCGCGCAACGCGGCGACTAACATCGTGCCGACCTCGACCGGCGCCGCGAAAGCGCTCTACCTCACGATCCCGGAAATCGAAGGAACGTTCGACGGGTTTGCCTTGCGGGTTCCGACGCCGGTGGTCTCGATGATCTATCTCGTCGCACAGGTCAAGAAGCCGACGACCAAGGACGAACTCAACGCGATCCTGCGTGCCGCCTCGACCGGCGAACTCAAAGACCTCGTCGGTTACACGGACGAAGAACTCGTCTCGTCCGACTTCAAGAAGTCGTCGTACAGTTCGATCATCGATGCAAAGCTTAACAACGCACTCGGCGATCTCGTGCAGATCGCCGCCTGGTACGACAACGAGTGGGGCTACTCGTGCCGCCTCGCCGACGTGACGCACATGGTGCTCTCGAAAATTCCTGCAGCAGTTTGATGCTAGCGTACCGTCACTAGCAGGCCTGTGAAAAAGTCGCGGCGTTTGGCTTGGAATGGCGGGCGGTTTGTCGTATCATGATGGCAAGTCTCCTTTATACTTCATGGGAGCGGCCGTTG
>JAABUZ0100004903.1_pt1 | contig 18034 bp, 18 predicted proteins | sample 5562091 | NCBI WGS metagenome assembly JAABUZ01 (sample SAMN12813069, study PRJNA571459) | rock metagenome | isolation source: Antarctica rocks | place: Antarctica: Victoria Land, Linnaeus Terrace sud | collected 2015-12-21
CGGAGCGCGGGCACGCACATCTTCCAGATGGCCCTGGTCAACATCGGGCGCGTCCTGAGCGGGCAGGCGCCCCAGAGCCTCGTGCCAGGGCTGGACGGGGAGAGCAATGGCTTGCAGACCACAGACCGGTTTGATCCGATCCGCGGGTAGGGCGGCTACCGCGCGGGCGGCTCGTGGCGCCACAGGCCGTCCATCACGAGCGAGAGCAGTCGGTCGGCGCCCTCGGGCGTCTGTTCGGTCGCCACGGCGATCGCGTTGGCGAGTTTGAGCAGGTCCGCGACGCCGACATCGGGGCGGACGACCCCGGACTGCTGCGCGCGGGCGAGCAACGCCGCCCCGGCCGCGCGGATCGCGCCGTGCCACGAGGATGCCGGCTCCGCTTCTTTGTCGAGGATGGGCGCCAGCGCCGCCGCCAGGCCGCGATACAGCGTGATGTGTCCGACGACGGCGCGCAGCCAGGTGGCTAACGCGGCGCCGGGCGACGGGGCGCCGAGGAGGTCGCGGGCCTCGGCGCACAGGGCCTCGACCCGGTCGCCAAAGACAGCCTCTAGCAGCGCCTGACGCGTGGGGAAGTGGCGGTAGAGCGTCCCAATCCCGACACCGGCGCGTCGCGCGATGTCATCCAGGGACGCATCGGCCCCGTGCTCGGCGAAGGCGGCTCTGGCCGCGTCGAGGAGTTGCGCGTCGTTGCGACGCGCATCGGCACGCTGTGGCCGCGGCGTGGGGCCAGAGGGGCGTGTCGTCGTCACGAGAGAAGTCCTTCCCTGGGCTTGCGAAGCGGAGCTTTTCTCCGTATAATATCACCATCGCTAAGTGGAGTAAAACTCCGTTTGAAGCGCACGCCAGCGAGACAGGCCCGACGGGGCGACGGGGCGGTACACGTCACGTCCGTGCTCACCCGCCATAGCGGCCAGACAAACGCAAGGGGGATTGAGGAATAATGTCTACTGGAATGATCGCAAGCCTCGCCAGCTATGCGCTCCTCGGCCGCAGCGGACTCAGGGTCGCGCCCCTGTGTCTCGGCACGATGACCTTCGGCAACGACTGGGGGTGGGGCGCCGACGCGGACACCGCGCGCGCCGTCTACCAGCGCTATATCGAGGCCGGGGGGAACTTCGTGGACACGGCCGATGGCTACGCGAACGGGCGAAGTGAGGAACTGCTCGGTCAGTTCATGGCCGAGGCCGGCCATCGCGACGCGATGGTCGTGGCGACCAAGTTCACCCTCAGCGGCCGATCAGGCGATCCGAACGCCGGCGGGAACGGACGCAAGAACATTCACCGCGCACTCGACGCGTCGTTGCGACGGTTGCGCACGGACTACGTCGATCTGTACTGGCTGCACTCGTGGGACGGGATGACCCCCGTCGAAGAGGTTCTCGACACGCTCGACGACCTCGTGCGCGCCGGCAAGATCCGCTACACGGGCCTCTCCGATACGCCGGCCTGGTATCTGACGCGCTATCAGACGCTCGCCGAGGCGCGGGGCCACGCGCGCGCCTGCGCGCTGCAGCTCGAGTACTCCCTGGTCGAGCGCGCCATCGAACGGGAACACATCCCCGCGGCGCTCGAGCTCGGTCTGGGCGTCTGCCCCTGGAGTCCCCTCGCCTCGGGATTCCTGTCCGGCAAGTACGACCGCCGCGGCGGCGCCGGCAGGCTCAGCGTGATGGAGGGCTCGCACATCGCGATGTTCGACAAGCGAACCGACCGCAACTTCCAGATCCTCGAGGCGCTCCTCGCCGTCGCGCGCGAACTGGATCGGCCGCCGGCCCAGGTAGCCATCAATTGGATCACGCGCCGTCCCGGCGTGGCCTCGACGGTGATCGGCGCGACGCGGCTGGACCAACTCGACGCGAACCTCGACGCCCTGTCGTTCGACATCCCGAGCGCGCTCGCCACCCAGTTGGAGGAAGCGAGCCGGCCGCCGTCGATCTTCCCCTACGATATGTTCTCCGATCCCGCGCTCCGGCTCGGGCTGGCGGGCGGGACCGTCGTCCACCGCGAACAACCCTGGTACCGCGGCTGATCGCCGTCGTGGGGCCGCGTTCCGCCGTACACAGGAGTCATTGGGCATCCGCTCACGGTTGTCGAGGAACGAGGTTCAGGAGGAAGACAAAACCACCCCGATCAGCTACTCTACAACCATGAAAGATCGCCAATCAAGCGTCTACCCACGCGCCATAGAGATACCACGCGGACGCTACAATTGTACCCACGCCACGGCCCTCGTCGACGACAGCGTGAGCCTGGCGACGACCCGCGAACGCTCAGGGCACGAGAATCGACAGACACCGCCGCGGGACGTGGAGCAGTCCGCTGCCACGACGGGCGCGGGCGCGGCGTCGGTGAGGCCGCATCCCGATCCCGCCCCGTCACCAGATGATGGGCGCGACCAGACGCGTGACGTGCGCCTGCTTACGGCGATCGCGCACGCCTTGAGCGGGGCCCCGGACGTGGACCGGGCCCTGGCGCATACCCTGCGCCTGGTGGCCGACCTGCTCCGCCTGCGGACCGGCTGGGTCTGGGTGCTGGACCCCGAGACGGGCCAGTTCTACAGCGCCGCCGCGCAGCACTTGCCCCCGTACCTCCGCGAGCCGGTGCGCATGGCCGGCACGCCCTGCTGGTGCATCGACGCCTTCCAGCAAGGCCAGCTCACGCCGGCGACGATCGAGATGCGGGCGTGCAGCCGCCTGCACGCGGCGGTGCGGGCGGGCGTCGCCGCGACGACGCGTGGGCTGCGCTACCACGCCAGCATCCCGCTCTACGCCGGCGCCACGCCCGTGGGGATCATGAACGTCGCGGCCCCCGAGCGGCGGGCGCTGACCCCGGCGGAGGCGCGCCTGCTCGCGGCCGTGGGCTACCAGGCGGGCGACGCCGTGGACCGCGCCCGGCGCACGGAGGAGCGGACGCGCCTGGCGCGTGTCGAGGAGCGCGCCCGGATCGCGCGGGAGATCCACGACACCTTGGCCCAGGACTTGGCGGCCATCGCCCTGCACCTGGAGAGCGCCCTCCCCCATCTGGAGAGCGATCCGGAGCGCGCCCGCGCCCGCGTGCTGCGGGCGTTGGAGACGACGCGGCAGGGCCTGGAGAACGCGCGCGGCTCCGTCCTCGCGCTGCGCGCGGGCATCCCGGACGATCGCCCACTGGCGGAGGCGCTGGGCGTCCTGGAGCGCGCGTTCACCGCCGAGACCGGCGTGCGCGTCCGTGTGCGGACGACGGAGACACGGCCCGTGCCCCTCGCGGTGGAGGCCGAGCTTTACCGCATCGCGCGAGAGGCCCTCGCCAACGTCCGCGCCCATGCCGCGGCGCATGAGGTGACCATCACGCTGCGCGGCGGGGCGCGATCGGTGACCCTGTCCATCGGCGATAATGGGCGTGGCTTCGATCCCCGCGCCGTCGGCGCGGGCCACCACGGGCTCGTGGGGATGCGTGAGCGGGCCGCGCTGATCGGCGGACACGTGCGCGTGTCGAGCCGCCCCGGTCGGAGGACGCGGGTGACGGCTTCGGTCCCCCTCGCTTCGCAGGGGGTGGCATGATCCACGTCCTGATCGTCGACGACCACCCCATCGTGCGCGACGGGCTCCTGGCGGTGCTGGGCGATCAGCCCGATCTGGAGGTCATCGGCGCGGTGGGGTCGGCGGAGGAGGCGCTGGCGCTGGCGCTAACTGTCCGCCCCGATGTCGTGCTGCTCGACCTCGAACTCCCCAGCCTGGACGGCGTGGCCGCGCTCCCGCGCCTGGCCGAGATCATGCCCGCGGCGCGCGTGCTCGTGCTCACCGCCTACGCCACTGATGAGCGGGTGTTCGGCGCGCTCAAGGCGGGCGCGGCGGGCTATCTGCTCAAGGGGACGCCCGCCGCGGAGATCGTGCGGGCCATCCACGACATCCACGCCGGCGGGTCAGCGCTGGAGCCGACGGTCGCGGCGCGGGTGGTGGCGGCCGTCGGCTCCCCACACCGAGTGTCCACGGAGCTGAGCCCGCGTGAGCGCGAGGTGCTCACCCTCCTCGCCGAGGGTCTGCCGACCAAACAGATCGCACGCGCATTGGATATCACCGAGCGGACGGTCAAGTTCCATGTGGCCTCCCTCTTCGTAAAACTGGGCGCCTCCAACCGCGCCCAGGTCGTCGCCCTGGCGGCGCGGCACAACCTCCTCTAGCCGCCCGGCGGCTCCCCTCCCCCTGTCCCATCGGACAGGTCATCCCCCGTCCCCTCGGACGAGGCGGCCCACCGTCGGCGTCGCGCACACTGACGGTAGGACGCGGTGGATCACGGCCGCTTGACGTCAACTCAGGTTGAGGGTCGAGACGGCGCCGTGCGGGCGTCACATACGTCGATAGTCGATAGTCGAATTAAGGAGAGTGGTAGGCATGCGCGTGGTACAGGTGACGCGGTTCGGGGGCCCCGAGGCGCTGGTAATGAGCGAGGCGCCGGACCCGGTCGCCGGGCCGGGTCACGTCGTGATCGACGTTTCGATCGCTGAGGTCTTGTTCCTCGACACGCAACTCCGGAGTGGGTGGGGTCGCGAATACTTCACGATGGAACCGCCGTACGTGCCCGGCACTGGCGTGGCTGGTGCGGTGACCTCCATTGGGGAGGGTGTAGATCCTGACTGGGTCGGTCGACGGGTCGTTGCTAGTGCAGGATTAAGGAGCTTGCTTTGCAGTGCCGGCGAACAACCGACTGCGGTCGGCGCGTGCTTTGCCATGCGACCTCAGTCGCAGGCGTTGCTCACTGCAAACAGACCGCTTTGAGACGACACTAGGACAGGTGACACCGGCGGTTACGCCCAGCAGGTTGCAGTACCGGCTGAAGAGGTGTTCGAGGCGCCGAACGGGCTGGATCTGCGCGAGGCTGTGGCGGCGCTGCACGACGGCCCCACCGCATTGAGTCGCACGGAGAAGGCCAGCATTCAGCCAGGGGAATGGGTGTTGGTCGGCGCGGCCGGCGGCAGCCTTGGCGTCTGGTTGGTACCACTCGCGGCAGCGGCCGGCGCCCGCGTCATCGCCGCCGCCCGCGGCGAGCGGAAGCTGGACCTGGCCCGGGAGCTGGGCGCCGACATCGCGGTCGACTACTCCACGGCGGATTGGGCTGAGCAGGTGCGCGAGGCGACCGGTGGCGCGGGGATCGACGTGGTCTTCGACGGCGCCGGCGGCCAGATCGGCCGCGCCGCGTTCGAGATCACGGCACACGGCGGCCGGTTCTTCGCCTACGGCGCGGCCAGTGGCGACTTCGCCAAGATTCACCCGCACGAGGTGGAACAACAGCAGGTTACCATGGTCGGCATCGAGGACCGACTGACACCGGAGGATCTGAAGCGGCTGACCCAGCGCGCGCTGTCGGAGATGGCGGCGGGCCGGATCAGGCCGGTCATCGGGCAGACCTTCCCACTGGAGCGGGCCGCCGACGCGCACGCGGCGATCGAGGCCCGCAGCGTCATCGGAAAAACCCTGCTGCTGATCTGATTGATGGCCGCCGCGGGCTCTCCAACGAAACCGCGACGGTAGTGTGCGAGAGGGAAAAGGATAGAGCATGACAGAGCAAAGCAAGATTCTGGTGACTGGCGCCACCGGCCATGTCGGTGGGCAGGTCGTGTCCCAACTGCTGGGCATGGGCGCCTCTGTCCGGGCGCTGGTCCGCAACCCCGACGCGGCCGGGCTGCCGGGCGGCGTCGAGGTCGTGCGCGGCGACCTGTCCGTCCCGGACACCCTGGACGCGTGCCTGGAGGGGGTCGAATCCGTGTTCCTGGTCTGGCCGTTCATGACCGCCGAGGCCGCGCCCGCGGCCCTGGAGGCGATCACCAGACACGCGCGCCACCTCGTCTACCTCTCCTCGATGGGCGTACGTGACGACCGCGCACAGCAGGCCGATACGATCAACGCGTTCCACGCCGACCTTGAGCGGCTGATCAAGCAGACCGGACTGGAATGGACCTTCCTGCGGCCCAGCGGGTTCGCGACCAACACCCTGATGTGGGCGGAGCAGATCCGCGCCGATGGGGTCGTGCGCTGGCCCTTTGGCGCGGCGTCCAGGTCGCTGATCCACGAGCGGGACATCGCGGCCGTGGCGGCGCGCGCGCTGACCGAGGACGGGCATGCCGGGGCAACCTATCTCCTGACCGGACCCCAGTCGCTGACCCAGGTCGAGCAGGTCGACGCCATCGGCGAGGCGATCGGCCGCCCGCTGCGCTTCGAGGAGATCTCGCCGGACGCCGCACGGCAAGACCTGTTCACCGGCATGCCATCCTCGGTCGCGGATGGCGCACTCAATGCCTGGGCCGGGTTCGTGACCGAACCGGAGTTGGTCACGTCCACGGTGCATGAGGTCACCGGAGCGTCGGCCCACACGTTCCGCGACTGGGCGAGCGACCACGCCGACGACTTCCGTCGGTCCTCAGCAGAGGAGGTTCGATGACGACGAACAGGAAGGAGACAACCATGACTGACGAGATCATGACACAGTCGCGCACCCCGCGCCTCCTGGGCATCGGCGGCAGCACGCGCGCGGGGTCGCTCAGCCTCCGCGCGTTGCAGGCGGCGCTGCGCCTCGCGGAGGAGACCGGGGCGCGCGCCGTGCTGGTCGATGTGCGCGCCCTCGATGTGCCGCTCTACAACGCGGACCGGCCCCTGGAGGACTATCCGCCGACGCTGGCCTGGCTCCTGGGCGAGGCGCGCGCCGCGGATGCCTATATCCTCTGTTCGCCGACCTACCACGGCACGGTGGCCGGCGCCGTCAAGAACGTCCTGGACGCGCTGAACTTCCTCGCCTCGGATGACCCCCCGTATCTCGGCGGCAAGGTCGTCGGGCTGATGGCGTTCGGCGGCGGCGCCAACGTGCTCAACAGCCTGGTCCACGCGACGCACGCCCTGAACGGCCTCGCCGCGCCCACGATGGTGACCGTGCCGGGAGCGGCGCTGGACCCGGACACGGGCGAGATCCGCGATGCGGCGGTGGGCCGGCGGCTGGCGCTCATGGTCGGGGACGTGATCGACTTGACGCGACGGCTCCGGCGCTGACGCGCCCGCACGCCCCCACGGTAGACTTGGACGCGATCGACGACGAGAAAGTAGTACTCAGCGAACCGAGAGTATTAATGCAGGGTGCGCAAAAACGCCAGGGCCTCGCCAAGCGTGTAGACCGGCACGAGCTTGATGCCCTGGGCATAGGGCTTGGCCTCGTTGTAGTTACACACCTGCTGATCGCACTCCCCCGGCACGAAAAAATACTCCGCCCCGACCTTGCGCGCGCCGATGATCTTCTGCTTGACCCCGCCGATCGCTCCGACCGCGCCGTCGACATCGATCGTGCCCGTCCCCGCGATCTTATGTCCATGCGTGATGTCGGTCGGCGAGAGACGGTTGATGATGGTCAGCGCCATCATCAGGCCGGCCGACGGTCCCTGAATGTCCTGCGTGTCGATCATGATGTGGTAGGGCAGATGGATCGGCCCGGTGAGGACGGTACGCGGGGAGAAACCGACGATCGCCTTCTTGGCCTGTTGGCTATACACCAGAGGGACGGTGAGATTGACCGTCTGAGACCCGCCCGCGAATACCGTGCGCCTCACGGCCAGCGTGACCCGCTGGCCGGCTTTTAACCCGCGCTCCGCGTTGGAGAGTTGCTGCAACGTGTGGACCTGGCGCCCGTTGAACCGGAGAACGACGTCGTTCTGACGGAGCTTGCCGACGGCCTTGCTCCCCGGCTCGACGTAGTCGACGATGACCTGCTCGTTGGGGACCGGATAGCCTAGCGCGTTGAGGGCGGCGACCTCGGCCGCCGTCTTGGCGTCGATCATCTGGACGACGCTCTGTTGCTGCTGCTGCTGTTGCTGCTGCTGCGTCGGGTGACTTGTCCCATACTGTTGGTCGGGCGGCACGATCGTGACACTGGGGTCGAAGTGCTGGTAGTAGAAGCGCGAGAGCACGCTGGCGTTGGGCTGCTCCTCCACGAAGGTGATGTAGAGCGCGCCGCGGCCGGGCTGGCGCGGGTGCCCCGCGATCGCGACGTGTGGGTCGAAGGCCTCGGCCGGGGCCGCGAGAAAAATGGTGTCGTTCGTCCTGATGCTGGTCAGGACCGCCGCCGCCATCACGACGATGAGGGCGGCGATCCCGAAAAATCCGGGGATGGTTGGCTTTACCTTCACTTAGTGTCCTCTGTGGGCCTCCGACTTTTGGGCTTCGGATTCGGCGATAATGTGTTGCGCCACGTTGTGCGGCGCTGCTTCGTAGCCCTCTATCTTCATTGTATAGACACCGCGCCCTTGAGTGATAGAGCGCAACGCGGCGGCGTAGTGCCCCATCTCGCGCATCGGGACTTTCGCCTCGACGAGCGTGACGCTCTCACCCTCCGGCTCCATCCCCAGGATATGCGCGCGCTTCCCATTGAGATCGCTCATGATATCGCCCGTGTACTCGTTCGGCACGCGCACCTCAACATGCATGATCGGTTCGAGGATCACGGGACGCGCCGCTTCGGCCGCCTTTTTGAAGGCGAGCGAGCCGGCGATCTTGAAGGCCATCTCGCTCGAATCGACCGGGTGGAACGAGCCGTCGTCGACCGTCACCTCGATGTCGACGACCGGGCGTCCCGCCAGTATGCCCTCGCGCAGCGCCTCATGGACACCCTTTTCGACGGCCGGGATGAAGTTGCGCGGGATCGCGCCGCCGACGACCTTGTCGGTGAACTTGACGCCCGCGTCGCGCGGGAGCGGCGAGAGGCGCAGCCACACGTCGCCGAACTGCCCGTGCCCCCCCGTCTGCTTCTTGTGGCGGCCCTGAGCGCGGGCACCGGCCGTCACCGTCTCACGGTACGGCACGCGCAACTCCCCGAGCGCGACGTCGACCCCGTACTTGCGGCGCAGACGCTCCAGGGCCACGTGCAGGTGCGTCTCGCCCATCCCCGCCAGGACGGTCTGCGCGGACTCGGCGTCGCGATAGACGCGCAGCGTGGGGTCCTCCTGCGTCAGGCGCGCCAGGGCCGGACCAAGCTTGTCGAGGTCGCCGCGCGTTTTGGGCTCGACCGCGGCGGAATAGGCCGGCTCGGGGTACGAGACCGGCTCTAGCCGCACGGGGTGTTCCTTCTCCGCCAGCACATCGCCCGTCAGCGTCTCGGCAAGCTTGAGCACCGCGCCGATATCGCCGGCCACGAGCTCCGGCGCCGCCGCGCCCTGTCCGCCGCGCATCACCAGGAGCTGCGCCACGCGCTCGTCTTTGTCCCGCGTGACGTTCCATACGTGCGCGTCGGCCTTCATCGCGCCGCCATAGACGCGAAAATAGCTGCGCCGCCCGAAGGGGTCGGACACGGTCTTGAAGACCAGAGCCGCCAGGTGGCCGTCGAGCGGCTGACCTGATACGTCAGACGCCGGCCGCTCGGCCGGGCTGGGCGCATAGTCGACGAGCGCGTCGAGGATACCGGCCGCCCCGACGTTGAGGGCCATCGACCCGCACAACACCGGCACAAGCTCGCCCCGCGCGACCCCCAGGCGCAAGGCCCGGCGCAGGTCGGCCTCGTCGATGTCGCCGCCCTCGATGTACCGCGTGAGGAGGTCGTCATCGGTCTCGCAAATCGCCTCGACGAGCGCGTCGCGCAACTCCATACGCCGGGCGTCGAGTTCGGGCGGGACAGAGGCCTCCTGAGGCTTCCCGTCGGCGTAGACCGTCGCCCTCCCTGAGAGCACGTCGATCGTGCCGACCAGCCCCGACCCGGACCGCGCGCCGATAGGCAGCTGCACCGCGACGGCGCGCTGGCTCAACCCCGCGCGCAGCGCGTCGAACGTAGCGAAGAAATCCGTGTTCTCGCGGTCGAGCTTGTTGACGAAGACGAGGCGGGGCAGCGCGCGCTCGTCGGCGTACGACCAGACCAACTCGGTCCCGACCTCGACGCCGGCCGTGGCGTCGACGAGGACGAGCGCCGCGTCGGCCACGCGCATGGCCCCGCGCAGCTCACCGATGAAGTCGGGGTAGCCGGGGGTGTCGAGGAGGTTGATTTTACAGTCACGCCATTCGACGGGCGCGACAGCGGTCCCGATCGAGATCTTGCGCTCGCGCTCGTCGGGCTCGAAATCCGACACCGTCGTCCCGTCGTCGACGCGGCCCAGCCGCGAGGTCACGCCCGTATCGAACAGGGCGGCCTCGACGAAACTCGTCTTACCGGCCCCTTCGTGCGAGACAAGGACGACATTGCGCAGGTTCTCGGTGCTGTAGCCTCTCATGACTCTTCTCCTCCATCATCGGCAGGGCGTGTCACGTCGACGCGATAACCTCTGTGTTCGCGTTGGTCTATTATAGGCCTCATCAGAGGTGAAGTTCAATCTATACTGACGTTATGGACACGACAAGGCTCGAGGAACTCGCCCACGCCTACTTCGGGGCCAAGCATGAGGCGCGCGAGCGCTCGCTGGCGCATGGCCGCCTGCTCATCCGCCACGCCGGCAACGCCATCCGCGCCGTCCACCGGCGCGACTGGCCGGGGGCCGAAGGGTTGCTGGCTCAGGCCGCGAACGAGGTCGCGACGGTGAAGGCGGCCCTTGCCGACCTGCCGGAGCTGTACTACCATAACGCCGTCACCGACGCCTTCAAGGAGTATGCCGAGGCGCGGCTGACCCTCACCCTCGTGCGCGGCGACGACCTGCCGACGCCGGACAGCCTCGACGTCGGGTACGTCGCCTACTACAACGGACTGGCCGAGACGGTCGGCGAGTTGCGGCGCTACACGCTCGACGCGTTGCGCCGCGACGATCTCATCACGGGCGAGCGTGTGCTCGCCGCCATGGACGGCATCTACGAGTTGCTCGTCACGATCGACTATCCCGACGCCGTTACGGGCTCGCTGCGCCGCGCGACCGACGGCGTGCGCGCCATCCTGGAGCGGACGCGCGGCGACCTCACGACGGCGGCCGGCCAACGCCGCCTGGTCCAGGCCCTTGCCGCCAGAGGCGTCGATCTCGCGTCAGGTTCAGCGCCGGCCCTCCCGCCCCTCGACGAGACCCTTCCGGGCGCATGACGGCCGCACTCTTACAACCGCTCGACCGGGCCTTCTACGAGCGCCCTACCCTCGACGTCGCGCGAGATCTGCTCGGGGCGACGCTGGTACACGAGACGCCGGAGGGCCGCGTGAGCGGGACGATCGTGGAGACCGAGGCGTACGTCGCGCCGGAGGACGCGGCCTGCCACGCCTATCGCGGGGTCACGAACCGCAACAGGGTCATGTTCGGCGCCGCGGGGCACGCCTACGTCTACCGCTCCTACGGCATCCACTACATGCTGAACGTCGTGACCGAGGCGGCCGGTATCGCCGCGGCCGTCCTCATACGCGCCGTCGACCCGCGCGAGGGGAGCGGGGTTATGGCCCGCAACCGCGGCGTCGCGTCGAACCTGGCTAACGGACCGGGCCGGCTCTGCCAGGCGCTTGCCGTCGGACCGGACCTCAACGGGAGCGATCTGACGCGCCCGCCCCTCTATATCCTGCCGCGCGGGGAGCCGCCCCCGGCCGTTGTCCAGACGACGCGCATCGGCATCACCCGCGCGGTCGAGCTTCCCTGGCGCTTCTACATCCTCGGCGCCCCCGCCGTCTCCGTCCGCGATCGCGCCGCCGAAGGGACAAAAGCGCGGACGCCGAGACCATCGGGGTGAACGGACATCGCCGCATAGGTGACGACGCATAGGTGATGTCGCCCCGGCCGCACGCCGTCGAGGGATGGCCGCGTCGGCCCAGGAGTCGATTTAGGCGTCGGTCCAAAGGATCGGCACGGGACATGTTTGTGCTGCGGCCCCGGCGACGCGCGCTTATAAGAGTTCGAGCAGGTCGAAGACGGGGCCATCCTTGCACAAGAGGCCGTAGCCCCCGTCGCGCAGCGGGACGGCGCAACCGTCGCACGCCCCCGCGTAGCAGGCCAGCGGGGCCTCGGCCAGCACGGAGGCGAAGCCACGCCGCGCGCGCAGGCGGTGACGATGGACGAGGTCGCGTAAGGGGGCGTGCTCCGACATCGGGAGCGCGGCGTAGAGCGCGTCGGCCCACGACAACAGGGGCGGCAGCACGTCGAGCGCGCCGCCGGTCACACCCGCCGATCCATCCGCCGTCGCGATATGAAGTTCGGCCGCGGGCGGGAGCGCGACCGGCGGCAGCAGGCCGCCGGCCGTGGGCGCATCGTGCAAGACCACGACCGCGACGCCGGCCTCGACGAGGGAGCGCGCCAGGGAGAGCAGGGCCACGAGGGACCGGCCGGAGCCCAGCAGCACGGCGTGGCGCGCGCGCGTGTCGACCGGCCAGGGACGTCCCCATGGGCCGAGGAGGTCGATCGGGCTCCCCGCGACAAGCGACGTCAGCCACGGGGCCAGCGGATCGCCGTCGTCATAGAGGAGGTCGACGGTCCCGGCGCGGCGGTCGATCGCGGCCAGGGAGAACGGCCGCGGGACGACGAGGAGCGCGCCCGGCTGACGCAGGGCGAGGCACTGGCCGGGCGTGGCCGCGGCCAGAGAGGGGGCGGCCAGGGTCAGGCGCGAGAGTCCGGGCGTAAACCGGTCGTTGCCGGCGATCGTGGCCGTGAGCGCCCGCATCGCCTACGGCGCCATGCCGGGACGCACGATGACGAGGGAGCGCAGCGTCCGCGCGAAGATGCGTTGGGCGCTCACGACATTCGCGCTCGGAGGGCTCGCCGTGAACGAGAGATCGTAGTCGCGCTGGTTCGCCGGCACGTAGACGTATACATGCTGCTGGTAGACCCCGCCGTCCGCGGGTCGATCGGTCCAATAGGCGTACGACATCGCCGGGTAGCCCGAGACGGTGAGCGGACGCCCCGAGACGCCGCCGAAGTTCCGCGTCGTGGTGGCAAGATAGAGTTGGCCCGCCGGATCAGGCTGCCAATCGACCCCGATCGAGGCGTACCGCGCCGGGATCGTCGCGTGGTCGGCGCTGACGTCATCATAACTGTAGAGACCGAACGCCGGCTTGCTCGCATCGCCCCGCGCATCCTGGAAGGACCATGAGGCCGGGTAGCTCAGGCGGCAGGGGCAGGTGGGCGAGCACAGAGAGGCCAGGCCAGGGCTGGCGGAGCACGACACCGAGGGTGTTGGCGTCGTAGCGTGTGAGCGCGCCGCCCCGACCGCCAAGACGGCGCATCCGCCGAGGAGGGTCGCGACGAGCGCGAGAACGGCCCCGACAGCGCCGTAGCATCCCAGGAGCGGTACACGAGTCACGGCCAAGCGCTCTACAACCTACGCCCGCGCCCGCCACCAGGCGCGCAGGAGACGCCCAAGGTCATCCGTCCCATCGGGGACGCCGAACAGGGGGACGGCCATGAGCCGCAGGCTCGGCCCCTTGACGCGCCGGATGCAGATCACCGCGCGGCCGAAAGCGTACCAGTGGCCGTTCTCGATCTCGATCCCGACAATCTCGTATCGCTGTAACCGCACGGCCGGCACAAGCGGGGCAAGCGGCCGGACGACGAGCGTATCCACGACGATGCCGAGGGCGGCGCGCATGGGAAAGGGTCCGTGCAAGACGAGGACCGGGGTGCCGGTCGTGGGGACGACGGCCGTGCGCTTGACGGCGACCGAGTAGCCGATAGGAAACCCGGAATCGGCGGGCGCCGGGGCGGCGTCTTTAATCACCGTACTCCTCCTCGCATATCGTCGATCGAGAGGGGCGCCGGCGCGCTACAGGCCGTATCATCGCTCCTCGCTCACGCGATGGAGCCGGCCCCTCGTAGCCTTATCGTACCACGTTCAGAAACCCGCGCGCCGTGCTGGCGGTCGACATGTGAGGCTAGGGGGGTCGAACCCCCGATCTCTTGAGTGCCACTCGCGCCCGACCGTATCTGTTCGCATCATACCATGTCAGTCTGCCCTTCCACCCTCCAAGACGATATACAACTGGTGAATGAGGGAGGCGTCAACCTTGCCGGCGTTTGGAGTCATCTCAATTGGGATGAAGCGGAAGCCTTCTTTGATCGCATAGATCGAGAAAGCGTGCCTACTGCCCCACTACAAGCTGACGATTTTTAATTGTTGCCACTATAGTCGTAACAGATGGGTTTGAGGTGTTGACGGACTTCGCTCTAGCCGAGGAGTCTCTCCCACGAACCAGTTGATGTACTCCGAGTATGGCCGGTTAGGCGTCGTTACGTCAAACGCTAGTGCTAGTGGAAGGCGCCGTACAACCGCGCCTGCTCAACGTGTGACAGCAACAGTCTTGGCGTCACTATCAGAAATCGGCACGAGTTGACCGTGTGATCTTGCTGGCACGAGAACATACCAGTATCGATCCGCATGAGCGACTAGACCGCCCGTCACCTTCCCTTCCGACGCGCTATCGATAGTGATCGTTGGCAATATGCGCTTGTTCGTCGGCAGCAGGTAGTAAGACACGAACAAGCTTCCGAGGTATGAAAATACGAGCGCCAGCAGTACCAGACGGTTGGCCGTATTAGCTTTATGTTTGAAATACAGTTCCACTGCCTTCTGTAATAAGTTGGCACTAATGACGACAGAGACATTTTCGAGAAACAACGCAAGTGATGGAATAGGGGGAGAGTAAGGCCACACAGCGTAAAACAATTCTGTCGTCACAATGGGGACGACAACCAAACCGACGCGGTATCTTCCGCTGCCAATACGAATCTTTGGAAAAAGATCAACAATACTCTCGGTTCGCTCATTTTCGACGGTAATAGCACAATTGAAAGGGCGCGCGATGCCTGATCGAGCCTTTGTCGGGGCAAAAGCAAGCTTCGAGAGCCGACCGAGTTCGCGTCAGCGCTGTGCAGCAACCCTACACGTCGATTAGCACAACGACCCGCTTCTGCATGTTGTAGGATCTCATGTTTGACCACTAAGCGGCTAGGCGGTGTACGTTCGTAGTTTTTGCACGGCGATTCCTACGAACTTTGACCAGCGACCCGCTTAGATATAGTAGGCGTCAAAGTCGAAAGCCTCCGAGAAAATGAGCGAACCGAGAGACAATAAGCGGCGACATGTGGAAAAACATGAGAGCGGCCATCAACACCACGGCGATAAGCACGATCACAGGGCTAATTAAGGACACAGGGTTCTTTAGAGCATTCGCGCCGTTTACGATCACAAATGTCTTCGACAAGAAACCGCCTGCCGTCCACGACGTTGCATAATCGACATTGTAGACGCGCTGGATTTGCCGCACAGTGAACAGTAACCCGAATAAGTAGAGCGGACCCGCTATTGCCGCAACGGCTGATAGACTCGCCACGACCTCCGTGATAGAGATTTTGCCGCCGTCCTCGTCGCTCATAGCAATTCTCCCTATCCGCGCTGTCTACACGCAGCATACGCACCGACACAAGCACCCGGTGGCATTGTCGGCAGGGCGCCGGACCTTCCATATCCGCTGGTAGCGATACACTACCTCCGCAGCGTACCAATAGGTAGGAGCGAAATCACGATGTTTGAGAAACCGGATGTGCCAGACGACACACTCCTCGCTTGTCTGCGGGATCACTATGGACTGCACAACTCCCGGATCGCCTTTCTCCCGCTTGGCAACGATGTGAACACCGCCGTCTATCGGATCGACGCCGACGATGCGACGCCGTACTTCCTGAAGTTGCGCGGCGGCGCCTTCGACGAGACGACCGTTGCGATCCCCCGATTCCTTCACGGACAAGGCATCGCGCAGATCCTCGCGCCCATCGCGACCACTGCGGGGCGCTTGTGGACGCGCGTGGAGGCCTTCGCGGTGATCGTCTTCCCGTTCGTTGCCGGTCGCAACGGGTTCGAGGCGCCGTTGTCGGACCGTCAGTGGGTCGATCTTGGCGCCGCGCTCCGAGGCATGCACACGGTGGTCGTGCCGCCATCGCTCAGCGCGCGGATCCCACACGAGCAGTATTCGCCCCACTGGCGCAACCTCGTCAGGACGTTTCAAGCACGCGTTGAAGAGACTGCGTTTACCGAACCCAGCGCGGCACAGTTGGCGGCGTTCCTGCGCGCCAGACGCGACGACATCTCCCATATCGTCGCACGCGCCGACGCCCTCGGCGCCGCCCTGCGTGCCCAATCGCCCGCATATGTCCTGTGCCACGCCGACATCCACGGGGGCAATGTCCTGATCGGCATGGACGGCGCGCTCTCCATCGTCGATTGGGACACCCTCACCTTCGCGCCCAAGGAGCGCGACCTCATGTTCGTCGGCGGTGGCGTCTGTGGCGTCTGGAACAGCGCACAGGAGGAAGCATGGTTCTATCAGGGCTATGGCCGGGTGGGGATCAATCCGGTGGCGCTCGCATACTATCGCTACGAGCGGATCGTGCAGGATATCGCCGCCTACTGCGAGCAACTTCTGCTGACGGACGAAGGAGATACTGACCGCGCGCAAGCACTGCACTATTTCCTCGATCAGTTCCTGCCCAACGACGTCGTCGAGATCGCCTATCGAACGGATACGTCACTGGGCGCGAGTTAGGGCAATCCATGGGGGCGTTTGACAGCCATGTATAGGCCATCGTGAGAAACAATTCCGCGGGTGATAGGAGAAACCGGAGGGTTAACCCTCCGGTTTCTCTTTTATCGGGTGGAGCTAGGGGGATTCGAACCCCCGACCTCTTGAGTGCGATTCAAGCGCTCTCCCAACTGAGCTACAGCCCCATGGCGTGACGCGCCGGCGGCGGGATGGCGGGGTGTTGGCGTCCCCGCGCCAGCGGTACGCCCGTATTGTGCCGCATCGCGCCCTATTTGGCAAGGGGGATTTTTCCTTGAACAGCCGGCGGAAGGGGTGTACAATCGCCTTGACCGCTATCGAGCGCTTTGCTACCATTGTAGTACGCTTGTTCTATGAAAATGAGGAGGATGCCCCGTGGCCACTGGGGACGACAAAAAGAAGGCGTTGGAGTCCGTCACATCACAGATCGAGCGCCAGTTCGGTAAGGGCGCGATCATGCGGTACGGCGACGGCAACAGCCACATGTCCATCGAGGCTATTCCGACGGGGGCCCTCAGTCTCGACCTCGCCCTGGGCATCGGCGGCGTCCCGCGCGGGCGCGTCGTCGAGATCTACGGGCCGGAGTCTTCGGGCAAGACGACGCTGGCGCAGCATATTCTGGCCGAGACGCAGCGGCTCGGGGGCGCGGTCGCCTATATCGACGCCGAGCACGCCCTCGACCCGATCTACGCCAAGGCCTGCGGCATGGACGTCGACAATATGCTCATCTCGCAGCCCGACACGGGCGAGCAGGCGCTGGAGATCGTGGATATGCTCGTGCGTAGCGGCGCGGTCGACGCGATCGTGGTCGACTCGGTGGCCGCGCTCGTGCCGCGCGCCGAGATCGAGGGCGACATGGGCGACAGCCACGTCGGCTTGCAGGCGCGCCTGATGTCGCAGGCGCTGCGCAAGCTCACCGCCGGGATCAGTCGCTCCAACACGGTCGTCATCTTCATCAACCAACTGCGTGAGAAGATCGGCGTGATGTTCGGCAACCCCGAGACGACGCCGGGCGGCAAGGCGCTCAAGTTCTACGCCAGCGTGCGCCTCGACATCCGGCGTATCGACCAGATCAAGCAGGGGACCGAGGTTGTCGGCGGCCGCCACAAGGTCAAGATCGTCAAGAACAAGGTCGCGCCGCCGTTCCGCATCGCCGAGTTCGACCTGATGTACGCCGAGGGGATCAGCAAGGAGGGCGGCATCCTCGATCTGGGCGTCGAGATGGGCTTCGTCAAGAAGAGCGGCGCCTTCTTCTCGTACGGCGAGCTGCGCCTGGGTCAGGGCCGCGAGAACGCCAAGGAGTTCTTGCGCCAGAACACCCCGCTGCGCGACGAGATCGAAGGGCAGATCCGCGGCACCGCCAGCGATTTCCAGCTCATGCCCGAACTCGAAGCCGTCGAGATATAGCGGCACGAGGGTTGGACGCACAGAGGGGGCAGCCGCCTACGGACGGCTGCCCCCTCTGTGCGTCCGCTGAGAGATTCCGCCGCGTTCCCGCGCCTATGTTACGCTAGCCTTGGGATGAACAATCAACTACTCAACGGACGCTACCGCCTGATCCGGCCTCTCGGCGCCGGAGGTATGGCCAGCGTCT
>JAABUZ0100004905.1_pt1 | contig 18027 bp, 19 predicted proteins | sample 5562091 | NCBI WGS metagenome assembly JAABUZ01 (sample SAMN12813069, study PRJNA571459) | rock metagenome | isolation source: Antarctica rocks | place: Antarctica: Victoria Land, Linnaeus Terrace sud | collected 2015-12-21
GTCCGGGTGCGAGTCGGACGTTCGTCCCTGGGTGGTCCTGACGGGGTCGGTGATGGTCGTGGGCGGTAGTCAGCCGGTCGGGCCCTTGGAGGCCCCGAGATTCTCCCGCACCCCCCGGTTGGATGCGTCGTGCCCGTAAGCTCAGGGCGTGCGCCCCGAGGGCATCCACCGCGTCACATGAGCACCTGGGAGAGGCTGGCCGCCCTGAACGTCGAGGTCGACGGTTACGGGCTGGAGGCGCTGTCGCGCGAGGTGTCCAGCGGCTTCGAGCGGCTCTCCACCGTTATCCGCCTGCGCGGCGGGGGCGACGACGGCGCCGGGGAGGACGTCACCTACGACGGCATCGACCACGACGCGCTGTGGGCTGCGGGCCCGGTCCACGACCTGGCTGGTCCCTGGCGGCTCGCTGATCTGTGCGCGCGCATCGCCGGCCTCGACCTGTTCCCCACCCCACCCGAGCGCGACGTCTCACGCCGCTACCGGCGATGGGCGTTCGAGAGCGCCGCGCTCGACCTTGCCCTGCGCCAGGCCGGCATCGGCCTGGCCGAGGCTCTCGGACGCACGCCGCGACCCGTGTCGTTCTTGGTCTCGCTGCGCCTCGCTGAGCCCGCGACCATCGGGCCGGTGCGCACGCGCCTGGAGCGCTACCCCGAGCTGCACTTCAAGCTCGACGCCACCTCGTCGTGGACCGATGAGCTGGTGACCGAGCTGGCGGCGACGGGCGCGGTCGACTCGGTCGACCTGAAGGGCCTCTACCACGGGTCGATCGTCGACCAGGGCGCCGACGCCGCTCTCTACCGGCGGGTGGTCGAGGGCTTTCCCGACGCATGGATCGAGGATCCGGCCCTCGATGAGCGCACCGACGCGCTGCTCGAGCCTTATCGTGATCGCATCACCTGGGACGCCAACATCCACGCCGTCGCCGACATCGAGGCGCTGCCCTTCGTCCCGCGGATGGTGAACATCAAGCCGTCGCGCCTGGGCTCGCTGGAGGAGCTCTGCGCCGCCTACGACTACTGCCAGGACCACGGCATCCGCAGCTACGGCGGTGGTCAGTTCGAGCTCGGCCCGGGTCGCGGCCAGATCCAGTACCTGGCATCGCTGTTTCACCCTGACGCGCCCAACGACATTGCGCCCGGCGGCTACAACGATCCCGAGCCTCCCGACGGGCTCCCGGTGAGTCCCCTGACCCCGGCGCCGGCGGCGGTCGGGTTCCGGTGGCAGACCTGAGGGGCGGCGCTGGCCGCAGCGGCCTCCGCCAGACTGTCGCGCCGGAACCCGAGAGCCCAAGGAGCGAAAGCCCATGTCCCAGACCCATCACCTCGACACCGATCAGGCCACCCGGGAGGCCTCGGGCGCCCACGCCTACGGCCGCTACCTCGAGGAGTTCGAGGTGGGGGCGGTCTACAAGCACTGGCCGGCCAAGACCGTCACCGAGTCCGACGACCACCTGTTTTGCCTCATCACGATGAACCACCACCCGCTGCACCTCAACGACGTCTATGCGGCGGCCTCTCAGCAGGGCCGCAACGTCGTCGTCGGCCCGTTGGTCTACTCGCTGGCCCTGGGCATGTCGGTCTCTGACGTGTCGGGCAAGGCGATCGCCAACCTGGCCACCGAGGAGCTCAGCCACCCGGCACCCGTCTTCCACGGCGACACCCTGTTCTGCGAGACCGAGGTGCTCGAGGTCAAGCCGTCGCGCTCCAAGCCCGATCGCGGGACCGTCAAGGTCCATACCCGCGTCCTCAACCAGGACGGGGCCCTGGTGGCCGAGTTCAAGCGGCTCGTGCTCGTCCCCCGGCGCAAGCCGGGCGACGCCACGGCGGACGGCAACGTGGAGTAGCCCGGCGCCGCGCTGGGCGCCGGCCCGCCAGCCCCAGCCCGCGGACCGCGAACGCCGCTCAGGCGGCGGCCGTCACCTGCAGGTCTCCCTGCACGAACTGGAGGGCGCTGCTGCCCACCTGGCGGCAGACCACCCGTACGTTCCACGCGCCGGCCGGGCGTCCGAGGGTCCCGGTCAGCGCCAGCTCGACCTCGCCGCCCGGCGTCAGGGTCGCCCCGGACTCCTGGCCCATGGCCACGAATCCGGATGCGGGGTCGGAGATCTGCAGCCCGCAGCGCGCCTCTCCCGTCGCCGATGCCTCCGCGGAACGCAGCAGCACGGTTGCTGACCCCAGCACGTTCGCGGACGCGCCGATCCTCAGCGAACCGCCGTTGGACCCCGATCCGAGGTCAAGCACCGTTTGCCCGGAGCTGGGCGAGCCTGGAACGCCGATCGGCGTGGGGGCCCCGGTCAGCGACGCGAAGCTCGACGCGCTCAGCCCCGCGGCTCCTGCGGCCCCGGCCGGGCCGGCGGGGCCGCGTCGACCCGTGTGCCCGCGCGGCCCCGGCGGTCCGGTCAGCCCGCGACCTCGTTGGCCCCGGTGAGCCAGGGAAAGGGCACTGCGGGAGCGGCGATCGGCCGAGTGGGCCAGCCGGAGCGCGGCGGTGGCGCGGCGTAGGGCCAGCGAGGTCCGGCTGACGTGGGCTGCAGGCCCGCGTCCCACTGCCGGCAGGGCGAACGCGACGGTGGCGCTCAGGGCCGCGGCGAGCGCGGGATCCGCCTCCGGTTGCGCCTGAGACGCGGGGCCGAAGCGGGGGGCGGGCGGTAGGGTAGCCGCGTCGTTTCTCCCCTCGAGACTCCCTGAGCCCCCACTAGGCAGAGAGGTCGCCCCTCCCCGTGTCCCCCCAGAGCAGCGCCGCCACCACCGCCCCGACGGGCCATCAGCGCCTGCTGGCCTGGGTGGAGGAGATCGCCGGGCTCACCCAGCCTGACGAGATCCACTGGTGCGACGGGTCGGCGGAGGAGTACGACTCGATCTGCCAGGGCCTGGTCGACGTGGGGACCTTCGAGCGCCTCTCCGACGCCAAGCGCCCGAACTCCTATCTGGCCCGCTCGGACCCTGGCGATGTCGCTCGCGTGGAGGACCGCACCTTCATCTGCTCGCAGGCCGAGACCGATGCGGGTCCCACCAACAACTGGCGTGATCCAGACGGTATGCGCGAGACCCTCCGCGGCCTCTTCCAGGGCGCGATGGAGGGCCGCACCATGTACGTCGTGCCCTTCTCGATGGGTCCGCTGGGCTCGGACAAGAGCCATGTCGGGGTCCAGCTCACCGACTCGCCCTACGTGGTGGCCAGCATGCGGATCATGACCAGGATGGGCCAGCCCGCCCTCGAGGTGATCGGCGAGGACGGCCGGTTCGTCCCCTGCCTGCACAGCGTGGGCATGCCGCTGAGCGAAGGCGTCGAGGACGTGCCGTGGCCGTCCAACGCCGAGAACAAGTACATCGTGCACTTTCCCGAGTCGCGCCAGATCTGGTCCTATGGCTCGGGCTACGGTGGCAACGCGCTGCTGGGCAAGAAGTGCTTTGCGCTGCGCATCGCGTCGGTCATGGCCCGGGACGAGGGATGGATGGCCGAGCACATGCTCATCCTCAAGCTCACCTCCCCGGAGGGCGAGGTCAAGTACGTGACCGGCGCCTTTCCCTCGGCCTGCGGCAAGACCAACCTGGCCATGCTCATCCCCACGCTGGAGGGCTGGAAGGTCGAGACCATCGGCGACGACATCGCCTGGATGAAGTTCGGCGAGGACGGGCGCCTGTACGCGGTCAATCCCGAGGCGGGGTTCTTCGGGGTGGCGCCCGGCACCGGGGCCAAGACCAACCCCAACGCGATCGAGACGATCCGCAAGGACTCGATCTTCACCAACTGCGCGCGCACCGACGACGACGACGTCTGGTGGGAGGGGCTGACCGACGAGCCGCCGCAGCACCTGATCGACTGGCACGGCCATGACTGGGTCCCCGGCTCGCAGACCACCGCCGCCCATCCCAACGCGCGCTTCACCGCCCCCGCCGCCCAGGACCCGGCGATCGCGCCTGAGTGGGCGGACCCGGCCGGAGTGCCCGTCGACGCCATGCTCTTCGGCGGACGCCGGTCCACGGTCGTCCCGCTCGTGCACGAGGCGTTCAGTTGGGAGCACGGGGTCTTCCTCGGGGCGACGATGTCCTCGGAGACCACCGCTGCCGCCTCCCGGGCGGTGGGCAAGCTGCGCCGCGACCCGTTCGCCATGCTGCCGTTCATCGGCTATCACATGGCCGACTACTTCGGCCACTGGCTGAGGATCGGCGCGCAGGCCGATCCCGACAAGCTGCCGCGGATCTTCTACGTCAACTGGTTTCGCAAGGCGCCCGACGGCCACTGGCTGTGGCCCGGGTTCGGCGAGAACTCTCGCGTGTTGGCCTGGATCTTCCGGCGCTGTCAGGGCACGGTGGACGCCCGCGAGACCCCGATCGGCAACGTTCCGACAGTCGCGGGCCTGGACACCGGTGGCCTCGACGTCACGCCGGAGGACCTCGAGGGACTGCTGCGGGTCGATGCCGACGAGTGGCGTGGGGAACTGCCCGGGATACGCGAGTACTTCGCCCAGTTCGGCGACCGTCTGCCCAAGCAGGTCCGGGCGCAGCTCGCGGCCCTCGAGCAGCGGCTCGGCTGATCTGCGCCGCCCCGCCGGGCCAGCCGGTGCCGGCGCGCCGCCCTACCGACGCAGCTTCAGGATGCCCGCAACCCACCCTGCGTGCCCACGCCGATCTCCTGCATCCAGAGAAAGCCGGTGGCCAGCAGGCCGGTGATGCCAAAGGTCATGTGGTGGATGTGCTTGCCGCCGGGCGCGATGTTGCCAAACGGCCCTCGGCCGTCGCGGATGGCATGGGTGATCGCCCGGACCGTGATCCACGTAAGCAGGAAGCTCGTGCTCCCCAGCAGCGCCCGCTCGCGGCGCGGTCGGCACCGAAGTGCTTGCCGAGCCCAGGTCGCGGCGGGGGGAGAAAGTCTCCAAACCGGCGCTCTGTGAGCGACCCGGTACGAGCTCGGCGGGCTCCATGCCCCTTGGGTAACCGCTCCTCCGCCTCGTCACGCGCCGACCGGCCCGTCGCGTCACGCGCCCTCACCGCCGCGGCACCTCCCACCCCGCCCGGTCTCCCGCGACGCGCAGCAGCACCACCGCCCACGTGCGGTACGGACGCCACGGCTCGGCCAGCGCGGTGAACGACGCGCCACCCGGCGGCTCGTCGAGCCCGTAGAGCCGGGTGACGTAGGCCAGCACCCGCGGCTCGCTCAGCGGCAGCACGTCGGCGAACCCCGTCGCTCGGATCACCACCAGGCCGGCGTAGAACGGTCCGATCCCCGGCAGCCTCTGCACCTCCGCCAGCGCCGCCTCGGGACCCATGGCCTGGAGGTGCTCAGGGTCCAGTCGTCCCTCGAGGGCCGCCTCGGCCACCGCGCGCAGTCGCGCCATTCGCGGCGCCTCAAGGCCAGCGAAGGAGTCGAGTCCCGCCAGCGCCTGGGGCAGCGGGAAGGCGACAGTCAGCTCTCCGGCCAGCGTGAAGCTCGGGCCCAGCTCCTCGGCCAGCCGTGTGCGCACCGACGCGGCCTGACGGTGGTGGCGGCGATGGCTGATGACCGACCACGCCGCCCCTTCGTAGGGTGAGTGGAAGAGCACGGGACGCAGGCCGGGGTGCTCGGCCTGAAGGCGACCGATGACCAGATCGCGCTCGCCGACCTCCAGCCAGGGCGCCCCCGGATGGTCGAGGGAGAGCACCCGGCGGAGCTGGCGCTCCACCCCAGCCAGGTCGTCGCTGCCCTGCACTTCGACGGTCAGGGCACCTTCGGGGTCCTGGCGCACGACCACCCCGGCGTGGCCAGCGAAGCCGTCGAGGGCAAAGGCGAGGCGCATGACCCCGTCCTCGGGCTTGGGACGCCCGGTGTTCGGCCCGAAGCCGAAGGCGGCGGCGGCGGCCAGCGAGAACGGCGTGTCGGGCTCGATGCGCAGGGACTCGGCCACGACCCGGACCATAGGGGACCGCCGGGCGCGCTACGGTCTGTCTATGGCCATGCTTCTACGCCGGTTTGTCCGGATGTTCCGCCGGCGCCGCGACATGCGTCGGCGCGGCACGCGCTGAGCGCTGGCGCCGCCTGCCTCAAGCGCTCAGCCGCGGTGTAGCGCCTGCCCGGTGTCGACCGCCTCGAAGGCGCCGCCGGCACCGACCCCAGCTGGTCGAGATCGCCATCCCTGAAGCGACGGTCGGAGGCTCCGGAGATGAACCAGTTCGACCCGTTGTCGGCGACGATCATGCCGTAACGGCGCAGCGCCTCGAGCACGACGCGCGCCTCGCCATGAAAGCCCGAGATGTCGTAGGAGGCCTTCAGCCGCAGCCGCAGCCCCATGGGCGGCCGGCTGGCGTTGGTGGAGTCCGAGGCGAAGTGCGTGGCCGGATGCAGGAACGCCTTCTGCGTGCTGGCGACCGTGAACCGTCAGTGTGGGTCGTCGGAGGAGGTCGGGGGGCGTGACTCCTCGGCCAGCGAGGTGATGGCCAGCACCCCGCGGGACGCCTCCTCCATCACTTCGGTGGCCTCCTCGGAGGAGCGGGCGTAGAGCTCGACCAGCAGGTGCACGACGATGCGCTCGTCCGCGCCGTCGCCCTCGTGCTTGTGGAAGCGCACGTGGGTGAAGAACTCGCGCGTCCCGTGGTCGCCGAAGGCGGCATAGGAGAGCGCGTCCCCTGACTCCGGCCCCGAGCAGCTCTCGACGTCGTCGGCGTCGACGGTGACCGTGCACGAGGCCACCCAGGGCGTGCCCATGATCATCCGCTCCCAGCGGTCCTCGATCGGCTCGACGCGCCCGTTGTGGTAGCCGAGGTGGGGCTGGTCGTGCATGCAGTCCAGGCACTGCACCACCGCCTCCTGGAGCTCGTCGATCGCCTCGGCCCGCTCGCCGGTCATGGGATCGATGCGATGGATGCCCTCGTAGTGGACCTGGACCTCGAGCTTCTGGGACCAGCAGCGGTAGCAGCGCAGCCAGCGCTTGGCCGTGCTCGGCTGGGTCGATCCCTCCATGGGGGCCGATTCTATGCTGCCGCCATGAGCGAGCCCGTCCTGCCCGGCCATGACGGGCATCCCCCCCCGCTCGGGGTCCTGCTGGCCGGGGGGCGGGGCCGCCGGCTGGGGGGAGGCAAGGCCGTTACCGTGCTCGCCGGCCGCCCCATGGCGCTGTGGGCGCTTGACGCCCTGCGTGCGGTCTGCGATCAGGTCGTTGTCGCGGCCAAGGGACCGCCCGACCCCTCGTTGCTTCCGCCGCTCCCGGCGGGCGTGGCGCGCTGGGATGAGCCGCCCGAACCGCGCCATCCCCTCGCCGGTCTGGTCGCCGTGATGGTGCGCGCCGGAGGTCGACCGGTGCTCTGCTGCCCGGTCGATCTCCCGCTCATCGACCCCGACACCCTCCGCGTCCTTCTTGGCGCCCGCGGCAACGCGCCGGCCGTGGTGGCGGCGGGCCCCACGGGCGAGGCCCAGCCCCTGCTCGGGCTGTACGAGTCGTCGGCGGTGCCGACCCTGCGGCGTGCGCCGGACGGCGTACGAGTACTCCGTTGGGTGCTCGACGAGCTGGAGGCGCGGCTGGTGCCCGTCGCCGCCGAGGCGCTGCGTAACGTCAACCGTCCCGAGGATCTGGCTGCCGCCCGGGCGGCGCTCAGCCGAAGGTGAAGCTGTAGGCCGCCGTCCCGGGGGAGAGGCGGAGGGTGAGGTGGCGGCGCTGGACCCTGGGGAGATCGACGAGCTCATAGAGCCGCTGGCGGTCCACGCTCACCACGCCCCCCGGCGCGTCGGTCCCGGCACTCTGAGGGCCCACGGGACGACCGTCGAGCTCGACTCCGACTCGACCGGTCCCGCCGGCGGGCGGGCTGAGGACGAGGTAGGTGCGCCGGGCGGCGACTCCCGCCTCGATCCGGGCACCGCGCCCGGCCACCGAGCCCTCCTTGCGCACCAGCCAGCTGCCCCCGAGCCCGAAGCGGTTGGTGCCCGGGTCCGCTTCGGGGGCTCGGTAGGTCCGGGTACCCGCCGTCAGCGGGGGCGTCCACCCCTTCCCCCGGGCCGGATCCAGGTAGGTCTCGGGGGTCTGGGTGGCTTCTGAGGGGGTGACGGCCGAGACGTGGACGGGTGGGGGGAGGTTGGGGTGGCCGGCCTGGACCAGCAGGGTCCGGATCGCCGCCTCCGAGCTGGCGTAGTCACCCTCGCCCAGCGAAACGTGACGGACGTTGCCGACGGCGTCGATGAGGTACTCCGCCGGCCAGTACTGGTTGCCCCAGGCATTCCAGGTCGCGTAGTCGTTGTCCTGAGCCACGGGGTAGTGGATGCCGTGGTCTCGGACTGCCGCGGCGACGTTGCCGGCGTCGTGCTCGAAGTCGAACTCCGGCGTATGCACCCCGACGATGGTCAGCCCGCTGTTGCGGTAGCGCTGATCCCAGGCGGTCAGGTAGGGCAGCGTGCGCAGGCAGTTGATGCAGGTGTAGGTCCAGAAGTCCACGAGTACGACCCGACCGCGGAGGGCGGCCAGGCTGAGTGGGCTACCGCCCGGCGTGTTGAACCAGCGCTGGGTCCCGGTGAAGTCGGGGGCCGGGCCGAGGACGGTGAGGGCCGGCGTGGGGACGCCGGGCATGGCCACCGCACTCGTCGAGGCCCCCTCCGCCGGCGTGGCGGGCTCGGCGAAGCGGGCGCGCCCGCCCAGGCTGGCCAGCCGCGTGGCGGCCGCGTGCGAGCTCTCCAGCGCCCGGGCGGGGTCACCCAGCGTCGTGCCGGCCAGGGCGGTGCGTAGCCGGTCGTCCAGGCCGGCGACCATCACCGCGGCGGTGAGCAGCATGACCACCCCAACGGCGCGGCCCAGGCCGGGTCCGGACGCCCCGCGGCGGACACGGGCGAAGAGCCGCCGGCCCCCGAGGGCCAGCCCCAGCAGCACAACCGCCGATCCGAGTGCGTAGGCGGCGGCGATGACCACCGTCCGCAGCGACGGTCCCTTCGACGCCGAGACGGCGATGACCGCGGCCAGGATCGGCCCGGCGCAGGGCAGGTAGACGAAGCCGAGGGCCCCGCCGACGCCCACGCCCGACCAGAAGCCCTCCCCGCGGGTGCGCGGGCCGAGCCGGGCCAGACGCGACAGGGGTGCCTCGATCCGCGCTGCGAGCGCCGGCACAAGCAGCACCGCGCCGAACCCGGCCAGCATGACGATGGCCAGCGTGCGCAGCGCGCTGTGGCCCAGGCCGCTGGAGCCAACGGCCGAGGCAAACCCCACCACGGTCAGCCAGAATGTCAGGGCGAGTCCGACGACGATCCCCAGGGGTCGGCGGCGGCCGCCGACCGCCCCGGCCGACAGCAGCGCGGGCAGGATCGGCAGCACGCAGGGCGACACCGCGGTTCCTGCCCCGGCGAGCAGGGCGAACAGGCTGAGGATGAGCACTGAGTCGATGATGCGCGCCGGCGCTTGCCGGTGGATTAATTGACCCGAGGCACGGTGGGCCCGGGCCATCCGCCCCGGCCCGGCGCAGTAGCCTCGCCGTCGTGTCCAAGCGCGCACCCGGGGGCCCACGACTCCTCGTGGCGATGACCGCCGCCCTCGCGCTTGTCGGCTGCGGTGGCCGCTCGCCGAGTGACGCGGTCCGGGTCACCCTCACCCGCTTCGGTCAGGCCACCGACCGCCACGACTACGCCACGTTGTGCCGCGACATCTTCACCCCCGAGCTCGTCCAGGGCCTGCTCGACCGGGGCCTGCCCTGCGAGCGTGCCCTTCAAATCGGCCTGGCCGACGTGACCGGCGCTCGCCTGCAGGTGCAGCGGGTGTCTGTGCACGGCGGCCACGCTGACGCCATCGTGCGCTCCACGGCCACCGGCGAGGCGTCCACGAACGACACAGTGGAGCTCGTGCGGGAGGCGGGGAGTTGGCGCATCGCGCGGCTCGTGCCCACCACACCGTCGACCATCGGTGCGCCGCCATCCGGGCCGACGGGTCCGACCGCTCTGAGCGGCTCGGGGCCGACCGGGCCGTCGGTGCCGTCGGTGCCGGCCGGGCCCGCGCCCGGGAGCAACAGCCGATCGCGAGGCTGGGCTGTCCTGATCAGCGGGGCGGCCGGGAGGACTTCGATCAGATCTGGAAGGTCGGCTGACCGCGTGCGAACAGCCATCGCCCGTGGTGCCTTGCCCAAACGCCCCGCGTGAGCGCCATCTGGCCGCGCGAATGTCCGGCGCGGTCAGCGGGGGACGCGGGAGTGAGCTGGCCCCGGCGACTGCGAGCTCGCCGACGGCGAGACCGGGGGGAAGCCACAACGCGGCGTCGGTCAGCCCGCCGCCCGCTGACGCAGAGCCGGTGCTCGTCGCAGGCGCGGCGCGGTCAGGCGGCCGCGTCGGAGCGCCGGCGTGAGGAAGCCGCGCTTAGGTCCCGGCGAGCGCGGCGGGTGGCCGAACGGCGCAGGAAGGCGCGGATCGCCCGGTGCACTTCGTCGGGCATCTCGAGCTGGGGGACGTGCCCGCAGTCCAGCTCGAGATGCTCGGCACCGGGGAGATTGGCGCGGACGTGGCGCGCGAAGGCCAGCGGGACCAGCGTGTCCTGGCGCCCCCAGACGAACAGCGCCGGGGGCTGGAGCTCGGGTAGCCGCGTCCAGAACCCGTCACGGCCGGCCGGACGCTCGAGGTAGATGTTCCGGGCCGCCGCGTAGAAGGCCGCCCTGCCCCGGGCGGTCAGATACGCGCGCAGGAACTCGTCGACCCCGGCGGCCACCCAGCCGTCGCGGGCCCCCGGGACGATCCGGCGCACCGCCGCCTCGACCACGCGTCGCGGCGCCGGCTGCAGGAGCCCCAGCTCGGGACGGACGAGGCGCAGCCACGGCGCCCACGGACGCGACCGCAGCCAGGCCAGCGAGGGGCAGAGGAGGACAAGCCGCCGGGCGCGGTCGGGCGCCTGTAGCCCGAGCTCGAGGGCGACGCGGCCGCCCATGCTGTTGCCCACCAGGTCGGCCCGGTCAATGTCGAGGGCATCGAGCAGGGCCACCATCGCCTGGGCGAAGTACGGGGCGTCGTAGGGCGCGGCCAGGGGCTTGTCGGAGTCGCCGAAGCCAGGCAGGTCGACGGCGATCACGCGGAAGTCGTGGGCCAGGGCGCCGAGGGTGGGTAGGAGGGAGGCCTTCGTCGCACCCAGGCCGTGGAGCAGGAGGACCGGGGGACCGCTGCCGGCTTCCAGGTGCGAGAGCGTCCCCATCGAGGTTTGCGTCCGTCGGAACACGAGGCGCTCGGGGCCGGTCACCCCGCTGGTGGCCGCGAGGAAACCGATGCCGGCGTGCAGGTTGCGCCGGATGGTCAGGCCGCCGGTGCGAAAGGCGTCGAGGCCACCGCGCACGTCCTTGGCGATCCGGCGCCAGCTCGCCGCGTCGGCCGTCAGCGTCGCGTCCGGGGCCCCCCGGGGAGCCTGGAGGCGCGCTTGGCGCCGGTCGGCGACGACATCCCAACTGTCGGGGCCGCAGACCACCCGGATCCGGAGGCTGCCACCCTGGGTGAGGTCGGCAACCTCCGGGTCGTAGCGATCCACCAGTGCCCGGAGGCTCGGCGACCCATCCTTCATCGCCGGCCAACCTATCCGATGTTGAGGCGGATCAGCGCCCCTTGTGGCCATGCGCGCCAGGGGCCAGGCGCCGCAGCGCCCGGTAGTGCCGACGCTTGGCGTTTCGGCGCTCGCTGCTGGGCGGGCGGCGGTCAGCCGGTCGCGCGCCGGGGGGCCGCGTAGGCTGCACGGGCCATCCGCTCGCCGTCCGCGCGTCCCTGCGCCACCCATCTTCCCCCTGCTGCCACCACCCCCGCCGGGACGCCGGCGGAGGACGTCCTCGAGTAGCCGTGTACGCGACCATCGTGGTCCTGCTGGTAGCCCCGCCGCTGGTGGTGGCGCTCGTGTACGTCGTTCGCTACGTCCGGGTCTTCCGCGGGGCTGGTCGGAGCGCTACGGCTGGTTCCCACCGCCCGAGAGTCGGGTCGGCGCCGCCGTCCAGGGCGCCGCCGACAGGGCTGGTCGCTGCTGCGGCTGAGCGCCTGCCTCGGCACTACTCCGACGCGCGCAGGGCCCAGGCGCGTGCACCCCTCGGTGTCGACCCGAGCGTCGCGCCGCCGGGCCGGCGCTCGTCGGCGATCCACGTAGCGGCGGTCGCCCCCGTGGAGCAGCGCCCCGTGCCTCCGACGCCGCTGTGTGGCCTCCCGGACGAGCTTCGCGCCGAGGCGCGCCGGCTGCCTTTGCGTGCCCCGGTCGCCAACGTGCCATCCAGCCGCCGTGGCCCGCACGAGTCCGACCCTCTCTCGACCGGCGGCCGGGGACCAGTCGCGGACGGTGAGGCGGGTTCGACGGGTGGGTTGGCCGCTGAGGCGGGCTCGCCCGGCGTGGCTCCGGAGGACCTGGCGGCGACTCCGGCGGGCTTGGCGGCGGACGCCGTGCAGGCCTCGATTGCGACCCAGGGGTCCGAGGCCGCGGCCCCTGGTTCCCAGCCGCGCCGCCAGCCGCCCCGCCGGGCGCCGCGACCCGCCTACCGCCCGCCAGCCGCCGCCCGCCCGGCGCCGCGCATGTCCGCGCCGGAGCCGGTTGCCTCGGAGCCGGTCGGACTCAAGGCCATCCTGGCCGACACGAAGGCCTGTCCCGCCTGTGCGGTGCGGGTCCGCGCGCCGGCCCGCGGGTGCCGGCACTGCCGCCACCGCTTCGCGCCGGCCCCCGGCGATGAGGCCTAGGCCTTGCCCTTCTCGATCGCCATCGCCATCCTCGCCGCCGTGCCGCTGCTGGTCCTGGTGGCCTCGGGCCCCACAGGGCGGCGGCCGAGCTCACCAGTCTGAGCCCGGCCCGGGCCGCCGCCTCGCCGCTGCGAGCCGCCGCCGCTGGCCGCCGCGGCCAGGCTGGCGCCCGTGGTCCCGCGGTTGCCTCGGAGCTGTCCGGACTGCGCGGAGCCACTGGTCGAGGTGGCCGGGCGTTGCATGCTCTGCGGATTCGAGCTGGCCAGCTCTCCCGAGCCGCGCTCTGGCCGTTGCCTCAGCGCCTGACGATCACCCAGACCAAGGTGAGCGCGAAGGCGATCTGGCCGACGGCCAGGGCGGTTCCCAGGTTCACAGCGCCCAGCGCGCCGGCCAGCGCGCTGGCCCCGAGGAACGCGCCGATGAGCAGCGCGACCTGGCGGCGCATCACGGTGCCCTCGGCTCGAGCATCCGGCGCTCCAGCCCCGCGGTGAGCGCGGGCACGTCGAGTCCGGGCTCGAGCCCGTCGAGCCAGCGCTCGGCCGCTCGGCGCCCTCCCACCGCGCGCAGGCCGGCGGCGCCGTGCTCGGAGAGGAAGTCGGCCAGGGCGTGACGTCGACGGGCCGCCCGCCGGCGGCCGGGAAGGTCGAGACCGGCGCGATGACGATCCAGCGCGCCGATCAGCTCCTCGAATCCGCTGGGCGGCGACACCGAGGAAACGGCCAGAACGGGGATCTGGCCGGCGCCGAGGGAACGCACCGCCGCCCGCAGGTCGCGCAGCGCACGCTGGGCGACGAGCCCCTGGTCGGCCTTGGTGACCATGAGCAGATCGGGGATCTCCATGATCCCGGCCTTGAGGAACTGGAGCACGTCGCCCGAGCCCGGCTGGACGACGACGGCGACGCTGTCAGCCACATCGACCACCTCGGTCTCGGATTGGCCGACGCCGACGGTCTCGATGACCACGACGTCGAAGGCGCAGCTCAGTGCCGCAGCGCCGGCCCGGGTCGCCGGGGCGAGGCCGCCGACGCGCTCCCCCGACGCCGTCGAGCGGATGAATACCCCGCTGTCGCGGGGATCGTGCTCGATGCGCGCCCGGTCGCCGAGGAGGGCGCCGCCCGAGCGGCGGGAGCTGGGATCGACGGCGAGGACGGCGACGCTGCGTTCGCAACGGCGCCACCCGGCCACCAGGTGGGAGAGCAGCGAGGACTTGCCGGCCCCCGGTGGCCCGGTGACACCGACCACGTGCCCAGGCGCCTCCCCGCCCAGCGCCTCGGGCGAGAGGGCGTGCAGCAGGGCTGCGGTCTGGGCGCGCTGGGCCTGCGTGCTGCCCTCGACGAGGTTGAGCACGGCGGGCGCGGCCCGCAGGTCTCCTCGCCGCAGCCGCTCGGCCAGCTCGCTTCCCGCTCCCTGTCCCGGCCGCGAGGCGCGCGCCGGCGAGGCGCTCAAAGCGAGAACGCGGCGATCTCGGCGATCTCGGCCAGTGTGCCCTCACGCTCGGCGGCGAGCGGCGCCGGGAGCGTCATCCTCCAGCCGGTGGCCAGGACGCCGATGGTCAACTCGCCGACTACGACCGGCAGGTAGAGCGCACAGGCGGCGCCGCTGCGCTGGGCGAGTGGACAGGACGGGGAGGTCACGCTGGCCACGTCGTCGAGGCGGTAGGCGGCGCCGCGCGCGAAGGCGCGGGCGGCGGCGAAGCGCGCCGGCCACTGGGGGATCCGGACCCCCTCGAGCTCGGACGGGTCGGCCCCGGTCGTCCACAGGGCGCTCCCCACCGGCTCCAGCAGCGCGACGAAGCTCGCCGCCGTCACCTCGACGGCCTCGGCGCACAGCGCCCGGCGCACTGCCTCGATGCCCTCGGGGGCTGGGGGGTCGGGGCGCGGCGTCGGCTTCCGATCCTCCCCGTCTGGCCCTGGGCCACCCGGGCCGCCGCCCGGATCGGATGTCATCCCCCGGGGTCGAGTCAGGGCGTTCCCGTCGTCCCGTTGCCGGTCGTGCCGTTGCCGACCAGGTGCACGATCTCGCGGATGATGCGATTGAGGTCGTAGTCCTTGGGCGTGTAGACGCCGGCGACGCCGGACGCGAGCAGGGCGCGTGCATCAGCGTCAGGGATGATCCCGCCCACGACCACCGGAACCCCGTCGGCTCCGGCCGCGCGCAGCTCCTCCAGCACGGCGGGAATGAGCTCGCGGTGCGAACCCGAGAGGATCGACAGGCCGACGACGTGGACGCCCTCCTGCACGGCCGAGGCGGCGATCTGCGACGGAGTCAGGCGGATGCCCTCGTAGACGACGTCCATGCCTGCGTCACGGGCGCGGACGGCGATCTGCTCAGCCCCGTTGGAATGACCGTCGAGGCCGGGCTTGCCCACGAGGATCTTCAGCCGGCGCCCCAGGCGCTCGGAGACGTCGGCGACGTCGTCGCGCAACGCGTCGAGCCCGTCCTCGCTGGAGGGATCGGCCGCCTCACCCACCCCGGTGGGGCCGCGGTAGGCCTGGAACACCCCGCGCAGCGCCTCGGCCCACTCCCCAGTGGTCACTCCGGCCCGCGCCGCCCTCAGGGTCGCCTCCATGACGTTCTCCTCCGAGGCCGCCACCCGGCGCAGTTCGTCCAGGGCCTCGCCGACCGCGCGCTCGTTGCGCTCGGCGCGCCAGCGGTGAAGCGCCTCGCGCTGCTGCGCCTCGACGGTGGGGTCCATCACGAGGATGCCGCCCTCGGCGTCGGCGGTCAGCGGCGACTCCTCGGTCTCGGTGAAGCGGTTCTGGCCGACCATCACCAGCTCGCCCGACTCGACCCGGCGCATCCGGTCGCGATGGGACTCGACCAGGGCCGCCTTCATGTAGGGCACCCCCTCGACCGCGCCCCCGTGCTCGGCGACGACTGCCATCTCCGCGCGGGCACCATCCAGGAGCTCTCCCACCAATCCATCCATCACGACCGAGCCCTCGAAGAGGTCGGGATACTCGAGCAGATCGGTCTCGTAGGCGAGCACCTGCTGGATGCGCAGCGACCATTGCTGGTCCCACGGGCGCGGTAGGCCCAGCGCCTCGTTCCACGCCGGAAGCTGGATGGCCCGCGCGCGGGCATCGCGACCCAGGGTGACCGCGAGGGCCTCGAGGACGATGCGCTGGACGTTGTTCTCGGGCTGGGCCTCGGTCAGCCCGAGTGAGTTGACTTGGACCCCGTAGCGGAAGCGCCGCGCTCGCTCGTCGGTCACGCCGTAGCGCTCGCGCCCGAGCTCGTCCCAGAGCACCGACATGGCGCGCAGCTTGGCGTGCTCCTCGACGAAGCGCACGCCGGCGTTGACAAAGAAGGAGATGCGCGAGAACACCCGGGGCATGACGGCGTCTTCGACGCGCCGGCGGACCTCGTCGAGGACGGCGATCGCCGTGGACATCGCGTAGGCGATCTCCTGGACCGGGGTGGCGCCTGCCTCCTGGAGGTGGTAGGAGCAGATGTTGATCGGGTTGAACCGCGGAACGTGCTCGACGGTGTAGGCGACCATGTCGGCGATCAGGCGCATGGATGGCCCGGGGGGGAAGGCGTAGGTGCCCCGGGACAGGTACTCCTTGATGATGTCGTTCTGGGTGGTGCCCTGGAGCACCTCGGCGGCCACGCCGGTCTCCTCGGCGCAGACGATGTAGAGGGCCAGCAACCAGGCTGCCGTTGCGTTGATGGTCATCGATGTGTTCATCCGGTCCAGCGGGATGTCCTGCAGCAGCGCGCGCATGTCGCCCCGGTGGGCGACGGGCACGCCGACCTTGCCCACCTCGCCCCGGGCCAGCTCGTGATCGGGGTCGTAACCGGTCTGGGTGGGCAGGTCGAAGGCGATCGACAGGCCGGTCTGGCCCTTGGCCAGGTTGCCTCGGTAGAGCTCGTTGGACCGCTGCGCGGTCGAATGCCCTGCGTAGGTGCGCATCATCCAGGGCCTGTCGCGCTCGGCCAGGCGGTGGGATACCGGCGTCGCGTGCTGCTCGGGCCCTGGGTCCGCCATGGTGACGATTGTAGGGTGCATCTGGCGTGTCGGAGATCGAGCCCATCGACGTCGTCCACCTCGGCTGCGAGCGAGTGATCTGCTGCTGGCGAGTCGATGACGTGCTCATCGACCCCGGACCCGAGTCAGCGCTGGAGACTCTGCTGGAGGCCCTGGGGTCACTGCGTCCGCGCGCGCTCCTGCTCACCCACATCCACTTCGACCACGCCGGCGCGGCGGGTTCCCTCTGCCAGCGCTTTGACGGCCTGGAGGTCCACGTCCACGAGGTTGGGGCGCCGCACCTGGCCGATCCCGAGCGCCTGGTCGGTAGTGCCCGGCGGCTCTACGGAGAGGACTTCGACCGGCTGTGGGGGGAGGTCGTCCCCGTGCCCGCCGACCGGCTGCGTCCGCTCGGGGTGACCGAGGGCGAGCGGCAGGTGCTTGGCTTTCGCGCGGCCAACACGCCAGGGCACGCGCGCCACCACGCCTGCTTCCTGCACGAGCCCAGCGGCCACGCGTTCGTTGGCGACACCGCCGGCGTCCGCATCCCGCCCGCGTCCTACGCCCTGGTTCCGACGCCGCCGCCGGAGATCGACCTCGAGGCCTGGCGGGCGTCGCTTCAGCTGCTGGGCGCCTGGGGGCCGGACGTCATGGGCCTGACCCACTTCGGCGCCGTGACCGACGTGCCCTCTCAGCTGACGGCCGTGGGTGCCTGGCTCGACGAGTGGGCGCCGGCCGCCCGCGAGATGGATGCCGAGGAGTTCGCCGACGCGTTGCACGCGCGGATCGGTGCTGAGGTGGACGGCGATACCGCCCCGGTCTACGAGCAGGCGGCGCCCGCCAATCAGGTCTGGCAGGGACTGCGGCGCTACTGGGAGAAGCGGGAGGAAGCGGCGGACTGAGCCGCGCCGCGTCTAAGCTCGCCGGGTGCAGGTGACCATCGAGCAGCGCCGCCCGGCGGGTCCGGGATCGGGGCTGGGCGAGAACTGGCGGGTGATCGTCCGCAACGACGACCACAACACCTTCGACCACGTCGCCCACACCCTTGCCCGCTTCATCCCGGGGGTGGATGTCGGCCGGGGCTACTCCATGGCCGACATGATCCACACCTCCGGACAGGCCATCGTCTGGAGCGGTCCGCGCGAGCCGGCCGAGCTGTACTGGGAGCAGCTGTCTGACGCGAGGCTGACCATGGCTCCCCTCGAGCAGGGGTAGCCGTTGCCGGCACCGGGTCGATGGCCGTGATGCGCGGCCGGGCCCGGGGTCCGATGCGCGGCCGGGGGCCAGGGGCGCGCCGGGGCCCGGGGCGCGGCGGGGGCCCGGGGCGCGGCGGGGGCCCGGGGCGCGGCGGGGGCCCGGGGCGCGGCGCGAGCCCGCTCGGCCCCCATAACTTCCGCGGCCCGATTCGGTTCGGGACCGTGGGACGTAACGGGCCA
>JAABUZ0100004907.1_pt1 | contig 18017 bp, 15 predicted proteins | sample 5562091 | NCBI WGS metagenome assembly JAABUZ01 (sample SAMN12813069, study PRJNA571459) | rock metagenome | isolation source: Antarctica rocks | place: Antarctica: Victoria Land, Linnaeus Terrace sud | collected 2015-12-21
GCGGGGTCTCGCATGTGAGGGCGGGGCGATGAACGACGTTGCAGCGTTGAGCGAAATACAGGGATCCTTCACTTCGTTCAGGATGACGACACTGCGGCGAGTGAAGTGAACTAATCCGGAGATGTTATGGCATTGAGGCCGACGATTGGCTCCTTGTAGCCGTCGCGGTCGGTCATCTCCATTAGCGCGGCCAACTTCGTGGCGAAGTCGGGATGAAGCGCGTCCTGCCGGTAGCGCCAGGTCCAGTTGCCGCTTCCGGCGGCGGGTGTGTTCATGCGGGCTTCGCTGCCGAGGTGCAGGATGTCCTGTAAGGGGAAGATGCAGATGTCGGCGACCGAACATGCGGCGGCGCGGATCATGGCCCAGACGACGTCGCCGGTGTGCTCGACGATTTCCAGATAGGTTTGAACGTTGGCGTGTTCGGCTGGACCGGTATCGTCCAGCCACCAGCCCAGGGTGGTGTTGTTGTCGTGGGTTCCCGTATAGGCGACGGTGTTGGGGACAAAGCGGTGAGGAAGGTAGATGTGGCTGCCGCGGTCGGAAAAGCCGAACTGGAGGATGCGCATGCCGGGCATGCCATAGTGTTCGCGCAGTTCTTCCACTTCATGCGTAATCAGGCCTAGATCTTCGGCGATGAAGGGAAGCTCGCCGAAGACTTCGCGCAGACGCTGGAAGAGATCGTGCCCGGGAGCCTTGACCCACTGCCCGTTGACGGCTGTTTCTTCATCGGCCGCAATGGACCAGAACGCTTCGAAGCCACGGAAATGGTCGAGACGGATGGTGTCGTAGAGGGTGAGGGAGCGGCGGATGCGCGCCACCCACCAGTCGAAGCCGCGTTCGCGCAGGACGTCCCAGCGGTAGAGCGGATTGCCCCAACGCTGGCCGGTGGCGGAGAAGTAATCTGGCGGAACGCCGGAGACACGCAGCGGACGCAGATCTTCGTCGAGCTCGAAGATACCGGGATTGGTCCAGACGTCGGCTGAATCATAGCTGACGAAGATGGCGACGTCGCCGAGGATGCGGACGTCGCGCTCCTGGCAGTAGGCGCGGAGTGCGCACCACTGTTCGCTGAAGAAGTACTGGATGACCTGTTCGGTGGCAATCTCGCGGCCTTTTTCGTTGAGCAGACGGGTGAGCGCGTCGCCTTTGCGCTGGGCGTACTCGGGCGGCCACTCGTGCCAGCTGGCGTAGTCAAACATCCGCCGCAGCACGGTGTAGTTGGCATAGTCGGGGAGCCAGGACAAGTTTTCGGCACAGAACTTCTGGAAGCGCAAACGCTGCTCATCGCTGGCGCGGTCGAGGAAGTTGGCTGCTGCCTCTTCTACCAGAGGTAGTTTGCGTTCGACGGCCGCGCCGAAATCAGCCGGCCCGTCGTTTCCGGGCAGACCATGGATGCGCTCCCACTCAATCCAGCCCTGCTCGGCGAGAATCTCAAGGCTGATCAGCAGGGGATTGCCCGCGAAGGCCGAGAGGGCCGAGTAAGGCGAACTCCCGTAGCCGGTGGGCGAGAGCGGGAGCACCTGCCACAAACGCTGTTTGGCGGCGGCGAGGAAATCGACAAAGGCGCGGGCTGCGGGACCGAAGTCGCCGACGCCGCCGTACGAGGGCAAGGAGGTTACGTGCAGCAATACTCCGGAACTTCGTTCGGTTAACATCCTGTGGCTGCCCCCGGTGGAGTTTTGTTGTGTGATGCGCTTTGTGTCGGGCAGGTTCGAGAAGATTGTGGTGACGGTTTACTGGTACTGCGGGTGAATTTGTTTCGCAGTGGATAAAGCCCCACGCAGATTCCCTTCGGGAATGACAACGGAAGGAAATGCGCGAAAAGAGAAGCGGGCGGGAGCTTTCGCTCCCACCCGCCTGGTAACAAGAGAGCCGGCTGGTTTACCTCGGAAGAGGTGCGGAGCCCGGTGTGGCTGGCTTGGCGGTTACACGAATGCCGCCGCCCTTCTGGTATTTATCGACCAGCGTTCCCAGGTAGACGCGAAAGATTTCTTCGCGTTTCGTGTTGAGCATCTGCTCGCGGGTCTGGTCGAGATTCTTTGCAGTGTCTTCGGCGGTGGGCTCCTGCTTGTCGGTGACTTCGAGCACACTGCCGAGCTTGCCGACTGTCAACGGACCGCTGATGCCACCTTTGGGGAGCGAGAACGCGACGGAGGCGGGCCCGGACATCGCGCCGAGGTCAGGCACCTGGCCGTCCTTGCCTACGAGGTCGCTGGTCTGGACTGGCAGATGCATTGCTGCGGCAGCCTTACGGAGGTCGCCCATGGACTTGGCATCAGCCGCAAGCTTGGTCACCTGGGCGGTGAGCATCTGCGGAACCTGCCCGTCGCGGTAGTCCTGGAGGATGTGCGCCTTGTACTCGTCGAACGTGGGTGCGTGCGGTGCTTTGATGTCAACCACGGTGAAGACCGCGTAGCCGTCGCCAGTCGAGACGGAGGCTGGAGCAGCCCCTTTGTTCTCGGCGAACGCCTGCGTCAGCATCCCGGTGCCGTCGGAAACTCCAGCCACGACTCCATCCTTGGGCAGATAGTCGGTGGTGACGGCGCTCAGGCTGTGGGCTGCGGCAGTTTTGGCGATGCCGTCAGATTTGGCCTGCGCGACCAGTTGATTGGCATAGTTCTGTTCCGCCGCGCCAACCTGCTGCTGTTCGAGCACGGGAACGATCGAGTTGCGCACCTCGCTGAGCGGCTTCAGGTGGGCAGTATCTTTCTGCTCCACCTGGATGATGTGGTAGCCGTACTTAGTCTTGATGAGGTTGGAGATCTGGCCCGGCTGCATGGAGAAGAGCGCCTGGTCAAACTCGGGGACGGTCTGGCCGCGCTGTAGAAATCCGAGCTCGCCACCCTGCGTCTTGCTGCCCGGATCATCGGAGTTGGCAGACGCGAGTTTGGCGAAGTCCGCGCCGGCCTTGATTTGCTTCAGCAGGTCTTCGGCCTTGGCTTTGGCAGCAGCATCGGTCTTGGCATCGGCCCCGGCGGGAACGGCAATCAGAATATGGCGTGCCTTTACCTGCTCCTTGACCTGATACAGATTCTGGTGGGCGGTGTAGTACGCCTGGATTTGCGCGTCGGTCACCTGCGGCTTGCCACCGGGAAGCTGGTCGATGCCGAACGAGACATACTGGAGCTTGCGGGTTTCAGGAATGGCCGTCGCGTAGCGTGCTTGATTTTTCTGGAAGAATGCCTGCAACTCGGAATCGCTGGGATTGATCGTTTTGGCAAGTTCGTCCGAGGAAACGACCGCGTAGTCGAATTTGACCTTGGTTCCCGAGATCCGGTATTGGTCGCGGACCTGCTGGTCGGAGACGGAGACGCCGCCGGTGATCAGAGCCTGGAGGCGGCCCTGCTCCATCTCTTTCTTGATGAGCCCTTCGAAGTCGCTGCGCGTCATGTTGAGCTGGTTCTGCACGAAGTCCATGTAGGCGTCATCGCCGATATATTTGCCTTCGGGGAAGAGAACCTGCCCAAGCTGTCCCTGATGCAGTTCGCGCCGGAGATCATCGTCGGTTACGGCGAGTCCACGGCGATCACCCTCAATCTTTAGAATCGCCTGTTGGACCAGCGCCTGTCCGGCCTGGGCTTCCATGTACGGCAGCAGGAAGGGCGGCAGCTTCTGCTGTTGCAACTGCCGCTGCGCCAGCCGCGTCACCTCCGTCTGCTTGACCGGAACGCTTTCGCCGAAGATGCGGCCAAAAAAGCCGGGCTCATGCACCGTCGCATAGTTTGCAGAGCTACCGCCCGCGCCCAGGTTGTCGAAGATTCCCGGGACCAGCGTGATGACCATCGTGATGACAGCGGCACCAATGATTACGGCAAAGAGAATTTTTACAATCTTATTATTCTGCTGCAGAATGCGAATCATGCTGGATGGACGTCTTTCATTCGAAGAGATTTTGTCTGCAGGCGTATCGCACGTGGACTCCGAGGCTTGTTGCCAAGCCCAGAGGTCCGGAGCTTTGACGGCACCAGCATCGGGCACACGGCTGCATTGCCCAACGGCAGGGCAAGCCTTGATTATATGGCACGGCGCGTGGGTGGCTGGAGCCGGCGTTGGATGGGATGTGAGGTGCAACTGGGGTTTGCAGCGCGGGTGCGGCGTGCTTCAGGTCTGCGTTAACCGTGTGCGGCTAAAACGCTGATTACGTCCTGGAGACAACGTTTGGCGTCGGGCGAATACAGGGATCCTTCACTGCGTTCAGGATGACATCCCTGTAACTTGGATGGCTGGACTTAGTAGTAAGGCGGATAGCCATACGGCGGAGGATAATATCCCGGGTAAGGGCGCGGGTAATACCCCGGATAATAGCCCGGGTAGAAAGTGGGTCCCATGTAGATCTGCGGGGCTTCACGTCGACGGGGATATTGCGGGCGCAGGTTAGGGGCGAAACCGTAGGCAAGCCGCTGCATCTCCTGTTGCGAAACTGTCATGACAGAGGCTGCGTCGGCCAAGCGGAAACTGACGACGGCTTCTGCGGGCAGGTAGACCTGTCCGCGTCCTGAGGTGGCTGACGAACCAAGGCCCGCCGCTGCACCGATTCCACCGCCCACGGCAGCGCCTTCGCCGCCCCCGGCAAGGGCACCCACGACCGCACCGACGGCCCCGAATCCGGCAGTTTTGTTGACCGTTTCAATGGTCTTGTCGCCTCCGTGGTGTGCCCAGGTGCTGGTGACGAGCGGATACACCTGGCCACCAAGAGCGACCGACGTGAGTGCAAGCGAAAGGTCGCCGCGTCCTTTCAGCACTCCGGCCCTGGTCGCAGATACGACGGTGCCGCGTACCTGGGCTCCGCGCGGAATGGCAATTGCCCCATCGGCGATTATGTCGCTCATCACTACGCCATCGAAGCCGCTTCCGGCCGCGCTTCGATCGCTTGAGACGGTCTCATTGAGTCTGACGCGGAGCATGGTATCGGGCGGAATGATGACGCGCCTGCCCGCTGGCTGTCCACCCTGAAACGGTGCCTGGTTTGCCGCATATCCGGAGCGGCCGTTTTCGGCTCTGGTATCTTGCGGACCCTGATTCGGATAGCGCCTGTACTCGGGTGCACCCTCGTAATTCGGGGCTGTCTGCGAGGATTGTTCGCCATACCCGCCCGGCCGTGGCTCGGCTGATCCGGCTGCGGACGTGCTGTACGCCCGCTGGTTTTGATGCTGCTGCTGGTCCCGCTCAGGATCGTTCATGACCGCACTCGAGGCAGGTGCGGAGCCGGGCGCGGGATCAATGCCTGCGGAAGCCGAGGCCGCGCCGTGCCGGACTTCGGCCTGCTGTCCGCCAGCTCCAGCAGAACTCGTTGCTGGGATAGGCGCAGAGACCCCGGGTGGGCTGTTGGCTGCTGCTGGCGAACCGACCGCCATTTCGTCCACCACCTTCTTTACCCCAGTTGAGTTGGCGGCAAGGTTTTCCGCACGCACCTGCAATGCTTCAGAGCGAACGTTTCCCGTTAATGAAACCACGCCGTACACCGTACGCGTATGGATATCTTCGCCCGCAAGCTCGGGAGCCCCGGCGAGCGCTTTCAAGACGTTGGCCTGCACCTGTGCATCCGGAATGACTTCCTGCGCTTGAGCAGAAGGGAGCGATCCGAGCGCGAGCATGCTGCCCAGCGCACAAGCAATCAGGGAGCGAGTTGCAATTCCAAAAGGCGCGGAGGGCTGTGTGATTCGGGGACCGGATTTGGTGGCGGCGGCGTGGGTCGAATTCATCAGGACTGCCCTCCCAAAACTTCATCGTGATGATCATAAGGCCCGGTTTTGCGCCCGAAATAATCCGTCATCCGACATGAACGCCGCTTCTGGCGGAAAGTTGCTGTACTGATCGAAGTAAATAAATTTGGTCGAAGGTGGCCGTGTCGGATGGACTGCGCTGCCACTTCAAATCGAATCCGTTTCTGTACGCCGCAATCCCATACACCTCGGGCGCGCGGGCATCATGGGACGGGTTGACCGAGCACTTGTATCCACCGTATATTGGAAGTGCGGGGTGGAGCAGCCCGGTAGCTCGTTGGGCTCATAACCCAAAGGTCGTAGGTTCAAATCCTACCCCCGCAACCAACCAAATCAATTAGTTACGAAGGTTTTGACTTTCGGACAAACTCCCAAAAACTCCCAATAAGAAAATTTGCTGATTTCAGGCACTCATCCGTGTAGGGATGAGGACCATTTCAACAACCTTTCCATTAGCTTCCCTTTTGGAAGCCGGCATCGCTTGTCCATAGACATTCATGGTCGTCTGAATCGAAGCATGACGCATTAGCTCTTGCTGCACTTTCATTGGAGCGCCGGTCTCGTCCAGCCACGAACGGTATGTGTGGCGGAACGTGTGCCAGCCGATTGGGCCTATACCTAGCTTTACGCCCAGAGGCCGCAAGTGGCGCTTCTGGATCTCAGTTGGGTAGTACGGGCGGTTGGTCATCGGGTTCGCAAATACCCAACCCTCTTCGGTTGGGTAAGCCTGTGAACTCCAAGCAAGCAAAACCTCTACAAGCGAGTCATGCAGTGGAACATAGTCATGGGAGTATTCGGTCTTCACGTCGTCCACTCTTCCGTTCACGATGCTCCGTTGAACTAGGAGTTGACGCTTCTCGAAGTCGAAGTCTTCCCATTTCAGTGCCGCAATCTCGCTCACGCGAAGACCGAGACATTGAGCAATGATGACCATTGTCTTGTACGGCCCTTTCAGGGTCATGATGACAGCTTGGAACATTTCCGCAGTGAGGATGGCTGGGCGCTGGCGACGTTTTGTGCAGTTCTTGACACGCACTAACGCAATCGGATTTCTCTGCTCGGTGAAGAGTTCCCAGCGTGCTGCACACTGATACATCAGGTGCATCAAGCTCCGAATATGGGCCTTGGATTTAGGTGCCATATTGAGGTTCTTCAACCAATCTTCGACCGCCATCGGTCGAATCTTTTCTAGCAGATAGTCCCCCCAACGTGGCTTGAGATGAAGTGCGATGTTGGTGAGGTAAGACTTGCGAGTCGAATAGCGTTCGGGAAGCTCCTCCTGAACGTACCGGTCGCAAACCCCACCGAATGTCACCACGGCCATCCTCTGCAACGGGGTTTCAGAGTTGAGTTTGAGGAGAAGGGCTTCGACTGCCTTTCGGGCCTGGGCTTCGCTCCTGTACTTGTCGACCGTCCCGATGGTGCAGGTCTTGCGTGTCCTATCGCCATCTGGCTTCGACTCGTAGTACCGAAACTCCCAAGCGTCCGAACCCTTCGCCCGCTTCTTTGTGACTAGACTTCCGAATTGATAACATGCGCGCATCTCAGAGTTCCCTCGTCGACTCGCAGCACGAATGGCTATCATAAGAATAGCTGATCTCGTTCATCGCGAGCCACTGGAATTGCGGATTCTACGCAGTTTTGTAGGTGTCTTGGGAGCTATGCCGGTCGATCCAAGATGCAAGTGACGAGCCCCGGAAACGCCAGAGTTTGCCCACTTGCACGCCGGCGATTTCCCCTCTCTGCGCCATGCGCTGTAGCGTCCTCGGATGAACTCCGAGAACCGTAGCTGCCTCTTGGCTGTCGAGTAAAATTTCGATCTCATTCCCTGCGATACGGACGGTGGTGACGGCTCGCGCCACTGGCTTCTTGTCTGTCATCTGGCCTGCTCCTGCTTCCTCAACCAAGATCATTTGGCGGCTGAGCTCCTGTCCAATCAAAATCCATGTGTTCATCATTCCGTCACGGAATACAGGGCCGTTGTAACTCCAGCCGTTGCGCCTAGCCAGGTTGACATTTCCCTCTTTCTAAGGCTCCAATACCGTATCGGGCGAGCCCGTTCAGCCCGACTGCCAGCGCATTACCGAGATTCGCCTGGGAGTTCGGCCATGAGTGGATTTGATATACGACATGTGCAAGCCGCCAACGCTGTTGCTGAGGAACTGAGTTTTTCGCGGGCCGCTATCCGCTTACACCTGACTCAGCCCGCCCTCACAAAACAGATTCAAGAGCTGGAGGCGTTCCTTGGGGTCATCCTGTTTGATCGAAGCAATCAAAGGGTAGAGCTTACTGATCCATGCCGGGTGTTCATTGAAGAGACGAGGATTTCTCTTCTGCATCTGGACCGGGCGGTTCACCTGACGCGCTCGGTTGCGAAAGGAGTTGAGGCCGTCGTGCATCTTGGGACCTCGCCCTATACAGATCCTTACCTTGTCTCGACGGTACTCGCGGTCCGGCTACCGTTGTTTACATCTCTTCGCATTCAAGCCTCTAGCAACTTCTCAACGGAGCTAAACCGGCAGGTGCTAACGGGCGAGATCGACGTAGCGCTTTCGACGGCCGGCCTTCCGCACCCGAAGTTGAACTATCTGGAACTCTCAGCTTCCCCGCTTTACGCGGTTTTCGGCAAGCATGATTCGCTATCGCGAAAACTTGAAGTCAAGCTGACAGATTTGAGAGAGCGTGTCTGGGTCATTTTCGGCCGCCATGTCCATCCGACTCTATATGACGAATTTATGCTGCGCGCGCTGACCATCGGAGTGAGATCTAAACAGATACATCACGTCACGACTGCGGACGAGGCCGCGCATCTGGTCGTGCAACTTGATGCGATTGCTTTCTTGACGAAAATCGGCGCTTGGCGGATCGCGACCGGTGCACTGACGATGCGTCCACTTGGCGAACCTGGATTCATGCTGCGAACAACCCTAGTGACCCGAGCTGATGATATATCGAGGCTGACAAGCGAGTTCGTTCGCGCCGCTGTAAAGCAAATAGAGAAGACGACAAAGGCGCGACAACGGCCCCTTCCTCTTGCCGGTTAATGGTGGAGTCTAGGATCGGACTCTTCGATGATTTGCAGATTGAGTGGCCCCACGTGTCCGCAGGTTGAGCAATGGAAAGCTCCAAGCGGGTCGGGCATACCATCGGGTTCATCCCTTCTCGACACCTTGCTACAAGAGGTGCATTGGTGCACATGAACTCGTACTTCATCAACAGCCTTGGCTTCTGTGTCACTCATGAGTTCGCTCTCTATCGCGCTATCGATCCACCCGCGGCGTTCGCGATCCACAGCTATCCCTTACAGAGGGGCTGCCAAGTGAGTTCGAACATCAAGGATGCATGAACAAGGTCCTCAGCGATGGTCAGCATGTCTTTGAGAGAAGCCTCGCCAAGCGCACAGTGGCAGATGTGGTCTCCGAGATTCGAGGAAGTTAACGAATCCTTGTGACTGTCGTATCAGTCCTAACAGCTATGGTTTGGGCTAGGTTAAAGACGGCAACATACGGCACAATGGGCCAGAGATGATGAGAGCAGCAGGATTCGCGTCACAGCCTCCAAGTCAAAGTCTCAGGGCGTCTACTTTCACGCGGGCAGTCCTGCAGCGACATAGGCAGGCACATTCCAATAGAACGGACGGAAATCAACGATCATTCCGCCTGTCACCCGTACAACCTGCACCATTGGATAGTCCTGTATCTGCCCATTCACCCGAGAGCGTGTTCTGAAACGGCAGACAACTAGGACCGTATCCCCCTGCTCGAAGAATTGCTGTTCGATTACATCCAGTTTGTCGAAAAGCTTGCTCATAGCTAGAGCCCATCGTTCATAGCCATCATGTCCTGTGTACTCACCGCCAAAGGGCAGGTCCGGCGACTGGTGCAGGACCACGTCCGGAGAGAGGGTCGCGCGCATGACCGAAAAGTCCGCGCTGTCCTCAATCTGTCGTGCTGCCATGTAGGTTGCTTCTGCTTCGTAGAAGCGTTCTAAGACTGTTCTTGGCGACGTGTCCATGGTCTTCTCCCCATGCATGCGGGCCTGTTAGAAGCCCGTAGCTGTTGCTTCCTTCTCCCAGGCATTGATGAGAGCTGTGAAGGCTTGATCTCGGTTCGTGCGAGAGGGTACGCCCGCTCAGCCACAAACGATGAAAGCGGAGGCTCGACGCTTGCAGCAGCTTTGAGTATCATTCAACTGCCGTCGTCGGGTTTCGGCCTTCTTGCCATCGTCGCTCTCGCGGTAAGCACGCCTCTTGTTTTGTCTCACCCTTATCAGATTCACCACCCATGGGATGCGACTTGCCCAATCTTCCGGAAGTAGTGCCTACTTGGAAGTTAAGTGATCCCGCTGAGGTGAAAAGGCTCGAGCACCATGAATGCATGTTGCGTTCAAGAAGCAAAGCTTGGGTCAGATACGCCGAACTTCTTGAAGTGTTGGAGGTCGCGCCCCGGGGGACATCCAAACAGCCGTGTGTACTCGCGGCTAAATTGCGAAGAACTTTTATAGCCAACCCTCATTGCTGCTGAGGTCGCATCGATATCGTTCGCAATTAGGATGCGCCTCGCTTCTTGCAAACGAAGCTGTTTGTGAAATTGGATGGGGCTCATTCCTGTCACATCGCGAAAGCTATCATAAAGAACAGAACTGCTCATGTTCGACTCATGGGCTATGCTGCTTCCGGAAAGCGGACGATCAACATTACGTTTCATCCAGTTGATCAAACGAGCCATGCTATGTATGTGGCTGTTGGAACGAGCGATTGTGTGAAAAGTATTCCCATGTCCGCTTTGAATAAGCCGGTACAGGATCTCTTGGCTCAGGAGAGGCTCGAGAACCTTGATTTCCTCTGGACGCTCCAACAGTCTGAGCAGGCGGAGAAAAACGTCCTCCAGTTCTGGGGTCATGTGACCGAGAGAAACTCCCTGCGTCGGAGAAGAACGCTCTTTCGACTGTAGATCGTTATCCAGAGCGAAAGTTGCAATCCGGCTGATGTTGAGGTCGTAGCGAAAGCCTAGAAAGGGCACGGTCCTGGAAGCGCGCACGACATCACCTGTGACCGGCAGTTCGATCGGCGTAAGCATGTAGTCTCCTGCAGGCTGAAGGTGTGACGAATTGCCGAGCATCGTCCGCTTCAACCCTTGCACTACCGCACAGAGCGAAGGACCTGGGATTCCTCGCTCCGATGGGAAGTCGGAGGAGTATCGGTATAGGGACAGGTCTCCCAGTACTGTTGTGCTTATTCCCTCGTGCAGAGCGTGTTTTCCGACCAGCAATGCGAGCTCGCTTGTCATAGAGTCTGACCCCCCTTTTCTACTCAGCGACCATTTGTGATCGATCCAGGTGGAGACGGTGACACCATAGAGGAGACAAATCGAGGCCCCAACTTCTGTCGTCCTCGTTACGAGGCGTAAAAGTTGAACTGGTCGGTTGAACGCCGAGCGGCTGGTCTGTTTAGACCATATCCGTTTTACAAAACCCTATACGGTTCACGACTAGGCAGACCTTCCGGAAGATTAGGCAATTCGTCTCGGACGCAATGTGAATCCGATAGGGAGTATGGCAGAAGTGAGAAGTTGCAGCCAACAAGGAGGCTGATCGATATGTTACCGGTGAAACGACAAGGCGAAGGGTTACCAGCACTGATTTTCATGCCCTTTACGGGTGGAAGTTGGCGGGAGTACAGCAGGACAATTCCTTCGCTGGATGACAAATGTGAATGTATCGGCCTCGATCTGCCAGGGTACGGAGCAGCTCGTGACGTGGCTGGGTATACAGTCCAAGAGCTGGCTGCGAATGTTGCGGACACTGTAGCCTCCCTGGGACTGAAACAGTTCGTTCTTGTGGGACACAGCTATTCTGGACGGGTCGCCGCTGTAGTTGCGCGCTCCGCGGCAGATGGGGACGCCCGGTTAAAGGGGCTTAGCGGTTTGATCCTGATCGCGCCGGCCACTTTCAGCCCAGACCCATTGCCGGAGGACATCCGCGCTCAGCTTCTGGAGATGTTTGAATCCCCGCCCGCCACCGACGAACAAGGAAAGCAGAAGGATCGCCAAACGGCAGAGCAGTTCATCCTGATGAACGTCACACATACACTGCCGGCCGATGTACTTGCTGCAGCAACCGAGGACGCGCTGCTGATGAATCGGGCGGCATGGAAGTCGTGGTACGGAGACGAATCCAAGAAGGACTGGTCGGAACCTATCGGTGTGCTGCAGTTGCCTGTGCTCATCGTGGCCGGTGAGAAAGACCCGTCTCTAGGGCCATCTGTGCAAGAGAAGCACAACTTACTACATTTTCCGAACGGCAGGCTTGAGATTCTGAATGCCAATCACCTGATGCCACTGGAGATGCCTGAGGAACTGGCCGGCTTGATCCGGCGATTCGTCGCAAAACTTTAGATCGACGTGAGGCGCGAGTAGCGGGCGTGCCCAGACTTTCAATAGCGGAATCGAGGAGAGTGCAATGCTTCTAAAAGACAAAGTGATCGTGATAACCGGGGCTGGCTCGGGGATTGGACAGGCGACTGCCGTCATTCTGGCAAGAGCTGGAGCGCGAGTCGTAGCCACCGGTCGGAAACTTGCGAGTGTTGAAGTGACCGCCAAGCAGATTCTCGATGGCGGAGGCAGTGCGATCGCACTTGAGATTGATGTTGCGAACGAAGCTGAGATCATCTCGATGATTGATCGCACTATTGCGGAATATGGACGGCTGGACGGAGCCTTCAACAATGCAGGCGTCCCGATGCACAATAAGCCGATAGACCAGCTGGAAGCCTCTGATTGGGATAGCGTCATGGACGTCAACGCTCGCGGCGTGTTCCTGTGCGTGAAGCATGAGATCTTGGCGATGCGCAAGACCGGTGGAGGAGCGATCGTAAACAACTCCTCGATTGACGGAGTCTTAGGCGCGCCTCACTGGACGGAGTACACGGCTTCGAAGCACGCCGTCAACGGAATCACTCGCGGCGCGGCTAGTGAGGCACGCGAGACGCGAGTACGGGTGAATGCGGTCCTGCCCGGCTATATTGTCACGCCGATGTCCCAGATACTTTTGAACAATCCCAGCCTGAAGCAAGAAAATGATATCGCGCTGGATCGGCACTCAGTCGGAAGATTCGGCCAGCCTGAAGACGTTGGCTACGCCGTCAAATGGCTGCTCTCAGACGAGGCGTCGTTCATCAATGGAGCTGAAATTCCAGTGGATGGCGGATATACCGCCCGCTGACGCCTGTTGCACCGGCATGAGATTCGCAAAGTCACTCATTCACCGCAAGTCGATAGTTAGCGTGACGGGCCGAAAGCCTTAGCCCGAAGGGTTAGACGTGTTCGTAGTTAAAGGAGCAAGACCATGAAATCTCCGTTGGAAATTCTGCAGGCGATACTCTCCGATCCGACCAACCCGGATGTCGTCAATACACTGGTTGCGCACGATGCGACATTCGTGTCGCTAAGCTACTACGATCCGGAACTACAGAAGATCATGCCCTGGGCCGGCACAGGTACCGGCCCATCCTCGATCATCACGGCATTTTTAGGCGTGAGGCGATTTTGGACCAATGAATCGTTCGACATCCGCGAGACACTCGAGTCCGAAGATAAAGCAGCGATCTTTGGAAGTCTGACGTTGCGTTCCACGACCTTGGGCAAGGTGGCAACCTCACCCTTCGCCATCCTCGCGAAGGTAAGGGATGGCCAGGTAATTTTCATGCAGTTCCTCGAAAACACCTTCGCCACCACAGGAACATTTCGCACGGGCGGAAAGGCAACATTTCACAGTAATCCGGACGGCCCTGAGGTCACCCTCTAGCGGACATGCAACTTGATACTTGGCGAACCCGGCAGTGAGGCTCGTCATCTGTGACTCGAAATGCCTGACACGTGAAAGGACCGGAATGGTAACAGCACCTGAATTGGAAGCGTCGAAACGCTTCAACGCAGCAGTATCGATGGTTAAAAAGCCGGCTCCGTCATACTTTCGCTTTATGCTTGGCGCGTTCGAAATTACTGTCTTTCTGGACGGAACGATCCCCTGCGCAATGGATCAGCTTCTCACCAATACGACGCCAGAGAGGGTACATGAACTGCTGGCGGCTTCGTTCGAGAAAGATCCCTACGAGATGTCCTTTCACTGTTATCTCGTTAATACAGGCGCACGGCTCATTCTGATCGATGCCGGAGGAGCCATCCTCGGTGGGCCTAACCTTGGCAATTTAGCACCTTTGTTGAAGTTGTCTGGTTACCGGCCCGAACAGATCGAAGAGATCTATATGACTCATCTGCATGATGACCATATCGGCGGTCTAACGCATCAGGAGCAGGCTGTGTTTCCACATGCAGTTCTCCGGGTGAGCAAGGTCGACGCGGACTTCTGGCTGAACGAGAAGAATGTGGCAGGTACCCGTCCGGAGCTTCAGGCGTATTTCCTAACTGCAATGTCTGCAGTGAAACCGTACAGCGACGCCGGCAGATTCAGAACCTTTGACGCCGATCAAGAATTATCCCCCGGAGTTCGGTCGCAAGCGCTCTACGGACATTCACCCGGCCACAGCGGTTTTGTGATCGAGAGCGAAGGACAGACGCTCGAGATCTGGGGAGATGTGCTGCACTCTATCGAGGTGCAGATGACTGATCCTCAAACGACGTTTGTCTTTGACTATGACCCCGAGATGGCGATGAGGCGACGCAGGGAGAAGCTGGAGGATGCCGTGACGAAGGGCTATTTGATCGCTTCGGCGCACGTCACTTTTCCCGGGCTCGGGCACCTGCTACGTGCGGCAAACGGCTACCGTTGGCTACCAGTAAGTTACACGGTGATCCGCTGAGTTTTGCATGGGACGCGTTCCCGCAGGCACATAAAGGAGTTCTATGACAGCGACAGAGCAGAAGATCCAGATTGCAGTGCTTGACGATTACCAGGGGGTTGCACTCTCTTCGGCGGACTGGTCCGGTGTCGAACGGCGAGCCACCGTCACCGTATTCCGGGACCACCTCACTGATACCGAAGGCCTGGTCGAACGCCTACGACCGTTCGCCGCGGTCTGCGTCATGAGAGAACGGACGCTTTTGTCGAAGGAGGTCCTAGATCGTCTGCCTAGGCTGAAGCTGATCGCCTCAACTGCATCCTCGAACAGCTCCATCGACATTGTAGCGGCCAAGGAGCACGGCATCTCTATCGTCGGCACCAGAGCGGTATCGACGACTACTGCAGAGCTTACCTGGGCGCTGATCCTCGCTTCTGCGCGGCATATCGTGTCTGAGAATCGAGCACTGCGCGAGGGGCGGTGGCAGGAGAGTGTCGGGGTAGACCTAGCAGGAAAAACGCTGGGCATTATCGGGCTTGGTAAGATCGGGTCCGCCGTAGCCAAGGTGGGACTTGCGTTCGGGATGAAGGTGATCGCCTGGAGCGAGCATCTTTCCTCTGAGACTGCAGAGGCGGTAGGATGCAGCGCTGTCTCCAAGGTGGAACTTCTCCGGAGCGCCGACATCGTGTCGATCCATCTAGTTCTGAGTGATCAGACGCGAGCGCTTGTCGGCAAGTCCGAACTCAGTCTAATGAAACAGTCTGCGATGCTGATCAACACCTCGCGAGGTCCAATAGTCGTCGAAGAGGACTTGCTCGCCGCCCTCGATTCCGGGCAGATTGCAGGTGCGGCGCTCGATGTGTATGACGTTGAACCCTTGCCGCAGGAACATCCTTATCGAAGCGCTACACACCTGCTCGCAACGCCGCATATCGGTTATGTCACAGAAGAGATGTACAAGGTCTTCTATGGAGATACTGTGCAGAACCTGGAGAGCTGGCTAGCGGAACTGTAGATACCACTGCTTTACGCTTCACCTGCTAAGCCCTAGCTGGCACAAGTTAACAGCCGTGTCCGCGGATGATCTCAGCGAATGCACTAGGATGCTTATGCCACCGAACCAAATTATGACCCGGACGCCCCCTGCGGCTCTTGCTTACGACGTGAAGGGGGCGGATGTCCGAGATCAATCAGCATAGTCGGAGGTCTCTGCTACTGCTGAGCTTGGCCTGCGGCGTTGGTGTTGCAAACATCTACTACAGCTAGCCGCTACTCCTTGAGATTGCACGTTCGCTGCATGTGCCTCCTGGAAAAGCAGGAGAAGTCACGGTCGCCACGCAATTTGGATACGCCGTCGGCATCTTCTTGTTTGCGCCTCTCAGCGACGTCATGGAGCGCCGTAGTCTCATGGTTCGACTCTTCGCGGGGGTTTCCGTCGCTGCGCTGGTGAGCGCGTTTGCGCCCAACTTCAACATACTGCTTTGCGCGAGTGTCGTACTGGGCCTCACCGCTTCAGTCACTGAAGGCTACCCTGCCGATCGCGCCGGAATTAGTGTCGGTGGAAGATCGTGGACGGGCGGTAGGGACCGTAATCACGGGGCTGCTTTTGGGTATCCTCTTGGCACGAACCTTCTCCGGATTGTTAGCACGATGGCTCGGTTGGCGCAGCGTGTTCTACGTCGCCGCAGCAGCCAACCTCGCCTTTGTCCCATTGCTCTTGCGATACCTGCCTCGGCTGCCGGCTTCACAGCCCGTCACATACCCCGACGCGCTGCGCTCGCTTTGGACACTGTTTACTGGCCAGCCCTTGTTACGTGAAGCGGCCATTGTGGGCGGCCTGGTCATGGCCGCGTTCTGCGTCTTCTGGACTACGCTCACCTTCCTGCTCGGTTCACCGCACTTCGGTATGGGACCAGGGCTCATAGGAGGATTTGGTGTCTTGGGTGCGATTGGTGCCTTCACTGCCCCGTTCGCTGGGCGCTTGGTAGACCGCTTTGGGAACCGAACGGTTATCACATACGCCCTCGCAGCGCAGATATTCGCTTTCGTCGTGTTTTGGAGTTTTGGCCTTCATTTGGCCGGCTTAGTAGTCGGGATCCTTATCTTCGATGTCGGTGTACAGGCAACGCAAATCGCCAATCAGAGCCGAATTTTTGGGATCGATTCGCACTCCAGAGGTCGCATCAACTCCGTGTATATGGTCATTTATTTCGCCTTCGGTGCAGCCGGCTCCGCACTTGGAGCTTTCGCCTGGCAGCGCGCAGCCTGGCATGGTGTTTGTGGGTTAGGAGTCTCCCTTCTGCTGCTCTCCGCCCTGCGCCATTTTGCAAGTCGGGGCACCCATGCAAACGCTGTGCCAGAACCTCGTTGAACGCACACTGTCGCAACTGGCGACGGCACGGAACTTCGTTCCGTCGATGGCGATCCACTCACCACGGATCAGGCCGCACCCGTGTGCGAACCGTACTAATTGCGCTCCAGCAGCAGTCACTGCTTCCCGATGCACCCGCCGAAACTCCGCAATCGATTTGTGGTCGGGATAGAGCCTTCCCAACAGGCACATCAATTCAACGTTGCGCCGGCACTCCGCTTCCAGTCGCCGCGACGAACGCAGTGTATGGAGATACCCGTAGAGATAGAGCTTCAGCAAATCGCGCGGATCGTAACCCGGACGGCCCGTCTCCGCCGCATCAGCCCGCTCGAAACCAAGCTTGGACATCGCCAGCCCATCAACGAAAGCATCAATCACTCGACACACATGGTCGGCTGGAACAAGGTCATCCAACGCGACCGGAAACAGCGTTCCCTGGCTTCGACCTTCCCCTGCGATGTATCCCATGAGACGATGCCCTCGCTTTCACGAGGACATCGTCTCACCTTGGCTTGTTTAAAACTGAAGAGTTTCGCAACACCCTCTGGCGGCTCCCGCCCTGAGTGGCTAGGCCGCATTAGGTGCCGGGCTGATTTTGCCCTTGGCCTTCTTCGCGGCTTTGGCTGGCTTGATGGATGTCGGTTCCTTCCTCTTACTTGTGGGGCTCTTCTTGGGTTTGGGGGTGAGGAAAGCGGCTTCGGCTTCGGCAAGGAAATCGAACTCGCTTTCGCGCGGGATGCCTCGATGCCCTGCGAGGGCGAGACGGACAGCAAAGCTGGTGAGCTTGTCGTCGCCTGTGCCTCGATAAGGACAAGCAGAACCTCCTCGGCGCTGCGCTTGACCGAGTACGCATGGTCTTCGATTGGGGTCTTCTCTCCGATCTACGAGATCATTTGCGCGATGATGGCTGTCCACGGCTTTGTTTTTGCGAAGACGGACACCGAGTGGCGGATGGTAATGTGTGAAGACGACGGAGCGGAACCACAGCTTCGAAACACACTAGAGGCTGTTAACGCCTTTACGAGTTGAGTAGGTGGAACATTCTTGTGAGCATGATGCAGGCGAAGCTGAGGTAGTGAAATCCCTTGAGTGTGGTGTCGAGCCGTTCGTAGTCTCGTGCTAGGCG
>JAABUZ0100004908.1_pt1 | contig 18015 bp, 19 predicted proteins | sample 5562091 | NCBI WGS metagenome assembly JAABUZ01 (sample SAMN12813069, study PRJNA571459) | rock metagenome | isolation source: Antarctica rocks | place: Antarctica: Victoria Land, Linnaeus Terrace sud | collected 2015-12-21
TTCGTCCGCCGGGCGCCCCGCCCGCCGGCGCTACCGACCGGCGCGTGGATCAACAAACCCGCCGACACCCAGGAGGTCGCTCACTAAACCTTCGCCTCATCTGTCTCACCGAGCTTGACAGGCTCCGACTGAGGGGTTTCACGTGCTTCCCGCTCACCCGGAACGCGAATGCCGGCACTGTCATGAAGTCCACCAAGTTGATCTGGAGTTTCATCACTGCCCGACCTGCGGCAAACCGCTCAACATCCGGTGCCCCCAATGCGGTCGGGCGCTGCGTGCCGGGTGGCGCTATTGCCCGAAGTGCGCTGAGCCACTCCCGGATCTCCCGGATGAAGGTAGGTCGGACTGACACGGCGCGGAGGGTATTCGCGGTCATGGACCTCGTGACCCGCAAGTGGATCGGCGAGCTGATCAGCGCTGAGGAGACCTCGACGCAGGTGCAGGCCGTGTTCCTCGACGCGCTCGGGCGTCGGATCCGGGAGGGCAAGACCAAACGAGAAGCGCTCCGCTCGCTCAAGCGCCACATCTCCCGAGAGCTCTACCAACGACTCAACGCTATCCCCTTGACTTCATAGAAGCATCCTTGACAAGCAGCACCCGCACCGCCACGGCGCCGTTCAAGCTGAGCCGGCCGGGGGGCTGAGATCGCTAGCGGCAGCATGGTGCGCCCGCAGCCCGGTCCTCAGATCAATCCTCCTCGGGTGTTGATCCGCGGCGTGCCATGGGTCACGTGCTCGATTGGTCAGATCTACTTCGTCGCAGAGTGCCGGCTGGCCAAAGCGGTCCAGGTGGACCCTCCCGCCGGCATCACAAGGTGCGGGCTATGATGCTTCCTACCCCGGCGCCCGAACCGCCCGCCCGCACTCCGCCGCCGTCGTTCGGAAGGCTGGGGACGTCGCTGCCATCCTGGCCGCGTGAGCAAATGCGGCCAGATTGCTTTCGTTCGTCGGCGGATATGGCATGTCGGGTACACCATGGGCGCGAATGCAGCGCACGAACCTCATCACGAGCGTCCGCCGTCGCTGAGGCTGCGCCCAACCTGGCCTGCTCGGGCTGTGTGCCACCCCGACTTCGTCCCTCGGATATCTTGGGCACGCGCGCAGTGCTCTCCTCAAGAAGGCAACAGAAGCGCTTGACGACGCCATTTCTCGTGCGTTGATTCGCGCGGGGCCGCTCACACGAAAGGTGCTGGCGTGATTCTCGCCCTGGCACCTGACGGATATCTTGGCTCCGGCACGGCGCACGTCCGCAGCGCTTACGCGCGCAAGGGCGCAAGCGCCTCGATCTCCGCACGCGTAGATAACTGAGTGGTCGCGATTGGGCGTCGTGCCGGAGGCGTGCGATTTCGACCCACACGCAGCAACCGTTGTTGCTAGGGCCGCAGCGGCGATCACAGCGTGCCACCTCCTGGGCGCACCCCGCCGACGTGGCGAGCTTGAGCCTGGTTTCTGCCGAAACATTGATCGTCGCCGGTTCACCAGGCATCTTTGGGTGCGCCTAACCCGGACGTGGCGCCCAGGCACTGCCTCGCCGAAGTCACGACTAGTTTGCCACCGATCCTATAAACCAACGTCCCCGACGCCGCGACGTCCCGAGAACGAACCGTCTGGTTCGTACCCGTCCGCTGCGGCGGTACGTCGCTTGACCCGCATACTGTGCTCCGCCCTTCACCTTTGTGCGGACGAGAGTCGAGAGCCCTATAGGGCCTGTAATCGCAAATGTCGCACGCATCCGAGCAGGGCACCCGGAGTCAACGTAGAGCGCCAGACGGCAGACCTCTGCCCCATCCTGGCGGAGGTAGGCGTTGCGGAACTCGTCAATAGCGTCCCGCTCCGTGCCGGCTCCCGCGTTCGCCGCCGTGTTCGGCACGGCTGTGCCTGATGACGCCTGAGGCGTCGCCGCACTTCTAGTCAGCGATTGCCCGCCTCCGCACCCCGCGACAGCGAGCATGACGACGGTGGCCGTCGTGGCGCACGCCCACACGGCACCCGTTAGCGCCTGGCTGGCCGATTGCCGACCGCAGACGCTAGGGCGTTCGCAGCTCTCTGGTCGTGCTCTGCCGGCAGCACGCGCGGGCCACGGAATAGTCTCGCACCGGCCGCAACGAGCCTTCCCTGGCGCTCGGATCAATGCGTGGCTTGGTAGGGGAGGTGCACCCATGCCTGGTCAGGATCGTACGGCACGTTGCGCCCCGAGCACTGATGCTTGTGGCCAGAATGGCCGCGATGCACCCAATGAACGATGTAGAGATGTCGCCCCGACGAATTCGTAGGCCCGTAGATCGAATTTGCCAGCGCGTGCTGCGGGCCGTTGTAATCGCCAGCAATGTGCGTCGCCGTTTGTGGCCCGGACGAATTACAGCTCAGTGGCCCGACGCCGAATGGGTTCGCGGGCACGTTGTAGTCCATGTGAGCGTCGAGCGACGTTTCCACACGGCAGTGCTGGCCGAAGGGTTGATCATCCCAGGTACGGCTGCCGTGAGCAATCCAGCAAGCTCTGCTGAAAGAGCCGCGAGTGATCCCTGTTCGCCGTTGATATGTCGGTCCCAAGCTGGTCAGAGTTCGCATGCGTGCATAGGTAGTTACTCCTATCCAAATAATAATCGCGATACCACGCATCGCTCCCGCCTTCGTCATCCTGGTAGCGGGCACCGTCGCTGCCGATTCCATACCCGAGGATTACCCTTGTGGCGGCGGTATCGATCGACGTCGGACCGCCGACGCCGTAGAAGACAACGTTGAGCGGATCCTCGATGCCGCCATGGCATGCTCTGTCACCATATGTCCAACGGCCCGCGTTGTACCCGCGGGGGAGAGTGAGCGATGACGCTACCGAGGCCGACTGCAGCAGCAGAACTATCCCAATCCCCACCCACGCGGCAATCCGGGCGGCCCGCCAAGGTCTGAAGGCGAACTTCGCTGAGGTCATGTCGGATCTGTCCGCGAGCACATGATCGCGACTAATGTCGGGTTCCTCTTTGCCTAACATGCCAGTAGGCCTGTGAGCGCCCCATCGACCGGGGCCCCCAGCTGCCCTAACAGAGAAGGAACGCTCGGAACCAGGTTCGGAACGAGCCAGGGGTTCGGGTCAACTGGGACAAGGGAGTTTGCGAAATCTATTTCTGTCTGCCGATCCGGGCCCAAGATGACGATCGTGCTGGATCCCGAGTAGACTTCCAACCGCGGTGGGGTGTCATCCATGTAGAAGGAAGCTGGCACCCCCCTAATGGTGAGATCCTGACGGGGGGGCGGTGTCCCGTCAGGATCGATGTCGTACTGCGCTCTGTTGCGTTCGCACGCTGGCCAGCTTTGAACCTCTACGGGCGGACTGCAGCCACTATCGGTCGTGGACGGATCAGTCGCGTTGGCGTCGCAGCTGCCATACAAGAACGTAAGGGAATCCATGCGGCGATAGCCGGTAGCGGCGTCCTGCGCCGCGGGAACTTCGCAATCGCGGGCAATGTCAGAACGCATGAGCCCATCTACGCTCGGGCCGCTGTCGAAGATCGGGAAGTTGACGGCTTGGTTGACGTCTGTGCACGGAAGCTGAAGGGACACGGCGTTGTTGACGACGACGGACCATTGCTGGGTCGTGGCATTACCCGCGTAATCGGTGACTTGCACTGCTACCGTGTGCAGCCCGGTGGCGTAATTGGCAGACGGAAGCATGTAGTCCGTGGACAGTTCGCAAGCGTCACAAGCCGTCGCCGATTGCTGAGCGAATACCTGCTGTCGACCGTCAACGTCGATCTCGATGCTCCGCACCCCAGACAACGGGTCCGTCGCATCAACCGAGAGACTAGCGTTGCCGTTGATGAGTTGGCCCAGAACGTCGTGTAGGCGACCGGTGAAAGGCCAGATGAGGATCTCCGTGCGCGCGCTCACCGAAGTTCGCTGCGACCGATGCGACCGCGGGTGCGTCAACGTCACGCCGTAGCTTGCCGCCAGAACAACGCCCCGACGATCCGGCGCGTCCCCGCCATCGGCGGATCTAGCCTGGCGAACGATCCCGCGAGCGCTTCCAGCTGCCCGGAGTCCTTCAGCACATCCTTCCGCCCCAGGTTTGCCACAACACGATGCCGCACCTTGCCCGCCTCATCCCGATACCCCTCGACCAGCTGGAGGTAGCTGTACTCACGGCCAGACCGCTTGACCTTGGTCTCCTTGACGAACACGATGCCACAACCCTACCGGCGTCATCGGACGGAAGAAAGCCAGCATAACCCCAGTGTTGCCACAACACGGCCCGAGCCCGCTCGCCCCAAACTCCCACGGAACCCAACCCCAGCCCCAAAACCCGGGCGACCTACCCAGTGTCAACCGCGGAAAATGGGGCTAGCGGAGGGTGTTCCGTCGGTCGCGCATTGGCGGCTGTCGGGGCTGCCTCAGCATCTGGAACCCCATCAGGTGCGCGCGTTGTTTGACAGGCTGGCGGCCCGGACGCAGCATCCTGGACAAGGGGCCCCAACGAGCCGCTCCTCCGTGCGCTGTTGGAGACCGACGGGTTCTCGCGAACAGAGGGGTTCGCGGATTCCCGTGCGCGACGCGCGACGAGGTCCATGGTCCGTCGAGCCCGTCGCCAGCCCTACCGCTACCAGTGGGGCCGGCTCGTTGTGCATGGCTGGCGCTGAGTCGAGCCGATCCGATCCGGCAGCAAAGCTGCCGCCCGTCGTCCAGAGCTCAACTCAGAAGGAGAGCCGATCAACAATCTCTATTCAGTCAATGAGGTTGACATCGGACGAAGAGTCGAGCAGTTCGAGGTCCTTAGGTCGCTTGCACGGGAGATTGAGCGGCCTGGCGACGAGGACTCACATCCGGAGCGGAGCGATGCGTGAGAGCCGGGACTGAGAACGCGGATAGCCAATAGAGAGCTTGCCATAGGTGGCTGCGTGAAGTGCGAGCGTCAGGAGGCGTCGGCGTCCAGAGCTGCTAGCGCATCTGTCCTGCGAGAGCAGCGCGGCTGCTTCAGGCCGGAACGGTCGACGAAACCGATCTTGCGCGATGAACGCGGTGTCGTCTGGAGCGCGTGACACCGTATGGGTGTTGAAGGATCTGTCAGGAAATCTCGGCCGCTACAGCTTCGGTGACGGGCTAGGACCACCCGGTGGCTACGGTGCCGCGTTCCGTGCGCTGCGCGACGACGGACTTCCGTGCGTTGTCAAGCTCATCCATGGCTTCTTCAACCCCTCCGCCCAAGACCTCGATCGGCTGCGGGTCATGCTGGAGCATCTCGCGACGGTTGAGTCCGATCATGTGGTGCCCATCATCGACGCTGGCGTGGACAGAACCGCTGCCGGTGTGCTGCCGTGGATCGCGATGCCGGAGATTCCGGGCGCTCGTGCGTTGCGCGAGGTCATCGCGGAGTCTGCTGTTCCGCTCGGTCCTGCGGTCGCGCGACGGATTGGCATCGGTGTCGCTCGGGGGCTTGCGGATCTGCATGCTGCGAACATGCTGCATCGCGACGTCAAGCCAGGCAACTTGCTGCTCGGGGAGGACGGACAGTCGTGGCTGATCGACTTCGAGCTGGCGAAGATCCAGCAGCTGACGACCCGAACTTCGCGTGTCGCCGAGCCGTTGGGGACGGAGCTGTACATGGCGCCCGAGCAGTTGCGCGGTCCGGTCGTCCCGGAGACCGATCTGTGGGCGTTGGGGCTGGTGCTGGTCGAGCTGCTGACAGGGCGTCAGCCGGTCCGAGCGGTGGCGCGAAGGCAGGCGGATGTGCGTCGCGTCATCCTGAGCGATTCTCTTGTGCCCGAGGGGTTGCCCGGTGAATGGCACGAGCTGATCGACGCGCTGCTGCGCAAGGTCCCGTCCGCTCGTCCGGATGGGGCGCAGTCGGTGGTCGAATGGCTCGAGGCCGGGCGGCGTCAGCTTCCGACGCGGCTCGTTCGCCAGTCGCCGCGCTGGCGGTGGGAGGTGAGGTCCCTCGACGATGTGGCTGCCGCTGAAGATTGTTCGGGCGAAGGTCTGGGCGTGGCTGCAATCGACGCTCGTGGGCGCGCGCGGTCCAGTCGGCTTCGGCGGGCGGCACGGGCGCTCCCGGTGGCGTTGGCGTTTGAGCCTGTTCTGAATGAGAGTGCGCAGCTGTCGCTGGACGGTTTACGTGAGAACGCGGTGCTTCCGAACGACCAGGAGCGCGCGGTGTTCGAGGCGATGCGGGCGCAGTGCGATGCCGACACCGACGAGGTGCTGTTGCCGTGGACGCACGTCGACGCGGGCGATATCGGCGAGGCGATTGAGGTGCTTCGCATCGGGTTGCGCCAGCGCGGTGTTGCGGCCGGCAAGCCCGTGGTTGCGACCGTGCAGCTATCGGCGGGCGCGGTCACGAACCGTGCTGACGCGCTGGAGCTCGCCAGCGTGCTATGCGCGCTGCGCCCCGATGGTTGGCGGTTGCTCGTCGATGGGCTGCAGCCTGGCTGCGGGCGGAACGTGCTGATGGCGACAGCAGACATGGCGTGCGCGTTGGCCAGCCGCGCTGACGTGTGGGTACGCGCCAGCGGCCTCGCCCGGTGGTTTATGTCGACACTGCCTGGGGTCTCGGTGCTCGCTCGGTCCGGTCGTGGGCTGTGGACAAGGGGCGCCGGCTACATGCCAAGCAGCATTCCGGAGCGTGTGGAGGTGCCGCTTCTCGCTGGCCCTGTCCCGCGTGTTGTCGCTGACGGCCTCGCCGACGCGCGGCCGGCGCTGCTTGCGTGCGATTGTCGGATATGCTCGTTGCCGCGCGCGGCGCTCCCGTCTTGTGGAGCTCCCACAATCGCCCACAACGTGATGGTGGTCGACGGTCAACTCGCGATGCTGCACGAGCTGCCCGCCGGTCTGCGGTCCGAGCGGGTCGCCGAACTGCTGCACGCAGCGATGCGCCGTCGCGCGACTCTGCCCGAGCTGATCAACTGGGACGGCGAGCTCGACGATCTTGACGATGTCCTCGCTGTCGTTGAAGGTCGCGCGCACACCCGGCGCGCCGGCTTTAGGCTGCTGCGTTTCGCCTGACCGGAGCAGCTACGGCCCTGAGCACATCGCTTAGCCGGCGGCCGCCGTCGCTGATGGCCGCCGCTTCTGCGCGCAGCACGGCGTTTAGGCGATCGGGGTCGGCGGCGATCTCGACGCCGACCCGGCTGATGGCGGGCGTGAGTTTGTCCGCGAGTGCGGCCGGCATTGTGATCTGCGGTAGCTGCGGCTCGTGCCATCCGCTCCCGTCGCGTAGCTGGGCGCGCCACAGCCGGTATTGGATTGGGACCCGCTCGGCGGTTGGCGGCCTGATCGTCGCGAGAACGTCGTCCAGATCGCGCGGGTCGGTTGCGCATACGGCCTCACAGCACAGCCAGATCGCGGCGTCGACCGGGAATCGTGCGTGGCCAGCCGCGACGCTCGCATAAGCGAGGTCGCGCGGGCGTGCCTTCAGCCAGACCGTGCGTGGGATCTCTTCAGGCCGTGTCAGCACCACGGAAGTCCCTCTTACGAGCTGCCGATAAATGTGCCGGTAAACCTGACGACTTTCGTGGTCCATTCATCAATATTATCGGCAGCGTGGACGGACATGGCATCAGTGAGGACCAGATGCAACGGCTGACCGGCGTCCCGCGGGCGACCCGGCAGTCGTGGGCGAACGCTGGTCTGCTGGGAAAGCAGTCCTCGCCGTTTTCGCTGATGGCTCTGCGTGAGGCGGTCGCATTGTCTGAGCTGCGCTCGCTCGTCGGGGCACATGCCGAGGTCGCATATACGCAGCTTCGGCCTGATCTGTCGGAGGTTGCGGATAGACCGCCGCCCATCGAGGCGATCGTGGATCTCGTCACCGGCGGGACCGAGTGGTTCAGCGGGGGTGAGCAGCTCGTCGCTGCGGCGCGTTTCGGCAACCCTGTGCAGCTCGTGGACATGACGCGCAGGCTGTCCAACGCAAAAAGAGGCTTCGACCTCATCGTGCAGGCCGCGGCTGCGGCTGCTGAGGCGGCGCCGGACGACGAGCTGACCAAGCACCGGACCCGTGCAAGGACACCGCGACGAAGTCGGGGAAGTCGCCCGGCACCGTAAGTGGCAACCGCGATCATGGTTCAGCCCGGCTTCGCTGGATGCCTGACTCTTGAGTTGGTCAACCACGGCGAGAGCCCCATCGCGCTGTACGCGGGCTCCCGCATCGCGCAGCTCGCCGTCCACACGCTCAGCGGAGACACCGCCGCGGATACGCTGGCAAGTACATCGGGCCGACTGGACCTCAGGTATCCCGCCTGACGGGCGAACAGAACGAGATCGCGACGTTGGAGCAAGTCGCTCGACGACTCGCGGGCGAGACGGGGATAGCAGCTCGTCGCGGCAACTTTGCGTTGCGACGGCGATGGCCAAGCTGGCCGTCGCCGCTCCCAAGCAGCGGTTAACATAAACAGCTAGAAGTATCCCCCCCGCGCATAACCGAGGCCATTCTTCCGCGAGATCACTCCCGCAGATGCGCCCGCTCTGCAAGCGGACGGCTAGTTTGCCGAGCCGCGGCGTCACCTCATGGACGACACGAACCCATCCGCAATGCTATTTTCGGCTGGAGCTTTGAGCGATACGAAGCTGACGTACGTTGGGGCGCCCTCCGGTAGCCCGACCTTGCTGAACGATCAGACGTAGTCGTCGGCGACCGCAGACTCGTAGAGTGCCGTCACCTTGCCGCCCTTGAAGTTGCGCACCCCCTCGCGGACCTTCGCGTCCCTCAGATCAAGGGAGCGGAGCCGGCCCTCGGCGCTCTGGGCGATGGATTCGATGCGCACGTACCGATCACCGAACATCTCGGCGTAGTCGGCTAGACCCAGTAGCTTCGCTTTGGCGTCAGCCAGGTGGTCCCCGTGGGGGTCGACGATCGAGACGGCGAGTGTCCCGTCGTCCCTGCCAGAGATGACGAGGAAGTCCACCTGGAGCGAGCCCCACTTCCCGGCGTCATCCTGGTAGGCGATCCTCAGTGACGACGCGCCGGCCCTCGACGGGTTTCGGTACCAGGCGACGAATGATGGACGGTTGCACTCTGTCCGGACGACCGTGGTCTCCCAGCCGTTCAGCTTCACCGGGAACTCTCCTTTCACGTCGGCGTAAAAGTGGGAGGAGAAGGTCGGCAGATCTTCGGCGTCCTCCTTGTTGGAGTCCTTGGTCGCGGCCTTCAAGGTGGTGGTCAGCTCGATGCTAATTTCCTCCGGGTGGGAGGTCTGCTCCTTTACCTTCCAGTAGGCGTCGGCGGTCGCGCCCGTCGTGTTCTTGATCTCCACCGCGAACTCGGCGAAGCGATCCTGAACCCACTTGACCGCCGTCGCCTCGACCTCGGCGACGGCCTCGTCGACCATCATCAACGCGGCGACCTCGGTGCGGACTTTCAGCACGTCGGCATCCTCATCGACGGTGCTGACCTTGTACCGCACGTAGTCCTTCGCCACTCCCTCTTTCACCGAGGCGACCAGCTTGCGGGTGTCACGGTCGATGTCCCTGACCGCCGTCGCCTCGCTACGGATGACGGGGGCGCCGATGGTCTCGCCGGTCGGGGCGATACTGGTCCGGTGAATGTCGGCGGTCTCCAGGTCTCGGACGTTCGCCGCCACCCGAGCGGCGTGCTCGGCGGCGAGCCCGTCCAGCTTGGCGTTCAGCGCGTTGGTGAGCCGCTCCCCGGCGTCGGCCATCAGCGCCCCGCCGGGCGCCTCGTCGTCAGTCAGGAGCTTCGCCAGGGCCTTCGCCCGGCGCAGCGGATTGGCGACCGCGTCCGGCGCGGGCCACGACGGCAACTCCTCGACGAGCCAGAACGCCTCGGCGGGAACCCTCGGATTGCGGTCAAACAGCTTGGCGCTGATGACCACGTCGCTGGCCTGGCCAGGCTCGCCTGGCTTGGTCAGCTCCTCGGTGATCCTCGCGAGCGCAGCCCGGTCAAAGCGAGGCAGAAAACAAGCGACCGAGTTCAGAGCGTCGTCGGTGGCGATCCGCCGGGCCAAGGGCGAGCGAACCATCCGGCCGATCACCTGCGCGATGTGCGTGGCGTCCTTCGCCGCGCGCTCGGAGTACAGAACCTCGGCCCGAGGGCAGTCCCAGCCCGTGGAGATCGCCTCCTTCGCGAGCACGACGCGGATGCCCGTCTCGCCCTCGATCGACTCGGGCGCCACCCACCGCACCTTCCGGCCGCTAATCGCCAAATCGGTGTGCTCGCCGAACACGTTGACGATCGCGTGCGCACCCAATCCCGGCCACTCCACGTCGATGGTCGACACCAGCTCGGCAAGCTGCGCATCGCTTGGCTTGTCGGCGACCTGGACGACGAGCACCGGCAGCACAAGAGGCTCGTTCTCCGCCAGGGCGTAGTCAGCCCAGCGGCGCTCGAAGTCAAGGGTGGCGTCCACCGCGGCGCGCAACAGCGTGGCGGAGAACGAGCCCGACTCAGCAGGCTCGTCGAGGTCGATCTGGTCCTTCACGATCCCCGACGCCCGCACCTTGTCAATCTGGATGACCACCGGCGGATAGGTGGTCCGGTCCGTAGCGCCGGACATCGCGGTCGCGAACCGCTCGATCGTCGCCGAAATACCCCACGTGACCGGCATCGGCGGATTGGACCCCTGCTGGCCACCGATCACCCGCTGAACGATGGTGGTCCGGTCCGCAGCCTGCCTCATGCCACGGTGAGCTTCGTCGAGCACCAGGCACAGGTCGGTGCCGCCCGAGGCGACCGTGTTCGCGATCACATCCCACATCGAGAACTGACGCAGGTCGGTGCCGCACTGGACGAGCCCGCTGTTCTTCGACAGCTTCTGGATGTTCAGGAAATACACCCGGCCCGCCAGCAACTCGCCGTCCACAAAATCGTTGTCGAGCACCACCAGGCGCTTTGGGTCCAGCAGGTCTGACGCCACCAGCATCTTGTTGCGGGTCTGGCGGTTCAGCGCCGGGTCGTCAGTCACCCACAGGAAAGTCGCCCTCGGGTCCCGGGCCGTGTCGAGATCGGCCGAGCCGTAGATCGCCGCCTCGATCACCGCGGTGGCGACCACCGTCTTACCCGCCCCGGTGATCGCGGAGAGAGCGAACGCCGACGGGCTGCGATCCTCCTTCCAGTCCCGGCCCGCGCGGGCAAGCCGCTGGAGCACGTCGACAGCCGCCGTGCGCTGGTAGTCGATCAGGTCGTAGCGCATCCGCCCCTACCTCTCGTTGATCGCAAAAGTCGTCAGGTACCGCTCGTAGAGCCGCACCACGTCGAGATGCCCCGGCAGCTCACCGGCGATGTGCGCGTACTCGGTGTTCGAGTCGGTCACGACGTACGCCGTCGTCGCCGTCTCCGGGAGCTTGGTCACGAAGCTGCGCCAGCGGTCGTAGTTGAACAGCACTCCGTAACGGTCGGTCCACGCGAACGGCTTGCGCCGCCCGGCGCTGTCCACGCACTCCTCGATGATCGGACCGCTTCCCCCGGCGCGTAGCCACAGCAGCGGCGCGATCCCCGCGAACGCACGGCTGACCTCAACTTGCGCTGCGTCGAGGTAGGTCAGCTCGAAGAACTCGACATTCTCCTCCAGACCATCGGACATGGGAAACTCGTCGGTGAAGCGGTACTCGCCGACGATCGGGTTGCCGTCCGGTGTCTGGCCGGTGATCGCTGCGGTGACGCGCGGTCTGGTGATGTGCTCGAAGATGCCAAGAGCCTCCCACTCGCTGTCGCCCGGCCGGATGCCGCGAGCGCGGAGAGCCTTGGCCTCGACCGCCCCGACCTCGTTGTTGGTGACCGTGATCGACTGCCGGCACCCGCCGTCCTGCCGGTTCAACCGAGCGACGGCGTGGGTGGTCGTGCCCGACCCGCCGAAGAAGTCGAGAACCACCGCCTCGGGCTTGCCCGCCACGAAGAATCGGATGGCGTCTTCAACGGCGTACAGCGACTTCGGGAAAGGGAACCTCCGGCCAGGAACGAACGCTCCGAGCAACGAGGTCCCATAAGCACCGGCATCGTGAGACCGGTCGCGCCACACGGTTGTTGGCCGTGATGCCTTCCCTGAGGGTATGGCGACAACCTTTGACCCGTCGCTTCTTGTGCCTGTGACGGTCAACTCTCCCGTCGCGATCTTCTTGATGTTGGGGGCCGTCAGGTAGGAGAAGATGTAGGGCTGATTGTCGTTTTGGCCCATCGTGACATGCACGAACCCGGCCTCCACGGCACGTCTGAGGCTGGGGGCAGTCAATCCCCATTCCATCTGAAGGCCATCCTCTCGGATCGGGAACACAGCGACCGAGCCAGCCACCTTGGGAACAGCGTCCAGCGGGGAGTCGGGACTGAGGGGGTCTCCGATCTTGGCGATCAACGATGTCTGCTGGTCTACGTAGATCGGGTAGAACTGGCGCGGTCTAGTGCCGCGGACTGACTCCAGGTCGTTCCGGCGGAGGTATCGCCACCGCACATCGACCGCTTCACCACTGGCTGGAGCGTCCGGAACCACCGCGGCTCCCACGAGAACGAAGAGCGCGAACTCGTCCACCCGGGAGAACTCGTTGGGGCGGGCGGTCCCCTTGGGGTTGATGGTGATGCTCACCATCTGGTGTCTGAACCCTCCGAAGACTTGCGCCAGCAGCAACGCGAGACGATGGACCTCCCTTTCGTCGATGGTGCAAATAAGCACGGAGTCGTCGGGGTTGAGCAGGTTCTTGGCGAGCCGCAGGCGGCGCTCCATAAACGCCAGCCACTTGCTGTGCCGGTAGCCGTCCTCGGCGTCGACGTAGTCGTTGTTGTACTTCCAGTCGCGTGCGCCCGAGTTGTACGGCGGGTCGATGTAGATGCAGTCGACCCTCCCGGCATGGGTGAACTGCAATGCCTCCAGCGCGTGGTGGTTCTCACCGTTGATGACCGCATGCGCGGGCCGGTCACCACCACGACTGACCGAGCCGAGGTGGCGCAGACCGGGGTAGATCGCGTCACCGAACTCCGCGATCGCCACCAGCGCGTCCAAGGCCACCGTCTCGTCCTTCGCCTCGGCTCGCTGCTCGGGCGACAGAGCAGAGCCGTCGTCGGAGCGAACTCGGCGGATCGTGACCTTCGCCCCGTTGACCTTGACTACCTCGAAGATCGAGCTGTCGGCCCCGTCCCTGTAGGTGGCCTTGACACCACGCCGGATCGGATGGTGCGGAAGTCGAACGGTCTCGGGGATATGAGACTCGAAGACCAGCCCGAAGTCCGTGAGCTTCCGCAGGTCGGAAGCCGCAGCTTGCAGCTCGGAGCGAAGCTGCTCGTCGGCGACCCGGCCGATGAGCGTGTCGAGGGTCGATGCCACGGCCCCTAACCTACCGTCTCCAGGGAGCCAAGATGGCTTTCGGCAACGCGCCTGGCTCGTCGCTTGGTGATGACGAACGTCCGCCTACCGTTGGTGTCCGGGCGGCGCGGGACGCCGTGCGAGCACGCGGCGTCCCGCGCTGGAGAAGCCCACGAGAAGCACTCCAGCGCAAAGCGCTAGCACGCTTGTAGAGGAGGGCTGTCAGCACCGCATCGAGCGCGCTCACGATCCAGTGCAGCGACCCGGCCAGCAATAGGCAGACACCGATGATCGCCACGAGCCGAGCCACAGCGCCAACCCTGCTCGTGGGCAAGTCGTCTACCGGACACGTGACGATGAGGTCGCCGCGGATAAACTCGGTGCGTGATCAAAGATCCCCCAAACGGTTTGGCGGATCAAACTGCGGTCAAAGCGCCCCCGACATCCCAGAGTCCGATCAGCGCGCGTTTTGGGATAGAGCGGTCGGCTACTGTCGCAACCGCCGCAGGCGGTCGATCAACTCACGGCGGTCCTCAACTCCCCCGAGTTCGTCGCGCTCATCAACACCCTGGGGTACGTCCGGTGGACCGGCCGGCCCGGCTACCTGTTGTCTAGGCGACCCGGGCGTTCTTGCGCAGCCACGAGTCGACGTAATAGCCGCCGAAGGGAATCACCGCGCCGATGAGTATGAGGATCGTGGTGCGGTTGCTCCACCGTTGCTGTGAGCGGACGCTGGCTGCCGAAAAGCTTGTATCGGCTCACGTGGTGATGAAGTGGGAGAAGCCAGAGCCGAACCGGTACCTGTGGAACGCGCCAATCGAGATGAAGGCGCAGCTTGTGGGGCGGTTGCATCTTTTCGCCAACCCGAACTTCGGCCGATCCTGGCACTTCAAGTTGCGACTGCATACGGAGGACGTCTACCGCCTCGACGTCCGGCCGGTGCGCGGCGGTCACAGCAATCCTCCCGGGCGTCCTCCGGGATTCCCGGGCGCAGTACCGGAGCCGGTTCATGAGCACGTTTGGATTGACGGGCTCGACCTAATGTGCGCTCGTCCGGTCCCCGGTCTCGATGCGTCCGATCACCGTGCGACCTTTGAGGCTTTCTGCTCACGAACGAATGTTCGCTTCTCGCCGGGCTACGTGGCGCCTCAGGCATACGAACAAGCCCAACTGGATACCGACCTATGACGATCACGCCCCAGGAACTACGAGACCGGCTCATCGCCCGTATGACGGACGAAGTCGACTGCTACGTCCTCGATGCGCCGGACGGGCGCATCGGGTGCGTCACTCCATTGCAGTACCCGGACGGGGATCACGTGTTGGTCTGGGTCCGTCCTCGCGTCGGCGGCGACTTCGAAGTCAGCGACTATGGGGACTCGGCGGCGGAGTCGGCGAGCGGCAAGACAAAGGAACGCGGCCACTTCGAGGACTTCGCCGGCGTCACGGCTTGCGGTCAGGGAGCCCAGTTCGTGGGGGGACGCTTGTCCGCGGAGTGCGACTGGACGGAGCTACCGGAATACGTCTGGCGCGTCGCCGTCGCCGCGTCTCAGGTTGGGCAGGCAGCGGCGGCGTACCAGCCACGCGCAGCCCGAGAGACGGACCCGGAGGATGAGTTTGCTTCAGCCGTCGCCACTGAACTTCAGTCAGTCGGCGCGACGGTTGAGCGGGAGCGCAAACTCGACGGTCAATCGGGCCACCACCATCGCGCGACCCTGTATTTGCCGGATTCCGAGACGGTCATAGAGCCGGTCGCAGGCCACTGGAATCAGGTCACAGCTGTGTTCACTCGGCTAGCCGACTTGGGCGGAGCAAACGGCTACCGCCTCTACTCGGTGTTGGATGATCGGGAAGGCGATCCCGGACAGGACGTGCCGAACCTCCTGCTCAACGTCAGCCGTGTCATCCAGTGGTCCCGTCGGGGAGAGTGGCTACCGGTCATCACGGAGCGCTGAGCCGCCGCGTTTAGCGAGCTTGGCCCGCTCTAGGCCAAGCCCTGACCGGGTTCCCGGCAGCTGATCCTCCGACCGCCCACCCGCCCGACAAGCCGCGCCATGCGCTCCGTGTCGGTGTCCTTGCGGTACGTGTGACGGAAGCTGAACTCGGCGAGGTAGCGCGGCATGTGGTCCACGCTGACGTGGTGGTGGGTCCCGTCGATGGAGCGCTTCAACTGGCTAAAGAAGTTCTCGGCGTGGTTGGTGGTCACGTCGCCGCGGACGTACTCGCGGGCCTGGTGGTTGACCGTCTCGTGGCCCGCAAAGTGCCCAGCCGCAGCGGTCCACGGCGATGCTCGCGTTGGCTGCGATGGCGCTTCGCGCTACCAGAACGGTCGCGTTGACCGTACGTGCGGGTTACAGCGCAGAAGCCCTCGGCGGCCTACGGCGGCTCTTGGAGGCGGCCGGGCACGCTCAACGTGTGGCCGAGGACGCGTCAGGCCAGTACGCGGAGAACTGGATTAACGGTCGTGGAAAGGCGGCGAAGGCACGCGTCGGGGCTATAACCGAATGTTGTGGACGACGGCGTTGAAGGGAAAGGCGGCGTACCTTCCCGGTTGATCAAGACCGACCGCTGGAAGGCGGGAAAGGAAGGCACGCCGATGACGAATGTTCGCAGGCTCCCGGCTGGGGAGGAGACCAAGGAGATCACGCTCGCGCTCGATGAGCTGGCTCGGGAGGGCGCGCGGCGGATGATCGCTGCGGCGCTGCGCGTGGAGGCTGACGAGTACGTGCAGCGGTTCAGCGACGAGGTCGACGAGGATGGGCATCGGATCGTGGTCCGCAACGGCCGGGCGCGGGAGCGGCGGGTGACCGTCGGGTCGGGGACGATCCCGGTTCGCGCGCCGCGGGTCAACGACAAGCGCGTTGACGAGCAGGGCGAGCGGCAGCGGTTCAGCTCGCGGATCCTGCCCGCGTATGCCAGGCGCTCGCCGAAGGTCGGGGAGGTGATCCCGATCCTGTATCTCCGCGGCCTCTCGACCGGCGACTTTCGCCCGGCGCTCGAGGGGCTGCTGGGCCAGGACGCTGCTGGCCTGTCGGCGACGTCGGTCAGTCGGCTGTGCAAGGAGTGGGAGGCCCATCACGACCGGTTCCGCCGCCGGCTGCTGTCGTTCAGCCGCTACGCGTATCTGTTCATGGACGGGATCCACGTCCAGGTGCGGCTCGGGGAGGACCCCAAGGTGTGCCTGCTGATCGTGATCGGTGTCCGCGAGGACGGGTGCAAGGAGTTGTTGGCGGTCGAGGACGGCTACCGCGAGAGCACCGAGTCCTGGGCGGGCGTGTTCCGCGACCTCAAGCGCCGCGGGCTCAACAAGCCCAAGCTCGTCGTCGGGGACGGCGCGCTGGGCGCGTGGGCGGCGCTCAGAGACGTGTATCCGGGCGCGGGTGAGCAGCGCTGCTGGTTTCACGCCTCAGGCAACGTCATCGACTGCCTGCCCAAGCGGCTGCAATCGAAGGCGAAGGGGCTGCTGGGCGAGATCATCGAGGCTCCCACGCGCAAGGACGCGCAGCTGGCGCTCGAGGTGTTCCGCGAGGAGTACGGCGCGAAGTACCCCAAGGCGCTGGCCAAGCTCCACCGCGACTGGACGCCGCTGACCGCGTTCTACGACTACCCCGCCGAGCACTGGCGGCATTTACGAACCACGAACCCGATCGAGAGCAGCTTCGCGACCCTGCGGCTACGGACCCGGGTGACGAAGGGCGCCGGCTCGAAGACTGCTGCGCTCGCGATGGCCTACAAGCTGCTCGAGTCAGCGCAGGAACGTTGGCGACGGTTCAACGGCCACGAGCTCGTCGCTGACGTGCTCGACGGCGTGAAGTTCAACGACGGAATCAAGGTCACCGAAGACGACACCACAACGCAGGACGAGAGGGTCGCCGCCTGATCATTCTTCATTGCCAGATCCACAAGATTTGACAATTGCCCCACGCGTCGCTTTCGGTGCGGCCGAGAATGAGCCGTTCTGGGGGTTCACGTCGGGCCAGTCCCACGCCGAGTTCGCGGCATACGTGAATCTATCCGCCGCGTTCGATGAGGAACGCGGGGTCGTGCATACCATTGGCCCCAACCGAGACTCGTTCAAGGACAGCATCTGGCTCTGGCTCGCGGCACGGCATCTCGCTCGCGTGCTGGCGTCCCCTTGACGGTTCATCCCCAACTCGACGCCACCGACTTCCTCACGGCCATGGGACCGATGCATGCTGCCGAGGAACGGGTCAACGCAGAGAGCGCGGAGCGCGAAGGCTCGGGGGCAGGTTGATCCACTACTCGGGCGGGGCGCGTCAGTGCACAAGCACAGAGCATCGACCCTGCTCGACGACGTTGAGCAGTCGATTTGGCATGACGCGGACGACCGGATCAGTCGCTCGTCGGGCGCTATCGCCCGTTGCCGCTTGCTCATCTCAGGCGCTGCGGGACTCTCGACTCGGCTCGTTCCCAACTGAGGGCAATTGAGCGCCAAATTCCAACTGAGGGTAATTGAGGATCCCGAGATGGGGTAGAATCGGTCCAGCGATGGGGTAAAGCCCGAAATGGAGCCCACCAAAAGGTGGCGATTTGCAGCGCAAAAGGAGTTTCGCCAATCCCACCTACTATAACCGACTGAAATGTATCCAGTTTGTCTCAATTGGAGAACGTGATGGTGGAGAGGCCGGAGTTTGAAGACGATTTTCTGACCGTTGCCGAAGTTGCGGGGATCCTGAAGCTCAACCAGCAGACCGTCCGCAACTGGATCGACCACGGCACTTTGCCTGCTCTGCGCGTAGGCCGGAGGGTTCGGATCAGGCGCGGGG
>JAABUZ0100004910.1_pt1 | contig 18013 bp, 18 predicted proteins | sample 5562091 | NCBI WGS metagenome assembly JAABUZ01 (sample SAMN12813069, study PRJNA571459) | rock metagenome | isolation source: Antarctica rocks | place: Antarctica: Victoria Land, Linnaeus Terrace sud | collected 2015-12-21
CGATCAGGTCCCGCGCGACCGACCGCCGATTCTAGGCACACGGTGCGATGCCATCGCATGCCCTAAAGCCCTGGAAAATCACACTATTGCGTGCCCAGGCGCCGACCGAACTGTCGAACTCGGGCTTGATGTTCGGTTCCATTTCGCTGTTCCTCAAGATCGTGGGTTCCAGACGACGGGTGTGGGCAGGAGGGGGGCACCTGCGCTCGTATCACACTACTCCACAACCGTATAGGTGTCGGTGACACCCTAGCAGGCACAGCGACAAGCTGTCAACTCCACAACGATCTGTTTGTGTTATGATGTCGGCATGACCACCGCTCGCACCGTCCCTCATCCGCTACCGGAACCCTTGGTGGAGCTGATCGCGCAGCGGTTCCGCGTCCTCGGCGAACCGATGCGCATCAAACTGCTCGATTGCCTGCGCGAGTCCGACGCGAGCGTCACTGAGCTTCAGGACGCGCTTGGCGCCTCCCAGCAGAACGTCTCAAAGCACCTCGGGATCCTCCACGCCGCCGGCATGGTCAGCCGAACCAAGCACGGCACCACCGTCCGCTATGCGATCAGCGAACCGGGCGTGTTCGAGCTGTGTGACCAAGTGTGCGGCAGCGTCAGCCGGCAACTGCGCGATCTCGAAGCGATCCTGCACGCCGTCGGGTAGCCCGCTACCCGACGCTCAAGGAGACGGCGTCCGCGCTCGTCCAAGAACGAAGGGCACCCCGCAGCTGCCGAGCCCCACTCCAGAACCTCGGACCGACTCGATGCGAAAACCCTCCGCACTGATCGCGGTGAGCGTGTCCCGGGAAAGATGGCAGCCGCCGCCCAGCCGTGGCCACAGGCCGCTGCGGTCGAGCGCTCGCTGAGCGAGATTGACCAGTCCGCGCTCAGCCAAGACGTGCTCAAAGAACCGGAGCTCTCCCCCGGGAACGACAACCCGCTTCAGCTCGGCGAGCGCGACCGCCTGATCGTTCACGGAGCACAGCACGAGCGAGGCCACGGCGGCATGACAGCTGTGATCGTCGACCGGTAGAGCCTCGGCATGGCCGTCCAGCACTCTCACCTCCGGACGCGTGGCCCGGGCGGCCTGGATGGCGCGACGACGCAGGTAGGGCTCGGGCTCGATCGCCACCACCTCGACGACAGTGGCCGGGTAGAGGCCGAAGTTCCGTCCGTCGCCGGCGCCCACCTCGAGCACGCGGCCGGTGAGACCCCGCAGGAGCGCGACTCGCTGCTCCTCGGTGCCGACGCGGCTCCCCAGGCGGGCCCAAGCACGCGCGAAGCACGGATGCGAAGTTGGCGCAGTGGGCTTGGACGGAGCGGCCATGATCGTGCGGCTCAGTTCACAGCCTGGCGGCGCGACCAGGCGACGCTCGCGGACCGGGCTGCAGAGTCTCGGCGGCCGGCTCGGTGGCGGGCTGTTCGCGGCGCAGGAACAGGTAGACGCCTGTGACCACGCCGGTGAGCGTCCAGAGACCCCAGACGATGCCCTGCCCGACCTGGGTGGCGATCGGTCCCGGGCAGGCGTCGGCTACTCCCCACCCGATGCCGAAGATCACGCTGCCGGTGATGTGTCGGCGCTGGACCGGTTGCGCCGGCCAGCCAATGCGCTCGCGCGTGACCAGCGCCCGCACGCGCAGCCCCCGCAACAGCCTCAACCCCGCAGTACCCACGAGCACGGCGGAGGCGAAGAACAGGAACAGATAGGCGCGCTGGAACAGCAGCGCCTGGCGGATGACCACTGACCATCGCGCTGCCGCTGAGCCCGTTGCCCGAGGTGCAGCCACCGGCCAGCTTGGCCCCGTAGCCGATCAGCACGCCCGCCGCCACGAGGATCGGAGCGATCCACACCTGCTCTGATCCGGTGAGAGCCGCGGTCAGCCAGCCGTAGCCGCGGAAGTCAGGGCCGCCGCTGACCAACGCGAAGCCGGCGACGCCGATCGCAACGCCGATAAGCAGCCATCCGCGCCAGTCGAACTCAAGCGAGCGGGCGCGAAGCCGGCCGATCAGCTCGGAGTAGCCGCCGGTGACGCCGAGGCGGCCGTTGATGAGCAGGCGGCACGCGACGACGCAGAACCGAGCGCGGGTCCGGCGATGTACCAAGGGAGTTGAGGGTGAAGCATTGGGCACCTCTTTCGATCGCGGTGATGGGCGTGCGATGGCCAGCGGCTTCTCATCAATCATGGCGCTTGACGGGCAGCTCAGCGGTCACCCAGGCGGGCCAGCCACCCGCGATCTCGGCGGCTCCGCGCCAGCGGGTCAGGCGGGAGCGGTTGGCGTGCTGGCAGAGATAGATCGTCCGCGAATCGCGTGGCCAGAGCATGTGACGAAGCAGCGAGACACGGGGCGAGCCGGGGGGCCAGCCGTAGCGACGGCGCTCGAATTCGGTCCGCAGATCGAGGATGGCGACCTCACCTCGGGTGGCCGCGGCCCACGCCTGCTCGGCGGGTACCGAACGAGCCCCCGCCTCGGCGCTGCGATCTCCGTTGCCGCTCGGATCCGCCGGCGCTCCGGCGGCGCGGGCATCGAGGTCCTCTATGGCGTCCAGACTGATGTGCCGCGCAGGAGGGCCACCGCTGCCGGCACCGAGGCGGGCGGAGTAGATCGACGGCGCCCCGAGCCTCCGGGCGATGATCGTCGCCTCGGCCACCCCGAGCAGGGTCGGAACCATCAGCGCGTCGGTGTGACGGGTCAGCTCGAGGACGAGCACCACCCCGGACAGGGGACCCTGCATAGCCGCGGCAAGGAATGCGCCGCCGCCGATCAGGGCATAGCTGCCCTCGTGCGCGCCCGGCCACAGATGAGACCAGGCGGTGCCGGCGATTGATGAGAGCAGGATGCCGACCGTGAGCGTGGGGGTGAACAGACCGCCGGGTGAGCCCGAACCCAGGCAGGCGGCGGTGGCCAAAGGTTTGAGCGCCAGCAGAATGGCCAGCAGACCGAGGGAGATCCCGCCGACAGAGGCGAGCTGCACGATGTCCAGACCGTTGCCGAGCAGCTGCGGGTACGGGATCGCGAGCCCGCCGAGCGCGCAGAAGATCACCAGCGGCGCCACGAACCGTCCCCAGCGACGAGGTCTGAGCGCGTTGGCGCGCGCGATCGTCCTGACCCAGATGACAGCCGCGATCCCCAGCACCGGTCCCATCAAGAACGCCCAGACGATCTGCGACGCGTGAACACCGTAAGTGGGGACCGCATACGTCGGGTTGGTCCCCAGCGTGATCCAGGCCACCGCGGTGGCGATCAGGGAGGTGAGCAGCGCCGGGAGCACCAGTGGTAGCGCCAGGGTCCCCAGCAGCACCTCGAGCGCGAACAGGGCGCCGCCGAGCGGAACGTTGTAGACGGCGGCCATGCCGGCCCCGGCGCCCGAGGCCACCAGCAGCCGGCGCTGCCACAGCGGCAGCGCCGTCCAGTCGGCGAAACGGCTCGCGGTGGCCGCGCCGGCCAGCTGCGGAGCGGCCTCGCGCCCGAGCGATACGCCCATCCCGACGGTGACGATCGACAGCACCCCCCGAGCGAGGCTGGGCACAAGACTCATGCGGCCCTCGTGCAACCACAGTGACTCCGAGATCTCCCCGCCGCCGGAGCTCGGAAGTCGGCGCAGCACCAGCACGCCGGCCCCGACGACCACCGCGGCGCCGGCCAGGATCGCGACATGCCGCCAGGCCGATGTCCCCCTGACGCCGCTCAGAAACGAGCCCGCGTGGTAGTCCCACGAGGCGTGCTCAACGAGCTTGAGGATCTCCATCAGCAGCGACCCCGCGACGCCGGTGGCTACCCCCAGTCCGACGACGATCAGCCAGAACCGCGGGGTGTAGCTGGCCATGATCCCACGGCCGGTGATATTGGGCTGGTGTGAGAACCAGCGAGGGTGCGGCTCGCTCACCGGCGCGGCGCGGCTGACGCTGCACTTTCCTCGCGCTCGAACGTGCCCGGCATCGGCCCCCACACCTCGGCCGGATCCCAGTTCACCGCCTCGGCGAACTGATCGGCCGCCAGCCGGCCCGCGCGCGTCCGCTCGTCCTGAGGCAGCGCGTAGGCGTCAAGTACCGGCTTGACCGGACGAAATAGCCAGATCGGGCGGCGCCGGGTGTCAGGAAAAGTGCCCCGCTCGATGTACCTCACCCACGTGCGGAACACCCCCAGCTCCACGCCGTGCTCCTGCTTGCAGGCCACCGTGCAGGCATGGCAGCCGATGCACGAGCGCTGATCGAGAACGAAGCCGAAACGGGTCATCGGCGCGAGGCGGGCATGGTCAGGCCGCCGCGGACTGCTCGCTCGTCGCGAGCTCCACACCGAGCTGCCCCAGCTTGGGAACGCCCCCGTCGACCACGTGAACGACGTGCTCGGCGCCGAAGCGCTGGATCAGGCTGGCCGCGGTGGCCGCGCGCTGACCGGAGCCGCAGATCACCGCGATCGGCTTGGAGCCGTCAAGCCCCTCGGGCACCGACGTGATGTCGTGCCAGGCCTCGAACACCGACTCGGGTAGGTGGCCGGCGTCCCATTCGGTGCGCTCGCGGACGTCGAGGACCTGCAGATCCGGCTCGTGCTTGCACCGCTCGGGCAGCTCGTCAACTGGCGTCCGCTCGATCCGCTGCGCCGGACGCTTCTCCTGGCGCCAGCTCGTCATCCCACCGTGCAGGTAGCCGCCGAGCTTGCGGATCCCCACGGCCACGGCCAGCTAGCCGGCCCGGCGTCCGTCCTCGTCATCGCGGCCGATGAACACCACCTCCTGCTCGCGGTCGGCCAGCCAGGCCAGCTTTGACCCGAATCCGGCCCGGAGCATGGGATTGCAGACCGCGCCCGCGATGTGCGCGTCATCGAACTGCTGATCGGTGCGCACGTCGACCAGCAGCGCACCGGCCTGGCGCTTCTGCTCGACCTGGCGAGGAGCGAGCGCCATCAGCTCGACACCGTCGGTGACCAGCGGACCCCGATTGAGCTCGACGATCGCCTTGAAGTTCGGCGGCTGAGGCCCGAGCTTGCTCAGCGCCTCCTGCACAAACTCGGCCTCATCCTCGATCGCCAGCGTGGGATTGTGGCTGAGCTCAAACCCGATCGTGGAGGAGATCTTCATGTCCATACCGGGGCCACCGCACATCGAACCTCCCAGATGCCCCGGCCATACCTCCACCTCGTTCCCGAGCGACAGCATCTGCCCGTGCAGCGAGCGGAAGATCCCGCGTGCGCCCTCGGACTTCTCGATCGCCAGGTCCGGGCGGGCGACGTCGCCGACGAACAGGGTGTCGCCCGACAACACCGCCCACGGCTCCTCGCCGCGCCGCGTGTCGATGAGCGCGAAAGCGGTGTGCTCGGGACGATGCCCCGGCGTGTGCAACGCGCGGACCTTCAGGCAGCCGAGCTCGAACTCGTCGCCGTCATCGAACGGCTCGTGGTCATACGCCGGCGCCGCCTCGCGGTGGATGTGGATCGTCGCCCCCGTGGCGGCGGCCAGGCGGCCGTGACCGGAGACGTGGTCGGCGTGGTTGTGGGTCTCGAAGATGTGCTCGATGCTCACGCCCATGTAGCGCGCGAGGTCGAGATACTCAACAACCTCGAAGCGGGGGTCGACGACCGCCGCCACCCCCGCCTTCTCGTCCCCGATCAGGTATGACGCACAGCCGAGATCGTCGTGGGTGATCTGACGGAAGATCATTTACGCCTCCTGGACAGTCGTTGGCACTTCGACGATGGCGTTGAGCTCCTGCAGCGACTGGCGTACTCCCGCGCACACCTCCTCGCACAGTGCGATCAGGCTCGGATCGGCGATCCGGTAGTACGCCCGGGATCCCTCTCGGCGGCGGGCCACCATTCGCTCGCCCAGCATCAGCTGGAGATGCTTGGACACGTTCGCGTGACTGGCGTCGATGGTGGCCGCCAGCTCGCTGACCGAAGCCTCGCCGGACACGTGCATGGCATCGAGCAGACGGACCCGCAGCGGCTCGGAAAGAACAGCAAACCGTCGGGCAATCAGCTCCGCGAACTCGGGACTCAGCGCGTCCACTCATACAAACATACGACCATGCAGTTGAATGTCAAGCCGCTGCGGGTGGCGGTTGTCTGGCCGTGGTCGCCCGCCGCGAGAGGTGCGGCGGCCAGTCCAGCCCCGGGATCGCCCAGCCTCGCCTCCAGAAGTGACGGCGGTCCCTCCGGCCGCGTCCGCTCCGCTTGAGAGCGTTCGCGGCGATCCGCCAAAGATCTAAGGAGGAACCGCCGTGAAGGGCAACGTACCGGTCGCTGAGGCGACCCGTGATGAGGCCGTGCTCCCGGAGCGCGTGCAGGAAGCGTTGGGGCAGTTGGTCGGGGCAGCGAAGGAGGGGCTGCTCGCGCTGGGCTCGGCGTGTTGGAGGAGCTGATGGCTGAGGAGGTCGACGATGTCGTGGGCCCGAAGGGCAAGTGGAACCGGGACCGGACCGCGGTTCGCCACGGTCATGAGGACGGTGCGGTCACGCTCGGTGGTCGCCGCGTCGAGGTCCAGCGGCCGCGGGTGGGGACTCACCGATGGCGAGTCAGAGGTGCCGCTTGAGACCTATGAGCATTCGCTGACCGTGACCCGCTCGCCCGGGTCGTGCTCGAGCGGATGCTCGCCGGCGTGTCCACGCGCCGGTACGCGGTGTCGCGGACGTTCGTGCAGCGCACCCGTGAGGCGCTGGGTGAGCTGATGGCCCGCCAGCTCGGCGATCTGCGCCTCGCGGTGATGATGCGCGATGGGCTGGAGCTGAAAGGCCGGATGATGATCGTCGCGCTCGGGATCACCACGGAGGGCGCGAAGATCCCGCTCGGGCTCTGGGAGGGGTCGACTGAGAAAGCGACGGTCGCGACCGCGCTTCTGTCCAATCTGGTCGAGCGGGGCCTCGATCCCGAGCAGGGGATGCTGTTCGTGCTCGACGGATCCAAGGCGCTGCGCAAGGCGGTGAGCCGAGGCGTCGCAGCCGAACTTCATCCCATGGTCGAGCACCATCCCTGGGTCCACAGGGGCGCGTCTGACCTTTGGACAGCGGGCCATGGGTGGCCGGGCCGGCAGGCTTTAGCTTGAGCGTACCTGCACGTGGCGCCGGTAGGCGATGGCGTCGATTAAGGATGACTACGCATGGAAATATCTTTTCTGGAACTGCTGCGACCCGCGCCGAGTCGATGCGATCACCTGCTCTTGGCGTGTTGCATGGTGCGGGTGGTGGAGTGATGTCGGGTGTGGAGGCGCGGACGGCGACGCATTGCCCGTATTGCTCGTTGCAGTGCGGGATGGAGTTGGTGCGGTCTGCGGGGCTGCCGCTGTCTGTCGAGGCGCGGGATTTCCCGACGAATCGTGGTGGGATGTGTCGTAAGGGGTGGTCGGCGGCGTCTCTGCTGCAACGTGGTGATCGGCTGACGAGGCCGTTGTTGCGTGACCGGCCTGACGGCGAATTGCGTCCGGTGAGTTGGGATCGGGCGCTCGATCGTGTCGCGGACGCGCTGATTGATTGTCAGCGCGTTCACGGGCGTGACGCGGTCGGTGTGTTCGGCGGTGGTGGGCTGACGAACGAGAAGGCGTACATGCTGGGCAAGTTCGCGCGGGTCGCGCTGCGGACGTCGTCGATTGACTACAACGGCCGTTTCTGTATGTCCTCGGCGGCTACTGCCGTGCAGCGTGCGTTCGGGATCGACCGCGGGATGCCGTTCCCGTTGCCCGACATCGCCTCGACCGAGGCGATCTTGCTCGTGGGGAGCAATCTCGCCGAGACGATGCCGCCGGCGGTCTCGTTTTTCGACGATCAGCGTGAGAACGGGGGGTGTCTCATCGTGATCGATCCTCGTGCGACGGAGACGGCTCGCCGGGCGACGTTGCATCTGCAGAACATGCCTGGGAGCGATCTCGCGCTGGCGAACGGGCTGTTGCACATCGCGATCAAGGGTGGGTTCGTCGATGAGAAGTTCGTGGCGGGTCGGACGCGGGATTTTCATCTGGTTGAGCGGCGGGTGAACGCGTACTGGCCCGACCGGGTTGAGCGCTTGACCGGGGTGTCGGTCGGCGATATGCGGCGAGCTGTTGCGCTGCTCGGCGAGGCGTCCACGGCGATGGTTCTGACCGGCCGCGGACCTGAGCAGCAGAGCAAGGGCACCGACACCGTGCTGGCGTTCATTAACCTGACGCTCGCGCTTGGCCATGCCGGCCGCCGCCTATGTGGCTACGGATGCCTGACCGGTCAGGGCAACGGGCAGGGAGGGAGGGAGCATGGGCAGAAAGCCGACCAGCTCCCGGGCTATCGCCGGATCGACGATCCCGCCGCGCGCGCACACGTCGCGAAGGTGTGGAAGGTCGATCCCGACGATCTGCCTGGGCCGGGACGCTCGGCTTGGGAGATGCTTGAGGACATGGGCCGCAGTGGGGGTGTCCGTGCGCTACTTGTGGTCGGCTCCAACCCGCTGGTCTCGGCACCGGACGCCAGGCATGTCCGCGAGCGGGTGTCGGCCCTGGACTTCCTCGCCGTCTGCGACTTCTTCCTGTCGGATACGGCGCAGCGCGCAGACGTGGTGCTGCCGACCGCGCAGTGGGCCGAGGAGGACGGGACGATGACTAACTTCGAAGGCCGGGTGTTGTTGCGCCAGGCGGCGACGACGCCGCCTGAGGGGGTGCGCAGCGATCTCGCTGTGATCACCGGGCTGGCGCGCCGACTGGGGTGTGCGGAGGGGTTCCCGTCGCAGCCGCGGGAGGTATTCGACGAGTTGCGGCGCGCGAGCGCCGGCGGGCCGGCTGACTACGCCGGGATCACCTACGAGCGGATCGTCGCGGAGGACGGTGTCTTCTGGCCTTGTCCGGACGAGGATCACCCAGGCACGCCGCGGCTGTTCCTGGATGGGTTCGCGACCCCTGACGGCCGTGCGCGGTTTCATGCTGTCAGGCACCGTGCTGCCGGCGAGGAGCCCGACGAGGTGTTTCCCCTGTACCTCACGACCGGCCGGACGCTCGCGCACTACCAGTCTGGCACGCAGACGATGCGCGTGGAGGAGCTCCAGGCCTCCGAGCCTGATGCGTTCGTGGAGTTGCATCCGGAGCTAGCGCAGCAGTTCGCGATCAATGAGGCCGACTGGCTGTGGCTGCGCACACGCCGCGGCAGGGCATGCGCGCGGGCGCGTCTGTCAACCGATATTCGCGCCGATACGTTGTTCATGCCGTTCCACTGGGCCGGTGCCGGGTCCGCGAACCTGCTCACCAATCCGGCTTTGGATCCTGACTCGAAGATGCCGGAGTTCAAGGTCTGCGCGGTACAGATCGCGCGGGTCGTGCGCGCGGATGACCGGCCTGAAGTGATGGTGCCACCCCTCTTGACGGGAGATGGAAGATGAGCTCGACCCCGCGCTTTCTGCGAGGCATCTACGACTTCGAGGGGCGCGGGATCCACGAACCGTTCCTGCTCGATCCCGCGCTGGTGTACATCGTTCCGGCGGGCAGCGAGGCGCAGTTCGTGTACTTCCGTGGAGGGAACACCAGCCCCGAGCTTGTCTGCGCGATCGTGATGCGTGACGGCGAGCCGATGCGCTACTTCCCGATGGGCGCGCGTGACGGCACGCACGTCCCCCTGAGGGTGGTGGAGGACCTGCTCGCACAAACGCGGATCGAGTTGTACATCGCGGCCCCGGAGGGTGTCACCGGCGAGGTCGTGATCGACGTTGGACTAGTGGAGATCTGACGATGCCTGCAATCGCGGTAACCGGCCACTGAGCATGGGAGGACTGTCATGAGCGCGAGGAAGAAGCTGATCGTGATTGGAAATGGGATGGCGGGCGCACGGACCGTCGAGGAGATCCTCGACCGCGGCGGCGCGGACCAGTTCGAGATCACGATGTTCGGCGAGGAGCCGCACGGGAACTACAACCGAATCTCGCTGTCGAACGTCCTCGCAGGCGTCGAGGATCCCGACGGGATCCTCCTGAACCCGCGCGACTGGTACGAGCAGAACGGGATCGACCTGCAGGCACCCGCCAGGGTCACGCACCTGGACCGGTTCGCGCAGGAGGTCACCGCGGACGACGGATCCGCTCATCGCTACGACAAGCTGATCATCGCGACCGGTAGCAGGTCGTTCTTCCCTCCGATTCCTGGTCTGCTCGACGAGGACGGTCAGCCCCGATCGGGGATTTTCGGGTTTCGCAGCATGGCGGATACCCAGGAGATGCTCGACTGGGCGCGCGACGCTATGCGCGCGGTGGTGATCGGCGGGGGTCTACTCGGCCTTGAGGCGGCCCGCGGACTGCTGCAGCGTGATCTCGAGGTCCATCTCGTACACGTCGTCTCGCGGCTGATGGATAGGCAGCTCGACGAGCCGGCCGCCGCGATCCTGCGGCGGTGTGTCGAGGATCTCGGCGTCCACGTCCATCTCGAGACCAGCACCAGCAAGGTGATCGTCGGCGAGGACGGCCGGGTCGCCGGTCTGCAATTCGACGAGACCGAGCTCGAATGCGACATGGTGGTGGTCACCGCCGGGGTGCGGCCTAACGTTGGGCTCGCGGTGGGTGCCGGGATGGCCGTCGAGCGGGGGATTGTCGTCGATGACTCGATGCGAGCTGACGACGAGCGGCACATCTATGTCGTCGGTGAGTGCGCCCAGCACCGCGGCGCGGTGTACGGGCTCGTCGCTCCGTTGTGGGAGCAGGCGGTCGTGCTGGCTGAGCACATCACCGGCACCAACCCCCGTGCCGCTTACCACGGCTCGAAGATCGCCACAAAACTGAAGGTCTCAGGCATCGACCTCGCGACCATGGGACTGGTCGAGCCCGAGCGCGAGGATGACGAGTTCATCGCCTACTCCGAGCCGAAGCGGCGCGTTTACACCTCGGTGATCGTCCGCGACGGGAAACTCGTCGGCGCGACGCTGCTGGGCGACGTGAGCAAGGTCTCGTTCCTGATGCAGGCGTATGACCGCGGGATGGTGCTGCCGGAAGAGCGACGCTCGCTGCTGTTCGACCTCGGGGCCCCGGCGCCGGCGACGAGCGTCGCCGAGCTCGCTGACGACGCCCAGATCTGCAACTGCAACGGAGTCACCAAAGGCACGATCGCGGCTTGCGTGAGGGACGGCGCGCGGACGATGAGCGCGGTCTCTGCGGCAACCCGAGCGGGCAGCGGGTGCGGGTCATGCAAGGGTCTCGTGCTCGAGGTGCTCGAGTGGGCCGCGGACGGCGAAGTCGAGGACGATCCAGCCGCTGACTACTACGTGCCGACGATCCCGCTGACCAAGCCCGAGCTGCTGGAGGTCGTGCGCAACAGGGAGCTGCGGTCGGTCTCAGCGGTGCTCGCCGACCTCGGAGGCGATGTCCCGGATCAGAAGATCAAACCCGCGCTCGCGTCGTTGCTGAAGATGGTGTGGGGAGCCGAGTACGAGGACGAGCGCGACGCTCGGTTCATCAACGATCGCGTTCACGGCAACATCCAGAAGGACGGCACCTTCTCGGTCGTGCCGCGGATCGCCGGCGGCGTGACGACCTCCGACCAGTTGCGTCGCCTGGCCGATGTCGCGGACCGTTACGAGGTACCGATGATCAAGATCACCGGTGGCCAGCGGATCGATCTGCTCGGTGTTCGCAAGGAGGATCTACCGGCGGTCTGGCGCGATCTCGACATGCCCTCCGGCCACGCGTACGGCAAGAGCTTCCGGACGGTGAAAACGTGCGTCGGATCGGACTTCTGCCGCTTTGGCCTCGGCGACAGCACCGCGCTCGGGATCCGCATCGAGGAGCGCTTCGCCGGGCTCGAGAGCCCCGCGAAGCTCAAGCTCGGCGTTGCGGGCTGTCCGCGGAACTGCTCGGAGGCGATGGTAAAGGACGTCGGTCTGGTCGCCGTCGAGGGTGCGCGCTGGGAGATCTACGTCGGCGGTGCGGCAGGCGCGCACGTCCGCAAGGGTGACCTGCTCGCCACCGTTGACACAGCTGACGAAGCGATGCTGCGAGTCGGGCGCTTCATCCAGTACTACCGCGAGAACGCGCGCTGGCTGGAGCGGACCTACAGCTTCATGGAGCGCGTCGGGGTCGACACGGTCCGCGCGGTCGTGATCGAGGACGGCGACGGCGACGGCGAGCGCCTCGACGCAGCACTGGAGCATTCACTCGCCGCCTACACCGACCCGTGGCTAGAGGGCCGCGGGCCCGTCACCGCCAACCAGTTCGCATGACCCGAAGCGACGCCTCACAGATGTCCTCGCCGATCAGCGGACCTAACCGAGTGAGCTCATGAGCACGAGCATCGACGACAACGCACCGCCTGTCTCCGTACCGAAGTCCTCACGATCCAGCAAGCATTGGATCGACGAGTGGGATCCCGAGGACGAGGGGTTCTGGGAATCGAAGGGGAAGGCGATCGCGCGGCGCAACCTAAGCGTCTCGATCTTTACCGATCACATCGGATTCTGCATCTGGGTGATGTGGACGATCGTGGTGCTGAACCTGGCGGACGCAGGCATCAAGCTGTCTCTTTCGCAGCTGTTCTGGCTGACCGCCGTGCCGAACCTGATCGGAGCGATGCTGCGTATCCCGTACACGTTCGCGATCCCGCGGTTCGGAGGGCGGCTCTGGACGACGATCAGTGCGTCGGTGCTGTTGGTGCCGTGCGTGCTGCTCGCCGTGATAGTGCCGAGCGGCTGGCTGGCCCACCAATCGACCGGCACGCAGTTCGATGTGCTGCTGCTGTGCGCGGCGACAGCGGGCTTCGGCGGTGGGAACTTCGCGTCCTCGATGGCCAACATTTCGTTCTTCTACCCGCAGTCGAGGAAGGGCTTCGCACTCGGTCTGAACGCGGCCGGTGGCAACCTCGGGGTCGCGGTCTCCCAGCTGGTGGTGCCGCTCGTTCTCATCATCGGCGTTCCCGTCGCCGCCGCGGAGCTGCCCGTCCATCAAGTTCATCTCGCCAACGCTGGGCTGGTCTGGATGCCGTTCGTGGTGCTCGCCGCGTTCTGCGCGTGGCGCTATATGGACAGTCTCACGCAGGCGAGCGCGGACAGGTCCTCGTACGTGAAGGCGGTCCGCAGCCCGCACACGTGGATCATGGCGGTCATCTACATCGGCACGTTCGGATCGTTCATCGGCTACTCGTTCGCGCTGCCGCTCGTGATCAAGAACACCTTTCCAGAGTTTCTGGGCCACCACGTGTTCATCGGCACATACCTTGCCGGCTTCGGCTTCGTGGGTGCGCTGCTGGGCTCGCTGGCACGGCCCGTTGGCGGATCGGTGTCCGACCGAGTCGGCGGCGCCCGCGTGACGCTCGGGTGCTTTGCGGGGATGGGCGCGTTCACCCTGCTGGCGATCGCCGGAGTCAACGAGCGCAGCTTCCCCCTGTTCTTCGGCGCCTACATGGTGATCTTCCTGTTCGCCGGCGCGGGCAACGGCTCGACCTACCGGATGATCGCGTCGATCTTCGCCGAGTTCGGCGACCGCGAAGCGCACGCCACCGGGCAGCCGACCGTCAACACACGCGCGGAGTTTCGACGGCGCGCGGCTGCGGTGATCGGCATCGCCGGCGCCGTAGGAGCGTTCGGCGGATTCCTGATCCAGGTCGCGTTCCGCCAGGCCAGCCTGCATATCACCGCACTGCTCACCGCAGCCACAGCCGCGGGCGCCAAGAAGACCGCCCCCCTGATGAAGGTGATCGCCACCAGCCATGACAAAGTCCTGGTCGCGCACGACAAGCTGCTGCTCGCGAACGACAAGGCGCACGGATTGCTGGTCAAGGTCGCGATCGCCCGCGCCCACGAGAACTGGTCGATCCCCGCGCTGTGGTTCTTCCTCGGCGCCTACGTTGTGCTCGCCGGGATCACCTGGGCCATCTACCTACGCCGCGCCCCGGCCACCAGCCGCGTACTGAACCTCGCCGACGCAGCGATCTAAAGGTAGGCGCCGATGAGCAACCTGGCGAAGACAGACGGGTGGGTGCAGATCGCGCGTTGCGACGCCGTGCCGGTACTAGAAGGCCGCGCCATCACGGTCGCCGGCGCGCAGATCGCCGTCTTCCGGTTGCCGGACGGCTGGGCCGCGATCGACGCCACCTGCCCGCACCGCGGCGGGCCGCTGAACGACGGGCTGGTAGCGGGCGACTGCGTCATCTGCCCGTTACACGGCCAGGTTTTCGACCTGCGCAGCGGAGAGCAACAAGGAGGCCCGGACCGAGTGACGGTGTACGAGGTCATCGAGCGCGATGGAACGCTTTGGCTGCAGGTGGACAGGACCACATGACGATGCTCGAGCCTCCGTCGGCGGAGACGCATCTTGCCGGAGAGAGGACGATCACACCTGCGTCTACCGCACCGGCGCTCCTCCGGCGCTGCCAGATCGTTGTCGCTCCACGGCGATCGGAAATCATGAGCTCGGTCCCGAGCCCCTCGAGGGGTCACCGATTGCACCACGAGCTCAACCAGCAACCGCCACCTACAGGCCAGCTCCGACCCCGACGACACGTCGACTACCGCCGACACGTGTCAACACCGCCGCTGGGCGTCCCGTGGAGACACGCAGCATGCGCTCGAGTCGCACAGATGACGGCGCTGCCCCATACCCGCTCGCGCGCCGTGCTCAACCAGCTCTCAGCCCCCTCGGCGAGGGTCGTGGCCGAGTTCTCAAAGAGTTCACGGACCCTCGGCGACTCGCACCTGCGCCGGCGCGTCCAGAGATCGAACGGCGAGATAACACCAAAGCCGCAGAGGCCCTCTGCGACAGCGACCGGCTCCGGTTCACGGCTCGACATGTTGGGTGTGGAAACGATTCGCACGCTGTCGATAGCCGCTGCGCAGAGGGCGTCGGGGAAGCTGCTCGGTCGATGAGCGCGACAACGAACGTCAACGAGCGTCTCACGGCTCTGACCGAGGCCGGAGTGAGCGTCTGGCTCGACCAGATCCAGCGCACCCTCGTGCAGGGCGGCGAGTTGGCGCGGATGGTCGCCGAGGAATCGCTTCGCGGGGTGACCTCGAATCCCTCGATCTTCGAGAAGGCGATCCTCGGCTCGCACGACTACGACGAAGAACTCGCTGCGATGGCCCGCGACGGGCTCGACGCGCAGACGATCTACGAGCGGATCGCCGCACGCGACGTGCAGCTGGGCGCCGACGTGCTGGCCGATGTGCACCAGCACTCAGGTGGCCGCGACGGGTTCGTCTCGATGGAAGTGGCGCCCGAGCTGGCCCACCGCGCCGAGCGTACGCTCGACGCCGCCCGCTCGTTCTGGAAGACACTTGCCCGGCCGAACGTGATGATCAAGATCCCGGGCACGCCGGAGGGCGTCGCCGCCATCGAGCAGGCGATCTACGAGGGCATCAACGTCAACGTCACACTCCTGTTCGCCGTCTCGGCCTACGAGGACGTGGCCGAGGCGTATATCCGCGGCCTCGAGCGCCGCCACCAGGACGGCATGACGCTCGACGTGAACTCGGTCGCGAGCTTCTTCGTGTCCCGGCTCGACACGAACGTCGACGGCAAGCTCGAGCAGCTCGGACGCTCCGAGCTCGCCGGCCGCGCCGCGCTCGCCAACGCCCGCGCCGCCTACCTCCGCTTCCAGCAGATCTTCAGCGGTCCGCGGTGGAACGCGCTCGAGCAGGCAGGCGCCGCCGTCCAACGACCGCTCTGGGCCTCGACTGGGGTCAAGAGCCCGCGGTACGCCGACACTCTCTACGTAGATCAGCTGGTCGGCGCGCACACGGTGAACACAATGCCGATGGCGACGCTGCACGCGTTCGCCGACCACGGCCGCCTCAGCGGCGCCACCGCGGAGTTCGATCACTCCGCGGACTTGGATGCGCTGGAGGAGGCCGGGATCGCGTTCGAACAGGTGACCGACGAGCTCCTGGTCAACGGCGTGCAGCAGTTCGAGCAGGCGATGAACCGGCTGCTGGCCGGCATTGAAGAACGCCGGCTGTCGGTGGTCACTCGCCGGGGGTCGACGATTCAGGAACATCCGCCCAACGAGGGCTGATGCAGGCTGATTGCGTCGACACTGGCCACGCTGCCAGGAGCGCGATCGAGAAGGCGTGACTGCGGGCCAATGACGCTGAGCCTCTACGACCAGCCTGTCGATAATCCTCTTGTCGAGGGCCTCGAGCAGCTGCCGGTCGGGCCAACCGCGCTGGTGATCTTCGGTGCCACTGGGGATCTTGCCCATCGCAAGCTGCTGCCGGCGCTGTACAACCTCGCGCACGAGGGAGCACTGCCAGGGCACTTCGAGTTGATCGCCGTCTCCCGGCGCGATAACAGCGACGACGAGTTCCGAGAGACGGCCCGGGATTCGATTGAACGCTTCTCTCGCCGGCCGCCTGACCCGAGTGTGCTCGCCGGGCTGACCGATGGGGTCCGCTACGTGGCTGGGTGCTTCGACGAGCCGCAGGTCTACGTCGAGCTCGAGCGGATGCTTCGGGAGTTCGACGAGCTGCACGGCCGGCGGTTGAACCGCGTCTTCTATCTCTCGACCGCGCCTGAGTTCTTTCCGGTGATCTGCGGCGAGCTTGGGCGGGTCGGGCTTCACCGCTGCGCGTCAGCGCAGACGCGGGTCGTGATCGAGAAGCCGTTCGGCTACGACCTCGCGTCGGCGCGGAAGCTGAACGCCGACGTGCTTGAGTTCTTTGACGAGTCCCAAGTGTTCCGGATCGACCACTACCTCGGCAAGGAGACGGTTCAGAACTTGATGGCGCTGCGCTTCGCCAACGCGCTGTTCGAGCCCGTTTGGAACCGGAACTTCATCGACCACGTCCAAATCACGGCCGCCGAGGACATCGGGATCGGCGGCCGCGCCGGCTATTACGAGGGCGCGGGCGCGCTGCGCGACCTGGTCCAGAATCACATGCTCCAGCTGCTCGCGTTGCTGGCGATGGAGCCGCCGGCAGCGTTCGAGGCCAACCGCCTCCGGGACGAGAAGCTGAAGGTGCTCGAAGCGATCGTTCCGCCACTACCCACCGAGGTGTCCTCGATGGCGGTGCGCGCGCAGTACCAGCCCGGTGTGGTCGGCGGCACCGCGCGTCCGGGCTATGCCGAAGAGCCGGGGGTTGCCGCCGGGTCGCGTACCGAGACGTTCGTCGCGCTTCGGCTTGAGGTATCCAACTGGCGTTGGGCGGGGGTGCCGTTCTACCTGCGGACCGGCAAACAACTCGGGCGCAAGCTGACCGAGATCGCGGTGATCTTCAAGCCGGTGCCTCACCTGGCGTTCCGAGGCTCAGGCTCGATTGGCGTGCTTCCCAACCAGATCATCCTGACGCTCCAGCCGGACGAGGGCGTATCAATGTCGCTCGGGGCGAAGATCCCCGGCGCACGGATGCGGATCCGTCCCGTGAACATGGAGTTCCGCTACGGCACCTCGTTCCTGTCTGAGTCGCCGGAGGCCTACGAGCGGCTGATCCTCGACGCGATGCGTGGGGACGCGACGCTGTTCACGCGTAACGACGAGATCGAGGCGCTGTGGCGGATCATCGATCCGATCCTGTCTACATGGCGCGAGGACCGCGCCGGTCCGCTCGCGGGATACGCCGCCGGCTCCTCTGGGCCGGCGGAGGCCGACGCGCTACTGCACGACGGCCGGCGCTGGCGGCGGCTGTGAGGCCGAGCCTCGAGGAGCTCGTCATGAGTGCGAGCTCCGGAGTCGCGCCGGCCGCGTTGAGGGTGTGTGGTGCGAACGGGACACGACCCCCGACGAGGCGCTGCGGCGATTGCTGCATGAACGCCTGCCACTGACCGGCTCGTACCCGCCAGGGCACCCCTCGCGGACCGCGTCCTGCGTCGTGCAGGTCCTCTTCGACGAACGGATCGACGCAGCCCGGGCAGCGCTACGTCGCCAGCTCGACCGGTGGCTGAACGGGGCAGTCGATCCGGCGCATCACGCGTCACGTCGGTTGCTTCGGTCGCGTCGGGGAGTTCGGCTGTAGTTGGCAGACTTGGCCGATGCTTAGCCTTGACCGCGAAAGCAGCGCGCTCTGCGTGAAGGCAGCCGAGAAGACCTACCGGGACGGGACTTCGGCGCTTCGCGGCCTGTCGTTGCGTATACCGGCTGGCTGCTTTTTCGGTCTGCTTGGCCCGAACG
>JAABUZ0100004911.1_pt1 | contig 18006 bp, 20 predicted proteins | sample 5562091 | NCBI WGS metagenome assembly JAABUZ01 (sample SAMN12813069, study PRJNA571459) | rock metagenome | isolation source: Antarctica rocks | place: Antarctica: Victoria Land, Linnaeus Terrace sud | collected 2015-12-21
CCAGCAGCTCAGCAATCGTCGGCCCCTCGGACACATCCCGATCATCAACACCAACCGCATCAAGATCTACTCGCCACGCCGAAGGGGACCTGACCAGTTACTCCCGCCGAAGAGCAGGTACTCGCGCGTCGGTTCCGCGGCGCCGGCCGAGCCGTCCGAGCGCTCGCGGCGGCGGGCGAGCCGGTCGGGATGGGCGAGGGCGACGACGAGCCCGGCCGCGGCGTCGTCCGGGACGGTGGCGACGGAGTCCGCGCCCGACCGGGTCGCACGGCGCAGCCGACGCACCTCGTCGCGCCATGCCGCCGGGGGCTCGCTCCGCGCGGCCCGCCACCGGGCGGACAGGTCGTCGCCGGATCCGTGCGGACCGTCCACCGCGAGCAGCGCCACCACCTCCGCGGCCCGCCGGACCCCGACGCGGGGGGCGCCGTCGAGCAGGGCACGGGCCAGGCGGGGGTGGACGCCGACGTCGGCGAGCTCCCGACCCCGACGCGTCACCCGGCCGTCGACCTCGACGGCGCCCAGGCCCCACAGCACCGCGCGCGCCGCGTCGAGGGCGGCCCCGGGTGGAGGGTCGAGCAGCGCGAGCCCGGACCCGTCGGGGACCCCCCAGCGCGCGAGGGCGAGCGCGAACGCGGTGAGGTCCGCGTGGGCGACGTCGGACTCGGTGACGGCGTCGCGACGGGAATGCTCGGCCTCCGACCAGCAGCGGAACGCCACGCCCCGGGTCTCGCGCCCGGCGCGCCCCGCGCGCTGGGTGGCCGCGGCCCGGGAGCGTGGACGGTGACGAGGGCGTCGAGCCCGCGAGCGTGGTCGTGGTGCGGGACCCGGGCCAGTCCCGCGTCGACGACCGTGCGGACCCCGGGGACGGTCAGGCTCGTCTCGGCCAGGGCGGTCGCGAGCACGACGCGGCGGCGTCGCCCCGGGTCCGGGGCCGCGAGCACCCGGTCCTGCGCCCGGGCGTCGAGGCCACCGTGCAGGACGACGAGGTCGACGCCGGTGCCGGAGGAGTCGGCGTCGTCGTCGAGCCGGCGGGCCACCGCGTCGATCTCACCGCGTCCGGGGAGGAAGACCAGGACGTCGCCGACGCCCGGGGCCGGTCCGGTCACCGCGAGCGCCCGGCGGACCGTCGCGGCGACGTGATCGAGCAGGGCGGGGTCGACGCGCATGCCCTGCGGCGGCGTGACCGGGCGCCGCGTCGTGGGCGCGGGCGAGCGGGACGTGGAAGAGGCTCCCCTGCTCTCGGTGACCACCGACGTGGATAACTGGACGATGTACAGTTCGTTCCTGCCCCGGACCCCCGGGCAGCGCGCCGGCCTCACGCACGACGCCGTGATCGCGGCCGCCCGGGCAGTGCTCCACCGCGGCGCCGACGGGCTCTCCAACTGCGCGTGGACGTCGTCGTCACGCTCGGCTGGCTGATCGCGGGCATCCTCGGCGGTTGAGGCCGGGCGCGGTCACGGTCGGCGCGCGCTGAGCAGCAGCGTCACTCCGGGGAGCTCCAGACCGGCCGGGATCCGGTAGTCCTCGACGTCGTGTTCGAGGCGGGAGCGCAGCGCCTGGAGGGCGTCGGGGGACATCTGATGGAGGATCATGGCGAGCGGACCCGCGAGGGTCGAGGTCGTCGTCCACCACGTCTCGAAGGAGGGGGCCCGCACCGGCACGGCGACCTCCTCGACCTCGACGTCGACGAGCCCCGCGTCGGTGAACAGCGAGGCGAGGTGGTCGGCGTCGGACAGGGCGAAGGGGCCGGGTACCCCCGGCGGTGGCACGGGTCGGGCGAGCGTCGCGCCGACGCCGTCGAAGACGAGGCCGAGCCAGGGATTGCGGTCGCGCGGTCCCCACACGGTGAGGGCCACCCGACCACCGGGCCGGAGCACCCGTCCGATCTCCCGCGCGGCCCGCGAGGGATCGGGGGTGAACATGAGCCCGTCGCGGCACAGGACGACGTCGTAGGACCGGTCGGGCTCGGTGATGTGTTCGAGGTCCAGCTCCGTGGTGGCGACGTGGGCCAGGCCGAGCTCCGCGGCTCGACACGCTGCGATGGCGGTCATCTCGGCGACCACGTCGGAGAGGACGACGTCGCCGCCCGGGAGGACCCGTGGAGCGGCGGCCAGACCCAGCCCACCCGGCCCGCACGCCAGCTCCAGCACGCGCATGCCCGGTCCCGGCGCCGTCAGGTGGAGCATGCGCTCCACGACCCCCGCCTGGCGCCGGTCGACGTAGTCGGCGTGCTCGACCCAGGAGCCCGACACCGCGGACCACATGCCTCGCAGGGTGGCCCGCAGCGGGTCGTCGCTCTCGGGGCTCGGACCGGGCGGCCGCGGGCCGGTCCGGGTATCGGTGAACTGCTCGGTGCCCATGGGAGGTCCTCCTCGACGGGTTCGGATCGTCCCGTGAGCCTAGGAAGCGCACGTCGGCCGGCGCTTCCGCAGAATCACCCATCGGCCGCCGACGGGCCTGCCTCCGCGCTCGATCAGGTCAGGCCGTGCCGGTGGGCCCGGGCGGCCGCGCCGGTGCGGCTGGACACCCCGAGCTTGGTGAGGATGTTGCTGACGTGGCGGTCGACGGTGCGCTCACTGAGCACGAGACGTCCGGCCACGTCGCGGTTGGTGAGCCCGGAGGCGACGAGACGTAGGACCTGTGTCTCGCGGGGGCTCAGACCGAGCTCCCCGCCGGCCGCGAGCGACGGTGCCGACGCCCGGGTCCGCAAAGCCGCGAGGTCGGACTCGGCGGCGCTCCGGTGGACCGCCGCGGCGTCGCGGTCGCCGAGCACCGCACAGGCGCGCCCGAGCAGAAGCCGGACCCGGGCGGCCTCGTAGGGCGCCTCCTGCGACAGCCAGCACCGCCGGGCCTCCTCCAGGGCGCTCGCCGCGGCGGCGGCGTCACCGCGAGCGAGCGCGACCTCACCGCACGCCTGCCTCGCGGCCGCGACGAACCCCGTCGGGGGCCAGCCACGGGAGAGCTCCTCGAGCTGCCCGACCGCGGCGTCGGTGGCGGCGGCGCTGTCGGGCTCGTCCGCCGTCAGGAACGCCTCCACCGCCGTGGGGAGGAGCCGTGCCTCGGCGAGGGGATCGTCGGCCATCGCCACGGCACGCGTCATCGCCGCCGCGGCCTCGCCGGCGCGATCCTGGTCCAGGCGCAACCGCGCGAGCCCGGGCATCGGATCATGGCCCGCGCGCTCGGCCGCGCGGTAGGAGCGCTCGGCCTCGTCGATCCGGCCCAGCAGTCGCCACGCCTCGCCCCGGGCGTAGTCCGCGGCGGCCGATACGTTGCCGCCCCCGGCGAGGTCGGCGCAGCGCGAGGCAGCCTGGGCCTCGGTCAGCGCGTCGCGCCAGAAGCCGCGACGCAGGAGCACCTCGGAGCGGTGGACCAGGCATTCGGCGCTGTACTGCACCAGTTCCGGCTGGGCGTCGCACCAGACGGACAGCGCCGCCGTCCACTCCGCGGCGCGGTCGAAGGCCCCCACCTGCTGGCATCCCTGCACGACACTGCAGGCGACGAGACCGGTCAGGATCGGCGCCGCGAGCCCCTCCGGGAAGACCGCGACGAAGACCTCGTCGAGCACGCCGAGACCCTCGTCCAGGCGCTGGAGGCGCAGGAGCCCCCGGCCCTGGCTGTGTCGGGCGAAGGCGACGAGGTCCTCGTCGCCGTGCCGGCGCCCGATCGTCTCCGCGGCCCGCGCCAGGCGCAGCGCGTCCTCGTACTCCCCGGCGGCGAAGTGCCCGCGTGCCCGGGGCATGAGGAGGTAGCCACGCTCCACACAGTCGGACTCCTCGTGCTCGTCGAGCACCCGGACCGCGCGAGCACGCCACCCGCCGGCGCCGGCCAGCGCACCCCGCGTCGCCAACGTCTCGGCGGTCAACAGGGCGGCGCGCGCGGCGGCCCGGGCCGATCCGGCGGCCACGAACGCCGAGAAGGCCCGCTCGTACGCCTGTACGCAGCCCGTCGCGTCACCGCAGAGGAACGCCGCTTCCGCGAGGGCAATCAGCTCCTCGGGGCCGAGACGGTCACCCGCGTCCGCGGCCCGGAGAGCGTCGGCGGCCTGCCGCCAGCGGCGTGCCCGGTGCGCGGCCAGCCCGGCGGCCCGGGTGTCCATCAGCCCGACCGGCCCACCGGTGGCGCACCGCAGCTCACGACCTCATGGTGGCCCGTTCTCGAGCCCGACGGTAGGACCACGACACGGCTCCCGCGCTCAGCCTCAGCGCAGGCGGGCCCCGTGGCGCTCGCCCGCGAGCGCGACGGCGGCGTCCCGGACCGCGGAGGCCTCCTCGAGGGTCAGCGTCCGGACGGGGGCGCGCAGGCGCAGGGCGAAGGCCAGCGACCGGCGCCCCTCCCCCACCTGCGGCCCGGCGTAGACGTCGAACAGGCGACGTCGAGCAGCACCGGAGGGAACGGCGAGACGACCGGCGCCGGACGTGGTTCGGTCAGCGGGATGCGTCGAGCTCCAGCTCCATCGCGCTCGTCCGCGGGGCAGGCGGAGGGTCTCGAGGTCCTTCGGGTGCAGCTCGCCCGCGTGCTCGACGAGGGTGCCACTGAGGCTCTCGGGCAGACGCAGGGCCGCACAGCGACCGGGGTGCCAGGGGGCGTGGCGGTCGGCGAGCTCGACGCCGTACACCGCCCCGACCCCGGGCTGGTCGACCCGAACGTCCTGCGGTCGTGCGACATCGACCCCGAGGTCCACACCGGTGGGTGGCGTCGAGCAGCGTGCGCACCCGCACCGGCGACTCCGACTCGACCTCGGGGCCCTCGGCGACCTCGTATCCCATGCCCACGAAGATGTCGGCGATCCGCTCGGAGAGCTGCGTCAGCGGGTGCCGGTCGGCGGGCAGCGTGACGTCGACTGCCTCCTCCGCGAGGACCCGCTCGTCGCGCTCCGTGGACAGCACCGCGTGGCGCTCGTCGTAGGCGGCCTGGATCCTCTGGCGGGCCTCGTTGACGCGCTTCCCGGCGTCGGACTTCGCCTGTGGGGCAGCGCCCCCATCTCGCGGCGCGCGACGAGCACCGGCGAGCGGTCGCCCAGGTGGGCTGGCTTGAGCGCCGGGAGCGCCTCGAGCGTGCTGGCGCCGGCGAAGGCCGACGTGGCGTCGGCGCGCGCGGCGTCGAGGGTCTCCGGGTCGAGGGCGGCGACCTGCTTGGGGTCGTCGAGGTCGTTGGTTCCGGACATCGCGGCGCTCGAGCTCCTGACGCGTTCTTCGAGGTCGTGACCGATCGCAGGCGACACGGCCACGCGGATTCCCGCGGCGGTCAGGCGGGGGGGTGCTGGGCGCGCGCCGAGGCGTAGAGGCAGACCGCGGCGGCGGTGGCCAGGTTGAGGCTCTCCGCGCGGCCGTAGATGGGGACGTGCACCCGGTGGTCGGCGCGCGCCGCGGTGTCGGGTTCGAGCCCGTGCGCCTCGTTGCCGAACAGCCACGCGGTGGGCGCGCTCAGCAGCGGGTCCGCGGCGGCGTCGAGGAGGATCTCGCCGTGCCCGTCCGCCGCGAGCAGGGTCAACCCCCGCTCCCGGAGCGCGGCGACGACCTCGCCGACGTCCCGGGTCTGCGCGAGCGGGACGTGGAAGAGGCTGCCCATGCTCGCCCGCACGCACTTGGGGTTGTGCGGGTCGACGGCGTCCCCGGCCAGGACAACGGCGTCGGCGCCCGCCGCGTCGCTCGTGCGGACGACGGTGCCGGCGTTACCGGGATCGGCCACCCCGACGAGCACGGTGACCAGGCGCGAGTTCGTGGCCAGCACCTCGTCGAGCGTGCCGACGACCAGGCGACAGACCGCCGCGACGCCCTGCGGCGTCACGGTGTCGGACAGGGCGGCCGCGGCCTCCTCGGTCACGCGGGCGACCCGGACGCCGGCCCGCCCGGCGTCGTCGACGAGGTCGGGGTGCCGCGCGGCGACGGCGTCGGTGACGAACAGGTCGTCCACGCGCCCGGGCGCCTCGGCGGCCCAGACGAGCGCGTCACGCACCGGCCGCACGCCCTCGACGAGGAACCGCCCGGCCTCGACGCGCGCGGCGCGCCGCAGCAGCTTGCGGGCTGCTACGACGCGCGGCGTGCGTTCGGTGAGCGTCTCGCTCAGGCGGCGTCCTCGGTGCGCGTCGCGCCCTTCTCGGCCGGGACCGCCGCGCGCGCGACCTCGACGAGCGCGGTGAACGCCGTCGGGTCGCGGACGGCGATCTCGGCGAGGTTCTTGCGGTCGATCTCGACGCCGGCGAGCTTGAGCCCTTGCATGAACCGGTTGTAGGTCATGTCGTTGGACCGGGCCGCCGCGTTGATCCGGGTGATCCACAACTGCCGGAAGTCGCCCTTGCGCTGCTTGCGGTCGCGGTAGGCGTAGGTCAGCGAGTGGAGCTGCTGCTCCTTGGCCTTGCGGTAGAGCCGGGAGCGCTGCCCGCGGTAGCCACTCGCCGCCTCGAGGATCGTGCGGCGCTTCTTGTGGGCGTTGACTGCGCGCTTGACGCGTGCCACGTCGGCCTGCCTTCTCGTCGGAGGGGCGGCGGTGGCCGCCCCGTGCGGGTGTCGCGGTGCTCGGCTCGGTCAGAGGCCGAGCATCGAGCGGATGCGCTTCGAGTCCTGCGGCGCGATCGTCGTGTGGCCGGCGAGACGGCGCGTGCGCTCACTGGACTTCTTCTCCAGCAGGTGGCGCTTGCCGGCCTTCTCCCGGAGGAGCTTGCCGGTGCCCGACACCTTGATGCGCTTCTTGGTGCCGCTGTGGGTCTTGTTCTTGGGCATGGGTCCTGTCCTGCGTCACGGGTCCGGGGGAGGTGCCCCCGGACGACGGGCCCGAGGGTCGAGCCGAGCCTAGGAGGCGGGCTCGGGCTCGGCTGTGGCCTGGGGCCTGGCGGCCTTCTGCGGCTTGCGGTTGGGGGCGAGCACCATGGTCATGTTGCGGCCGTCCTGCTTGGGTGAGGCCTCGACGAACCCGAGCTCGCCGACGTCCTCGGCCAGTCGCTGCAGCAGCCGAAAGCCGAGCTCCGGCCGCGACTGCTCGCGCCCCCGGAACATGATCGTGACCTTCACCTTGTGACCCTGCCCGAGGAAGCGGGTGACGTGACCCTTCTTCGTCTCGTAGTCGTGCGGGTCGATCTTCGGCCGGAGCTTCTGCTCCTTGATCACGGTCTGCTGCTGGTTGCGGCGGGACTCGCGGGCCTTCTGCGCGCTCTCGTACTTGAACTTGCCGTAGTCCATGAGCTTGCACACGGGCGGACGGGCCTGCGCGGCCACCTCGACGAGGTCGAGATCGGCCTCGCGGGCCAGGCGCAGGGCGTCCTCGATGCGGACGATCCCGACCTGCTCCCCGTTCGGGCCGACCAGGCGGACCTCAGGAACGCGGATGCGGTCGTTGATGCGCGTCTCTGCGCTGATGGGTTCTCCTCGGGTCCGGCGATCATCGATCACGACCCGGCGAGCGGTGCCACTCCCACGACGAAGGCCCCCCCACCGGGATACCGGTGGCGAGGCCCCACGATCGACCGATCCGACGCGTCGAGCTCGACGCGCTGCGCACCATCACGGGGACGGTGGGACCGGACCCGTCCACCGCGACGGTGAACCGGGTGGGAGCGGGGCTCCACTTGCCGCTCGTCGGGCGCGGAACACCCACCGAGCTGGTCGCTTGCCCTCGACACTACCACTGGGGTGTCGCCCGTGGTGACGCGCCCGACAACCCGGACACGCCGGGCGTCCTCAGCCGGCCGCGCGGGAGCGGGCGCGCCGGACCGGGTGCGCCTCCGGGACCACGCGGTCGGCGAGGAAGCGGCCGGTGTAGCTCGCCTCGACCGCGGCCACCTGCTCCGGCGTGCCCTCCGCAAGGATCGTTCCGCCGGCGTTGCCACCCTCCGGCCCCATGTCGATCACCCAGTCGGACACCTTGATGACGTCGAGATTGTGCTCGATGACGAGGACGGTGTTGCCCTTCTCGACGAGCCCGTTGATGACGCCGAGCAGCTTGCGGATGTCCTCGAAGTGCAGGCCGGTGGTCGGCTCGTCGAGGATGTAGACCGTCCGGCCCATCGAGCGCTTCTGCAGCTCGGCGGCGAGCTTGACGCGCTGGGCCTCACCCCCGGACAGGGTCGGCGCCGGCTGGCCGAGCCGGACGTAGCCCAGACCCACCTCGGTGAGCGTCTGCAGGTGGCGGTGGATCGAGGTGATGGGCGCGAAGAACTCGGCTGCCTCCTCGATCGGCATGTCCAGGACCTCGGCGACGGTCTTGCCCTTGTAGTGCACCTCGAGGGTCTCGCGGTTGTAGCGGGCGCCCCTGCAGATCTCGCACGGCACGTAGACGTCGGGCAAGAAATTCATCTCGATCTTGATCGTGCCGTCGCCGGCGCAGGCCTCGCAGCGCCCGCCCTTGACGTTGAAGGAGAACCGGCCCGGCTGGTAGCCGCGGACCTTCGCCTCGTTCGTCGAGGCGAAGAGCTTGCGCACGTTGTCCCACACGCCCGTGTAGGTCGCCGGGTTGGACCGCGGTGTGCGTCCGATGGGCGACTGGTCGACGCGCACCAGCTTGTCCAGGTGTTCCAGGCCCGTGACGCGGGTGTGCCGGCCGGGGACCTGGCGGGCGCCGTTGAGCTTGTTGGCCAGGACCGTCGCGAGGATGTCGTTCACCAGCGTCGACTTCCCGGACCCGGACACCCCGGTGATCGATACCAGGCAGCCGAGCGGGAACGAGACGTCGACGTCGTGCAGGTTGTGCTCGCGCGCGCCGACCACCGTGAGGCGGCGCTTCGGGTCGACCCGGCGGCGCACGTCGGGGACGGGGATCGACGTGCGCTCCGAGAGGTAGGCGCCGGTGAGCGACTCGTCGTGGGTCTCGAGGCCGGCGACGGGTCCGGAGTAGACGATCTGCCCGCCGTGCTCGCCAGCGCCGGGCCCGATGTCGACCACCCAGTCCGCCGCGCGGACGGTGTCCTCGTCGTGCTCGACGACGATGAGCATGTTGCCGAGGTCGCGCAGGCGCGTCAGCGTATCGATGAGGCGCCGGTTGTCGCGCTGGTGCAGGCCGATCGAGGGCTCGTCGAGGACGTAGAGCACGCCGACGAGACCGGACCCGATCTGCGTCGCCAACCGGATGCGCTGCGCCTCGCCGCCCGACAGCGTCGCGGCCGCGCGGGAGAGCGACAGGTAGTCGAGCCCGACGTCGAGCAGGAAGCCGAGCCGAGCCTGGATCTCCTTGAGCACGGCCCCGGCGATCACCTGCTCGCGCGCTCCGAGCGCGAGCCCCTCGAGGAACGACGCGCAGTCGGCCACGGAGCGGGCGCAGACGTCGGCGATCGAGAGGTCACCGAGCGATTCGTGGCGCAGCGTCACGGCGAGGATCTCGGGCTTGAGCCGCGTTCCCCCGCACGCGGGGCACGGCACGTCGCGCATGTAGCCCTCGTAGCGCTCGCGGGCGCCGTCGGACTCGGCCTGGCCGAGCCGGCGCTCGAGGAACGGCACGACGCCCTCGAACGCGGCGTAGTAGGAGCGCTCGCGGCCGTAGCGGTTGCGGTAGCGCACGTGCACCTGGTCGTTCGAGCCGTGCAGCACGGCCTTCTGCACCCGGGCCGGGAGCTTGCGCCAGGACGTGTCCATCCGGAACCCGACCGACTCCGACAGCGCGGTCAGCAGACGCAGGAAGTAGTCGGCCGACTGGCCCGCCGCCCAGGGCGCGATCGCGCCCTCGGCGAGGGTGAGCTCGTCGTCGGGGACGAGGAGCTCGGGGTCGACCTCCTTCTTGACGCCGAGGCCGGTGCACATCGGGCACGCCCCGTACGGCGAGTTGAAGGAGAACGCGCGGGGCTCGAGGTCGTCCACGGTCAGCTGGTGGCCGTTGGGGCAGGCCATTTTCTCGGAGAAACGGCGCTCGCGGTCCGGGTCGTCCTCGGCGAGGTCGACGAACTCGAGCACGATGACGCCCTCGGCGAGACGCAGCGCGGTCTCCACCGAGTCGGTGAGGCGCTGCTTGGCGCTCGCTTTGACCGACAACCGGTCGACCACGACGGCGATGTCGTGCTTCTCCTGCTTCTTCAGCGTGGGCGCCTCGGTGAGCGGATACACCGTGCCGTCGACGAGGACGCGGGAGTAGCCCTGGCCCTGCAGTTGGGAGAACAGGTCGACGTACTCGCCCTTGCGCCCGCGGATGACCGGGGCGAGCACCTGGAAGCGGCGCCCGGTCTCCATGGCGAGCACCTGGTCGACGATCTGTTGCGGCGTCTGCCGGGAGATGATCTCCCCGCAGGTGGGGCAGTGCGGCGTGCCCGCGCGGGCGTACAGCAGCCGTAGGTAGTCGTAGACCTCGGTGATGGTGCCGACCGTCGACCGCGGGTTGCGGCTCGTCGACTTCTGGTCGATCGACACCGCGGGCGAGAGGCCCTCGATGAAGTCGACGTCGGGCTTGTCCATCTGCCCGAGGAACTGGCGCGCGTAGGCCGAGAGGGACTCCACGTAACGCCGCTGCCCCTCGGCGAAGATCGTGTCGAAGGCCAGGCTCGACTTGCCCGACCCGGAGAGCCCGGTGAAAACGACGAGGGCGTCGCGCGGCAGGTCGAGGTCGACGCCGGTGAGGTTGTGCTCGCGGGCGCCTTTGACGACGAGGCGGTCGGCCACTTCAGGAGCCTCCAGGGCTGGGAACGGCGCCGGGGCGCGGGCGGCACCCCACGACACACGGCGGCGGGTGCATGGTCGGAGTGCCTTCCCCCGGACACCTCCCATGGTAGGAGCGACCCCCGACAGCGTCGCCGCGACGGTGGTCGCACTCGGTGGACGGCGCGGTGAGCGGTCCACGGGCGACGCGACGCGCGGCGCCTGTCAGGAGTGCGGCTTTCCTGGCGACGACAGGAACTCGACACGCTCGGCGGATACGGTGGCCCGCGTGGAGCTTCGCGACGAGTACACCGGCCACGTCGACCCCGCCGGGCCCGCCGCCCGACGCGACCTCGACGAGGTGTCGATCACCAAGGTCTCGGTCGGCCCGATGGACAACAACGCCTACGTGGTGGTGGACCGCGGGACCGGCGAGGCGCTGCTCATCGACGCGGCGAACGATTCCGAACGCCTCCTCGACACCGTCGACACCGTGGCCGACCGCGGCAAGCTCACCGCGCTGGCGACCACCCACAAGCACTGGGACCACATCCAGTCGCTCGAGGACGTCGCGAGGGCGACGGCACCGCGGACCTACGCCCACGAGCGCGACGCGCCGGAGCTCCCGGTGGCCCCCGACGTCACCGTCACCGACGACGACACGGTGCCGTTCGGGAACACACACGTGCAGGTCATCCACCTCGACGGCCACACCCCCGGTTCGATCGCGCTGCTCTACCGCGACCCGCGGGGCACGGGGCACCTCTTCACCGGTGACAGCCTGTTCCCCGGCGGTCCTGGCCGGACAACAAGCCCGGAGGACTTCACCTCGTTGATGGACGACCTGGAGGGCAAGGTCTTCGGGCACCTCGACGACGACACCTGGGTCTACCCCGGACACGGCGACGACACCACGCTCGGAGCCGAGCGCCCGCACCTGCCGGAGTGGCGCGAGCGTGGCTGGTGAACGGTCGACGAGCCAGGAAGGGAGACGAGGGGGGTGGACTACTCGCCCGGCCCACCGGCGAGCACCGCCGCCCGTGAGGCGGGCCCCGGTCGCGCGCAGGCGATTCTCGTCGGAGGTGTCCTCTGCGGCGCTCCCGCCGGAAGGAACGGTCGGTTGGCAGACGTAGGCACTGTGTGCTGGTACTCCGGCCACGCATCGCGTGCCGCGACCACGACCATGTCGTCGTTGGTCAACAGACCGTCCGATTCGTGGAGCGCGTCGAGCTCGCTGAGCAGGAAGCGCGTCTGCTCGGCGAGCACTCGCTCGGGTCAGCGATGACCCCCCGAATCGCATCGGAGAGGTCCCGGAACCCGGCCCACAGCACCGTGACATCTTCGGCGAATCCATCGAGGAGGCCGAACCACGCAGGCCGCACCGGATCGGGGGTGAGGACGAAGAGAACCGCACCGAGCATACCGCTGAGCTGTTCCGCGTGCCTGCGGACCTGGTCATGGGCGGCACTCTTTGTCGTAACGCCCCGCGTCGTCTTTGTCTCGAACTGCCAGGTGAAGCGGGCGCTGATCTCCGCATCCGGAATCGATCCGTCGCCGGGAGGCTGGTTCACATAGGTGACACCGCGCAGCGCGTCGCCGGAGACTGTGGCGTTCGCCGGGACGCGACCAACGGTAGGAGGTCTCGCCAGAGCGGAACTCCAGGGGGCTTGAGCGATACGCAGCTATGCGGCCGGCACGACCAACGCCGCCAGCGCGGAGGGCTCGGGCACCGGCTCGCCGTCTTCCCGCATCCCGGCGAGGTGCAGGCTCATCGCCTCGGTCATGAGGCGAACGCACTCCGCGTAGTCTCCGGCGGCGGCCACACATCCTGGGAGGTCAGGGCTCCAGGTGCTGTATCCGCCGACGTCATCGCGCTCGACGACCACGACATACCCACTCACGACGTCCTCCGCTCGATGCCCGCCTGCTTCAGGATGCTTTGCTCCGTCCTGGGGTGCAATGTCTCGGAGGCCCGCAACGGTGGTCCTGCCCGCTCTGGTCGGGTGCTTGTACTGACGATGGCTACCGCGAACGACGACGACAGCACGCCGGCCGTGTCGGTCACGACGCACTCCTTCCGTCCTGCGCGCGCCCGTCCTCCGGAGAACCTGTGCCGGCGCCCGCCCGTCGGGCGACGGAGGGTGCGCCGGGTCCCGCGGCAAGGGGGTCGACCGCGCGACCGGACGCCGGGGGCGCCGGGCACCGTCCGAGCCGCCGAGGCGGAGGAGGATCGGTCAGCTCGACCCGGAGGTACTCGGGGTCGGTGAAGACGTTCGCGATGCCCTGGGCGTCGTCGAACCACAGCTCGGTGATCCCGTCCACCGCTACCAGGGGCAGGTCCAGGCCCTCAAGGGGCACGGGGTGCTGCTGCACGTAACGCCGCACGTTGTCCTTGACGGCCGGGATCGACATGAACAGGGGCGCGTGCTGCTGCCGATGGTAGGCCACGAACTGCTCGTGGGTCATCGTGGGGTTGCGGGGCATCAGGATGCTGAACTTGATCATGCGGGCTCCTCCGGTGCTTGGTTAACGGTTGTTAGTCGAGCGTAGCACCCATGCTAACAACTGTTAGTCCGCACTGCCGCCTCGCTTACGCTGGCGTGGTGAGCACCGTTGCGCCGAGCAGGCGCGCCACCAACCGACGAGGCCAGGGCGGCGCCCTGCGAGGGGAGATCCTCGACGCGACCGCACGGCTGCTGGCCGACGCCTCTGCCCGCGAGGCGGTGACGCTGCGGGCGATCGCCCGGGAGGCGGGGATCGCCGCACCATCGATCTACCGGCACTTCCCCGACCGCGACGCGATCCTCAACGCTGTCGTCTCGCAGACCTTCGTCGAGCTGTCGCGCGCGTGCGCGGCCGCCGCCGAGGGCGCGCCGGCGGGAACCGGCACCGTCGAGGTGATCTGCCGGGCCTACCTCGACTTCGCCCGCGACCACCCCGGTCGCTACCGGGTGATCTTCGCCCGATCCCCTGCCGACATCGCCTCGCCTCCCACAACCTACCCCGACGGCATCGCCGCCTTCGAGCTGTTGCGGCGAGCCGTCGCGCAGTGCGACGAGCGTGATACCTCGACCGCACGGGAGGTGACCCGCGACGCCCAGTGCCTGCTGGCCGCGCTGCACGGGCTGGCCACGCTGGTCCCGGCGACTCCGGCCTTCCCGTGGATCGACGTCGACACCGCGATCCACCACCTCGTCGACGCCCTGACGCGCTGCTGACCCGGAGCGGCCCTGCGCGCTGCCGAGCACGCCGTGCGCCTCCTTCGACGGTCCGCCGGCGCGGGACGCTAGCGGTGCTGGCGCTGCTCGGGCGCGGGCTCGCGGTGCAGGTGCAGCTCGCGGACGAGCAGGAATAGCGGGAAGGTGAAGGCGAGGGCCGAGGGCAGCGCCAGCAGCGGGTAGGCCCACGGTGCCCTCATCCCGACCCGGCGGCCCTCGACGACCATGAAGACCCCCGAGACGCCGAAGACGGCGATCAGGTCCACCGCCGCCGACGACGAGGCGGGGTTAGCGCGGCGTGGAGATCGTCGCCTCGCAGGCCGCGGCGGAGCTCATGACCCAGGACCAGGTCGCCGCCCTGGCCTCGGTGAAACGGCAGGCCGGCGCGATCGGCGAGTTCACCCGCCACATCTTCGGCCCCTTCCGGGGTCGCCACCCAACTTCGCGATGTCGGTCGAGAACGGGCCGAGCTGGTCACCGAGCTCGAGGCCCACCTGGAGGCCCACCCTCTTGGACCGGTCCTGACCTCGATGCCCGGCCTCGGGGTCAGGACCGCCATCAAGATCCTCACCATCGTCGGCGACGGCAGCGCGTTCCCCACCGCCGCGCACCTGGCCGCCTACGCCGGCCTCGCCCCGGTCACCCGCCGCTCCGGGACCTCGATCAAGGGCGAAACCCGCTCCCAGCGCGGCAACCACGCCCTCAAATCCGCGCTGGTCTTGTCGGCTTTCGCCAGTCTGTCCGACCCGGTCAGTCGTGCCTACTACGACCGCAAGAGAGCTCAAGGCAAGCGCCACAACGCCGCCATCATCTGCCTGGCCCGACGGCGCACCGACGTCCTCTACGCGATGCTGCGCGACCGCAAGCCCTACATCCCGCCGGCGCCTAACGCGGCTGCGCGCCAGCGGGGCCCTACGCATCGACGTCGACGTCGACCCGCGTGCCCTCGGCTTGCACGAGCAGGCGCTGCTGTGGATCAGCGTCGCCCCCGCGGACCTGGCCACAACAGGAGCGGCGTTGGCCACCCATCCGGAGGTCACGTTCGCCGCGGCCACCACCGGGCGCACGAGCTTGTACGCCAGCGTCATGACCCCCGACACCCAGACGCTCTACAACTACCTCACCAACGCCATCGCCGCGCTGCCCGCGATCCGCGACATCGAAAGCACCCTGGTCATACACAGCCTCAAGAGCCTCGGGTAACGGCACCGAAATGCGGCTCTTCGCAGCCAAGCGTGGTGAGCCGGGGAGCCGGGGGTGACACGGTTGCTGTCTTGGGCCAGAAGTCGGTCCTGGGGCCTCAGGATTCGTGGTGTCTAGGACACGAGTGGATCACCGAACGGTCGGCCGAGTGGCGAGACGGGGTCGCCGGTGCCTCGCTGGACCCGTTCCGCGGCTACGCCACCGCCCGCGCACCACCCTCTCCCACGCGGTGCGGGTCCTCGACACCTTCCACGTCGTGAAGCTCGGGTTCACGTGCGTCGACGACGTCCGCCGCCGCGTCCAGCAGCAGACCCTCGCCCACCGGGGCCGCACCGGGGACCCGCTCTACGGGATCCGCCGGGTGCTGCGCCGCGGCGCCGGCACCCTGTCCGACCGAGCCTGGGGCCGGTTGCTCACCGGCCTCGAGGCCGGCGACCCCGGCGGGCAGGTCGGCGCGGCGTGGATCGCCGCCCAGGACCTGCGGCTGCTCTACCGGGCACCAGACCGCACCCGCGCCGAGCACCTGCTCTACCGGCTGCTGGTGCACTGCGCCGACTCCGGGGTGCCCGAGCTGACCCGCCTGGGTCGCACCCTCGACGCCTGGCGGCACGAGCTGCTCGCCGTGTTCGACCACCGCGGCATCTCGAATGGGCCCACCGAAGCGATCAACCTGCTGATCAAGAAGATCCAAGCGCGTCGGGCACGGCTTCCGCAACCTCGGAAACTACCGGCTACGGCTACTGCTGCACTGCGGCGTCGACTGGCACACTGCCCACCCGACACCACTCCGAGCCCGGTCACCACGCTTGGCTGCGTAGAGCCCGTTATAGCCGTCACGGCTGCGTTCCTGCCGCTGCTGCGACTCTCCGACGCCCCGCGGATCGTCAACGTCTCCAGCAGCGCCGGCTCGCTCACCAAGACCTCGGACTTCGCGAACCCGGACCTGATCGCGCTCGGCTACGTGCCGTCGAAGGCCGCGCTCACGTCGCTGACCATCCAGTACGCGCGCGGTCTCGCGGCGGAGAACATCCTCGTCAACGCGGTGTGCCCGGGCTTCGTCGCGACGGACCTGAACGGCTTCCACGGCGTTCGCAGCACCAGCGAGGGCGCTGTGCAGGCCGTACGGACGGTGACCATTCCCGCCGACGGGCCGACCGGCACCTTCACCGATGACCAGGGCCCGGTGGCCTGGTAGCGCCCACGCGCCGGGGGCGGTGACCCACCAGCTCCACGCCGGCCTGCTCGGCGGCGAACCCACACCAGTCGCGGTTGTCGATCTCTGTCGAGGATGGGCCCACGGTGGTCGTGCCGTGACGTGAGGGTCGCGGCGGGGCGGGCTGTGCCGGCTACCACGCAGTGGGCTGATACTCCGCTGAAGTTTCGCGCCAGCGGACCGGTGTTCCGCAGTGTGTGCAGGTCATGGTGGGGTCGGCGGGGTGTCCGCAGGGGGTGTGGGTGAGCCGGACCGGGGGGGTACCGGTCTGGTAGGTGTCACCCCAGGTCATGATGGCGAGAAGCACCGGGTAGAGGTCTTGGCCCTTGGTGGTCAGCCGGTACTCATGGCGGGTCGGGTTGTCCTGGTAGGGGACCCGGTCGAGGATCCCTTCGGTGGTGAGCAGCGCGAGGCGGTCGTTGAGCACGTTGCTGCCCAGACCCAGCTTGGACCGGAAGTGGTCGTAGCGGCGCTCCCCGCGGAAGCACTCCCGCAGAATCAGCATGGTCCACCGCTCGCCGATCACCGCCCAGGTCCGGCCCACCGAGCAGTACACGTCGGCCAGTTCATCGTGCTTCACGCACCCCAGCCTAGAACACGGTTTGAGTCTTTCCCGGTCCCAGGCCCTTGCTCTTGGGCGCGACGCCACCGTACGTTCGGACTCAAATCACGTCCCACTGTTCGTGCCGGCCAGGTCGGTGCGGCTACTGCGAGGAGATCGTCGATGCCCTTCTACCAGTTCATCGTCCCGGCCGGCAGCCCGACGCTGGAGCACAAGGCGGAGATTGCCGCGGTGGCGACCAAGGTCCACACCGAGGTGACCGGGGCGCCGGGCCGGTACGTGCACTGCGCGTTCGTCGCGGTCGAGCGGGACAGCATCTTCGTGGCCGGTGAGCCGGTGAACTTCCCCCGCATGGTCGGTCTGCTCAGGTCCGGCCGCGACGGTGCGGTCAAGGCCCGGCTGCTGCACCGCATGGGTCAGGAGTGGAGCGCGATCACCGGTGAGCCTGTGCGGGACTTGGCGGTGTTCCTGCACGAGGTGCCGGGGGAGAACGTGATGGAAGACGGCGAGATCCTCCCCGAGGTCCAGCCCGGCGAGGCAGCGCCGGTGGGCTGACCCCACCCCGCACCGCGGACGCAGACCACCGCGCCCAACGGTGCGCGGTTCGCACCGTAGGCGCGGCCTGTCCGATCCGTGACCGCAGCACCGATCAGGAGGATCCATGACCCCCCTCACCCACGAGGAACACTCCCGGTGACCACCGTCGCCGTCGCCGCCACATCCTTCGAGCCCGAGGAGTCGATAATGGGCGTTGAAGTGCCGGCGAATTGCCCGGTGTCGCGCGACTTCGATCCGTTTTCCCCCGCATACCTCGCCGACCCGTACCCCACCCTTGCTTCGGTGCGCGCGGAGGGGTCTGTCTTTACTGCGCCGGACCTGGATATGTGGGTCGTCACCAGAGCTGCCGACATTGACGCCATCTTAGCCGACCCCGGGACCTTCTCTTCCGCAATTGCCCAGGACCCGTTGTTCGCCCTGGCGCCGGCCGCGCGCGCCGAGTTGGGTCCGGACTTCCCGCCGCCCAAGACCATGTTAAACTGCGATCCGCCCGAGCACGGCAGGATCCGCCGGTTCAACCTGCGCTCCTTCTCCGCCAGGCGAACTGCCATGCTGGAACCGAAGGTGCGTTCGTCCGCCGCGACGATGGTTGACGCGCTGCTCTCGGTCGATCGGTTCGACGTCGTGGCCGGGCTGACCTACCCATTGCCAGCGCACATGATTTTTGCATTGATCGGTTTCCCCGAGTCCGACACCGAACTG
>JAABUZ0100004912.1_pt1 | contig 18005 bp, 19 predicted proteins | sample 5562091 | NCBI WGS metagenome assembly JAABUZ01 (sample SAMN12813069, study PRJNA571459) | rock metagenome | isolation source: Antarctica rocks | place: Antarctica: Victoria Land, Linnaeus Terrace sud | collected 2015-12-21
CACGTCGTCACCCCATGGAACGCACCGTCGCCCGTGATTTGCCGCGCAGGAGCGGTCGGGGCAATTCGCCCCTGTGCATCGCTATGCACGGCCAAATCTGGGGGTGACAAGATCACGACTCCCAACTTCTGTGACTCCTGCGATGACGTGCTTGAAGACGATCAGCGTCCGCGTCGTTCGTCCTCTGTGAACGGAGGTAGTCGTCGACGCAATCCCGGTAGCGATGGTACTGTAGGTCCATGGCAGAGCGGGCGGAGCACGCAGCCTCGACTAAAGCCGCGTCGTCAGCGACTGAAGTCCGGTCGTCGTCTGATATGAGTGCCAGGAATCTCTGCATCAACCCGCGCCCCGAGCGATCCTCGCTCTGTTTGGCACGGAGCCGACGCTGAGATTCCGCCCGCCTTGCCATCATCAGCCTCCTATAGATACAGACGTATGAAATGGCAAAATGGGACACACTTACGGCACCGTGAAATGGAAGGTGATGGGACTCCCGGACAGCTGGATTCGGCTGGGTGCCGGTGACGGCATGGCCTGGAATGCCACAGTCCACTGCCCTCGGTAGTTATATCCAGGCACTCCAAAGGTTGAGACGCGCAGTCCGTTGTGCGCGCCAAGATAATAACCGCGCCAGAAGGTTGTGCCGCCCCACCGCGTGGTGAGAATCGCGGTGAGAGGGGGCGCGTCCTTGGGCAGGGGAGGTCCGCCTATCTCGGGGGCCAGGGCGAAGTTGTGTGATACGGGACGCTCGCGCCAGTAGACCCGTGTGTCGCTGGGGGCAATCTCCACACGCTCCAGCGTCACCGTCACTCCGGCCGCCTGGACCGTTTGATGAAGGGTAACCACGCGCAGATTGTTGAGGACAGGGACGGTGAACGCGAAGCTGAACGGCCCGCTGATCGTCACGTCCCGCCACCAGTGCCCGTTAGCCCGACCCACGCGGCTGTACTGCTCACACGACTGGCCGGTCGGAGCGGGCCGATCGTACTGTTCGGTCATCTGGATGGCCGGCATGGTCAGGCGCAGGGACAGGCTATCGCGCGGGACTGCGAGCCACCGTAGCCACTGCCCTGCCTCGGGCGAAACTCCGAGATCGGTCTCGAAGGCCAGAAAATCGCCGGTCTGGTTGCCGTGTGGGCCGAAGGCAAAGACACCCTCCGCGGGTAGAAGCTGATCGCGGTGTGCGTCTTCAAGGATCGGGGCAATATCTGATCCAGCGATACCGCCGAAGAAGGTGCGGCCCGCGGGGCCACCCAGGGTGTACCCGATAACGGTTCGGTGAGGATCGGCGTAGACGCTGCCCAGGCGCGCGGTGAAGCCGCAACGGCTCTGCGAAAGATTGATCGTCTCGCCCAGGTGGTGCTCGACGATCTGGCGGCTGGCCAGGGTGGAGGAGAGGGCCTGGTCGACCAGAGAGATGGCGGCGTAGGCAGCGTAAATACCCCCACCGAAGACCATGGGTATGAGCAGGAAAGCGACCACCCTGACCAGCGGACGCCGGAGCAACGTGACAACGCGATGGTGAGGGCGTGAACGTACCTCCCTCGCGCTCGCGGCCAGGGCGCGTTGAATGGCGATATCACGATGCGGTGGCAGCGCGCCATCGTACACCCGGTCGAGGTCGCGGACCAGGCGCAGCGCGTCGGGGTCGGGGCGCTCTCCAACGAGGTCAGAGTAGTCCTCATCAGGGGGATTCATCGTAGCGCTCCTTCAACCTCTTAAATGTGCGTTGCAGCCGCTTCCTGGTCGCGGCCTCACTCGCGCCGATGGCGGCGCCACACTCCGCTGCGGTCAGGCCGCCCCCGAAACGCAGGGCCAGCAGCTCCCGTGTGTCTCGATCGAGCGTCAGCAAAGCTTCCCTCAGGCGTTGGATGTCCTCCTGCCGCAGCACCGCGGCTTCTACATCGGCGTCAGCTTCGGGATGAAGTGCTTCGGGGAGCAGATCCCAGGGAACCGTGTCCCGCTGTGCCCGATGGAAGTCGTGCGCCGCGTTGCGAGCGATCCGAAACAGCCAGGCGCGGAACTCGCTATTCCGTCCTCGGTAGCGTGGTAGACCCTGAAGCGCACGCATGAAGACCACCTGCGTCAAGTCAGCTGCATCCTCTTCGTTTCCTGTCCGCGATCGAAGATAGACGTAGACACGGTGTCGATAGCGCAGGTAGAGCGCGCTGAAGGCCGCCGGCTCGATCCGTGCGGCCTGAATCAGGGTCGCATCGTCCTCGGACGAGTCGTACCAGTAAGCGGGCAGGGAAGGCAAAATCTGGCGCATCGGGCTGTGCCGATATCATAACCGCGACCCCGTCCGATGTTCGAGAGACAGGGGGGCACCACACAGCACCCATATATAGAGACGTACCAAACAGCAAAACGGGACATTTATGGAAGGTTACGCTGCGTCTTTTAGCGAGATCATCGTTGGTTACGGATGAGGGGTGAGAGAAAAGAACGGGGTTGACCGCGCTAACGCCTAACTTGTACCTTTACTTGTACAAGGTGTCACAAGGGTATTTCAGATGAAGAAGGTAAATCTCGGATTGGAGACCTTTCCATACGGGAAGTTCCGCGCCGGATATCGCCACATCATCGATGGGCACGCAGGTGAACCGTTTGCCCTGGGTCCGCATGGGTGTCCTGAGGTTGTCGTCATGCCGGCGGAACTCTTTCAACAGATGGCCGATGCGTTTCGTCAGCTCGACGAGATGAGCCGAACCATGCCGATCCTCTTAGCTGCTGCCCAAGCAGGCGTCGCTTTTCCTTCTGAGAGCCTGGTTTCCCTGGGCTACCGCCCGGAGTTTGACGCGAACAAGCTTGCCGATTTCATCGCTCATTTAGTCGGCGGTCCCACGCGCGACGAGGAAGGACAACTCCTGCCTGAATCGGGCATTTCTCTGGCACATGAGCCGGCGGACGAGGATGACCTCGAACTGACGTACTGCGACTCGCTGGTCGGTGCCTGATCCCTGGTATCCGCCTCCGAGCGCGTACTATGTCGCGGCGGAGGAGGCGCAAGAGTATCCTCTGCGACAGGGCGACCTCGTCGGACCGGTGCTGATCGACGGCACCCGGACGCCAATCGTTCAAGTGGTGCATCCCACCTGCGAACTGGGCAAGGCGAGCGTTGACCGTATCCAGGTCTGTGTTGTTGAACGATTGTTAGACCTAGCTGATGACTTCCAACGTGCGTGCGTCGTGGTCGGCATGCGCCAGAAGGATGGACGTTTCCTCGTTGCGCTTGCCAACACCTTCTTCCTGCCGGGGATACAGCCAGATGACGAAGGGATGTTCGCGAATTTCCGGCGGCTGCATCTCGTTGATTGGAGAGAAGTCTGCCTTGCCAATCGCTAAGCTGCATTGACGCATGACTGTCGCGTGCATTTCATCCGTCGATGGCTGTATTTCCGTTTCCGCATTCTCCTCTCGCTCGGCCAAGTCCGCGACCTCGAAGCAGAACGAATCAGAGCCGATCCAACGTTCCAAGGACCGCGGCCTACGTGGGCCTCCTAGGTCATGCAGCGACAGGTCTAAATCTACGGCCCTATAAGGGTCAAGGAATGCGAGGCTATGCCAGTGATCCATTAAAGTGGCATGGTCATCTTTGCTAGAATTGGCTCTGGGAAGTGGTCCACTTTGCGCGTATGCTAAGGATATGGACCACTTCATTGTGCACAAGGAGAGCAAGATGGAAACCGGAACCTGGCGGGCCAAGGCCGGCCTGGCGCAGATGCTCAAGGGCGGCGTGATCATGGACGTGGTCACCGCCGATCAGGCGCGTATTGCCGAGGAGGCGGGCGCGGTGGCAGTCATGGCGCTGGAGCGGGTGCCATCTGATATTCGGGCACAGGGCGGCGTGGCCCGCATGAGTGATCCCGATCTGATAGAAGGAATCAAAGACGCGGTGACAATTCCGGTGATGGCCAAGGCGCGGATCGGGCATATCGCCGAGGCGCAGATTTTGCAAGCGCTGGGTGTCGACTACATTGACGAAAGCGAGGTGCTGACCCCGGCCGACGACCGCTACCATATCGACAAGCACGCCTATACCGTGCCCTTTGTCTGTGGCGCCCGCGACCTGGGCGAGGCGCTGCGCCGCATCGGCGAGGGCGCGGCCATGACCCGCACCAAGGGCGAGGCCGGCTCCGGCAATATCGTCGAGGCGGTGCGGCATATGCGCGCGGTGATGGACGGCATTCGCAAGGTGCAGTGCCTCTCGCGCGAGCAGCTCATGGCGGAGGCCAAAGACCTACAGGCGCCCTATGATCTGGTGGTGTACGTCCACGAGAACGGTCATCTACCGGTCGTCAACTTCTGCGCGGGTGGCGTGGCCACGCCGGCGGACGCCTCGCTGATGATGCAGTTGGGCGCGGACGGCATTTTTGTCGGCTCGGGTATTTTCAAGAGCGACAATCCGGCCCGGCGCGCCAAAGCGATCGTCGAGGCCACTACGCACTACGAGAATCCGGCGATCGTGGCCGAGGCCAGTCGCGGGCTGGGTGAGGCCATGCGCGGCCTGGAGATCAGTCAGATTCCAGAGCGAGAGCTGCTGGCGACACGGGGCTGGTAGTGACCAGGGTCGGCATTCTGGCGCTGCAGGGCGACGTGGCCGAACACGTCGCCATGCTGCGCCAGGCCGACGCTGAGCCGGTGATGGTCAAGCGCCCCGAGCAGTTGGACCAGGTTGATGGGCTGGTCATACCCGGTGGGGAGAGCACCACTATCGGCAAGCTGCTCCGCCGCTTCGACCTGCTGGATCCGATCCAGCAGCGCGCGCGCTCCAGCTTCCCGGTCTACGGTACCTGTGCCGGTATGATTCTGCTGGCCGACCAGATTGAGGATGCCGGTCAGGACCAGCCGTCCATCGGCGGCATGGACATCACGGTGCAACGCAACGCCTTTGGTCGTCAGGTGGATAGCTTCGAGGCCGACCTCGACCTGCCGGCACTCGGCAGAGAACCCTTCCACGGGGTCTTCATCCGGGCTCCGCTGATCAAGCGGGTGGGTCAGGAGGTGGACGTGCTGGCCGAGTTGGACGACGGTCGGGTGGTCGCGGCGCGTCAAGGGAATCTCCTGGTATCCTCCTTTCATCCCGAACTAACCGACGATGCGCGCCTGCATCGATACTTTGTGGCGATGGTTGAGGGACAGAGTTAGCGCCCCTGTCTGGCGCCTCGCTTGACGACCATGGAACTCCCTCTCTCCATCGACCAAGCGTCCGTCGTTGCCTTGCACCGGCAGGTGTACGACGCCATTCGCTCGGCCATCCTACATGGGCGGTTACGGGCCGGCGACCGGCTGCCCGCCACCCGAGTGCTGGCCGGACAGCTCTCGCTCTCCCGCACTACCGTCGCCGAGGCATACGACCAATTGCAGGCCGAGGGCTATATCCAGGGGAAGCACGGCTCGGGCACCTACGTCGCGCCCGATCTCCCCGAGGAGACGCTGCAGGTAACGGCTGGTGATGGAGAACAGGGAACTCCTGCCCGGCGCCCGGTCCGTCTCTCTCAATGGGGAGAGCGAATCGTCGCGCGGGACTACCAGGCACTCTTTCGTCCGCCCTCACTGGACGAGTTTCGGTACGACTTTCGACCGCATCGCGTGGCCCAGGATCTCTTTCCCTGGGATGCCTGGCGCGGCACTGCCGAACGTGCATTAAGCAGCGACCGCACGCGGTTGCTCTTGTATCCTCCCTCCGCCGGCCATCCCGAACTGCGGGAGCTGGTGGCCGCTCACATTCGCCGCTACCGAGCGGTGACCTGCTCGACCGATCAGATCGTCATTGTGAACGGTATTCAGCAAGGATTGAATCTGCTGGTTCACCTACTGCTTGAGCCAGGCGATCGAGTAGCGGTAGAAGATCCGGGTTACCCAACTGCGCGTTTGGCATTCGAGGCGCGCGGGCTAACGGTGACCCAGGTACCGGTCGATCGTGACGGTCTGATGGTTGAGCGTTTGGCCGGCTTGCCGGCGCACCGCCTGGTCCATGTCACGCCCTCTCACCAGGATCCCACGGGCGCCACGCTCTCGCTGGCTCGTCGTCTGGCGTTGCTCGAGTTGGCTGAACGGACCGAGTGCCTGATCCTGGAGGACGATTACGACAGCGAGTTTCGCTACGAGGGACGGCCGGTGGAGTCCTTGCAGGGGCTGGATCGCAACGGCCTAGTGGTGTACGGCGGCACGTTTTCTAAATCGGTGCTTGCCGGGTTGCGCATCGGGTTCCTGGTACTGCCGCCCGACCTGGTGAGCCCGTTTGTGGCCGCTAAGTCGCTGTGGGATAGCGGCGCACCGATGCTTGAGCAGGCTATTCTGGCGGAGTTCATGCGCTCCGGCGACTTTGAGCGACATATACGCCGTATGCGTCGCCTCTATCGGGACCGCCGCAATGCGCTGCTGACGGCCTTGCAAACCTGCTTCGGTGATCGGGTCGAGTTCGGTGCGCGACACGGCGGCCTCAATGTGTTGATTGCGCTCGATCTGCCCTGTTCTGAGGCGGAACTGGCCATGATGGCGGCCGGAGGCGGTATCGCTTTGCGTCCGGCCTCGCCGTATTACGCCGTGGAGCCGGCGCGGCCGCACTTCCTTATGGGCTTTGCCTCCCTGCCGGAAGAGGAGATCGCGCAGGGTGTCAGAAAGTTAGCCGCGATGCTTCATCAAAATAAGATGCCCCCGCCGCGTACGCTGGGCAGTGCATACATGGCGGGGGCGGTCACCAGGGATAAGGAGGTCACTTGAAGATACGCATCGGAGATACCCGCGGATCACCCATTTGCCCGCGGATCTTTCCTTCTTTCTAAAATCGTACAGCGATGGCGGGTTCGCGCTAACCGCTCGTCAGCGCGTCATCGACAAGGTCGACGCCACCCGTCAGGGTTCACTCGTCCGGCACCCGCTTTGACCCTCCTCCGGGCATCGCCTACAGTGAAAGCGTCTCGCGTTGGTCGTGAATCGGCTTTTTGGCGCGACACCATCCGCAATTTCTTGGGGAAGCGATTCCCTCCATCGACGTCCACCTCAGGGATGGGAGAGAGGCTTTGAGTTCCACCATGTACCTAACCCCCCAGGGCAAGAAACTGGTCACGCTGATTCCCGGTGACGGCATCGGGCCGGAGGTCGTTGGGTCCGCTCAGCGGATCGTCGAGGCAACCGGTGCTCCCATCGAGTGGGAGGTTCGCCAGGCCGGCGAGAGCGTCTTCAAGCAGGGGGTCCCCTCCGGCGTGCCGGCCGAGACCATCGAGTCGATCCGCAAGACGCGCGTGGTGCTCAAGGGCCCGCTGGGCACGCCGGTTGGCTATGGTGAGAAGAGCGCGAACGTCACTCTGCGCAAACTCTTTGAGACCTATGCCAATATTCGCCCCGTCCGTGAGCTGCCGGGCGTCACCACCCGTTTCAGTGGCGAGGGCATCGACCTGGTGGTAGTGCGCGAGAACGTCGAGGATCTCTATGCGGGCATCGAGCACATGCAGACCCCCGGTGTGGCGCAGTGCCTCAAGCTGATCTCAGCCAAGGGCTGCGAAAAGATCGTCCGGCTGGCTTTCGAGTTCGCTCGTTCGGAGGGGCGCAAGTCCGTCGCCTGCGCGACCAAGTCGAACATCATGAAGCTGACGGAGGGCACGCTGAAGCGCACCTTTGAAGCCATTGCGCCGGAGTATCCGGAGATCGAAGCCTGGCACGTCATCGTCGATAACTGCGCCCATCAGCTGGTAAAGAGGCCCAGTCAGTTCGACGTGATCGTCACCACCAATATGAATGGCGATATTCTCAGCGACCTGACCTCCGCCCTGGTGGGCGGCCTGGGCTTTGCCCCCTCCGCCAACATCGGCAGCGAAGTGGCCATCTTCGAGGCAGTACATGGCTCGGCGCCCAAGTACGCAGGCAAGAACGTGATCAATCCCACAGCCGTGATCCTCACCGCTGTGATGATGCTGCGTCATCTCGGAGAGTTCGAGGCGGCCGAGAACATCGAGCACGCGGTACTGGTTACGCTGGAGTCGGGCACCCTTACGCGAGATATGGCTGGCGATGAGGGCGCAACCTCGACTACCGACTACACAGACGCGATCATCAGCAACCTGGGCCGGCGTTCCGCCGGCTGGACGGTCCGCGAGCACCGCCCGATGAAGCTGCCCGAGGTATCCTCCGCGCCGGACTTCGTACACGTCAACCAGCGTCGCGTGGTCGGTGTCGACCTCTTTCTCGAATCCGCGCTGAGCGCTGAGGAACTGGGTCACAGTTTGGAGAAGGCGGTCGAAGACACACCGGTGGCGCTGAAGATGATCTCCAACCGCGGCACCAAGGTCTATACACCCACCGGCGCCATGACGGATTGCGTGGATGCCTGGTTCTGCCGCTTCGTGCCACGCGACGGTGACGAGATGGACGACCAGATGCTGTTCGATCTCCTGCACCGAGTGGCGGCTGCACATCGCTGGACCCACGTGGAAAAGCTGAACGAGTTCAACGGCCAACCCGGCTTCACCAAGGCCCAGGGTGAAGACTAACGCCCGACCCCTCGACTAAGTTATGCTGTGTGCATCATCTGCCGGAGGAGCGGGTCCCAGTAGAGGTGAATCATGCTTCACCGTCGGAGATTCTGTGAATACAAGGTGGTCAATGATGCCAGGCTACGGTTCGAGGGGGATCATTCGTGGCTAGCGGGCTCCCCAGGAATCAAAAGGCGCCCGGCCGGCCCGCTCTGTCGCGTCGCGTCCTGCTCCTGGTGGTTCTGTTCGTCATCATCGTGATTGCCGTGCTCTTTTTCGTGCTACGTGGCTCGGGCTCATCAACCGCGAAACCGGCAGCCACGCTGTCTCCCAGCGTTTCTCATACGTCCCTGCCGAGACCCACCAGCACGCTTACCGCTCAGCAATTGAAGACCAGGAAACAGGACGCCGCGTTGGTTTCCTACGCGCGCCCCGTGGCCCCTATCCTGGGTAATAGTGGGCGCCTCTTCGACCAGGCTCTGGGAGCGGCTTCCGCGGCGTCCCTCAAGAAAAACGGCTTGACCAATCTGGTCAACGCCTGCGACAAATACGCCCCCAAGATTCAGGTCCAGTCGGCACAATTTGAAGGCATTACACACGGCTTCGCCGCCGCATCGCTGGCCGGACGCCTGTACGCCAACGCGCACCATTCCTACTCGGACGATCTCGCCGCACTCAACAACTGTAGTGCGGCCTCGGATAGCAAAGACCCCAACGCGGCGGCCAGCGCCATTGCCGAACTCCGCCAGAGTGCGCGTGAGATGCACGGGCTCGACCGGTACGCACACGATTTGCTACAGAAGTAAGTCCTATTCCTCACACACTTCATGCGCGTTGGTCTCTAACTGCTACTTGTTATTTTCTCACGGCGGCCAGTGCATGCGATACGGACTACAGTGCCGTTCCTTTAGCAGCAGTGGGGCTCGCGGTCGCTGCTGGAAATTGAAGGCATGCCGTAGATCGCCTGCGGTGCGGTCGAACCCGGAGAGATGGCCCAGGTGAAACACATCCTCGGCGAAACGGACGACCGAGCTGAAGTCGTAGGTATGTGCATCGACGGTGTGGGAGCGGGCATATGGTGAGATGATGATCGCCGGCACGCGCGGACCGAAACCCAGATTTCCGCGGTTGGGCGGTGGGACATGATCGTAGAATCCGCCGAAGTCGTCCCAGGTAAGCACGATCGCGGTGGACGACCAGATCGGACTCCGCATGATGGCGTTAATCTGATGAACCGTCCAGTTCTCTCCCATGCACTCGCTGGCCGGCGGATGTTCGCTGTGGGAAACATCGGGTATGACCCAACTCACGGCGGCCAGCCGGCCGCGTAGCGCATCTCTGGCAAAGCGCTGCTGGGGTACATCGGCATGTGCCCAAGCGGGTCCGTAGCGAATATGCTTTACGGCATCTAGGGCGGCCCATACATAGCCCAGGTGTCCACGCTGAGGAGCGTAATAGCGCCAGGAGACGTGATGCCGATTTGCCTCGTCCACCAACGTAGGAAAGTCGAAGCACGGACGCTCCTGCACGAGGGTATTGGCTGCCGTACGGACGGTGACGCGAAAAGAGGGAACAGAATCGCAACCCCAGGTGCGGGGGGTGGTGGGCAGATTCACGCCTCCTGGGTTGTCCACCGCGCCGCCGGACTGCGCCGCGATGGTGGCCAGATGGTTGGGGAAGCTTGGCCCCCGAATGGTCGAGAAGAATCGGTCAGCCAGCGTATAGGTCTGGGCGTACCTCCAGTAATTCGGGATGCTGCTGCGATCGTAGCTGGCATCGGCATAGTTGACCCCGCGCTGCTGGGCGCCGGGCAGCGAGTAAAATAGATTCATGCGGCCGGCGTTGATCGCGACGGCGGCGGAGTTGCCATCGTGCTGAATGTCGTTGGTCAGGTGGTCCGGCATGCGAGCCATCGGTACGCCGCGGACGCCCGCCACGGCATAGTGCGCCCCATCCGCTCCGGGAAATCGACCAAAGATGTTGTCGTAGGTGTGGTTTTCCTTGATGATGAAGACGACGTGCTTGATGCACCAGGTCCCACCGTGACACGCCACTGCGGGGCGGCGCCGGGGGGGTGCCGATATGGTCGGCTGCGCCAATCGCACGACGGTGACGATAGCCAGCGTCAAGCCCAGCAAGGCACACCCGGCAGCCAGCACGCTCATTCGTGGTTGCACGCGACTCGCCCTCCTCCCCTCTCAGCCTGCCATAATAGCCGGAGCGTTCGTCTTTTCGCTCCTCGATGACGACCGGCACGTTGACCTGATACCTCGATCTCCAACACACTGGAGGACGAGCGCGTCCCCATCGGGCCGTTGCACAGTGTGATGCGGGAGAAGCCATGACGACCGAACGGGCGCGCCTGACCTTTTCGCGCGAAGATCGAGTGATGGGCGTGCTGCTCCTGGCCGTGGTAGCCGCTTTGTTTTCGGCCGGCCTGGGTTGGTCGCCTACCCTGCAATTCTTTCTGTCGGTACTGTCCGTTATTCCGCTCGCGGCCTTTATCGGGGCCGCCACCGAAGCTCTGGCGGACCGATTAGGCGGCAGGATCGGCGGGCTGCTCAACGCAACGTTCGGAAATGCGCCCGATCTGCTGGTGGGTGTGTTTGGCGTGCAAAAGGGACTGATTCCTCTGGTCAAGGCGACCCTGATCGGCGCACTTATCAGCAACTCAGCGCTCATCATGGGATTGTGCTGCATGGTGGCTGGGCTGCGCTTTCACAAGCCACGCTTTGATCGAGAGGAAGCGGGGCACCACAGCGTGTTGATCTTTCTTACGGTAGCCGCGGTGCTATTCCCCTCGGTGGGGGCGATTGATCTCTGTGGGGGCGCGCACTGCGCTTCCGCGGCGAACTCGGACACGATACTGCACGTCAGCATCGGAATCTCGGTTGCCCTGCTGATCGCCTACGCGGCCTACATCGCGTATGGCATCTTCGGTCTGGAATCGCTGGCCCATGGCAGCAAGGAAGGTCGTGATGCCCGGCGACTCCAACAACGGGCGGAAAAGCCGGGGCCGGCCACCTGGCCAGCCTGGTTTGCGGTGCTGGTGCTGGGACTCTCGACCGCGGCACTGATTCCTATTACAGATATTCTTACCGGCAGCGTCGATCCGGTAACCCATGTCCTGGGATGGACCCAGGTCTTCGTGGGGATTATCATCGTGGCCAATGCCGGCAATGTGGCCGAGGGGTATGCCGCCATCCGACTGGCCTATCAGCGCGGGGGCAACTCACCCGACGATCAGGACTCCGGCCTCGATCTGGCCCTGGGTATTGCCTCCGCCTCTTCGATTCAGATTGCGACCTTCGTGGCCCCGGTGGTGGTGCTCTACAGCCTGACCGCGCACCACATGAATCTGGTGTTCAGCCCGGTGGAGATCGCCATTCTGGCCCTGCTGGCTGTGATCTTCGCGTATATTGCCCACGATGGAGAGACCAACTGGCTTGAGGGCATCCAACTGCTGGTGCTGTACGCCATGGCCGCCGTGGTCTTCTATGCCTTGCCGGTCTCGGTGTTCGGCGGGTGACCGCGCACGTGACTATTCCCATCACCACCAGTCCGTCTCGCCGTAGTACAGCGGCGCATGAGGAATGCGACTTGAAGCTCGTTACGCCACTCCGTGTGCACCATCTAGCCGCAGCCCCAGCACACCGGACAGCTCCCGTAGCATACTCTGAGCGTGCGCTACATCCTTTCCGTGCGCTGAACCCTGCCGTATGGCGTCCGCCAGGTCACGTACCACGGCGATCGCCCCGGGCGTGTCAAGATCGTGGTTCATGCGTTGCATGAAGCGATCGCGATAGCGGGCGGCGTCAAGCGCAACCTGCGACCCCTGTGCCGCCAACGTAGCGGGCTCGGCCACCTCACGGGCCACGATTTGAGATTGCTTCAAGGCCGCTTCGTCCCAGTGCAGCTCGGAGCGATAGTGGCAGCCCGAGAGATAGAGCCGAACCGCATCGGCCCCATACTTCGGCGCGAGATGCCGGGCAAAGACCATATTCCCCAACGACTTCGACATCTTCTCGCCATCCATGAACACCATACCGGTGTGCATCCAGTGCCGGGCCAGGGGGTGGATGCCGGTGGCGCTCTCCGACTGTGCGATTTCGTTCTCATGGTGCGGAAAGATCAGGTCCGAGCCGCCGCCGTGGATGTCGAGCGGTGCGCCGAGATACTTCAGCGACATAGCGCTACATTCCAGATGCCAGCCCGGCAAGCCTTCGCCCCAGGGGCTGGACATGCTCGGTTCGCCTGGTCTGGAGGGACGCCACAGCACAAAGTCCAGTGGATCCCGGCGCTGGGGATCGTCCGGGTCGCCGCCTCGTGAGCGAGCCAGCGCGATCATTCGGTCCCGGCTGTATCTGGAGAGAATCCCATAATCAGCATCGGAGTTGATCGAGAAGTAGACAGAGCCAGCCACCTGATAGGCATGGCCCGAGTCCAACAATTGCTGCACCAATGCGATCATTTCCGAGATCTCGCCGCTGGCCCGCGGGTAGAACTCGGCCGGTAGGATGTTCAGGGCCCGCGTATCGGCCAGGTACTGCTCCGTCTCACGCGTCGCAAGATCTTGATAGGCAATGCCAAGCTGATTCGCTTTGGCGAAGAGCGGATCGTCGATATCGGTGATGTTCTGAACATAGCGGACCTCGTGGCCGAGGTATCGCAGGTAGCGAATCAGTACGTCAAACGACGCAAAAGTAAAGGCGTGTCCCAAATGCATGGCGTCGTAAGGGGTGATGCCGCACACATAGATGCTGACCGTGGGTCCGGCCGGCTGGAAGTCGTTGATCTCTTTGGAGAGCGTGTCGTACAGCCGCAGCGTGTTACTCATAAGCCCGACGAAGTCGCCATTGGCTCATGGTATGTCCCATACTGCTTCAATCTGTCAGTATCCTCCCTCACGGCGCCCGAGAGCAGGGCGTCGTGTGGCTCCCTGCATCACCGTTATGCCGGTAGCCCCCCTCCCCCAGCGCCGCCGGCGCTGGGGGAGGGGGCCGGCGGCGCTGGGGGAGGGGGGCTACCGAGCCGCTACGCGCACGATCTTTCCGTCGGACATGACCACCTCGAGGTTAAACCTTCCCGTGCCGCTCCAACGGACACTATATCGAAAGGAGGTGCGCTGCATGCTTGCGATGAGGTGGGCGTTCAGACGCTGCGTGCCGGCATACAGGTTGAATCCGGCAATCTGGTGATTGGGCGCCACGCTCCAGTGGAAGACAGTTTGGGTGCCGTGCCGGGACACGGTCAGGTGTGTCACGCGCGCCGCGGTGGGATTCGATGACAGTGATGACACGCAGCCTCCGCCCTCGGTGCAATCGGTGTAATTGCCGCTGCCGTCCACCGCCACTGCATGGACCACCGTTCCCGCCGGCTGGTTCAGACTCGCCGTCCACGTGGTTCGATTCAGCGTTCCGCGAACAGTCGTCGTGTTTCCGTTAGAGTCAAACGGGGAGCCGGCATAGAACGCAACGCCGGTCAGGCCGGCAGCACCGGCTCTGGCGCCAGAGTCGACCACGTTGGTTGCATAGGCGGTAACCGTGCCTCCCGGGGAACCCGACGTGGTGGGCGATGACATCGTGGGTACGGAGGTGTCGGCAGCGGAGGGCGGCGTGTAGCCGTAGTCGGCTTGCAGAAAGTCGGTGGTGAAGAACAGGCCGTAGAGCTTACTGGGTGACACGCCGACACCGACCCAGTTGAACTGGCCAAAGCCGTTGTTCTTGGTCCCCAGGATGCTGTGCCGGTGGTCCCAACCATTGGAGCTGTCGTCGTACATCCACTCGAACACGGCCGCCGCTGCCGATGAATTACCGGCTATATTCTCCCCCAGATCGCTCCAGTGGTTATTGATGGCTCCGTTCACGGTCAGCCGACCGAAGGTGTCGCCCGGTTGGTTGATCGGGCTGGGATGAGCAAAGTAGCCGTATTGATCCATCTCACGGCTATGGTTGAAGTCAATTTGCGACATCAAGGTGCTGTCGAGCTGTAACAGGCTTATGTCGCGATCATGCCGTTCAGCGTTGTATAGGACGAACACTTGCTGCTATGGGGAATAGCCATTCCAGGTGGCCTCGGATATGCCCTGATTGGCGGTGAGATTCAGAGGCGTGCTGCACCCCTCCGCGGAGCGCGCCGCGGTGAAGGATTTCTCTATGTCGCTGAAGGTACCAAGGCCGTTACTGGCCTGTTGATCACTCGAACTGGATGCCAGCGGCGCGCAGCCGCCGGCATATGCTACACCCGGCAGGCTGAACCGTGTGCCGCTGGTCGTTGAGGAGAGTACCGCGCTAGAGCCCAACCAAACTACCAACGCAAGACCGCGAGACAAACGCACGATGACTGTCCTTCCATGTACGACAAAACCCGCTAGCCCGCGGGGACTAAACTCGTTTGAAACAAAAAGGCAGCGCGAAGGGCAGCGACCGGAACTGCATTTCAGCAGTCGCGCTAGGCATAGTATGCACCATTCTTGGCGAGAATCAATTACAGAGGTCGGGTCTTGCGGCATGGCCATCGGCCCTTGAAGCGGGACTGAAGGCCGGGGACTGTTTATCCTGGCGCGTCTCGCCGGCAGGCGTAGCATTGACACCCGGATCGAGCGGTGAATTGACCGCGCTGAATCGCGTGCAGGATGTTGTCGATCCGCTGCGTGATCCGTTGGTTACTGTCCGGAGTTGGCGCTGTGGTGTGCTCGGAGCCGTCTCGAAGGAAATGGTAGGTGTAGAGTAGTTCTTCCGGCAAGCGGCCAAAACGTTCAGCCACGGCCATGCCGTAGACCGGAAGCTGGAGGGTGCCCGCCAACCACTCACGCGCCTCCGGCCGGCCGCTCTTGAAGTCGACAAGCTCCAGACGGCCATCGTCCAGCGGGAAGACAGCATCAATCCGTCCGCGTACCGAACTTCCCCCGAAGGGAAGGGTGAATGCCTCCTCGAAGAGGATCGGGCGCGTATTGAGACGCGATTGGAGGGAGCGGTTGAACATTTCCAGCGCCTCTGGAGCCGCGTCCGGCTCGAGCAGCGAGGGCTGTGTGAAGTGAGCCGCGATCAGGGCATGGACGTTGGTCCCGAGCGCCATGGCAGGGGATAGCGGCGGCGGAACGCGGCGTACGTACGTGAGATAGTACTGGTATGGACAGGTTTCATACGCCATCAGCGCCGAGACAGAATAGGCTGGTAGCGTGGTCCGGCCGCGCGGGCTGGCAGATTGCTTCACATGGACTGGTCGAGCTCAGCCTCCGTGATCGCAATGGTGACGCCGTAGACGGCGTGTGCGACGATCATCACCGCGGTACGTGAGCTGGAATCATCATCGAGGGGTGGATAGAGGCCCAGGCCAGGCAGGAAGCCCAGGTAGCCTATAGCCCAGAGAGCTTCACCGAAGAGTAGGCCCCGAATTTCTGGTCTCCCCGGCACAAAGCGGCGAACCACCAGCGTGTATCCAATGCCGCAGACTGTGCCGTAGCCCAGATGGGAGCTGAGCCAGACGGCGCGAAATACCGGGTCGGGGAGCTTACTGATGTCGACACCGACCTTTTTGCCCGCCCGTTGTGCGATCTGCTTGGGCGGCACCAGGTGGACGAGACCAGCCAGCTTGGCTACCGCGATGACCGCCGACATGGTACCAGTGGCGATGACGCCGGCCACTCCGCCGCGTACAAGTGTGTTCATAGCTGCTCCTTCATCTAGGGTATCGCACTCTATGAGGTATAGCACGTGTCGCCGTGTGCGGGAGCAGAATAAGACAAATGGCATGGTGCCGGCTGCCCCCCCTCCCCCGTCCCCTCCCCCTCGCGGGGGGGAGGGGCGATACCTCGGTGGAGACGCGAACACCTACGGTTCACGCAGCGTTGAGGCGCCCGGCCCAGCCGGGCGACCGACGGGGTGGCACGTCCCTCTACGGCTCCCAGTTATGCATTGGGTCCCCACACTAATCAGGTATTCCCCCTCCCCCCGGGCGAGGGGGAGGGGGTTAGGGGGAGGGAGGGCGCGCATCGCGAGCATTACTCACATGATCTTCACATGTCGCGGGGCTACACTGAAGGTGCAAGTCGGCGGCAGCCATAGGCTGTAGCTGCTGCCCGCATTTCAAGTCAGCCACCATTCACGGGACATAACGCATGATTGCTGAACAACCTTCGGACACGATTCCGAGCGCCCAACCCATAAAGCGGAAGTCTGACAAGACCGGTCCGGCCGGGCTGCTCCTCACCTTTTTTCTTAAGTTTGCCAAGTTTGCGAAGCTGGCCAAGCTGGTGCTGTTCACGGCTTCTTTTGCCACCTATGCCGTGCTGTTTTCCTGGAGGTTCGCCGTCCTCATTTTGGTGTCGCTCTTTGTCCATGAGAACGGGCATATCTGGGCCATGAAGCGCGTCGGCATCAAGACCAAGGGCATCTACTTCATTCCACTGTTTGGCGGAGCAGCGGTCGCGGAAAGCGCCTTCCCGTCGCGTCGGGATGAAGTGTTCGTGGCGATCATGGGACCGATTTGGGGATTGGCGCTGGCCCTAGGCGCTGGGGCACTCTATGTCGCCACCCAGGACCCGCTCTGGGCCGCCGCCTCTGGCTGGATGGCCTTCATCAATTTGTTCAACCTGTTTCCGCTCAATCCGCTGGACGGGGGCCGTATTGTGAAATCGGTGGCGTTTTCACTCAACAGTTGGCTGGGTATTGGCGTGATGCTGGCCGGTTTCCTGGCCGCGCTGGTTCTCACGTTCAAGTTTGGATTTGGTCTGCTGGTTTTTATCCTGTTCATCGGCGTCGCTGAGTTTTTTGCGGAGGTTCGGGCACACCGCGCTGGTCGTCCCGGCTTGCCCGGAATGCGGTTACGGGAGGTGCTGGGATCGCTGGCTGGATACGTGCTGCTGGCGGCGGTATTGCTGGGCTTGATGCTCGCGATGCAGCACGAGCCGGGGGCTGGCCTGGCTACGCAGTTCTTGCGGACCTAGCGCCCGTTCACGGGAGGCGGCAGTAGTGCAGTACGGCATTTCCATTCCCAACTTTGGACCGTACTTTGATGTGCGCCGTATGGCCGCGCTGGCCCACGATGCGGAGGAGGCCGGCTGGGACGGCTTCTTTCTGTGGGACCATGTGTACTGGGCGCTGTTTCCTATCTCGGATCCGTGGATGGCGCTGACCGCGATTGCACTCCAGACTACGCGAGTTCGGATCGGTACCATGGTGACACCTCTGCCTCGCCGGAGGCCAGTAAAGCTGGCGCGGGAAACCGTGACACTCGATCATGTATCCGGTGGCCGGCTCATCCTGGGGGTGGGGCTGGGGGTACGCCCCCAGGAGTGGGAGCACCTGGGTGATGAGGCCGATCTGGTGGTGCGGGGCCGCATGCTGGATGAGGGGCTGCAGGTGCTGGAGCGTCTCTGGCGGGGTGAAGCCGTGGAGCACCATGGAGAGCATTACACGGTGCATGTGCGCGATCTACCCGGCCGTGAAGGCGCCGTTCCCTTCGCGCCGCCGGCACGTCAGCAGCCGCGCATTCCCGTGTGGGTGGGAGGACGCTGGCCCAACAAGCGGC
>JAABUZ0100004913.1_pt1 | contig 18003 bp, 17 predicted proteins | sample 5562091 | NCBI WGS metagenome assembly JAABUZ01 (sample SAMN12813069, study PRJNA571459) | rock metagenome | isolation source: Antarctica rocks | place: Antarctica: Victoria Land, Linnaeus Terrace sud | collected 2015-12-21
GACTACAACGGCTCTCGACCTCACCGATCGCTCGGGCAGTTGACCCCCGACGAGTTCGCGACCGCCCAACTCCATTCGTTAGTCGCTCTCCACTTATGAACGGGGTACCGGTCGGGGCAACGTCAGGCTGAACTTTGTCTCGCGGTTCGTCGTCAGCGCGGCGCGATTCGAGCTCTACGCCGGCAAACGGCGCGGAGAGCAGGAACGAGACCAATGCATCGGACTCGGAGTCCGTCTTAGAAAGGCGCGCAAAATCGGACTCGGAGATGACGATGGCTACACGTTCGCCATGACGCGTAATGCGTTGAGGTCCGTCGCGCTCGACCCGTGCGAGGAGTTCACTCAACTTGTTTTTCGCTTCCTGAACCTGCCACTCTCCCGTGATTTCGCGCATTCAAAATTCCTCTAGCCTGTCTAGACTTATAATATGGCCTACCGGGTCAGATGTCAAATGTAAACCGCTGCGACCGCAACGTAGCTTAGGTCTCTGCTGTGCGCCGGGTTACGAAGAAGCGGGTGAGCGAGTTTATCATCCAGACGCACACGAGAGCGCCGCAACCGACGACGATCGGCGACTCGTTAGGGCAGCCCGCCCGGCGCTCGAGTTCGATGCGGGCAGTGTGCCGCACATCGAGAGAACGTGGCGCTAAGGCGATCAACAGCCACCGGAGGTAGTCGGCCGAGACGTCGCCGCTTGGCTTTCCGCGATGCTTGCCGAACGGTAACGCTCGCAACCGACGCGGAGCCATTGCCGTCCGGATGGCCAGCGGCACGTCATCGCGGCTGCCCATGTAGAGATAACGCCGAGCGCATTCATCGAACACTAAACTCGTGACGATCGCATCGCCGAGTGCTCCATGCGCCGAACCTCGCGACAGTGCTGGATCCCGAACGCCAAGATGATAACGCAACACCTGATTTTTGTGGTTTGGGGCTTCCGGCGCGGCCATCTGCGCGAACCGCATCGAGCAAAGCGTTGGCCGTTCGCGAAGAAACGGCAGAAACGCGAGATCGAAGGCGGCGTTATGCGCTACGACCACGGCATCCGCGACGAGCTCGCGCAGGCGAGGGACGACGAGTTCGAGAGACGGCGCCGCGGTGACACAGTCGTCCGTCAGGTGATGAACGGCCGACGCGGTCGCCGGGATCGGCCGCCCCGGATTGATGAGCGTACTATACGTCTCAAGGCGCCTGCCGGCGCGCGTGACGACGCAAGCTGCCTCGACAACTCGATGCGCGAGCGGGTCCATGCCGGTCGTCTCCACATCGACGAACGCGAACGTGGTTTCCGAGAAGCGGGCTGCACGCGTGGCCATGGGCGAAGTCTAAGTCGTCCCCGTGTCAGGCGTATGGCACTGCAGCGCCGTTTACGCTGCTACTTTTTTTGGGCGGCCTCCCTTGCGACCGTTCTCACGCGAAGAAGCGGCCTTCTTATCGCTGCTCCGGCCACGCGCACGCCTGCCGAGCGCCTTTGCAAAGAGCGGTCCCAGTTCATCAGCAAGCAGCCCCGGTAGGTAGATGTCCACGTTGATGGAGCGAAACGAGATCCCGTCCCCACCGGGTTGAATCTCCACCCTTGCGACATCGCCCGGCTTCGCCGACGCCAGCTCGCGGATCTGGCTACGAGGCACTCGGACGGTGAGCCCTTTTCTGAGCGTCAGGTCCAGTGTATCAGCCTTGCGGTCGTAACCCGCATCGACCACGTCGAAAGGCTCCTCGCGCTTTGCACTCTTAGCTGCTGAGCGGTACATCGAATCCGTCATGGGGGAAACTGAGATCTTCCTAGGGGTTTGCTTAGCCATTGAACTTCGACCACCAATCAATGAGTTGACCGAAATGCTCGCCCACGAGTTCGCGGGCTCTCGCCACATCGCGTCGCGTCATCCTCGTAAGTCGATACGGCTTTAACGATGAATCGAGCGTGATAAGAACTTTCGTCCCTCCTTTGATGACATGCACGTGCGGTTTGTGGCCGCGCTCGTCTCGTGAGTTCACAGTAAGGCGAAAGCCCTCCACTTCGAGCGTCGGCACGATGATCTTTTTATACCTATTCTGCTTAGGTTATGTCAAGCGACGCTCGCCCGTCAGACGTATGGCACTGCAGCCCGATAGAAAATGAAGAGTAGCATGGTGATGGAGCGCGGATGATCGAGATCAACGAGGTTTCGCCGAACAACGAGGAGGCGGTAGCGAAACGCCTGGCGGCCTCCATTGGCGCCGCGTGGCCCGACATCGCGAGCAGCACGCTCGACAGCGTCACCATCGCCGTCGGGCTGCAAACCTTACGCGACATCGATCTTTTCGTGACGATCGAACTCAGTGAGCCGCGCCCGCTCCTTTCGCGACTCAGGCGGGACGGAAGCCGCTCGCCGGAGGCTTCAGTCCAAGCCGTTGCGCTCGTGATCGAAGTGAAGCAACTCGATGAATCCCGCTTCACCATCGTGGGAACGCAAATCTTTCCAGACTATGGAAGGCTGAGTTCTCGCAGCGTCAACGCTCAAATCGACGACTGCCGAATCGCGCTGCGCAAGCATCGCGCCAGATACGACGTCGATGACTTCTTCGTCCATGGCGTCGGCTGGCTCACCGGAGTGCCGACGTCGAAACTCGACGGCGTAAGTCCCTGGATCGTCGGCGCCGAAGCCGGCTGGCTCGACATCCTCGACGCCGCAGCCCAACAGAGCCCGGCCCTCTACGGTCGCAAACCGCCGAGCTACGTGCGCGCGATCGCCACGATCCGCGAAACGCTGACCCGCAAACGCGCCGTGACGCCGCGCGACCGCAAGAAGTCGAACGACCTCTGTCAGGACGTTATCGTCGACGAACTTATCGACGAACTTGCCGCGATCGCCGGCCACAAGCAGATTCGGCTGACCGGCCGCGGCGGAAGCGGTAAAACGACGACCCTCGCGCTGCTAGCCAAGCGCCTCGCGCTGGTCAACGGCGAACGCGTCCTCATCTTGACGTTTCATAAAACGTTACGCAGCGATATTGAGCACCTGATCGATACGCTCGTTGACGTGCCGGGCGTCAAAGCGCGCAACATCAGCGTCGAAACCGCCACGACGTTCTTCATCTCGGCTCTCACCGAACTCGGCGTCGCGTTACCGGTAACGGAGGGCGGGGTCGATTTCAAGGCGCTCCCCGAGCTTCTCGCGCACACCCAACGTGCCTTCAGCCGCGATCCAATCGAAGGAGAAGCCGCCCTCCTCAAGGCGTTCGCGCCGGAACGGTTCGCGTGGGACTACGTTTTCATCGACGAAGCGCAAGACTGGACCGACGCTGAACGGGATTTCATCCGGGCTCTCTACGGAAGCGAGAACCTGGTTCTGGCCGACGGTCTCGAGCAGTTGGTACGGCGTCAAACGCCATGCGACTGGAACGCCGGTCTACCGAAAGCGATGCGGTACAACCGAAACCTCGGCCGATCGTTGCGCATGGCGACGAACCTTGCGGCGTTTGCAAACGCGTTCGCGCGCGAAGCGGGACTACGCGATTGGAGGATCGAGCCGTTCGAAGAGTTACCGGGCGGCCGCATCATCATCGCTGTCGGCGGCGAGCCGCCGGAGGCCGAGCTCTGTGCGGCCCTATTGCCGAGCTTGACTGCAGGCGGAGCTGCACCGGTCGACGCCCTCATCTGCGTGCCGCCGCAGATGGTTGGATCGAACCCGGACGGGACGCGTCATGCAGCCTGCGCGCCGGCGTTGACCGCCGCGGGCTTCACGTTCTGGGACGCGTGCGATGACCGCGTCCGTGACACGATTCCGAACGAGCCCGCACAATGGCGCATCGTGCAGTACGACTCGTGCCGCGGCCTCGAAGGCTGGATCACGATTGCTTACGGTCTGGACCAGCTCGCGGTCACCAAGCAGAAACACCCAAACCTTGCGCCCGGCGAAACCGACACACCGGAAAACGTCGTGCGCCGCTGGTTGATGATCCCACTCACGCGAGCCGTAAATACGCTGATCATTACGATCACCGATCCCGATGCGCCGGTCCTCGAACCCCTTCGCGCAGCAGCAGCCCGCCTGCCGGCAGGCGTCGTGGAATGGACGACCGGCCGAGAATGCGCCGCACTGTTCGCAGCGCCCGACCATCCGCACACCCAATGCGCTCGTCCGACCGAATGTCAACGGGCTGTCACGAGCCCGCTGTAAGATCACGCCATGGACCGGAGATCGACGACTCTACCGAATAGCGACACGGCGCCGGCATCACTGCAGCAGACGTTCGAGGGGCCGGCCTCGCCCCCGAAACGGAGTAGGCGCGATGCTCAGGCAACCCTGTGCCCAAAGTGCAATCATCGTTGGACGCTCGTCCCGGCAGTGTCACGCTCATGGCCTTGTCCGAAATGCGGCACCGCCAAAACGCGTGAAACGACGCAGAATCTCTGCGTGTGCGGGCACGCTTACGGGCTTCACGATATCATGCGCGCCGTCGGAAACTCGCTAGAGGCATTTATGCTGCACGGCAAAGGTGCGACGCCCGAAATGCTCGCGAACTTACCCTCTCATCCGCCGGTTCCGAACCCTCCCCTCGGGTCCTGTACGGAGTGCAGCTGCGCGAATTATCGACATGGCGCGGCGACATAGACTAAAGGATCGTCTTGCAAAAGCTTGCCTTGCTAACGTCGAGGCAGGCTTTCGGTAGTATGGCGGTGGAGGCGTCGACGTGAACAGCGATCAGGACGTCGTCGGCAAAATCGGCCGCGTCACTGGAACGATCGCGCCGAAGAAGGTCGGCGAAGTGATGGTGCCGGTGCGAGGCGGCAGTGAGGCCTTCCACGCGTACGCACAGGGCCGCGACGAGACGATCGAACGCGGCGAACGCGTGGTCGTCGTCGAATATTTTCCGCCGCGCATGGTCATCGTCAGTCAAGCGTAAGGAGCGCAGCCATGGTCGTATCCCCTGCTTTCAGCGTCGATGTCATCGTCGCTGTCGTCGTGCTCGCAATTTGCGTCGCCCTCTTCAAGGCGATGTGGCGTGTCGCCGAACCGAACGAAGCGCTCATCATCTCGGGCTTCCGAGCGCGGCGCGCGCCCAACGCCGTCGGCGAGAGCATGGGCTTCAAGATCGTCACCGGTCACGGCACGCTCGTCGTCCCCGGCATCCAGGCCGTGCGCCGGCTTTCGCTCGATCTCAACGAAGCGGAACTGGCCGTCGATTGCGTCACGCAACAGGGGATACCGGTCCACCTCAAGGCCGTCGTCATTTACAAAGTCGGCGACGACTTCGCTTCGATCGCGAATGCTGCACGGCGCTTTCTCGATCAGCAAGATAAGATGGACACGCGCATCCAAAACGTGTTCGCGGGCCACTTGCGTGCCATTTGCGGAAGCCTGACGGTAGAAGAACTCATTCGCGAACGGGACAAGCTGACCGAAGCGACGCGTGCTGCCTCCGGCACGGAGATGGAGAAACTGGGCCTGGTGATCGACTCCTTGCAGATTCAGGAGATCGACGACCCGACGGGTTACATTCAGAATCTCGCCAAGCCGCACGCCGTCGCAGTGGTCAAAGACGCGCGCATCGCGCAAGCGCACGCTGACCGCGAGGCAACCGAGACCGAACAACAGGCGCTCGCGCTGCGTTCGCAAGCCGTGCGCGACAGCAGCATCAAGCAGAGCACGTATCAAGCCGACGTCGATCGCGCTGCGGCGCAAGCGAGGTTGGCCGGTCCGCTCGCCGAGGCCGAAGCGCGCCAACAGGTCGTCGTCGAAGAAACGAAGGTTGCGCAGCTCGAGGCGGAGCGCAAGGAACAAGAGCTGCAAGTTTCCGTGCGTAAGCCCGCCGACGCGTCGGCATATGAAAAGCGCACCGTGGCGGGAGCGCAGCGCGACGCCGACATCGCAGGCTCGGAGGCGCGCGCGCGGCAAGTCGAACTGCAAGCCGAGGCCGACGCGAAACGCATTGCGGTGAACGCGACGGCGCAAGCGATGGCGACCAAACAGCTCGGTGATGCCGAGGCGTCGGCGACCCAAGCGAAAGGCCTGGCCGAAGGCAACGCAATCAAGGCGAAACTGCTCGCCGAGGCCGACGCGATTCGCGCGCGAGCCGAGGCACTCGCCACGAATCAAGATGCCGTCATCGGACAGCAGCTCGCCGAGAAATGGCCGCAGATCGTTGAGGCAGCCTCTAAGGCTTTCAACAACATCGATCAGATGATTGTGCTCAACGGCGCCGATGGCGTCAGCGAGATACTCGGGAAGGTGATGGCGCAGGGCGCGGCCGGGCTCGGTCTCGCTCGCACGCTGCTCGCTCGCGCCGCGACGAAAGACGCGCCGTCGCGCGTCGACGACCTCTCGGGTAACGGCGCGACGCGCGTCGACGCGCTCGACGTCACGGCGCCGGGCGAGAAACGCGCGTGAGCCTTTGGCGGCGGCTGCGGAACCTTTTCGATGCGAAAGCGCACGCAGCACTCGATCGCGCCGAAGATCCCGTCGAGTCGATGGAGGTCGCATATCGCACGCAAATCTCTGCACTCGAAGAGGCGCGCCGTGGCGTGGCCGACGTGCTCACCAGCGAAAAACGTCTGGAGATCGAAGTGCACGGGCTCGACGCTGCGGGCGCGCGCTCGACGGCAGCGGCGACGGAAGCTGTCCGGGCCGGGGACGACGAGACTGCGCGGCGCGCGCTGGAACGAGAAGCGTTCCTCTCCCACCAACGCGAGCGTTTGCTTTCGGAGATCGCCGACGTGCGGGCGCAGCGCCTTACCCTCGAAGCGACGACCGAGCGGTTGCGCCAGCGCGTCGAACTTCTACGCACGGAAAAACTCGCACTCGCTGCCCGTTATCGCACGGCGAAAGCGGCGGTGCGCGCGGGCGAGCACGTCACCGGTCTTACCGATGAGATGAGCGAGATCGTGCAGATGGTCGAGCGCGCGCGCGATAAATCACGTGACGTGCAGGCGCGAGCGGCCGCCCTCGCCGAGCTCGCCGATTCGTCGCCCGCGGCTGCGTTCGAGCGCAGCGACGCGGCGCGCATTGAAGCGCGCCTTACGATGCTCAAGGGCGCCGAGACGAAGACGCTCACCGGCGAGTGAGCGGCACGCTGCTAGACCGGTGGCCGTCGCAAGCGTGCGCTATGTGCCGAGCGACGTTTTCACGACGGGCCGGCTTCATCGGCGGTACGATTCCCGCGGCCTCGATGGCACATTGGGCACCCGCCCCGCACGACACTGACGCTCTACCATGCTCCGCCGTCGATGTCGAGTACCGCGAAACACAAACGCGCTTGACGTCGCTTGTCGGTCGGAGCCCGGATTGATCAGCCGCCGCTGCTCGCTGTGCCGACACGACGACGATGCGAGTCACGAACGGCCGTCTTTCGCGGATACGATCGAACGAGACTAGTTGGATGCAGCTCCGCCGAATCGGTGCCGGTTTTACGCCGAATTGTCAAACGAAAGTCGCGCAAAGGTTCACTGCTTGCTAGATGAGATCGACGAACAATGCCGAGACGTCGAGCGCAAGATCGGGGAATCCGCTCGAACATGCGACTTGCCCAAGACCGAACATGTTTTTGCCGTCGCCTTCGAGCAGTTCGACTTGGCGTTGCTGTGGATCGACGACCATGACTAGCTTCGCACCGCCACGCAGGTAGAGATGCATCTTCTCGTCGAGGATCGGACGGCGGTCGTCGGGCGACACGATCTCAACGGCGATGTCCGGGGTAACCGTCGGCTTTTCGCGCACCTCGCCGAGATCTCGCGGAAGGCGCTCGTACGAAAAGTAGGCGACGTCAGGAACGAGGGAGCTCCAGCGCTCGCCTTGCGGCAAGAAGTAACACCGCCGCTCGGTGCCCACCTGACCGCGTCGGCCCGCCCACGTCCCCAGTAACGCCCCCAAGCGCGCCTGCAGCACGGAATGCCGGCTCTGCGGACTCACTTTCTGCATCCAGCGACCGCCGATCGACTCAATCGCGGGTTTGATTTCCGGGATGCCGAGCTCCGGTGCAATCTGCATGATGCGCTCTCCACACGAATCTATCACGCGCGGTAGCCGTCCAGCAAGACACGTGGACTCCGGGCGTCTCGCAAAGGCCGCTCAGGACGATGGATTCGTCTTACGTCTCAGGTTGAAATCGAATCACGTTTCGTTCCGTTGACCGTGCGCTGCGCGTTCTCGAAGCCCAGCGTACTGCGGTCGTCGAATACGACTACCGCGGGGTACGGTTTCAGCGCCGGAACACCCGATGTCGTGGCGATTCGCGCCGACGTCTTACGTTTGTACGACAGGACTGTGCGTGACAACGGCGGCAAACCCGTTGTCGTGTTCGGTTACTCTTTAGGCACGCTTTTCGCGAGCTACGTCGCTTCAGACGCGAATGAAACGTGACTTCGGGCGTCACGCATACGGTGTTGCGGCCATCCTTTTTGGAGCAGCGACCATGTTCTGGCACGATCTCAACGATTGGCAGCAGATCAAGGTGCTTGGGAACGTTCCATTGCGTGAGTCGGTTGTCTTCGTCGCGGCGGCGGCTGCACTCACCGGAGGCTTCGCGATTCAATGGCGCAGATCGGCGCAGGTCGGCGCTCTCGCTCTGGGCGTCCTCTACCTTTTCCTTGCATTGTTTTTGATACCACCCATCATTCACGCTCCTCTGATCTACGATCGCTGGGGAACCTTCTTCGAGCAGTTTTCCATCTTCTCGGGAGCGCTAATCGTCTATGCATCTTTAGCGTCGAGCGAGCCGCTATGGGCGACACGAGCGGCTCGAATCGGTCGGATATGTTTTGGCATCTGCGTCGTCTCATTCATGCTTGAGCAAGCATTCAATTTGCGCGCTACGGCCGACCTTGTTCCAAAGTGGGTTCCCCCGGGGCAAATGTTCTGGGCGATAACGACCACCATTGCCTTTGCTCTCGCCGCGATCGCCATACTGTCCGGGCATCGGGCTCCTCTGGCATCTCGGCTTCTTACCGCAATGATACTGCTCTTCGGATTCCTGATATGGCTCCCGGCACTCTTCGCCGATCCGCGCAGCCACTTCAACTGGGCTGAAAACGACGAAACCCTGGCGATTGCCGCAGCCTCGTGGATTCTCGCCGATTATTTCGCCAGGGAAGATCGATTAGCAGCTCCTCGCGTTTAGTCAAACGTACTCCGACGGTCTCAAGGGACAAATTTAGCTGGAAACCGACGGCGTAGGAAGATTGGTCCGGACGTCGGCGCCCAATAGTTGCGTCGCTATGAGAGTAATCATCGAGACGACGGCCTCGCAGCGTGAGGCGTTGCGTTTCGATGGTGCACCCGTTGCGGGAGCAGTTCCTCGGAGAACATGCTGCGGCGTTGCTCTATGCGATGCCGCTTTGATCATCTGCGAGGCGGCAACGATCGCCCATGTGCAGCCGTTTGCTGTCAAGTCGGTTTGGGACGTAGCGTGAGATTGTGCAGCTTCACTATGGTCGCCCAGTTGCGCGTGGTCGCGCCGTCGCCTAGCACGCGCTGAATCGCCGCAGGCAGCCGGCTCGCGAGTATCCCGTGAGGGCACCAGAGATACGCGACCCGGTCTTTCACGACCAGAACCTCCGGGGTCCAATCCTGTTGCTCGAGCGATGCGAGGCGTGCGCGATCGTCGGGATTGCGAAGAACGGTAACCAGCAACCGTGAGGCGTCGTGGGCAACGTCCAGCAGAGGGTTGTTGTCGGCAATGGCGGCAAGCTCCACAGCACTAATCACCGTTACGCGCGCTGGGACTCCCAGTTGCGCGCTGAGTCCGTTCTCGATCCGGGAAGCAGCTTCGTCCGTGGGCGTAGCGCGAGCGCTGAAGATGAGGTTGCCGCTGTTGAGCAGCGTACGCACGTCTTTGTAGCCGAAGCTCTCGACAAGCGAGCGAAGATCCGCCATCGCGACCCGTTTTGCGCGCCCGACATTGATGCCGCGTATCAGCGCTACCAGCTTGTCGGCCATGGTGTCATCCTTTCATCGGTAGCCGTTCGACGTGGAACCCCCAAGTGTCCAGCATGGTCGCCCTCGTTACTGTGCCGTAATAAGGACGCTCTCTTTGCACGTCATGACGGAGTTAAAGCGGTCGAAGCGATACTAATGCCGCCCGAGCGTCACGATCGCGCGGACTGCGGCGTCAGTAGAACTCAGCATGGAGGAGGCACGATGCGAACACCGCTCGGATTCTTGCTGGTGGTGGCATTGCTCGTCATTCCGGACGGGCGAGCCGGGTCCGAAACGGTTACCGCGTTCGCGCTGCCGACCTCGGGTACTCTCGTCGTCGGCGACGCGGTCGGCGAGGTCACGACCGTCGTTCGGACTGCGATCGTGAGGTACGTCGTGATGAACCGGCCACCCGGGATTCTTTCGACCAATCCATACGAACCCGGCAGAAAGCTCGACGTGACGGCGGCCCAAATCGAAGACGTCGTCGCGCGCCTCGAAGAGGCCGGGGTCGCGCCCAACGCCATCACGGTCCAGCGTTATCGTCCGTTCAACGCTCTCGGATCGCCGCTCGGCATCGTCGGCATCCTCACGGTGGCGCGCGCGCCGACCCTCGATTCGCTCAATCGGCTCTATGCCGCCGACATCGGCGTCAATGCTCAATATCTCGGCACATGGTCGGCGGTCGATGGCTGCGAAATCCTGCGACAGGCCGCGATCCGAACAGCGCAACGTGCAGCGTTGAGGGTCGCGAGCGCCGCTGCCCGCGCCTTTGACTCGGCTCTCGTCACGGCAGTACATGAGGATGAGCGCCCGCTAGCAGATCCGGCGGACGCCGATCGCATCACGACGGTCGCTGATATGCCGACGTACTGTGCGGGTGATCCCCCTCCCCCCGTGCAGAGTATCGAACCCTCGTTGTCGACTCTCGGCTCGGCGCCGCGGACGGTTTTCTCCGCGCTCGTTCTTGCGGCATATCGAGCCGCCCACGCAACCACTTCGCAAAACGACGTTGCGACTCATGACGCGGCGGTGATACCGTCAAACGACCTTGGTGAACCGCAGTTCGATCCTCTGAAGATCTTCAAATCGTCCACGACGGCACGCTACTACAGCGTGGAGATGACGCGCTTCGTGAGGACCGATCGGCCTGCCGGCTGGCTCGTAACGTTGGCACCCAATGGAGCAACGGTCGAGTCGGTACGATCGATCTTACAAGACATGGGCACGCCGGCAGCTGACGTTCTCGAACGCGTAAGCCCGCGCGGTACCCGCGAAGTCGTCATCAAGTTGACGGCCGATCGCACTCGAGTCGAACGATTTTTCGAAGACTTTCACGCGCGAGCCTTACGGGCTAACGTTCCCGTCGAGACTCGCGTCCTGGCCTTCGAGCAGGATTGTGACGACTTGCTGCAGTCCGCAACGGGTGCGGCGGCGCTGGCAGCACGCGAAAGCGCCGCATCGTTCGCGCGGACGACGGGACTGCGACTTGGGCGCCTCGCCGCCGTCTCGGCTCGCGCGCGACTCGAACGTTTGGCATGCGAGGTCGCATCGAGCGACGTCCAGACGCTTGCCGAAATTCCCGACGCTGCCGCCGCGTATCCCAGCGACATGCCGCTCGCCCAAGCCGGGCGAGTACGTGCGAGCGTGCGGGTTTTCTATGCGTTGCGTTAGCGATCTTCGTTCTCGCGGCACTTGCGGGCGGCTGCGCGGCGCACGCCGCCGATGTCGCCCAAACCCTGCAGACGCCGCGCGAACCGATACCCATCCTTAAGGGCATCGTCGACATCGTACCGACCGCCGCTCCCAAGCCTTTTGCGTTCAACCAGAGAGACATCGACTTCGGCACTCGCAAAACGCTCGTCGTAAACGGATCGGCCGAGGTTGCACGGCCGGCGCAAATCGGTTACTTTCACGTTGCGTTCAGTGCGCGTGACGTGCCCGTGACGCCGATACGCCCGCTCGAACTTCGCGACGCGCAACCGATCCTTGCGGCGTTGATCGCAAACGGCATTGCGACGACCGACCTCAGCGTAACGCTCCGGCAAGACCCGTTTCAGTCGCCCCAGCAGAGTGGGAGGCCCGGCGCCCTCGAGATTACCTTCGCGCTCAAGCACCCAAGCGAAGCTTCCGCCCGACGCCTGGGTGATGCGATCAACACGGCCTCCGGATATCCGCTATTTCATGCGTTTACGAGTGCCGTTTTCGGGCTCGCGGACTGCACTGAGCCGCTCGCCGAAGCCCGCCGTGAAGCACTCGATAATGCGCGAACCGTGGCGCTCGCTCGCGCGCGTCAGGTACGGCTCCGTCTCGACGCACTGCTGGAGGTGCGCGAAGTGTTCGCGGGAGCAGCGCGCGGTCAGTGCGGCATCGCGGATTCGGCGGGCATTCCCGTGCAACTCAATATCAGGGTTCCTGTTCCCGACCCCGTCGAGGTGATCGTCCGCGACCAACTGACGCTCACATACGCCGTGCACTGAGGTGCCCGCTTCACCTGATCGATCGCAATGAAACGGTACGCTCGCCGACCGCAACATGCCGCGCCAAGGAGCCTCGGCTGGAAACCCGTTTGGCAACGACCTCGAATGGTAACTCACCGTTTCCTTCGTGTTCACATGCTGAGGATAGAGTCGTTCTAAGTTTCGAACTCGCCATCCACACGATAGTCACAACAAATCGAGCTCGTAAACAGGCGTTCCGCAAGCTATCCGGCATGAATTTCGGAAGAGGCGGTCATGCAAGCAGAGACGTACACGTTGATCCTGACGCGCGGTACGCACCTTGTGTCGGCCGGCGACGCGGTTCGGATTTCGGAGGCCATCGAATGCTGCTCACCGCTCTTGGAGGTAGCGCTCGATCCCTTCGGAGCCGTTGACGACGACCGCCGCACCACGCTCGTGCTCCGCCACGTCGTCGCGCTGACGAAAAACCCGCGCCAAACCGATCAGCACTCTGGTGGACACCCGGCCGGCACCGTCACTCGCTTTGCGCCTAGGAGCCCATTGGGCTCTGCCCGACAGGCGACGACGGACGGATCGGCCGAGAGCCGAAAGCGAGAGCTGTTGCGCGCAACGCACGTCACTAGGCGGCGTGATACTTAGCCGGTGCGGCGATTGCGCACAACGATAACGTCAATGAGTGCAGTAAAGCGTTCGGCAAGCGGCCACGCCGGCTGCGCCCGCGCGGCGGCGAGATTCCCATCGAAATGCAGATGGACGTACGTCTCGATAAGCATCGGAACAATCCGGTCATCCTCCCATGTCGCGACCAGACAACGCTGGCAGACCGGAACGGAGAACGCGTCCGGCACGAACTGCTCGAGAGCTTCATCGAATTGCGCAACGAGCAGTTCAAGCATGTCGTCAGGCACCGGCAGTGCGATCGTCAGCCGGGAATCGTTGACGGCGCGGGATCGGAATTCGTGCCAATCGGGCGGCTGCTTCTCCCGAAACGAGCGGCCTGCGAAATCGTCCGGTTCGCCGCGGTATTCAATAGCGGCGAGCATCCGCGTTGCAGCGTCTAGATCGTGGCGCTGTAACCACTGCAGCGTGGCCCCTTGCGAGGCGCGCGGCGGTAAGGGCGTGCTGCCGCAGACCGCGCAAGGCGTCTCTTCCTCCAGATCGGCAAAGGCGTGTACCGGAAGTGGGAGGTCGAACATCGGGAAGGTTTGCGCAACGTCGACGAGCACGCCGCTTATGTCCGAGCTTGGCGGTGTGTATCCCGCCGCACGATCGTTCGTAGTGCGTCCGCTGCGGCACGACCACAAGATAGCGGTTCCGCATGGCTCGTGTTGGCGCCGTGAGCGTTCTCGCCGTAGCGGTGCCGTTCACGCTCGCCGAGGTTACCGCCGCATTCCGACGGGCTGACCTTGGCGCGCGGTCGTGCATACGCCGCGTAAGGCCGCGTCACGAACCTTCATACTGCCGAGAGTGGCGCGATCACGGCGCGCGTCCGAGGCTCGCGCGCGACGCCGTACAGCGTCGTCGTCCACTCGAGTGACCAAACGTTTACCCTACTGCCCGCCCGTCTTGATCGGGCTGTCGCCCCCGATATGTTGCGTGATGTCGACGGCTAGTTGGAGGTGCGATTGAATCGTCGGCGTTCATTCGCGGACCGTCATCTTGAGCGCCGCGTCGTTCCGTCGTCCGATTCCGCCTGAAATGCGCCGAGCGTCGCGAGGTGACCCGCGACTTGTTCAAGATGAACGACTGGTCGAAATCGACGTCCGCGACGGCGGCAGATGAATTGACCGCTCCTTTAATAGCATACTCCCACAACAGAGAACCATCCGTAACGCGCCGAGCGTACGTGGAATGATCTGCGCTGCCGACGTAGACGACGCCATTTGCGATTGACGGTGAAGCAACGACCGCGCCACTCGTTTGGAAACGCCATGCGACCTTCGGAAGCGTCGGCCGTCGGCTCGACGGGTAGAGTCCGCGGTGCGCGGGACCAGCGCGGAGCATCGATTCCGCCAAGACTGCCCGCGGGACGGCCCAGAGGGCCGCGGACGCGGGGGTTCCTATCGGGCGCCGTACTGCTCCAGGAACGAAGCTCCTTGACATCACAATCCAACCGGGCCCGGCACGAAGGGAGAACACACCGGTGAGCCCAGCTTCCATGCCGATCAACATCGGCAATACGGGTTTCATGCTGCTCTGCGCAAGTCTCGTCATGCTCATGACGCCGGGCCTCGCGTTTTTCTACGGCGGGTTGGTCGCGCGCCGGAATGTGCTCACCATCATGATGCAGAGCTTCATGTCGCTCGGCTGGACGACGGTGCTGTGGTACGCCTTCGGCTATTCCATGTGTTTCGGCCCCGACTGGCACGGCATCATAGGCAATCCGCTGTACTACGCGTTCCTAAACGGAATAACGCTGCACACGATGTTCACGGGAAACGACGCCGGCATTCCGCTCGTCGTCCACGTGGCCTATCAAATGATGTTCGCGATCATCACGCCGGCGCTCATTACCGGCGCCTTCGCCAACCGCGTAACCTTCAAAGCGTATTTCCTTTTCCTGACCGGCTGGCTTATTTTCGTGTATTTTCCGTTCGTTCACATGATCTGGAGCCCGGATGGCGCGCTTGCGAAATGGGGCGTTCTCGATTTCGCGGGCGGTATCGTCGTGCACGCGTCGGCCGGTTTCGCGGCGCTGGCCTCCGTGCTGTTCATCGGGCGCCGCTCCGTCGTCGAAAACCAGCCGCATAACGTCCCGCTGATTGCCCTTGGAACGGGACTGCTTTGGTTCGGCTGGTATGGCTTCAACGCGGGCTCGGAACTGCGCGTCGACGCGGTAACGGCTTCAGCATTTCTCAATACGGATATCGCGGCGTCGTTCGCCGCGATTACGTGGCTCTTGCTCGAGTGGTCGCGCGGCCATCAACCGAAATTCGTCGGTCTTCTCACGGGAGCGGTCGCCGGGCTCGCGACGATCACCCCTGCAGCTGGGTACGTTTCGCCGACCACTGCAGTCGTCATCGGCATCCTGGCCGGCGGCGTGTGCTATTATGCGGTCGCGCTGAAAAATCGCGCCGGCTGGGATGATGCCCTCGACGTCTGGGGCGTGCACGGCGTCGGCGGTTTCCTCGGCATCTGCCTGCTCGGTGTGTTTGCATCCAAGGCGTGGAACCCGGCCGGCGCCGACGGATTGTTGCTCGGAGACGCTACTTTTCTCGGCAAGCAAGTCACGGCCGCGGTGGTATGCAGCGCCTGGGCATTCGGCTTCACCTACGGCATGTTATGGCTCATCAGCCGAATCACGCTCACGAAAGTCGATCGTGCCGCCGAAGAGCGCGGGCTCGATGCCGAACTGCATGGAGAAGAAGCCTATCCGCTAGCCGTATGACGGCATGCGAAGGCGGCATCGTCCTTTTGCAGATTCACCGACCGCCCGGGAAAGCGCTCACAGGTCATTTGCGCCGGCACTGCCGCCTCGGCTCCGCTCTCGATGCCGTGTAGACTTAATGTGCTACAAGTAGCACAATGTGGGCATGAAGGAGGTCGGTATCCGAGAGCTACGGCAGAACTTATCGGCTTTGCTGGATATGGTAAAGCGTGGGAGCGAGATTGTCGTAAACAGACCGCGGGCGCCCGGTGGCGCGGCTCGTGCCCCCTCGACGGCCTCGCGCGAAGGCATTTCCCGACCTGTCGGACTTCAGGGCGCGGATGCCGAAGTTGGTGCCCCCGCTTTCCGACACGCTGAGTGAGGATCGTGGCGACCGCTTCTAAGGAAGCGTCGCAAAGAGTGACGGGTCCACTTTACGTGGACACGAGCGCACGGCCAACGGGCTACTGAAAGGCCGGCGCGATGCCGTTATCTCGCAGCTCGCCAGCACCGAGATGGCTTCCGCGTTGGCGCGGCGATGCCGAGAGGGCGCGCTGAAGCCGGAGTCTTCCACTGCGTCGATCTCGTATCTGAGACGCATCGCGAAGCCGAGCGAATCTTTTTTGGCGCCGGAGCGGTACCGCTGCGTGCCGCGGACGCCCTTCATCGCGCTTGCTCGCGGCGCACATGTGATCAGTCTTCTCACATTCGATCTCCGAATGGCGGAGGCAGCGCGTACGATTGGATTTGTCACGATCCCGCAATGAATATCGGCGCTATTGTCTTTAGGGCGGATTCTTCTTATGGAGTATCAGCCGCTCGGACCGTTTCTCGCGAAGTCGTTCGCTTCGTCACTCGGATCGTGGATCGTTCCTCTGGAAGCGCTTGAGCCATACCGCGTCGCGGGACCACGCCAAGAACCATCGCCGCTGCCGCATCTTGAAACGCCCGAAAGCGAAAACTACGACATCACGCTCGGTGCCGACCTCGCTTCGGCTCGCATGCGCGAGGACGGCATTGCGCCGCTCTCAATCACACACACCAATTTTCGCGACATGTATTGGAGCATGGCGCAGCAGCTCGCGCATGCGACCAGCAACGGGGCATGCGTGCGCGCCGGCGATCTCTTCGGATCGGGTACGATTTCGGGGCGCGACCCGGGCAGCTACGGTAGCCTCATCGAATTGACGTGGCGAGGCGCGCATCCGCTCGCGCTTCCCGACGGCACGCAGCGCGCGTTCCTCGAGGACGGCGACGAACTCACGTTGCACGGTGCCGCTATAGCGGAAGGCAAACCGCGGATTGGTCTTGGCAGCGTCAGTGGGATCGTGCTGCCGAGCGAGAGCGCCGCCCGGAGTTCTACGGCTTTGCCATTGCAGTCAACGCGGGATCGCTGATGTTGGTGACGGCGATGAACGCAGTGTACGCTTTCGCCGTCGTGTTGCGGCGATAGACGGTTAGGGCAACGTCGACCCGTTTGCCGTCGGAACCCGTCCGCGCGTACGTTGAGCAGCCGAGCGTATCATTTGCCGTTTTCGTAAGCGTCGACCACCCTTCATTTGAAAGTTGAACGGTGAACGCGTCCAACAGTCCGGTGGGCGGCAGCGGCGAGTCGAAACTCGCGCCCGATCCGCCGCCCCCGGTCTGCCATCCCGAGACGAGGCCCGCGGGGGCGACAACCTTGGGCAGCGGCGAATGGGGCCTTTGAAATGGATCCACTCCACGGCAGCCGATGCTGCTGACGGTGCGCTCAAGTCTGATGCTGACGGAATTCGTAGCGGGATAGACGGACGCGGTGAGCGCCGGTAGTCCCGGTTTACAATAGGTGACATAATCAAATCGGCTTGGGCTAACGAATCCCGCGGTTGGATCGACAGTCGATTCCGCGGTCCAACCCGCGCTTTGCAGAGTTCGAGCGTACGCGTCGACTTCGTCGCCGGTCAGCGTGTAGTATAAAACGTCCTGGCCGTTGGACGGGCCTGCACTGGGCGTGGAGGGGACCATCTCCGTACTTCCGACCAGCACGCCGTGCGGGAGCGGGATGCTCCCCGGCAGATCGCTCGGCAGCGTGCCCACGAAAATTCCGGTGTGTAGCGAGCTCCCATCGTTCAAGATTCTTCGTACTAATGCGAGAAGGGCTGAGCGGTCGGCTTTGGTTACGTACCCCGAAAGATACGGTGTTACTTGTCAAGCGTTTCCGTAGAGGGGATCAAAGGCGCGTTCGGATTTGAGAACGCCGTAGGCAAGGGTGAGGAGCTTGCGCATCGCGGCAGCAACGATG
>JAABUZ0100004914.1_pt1 | contig 18001 bp, 15 predicted proteins | sample 5562091 | NCBI WGS metagenome assembly JAABUZ01 (sample SAMN12813069, study PRJNA571459) | rock metagenome | isolation source: Antarctica rocks | place: Antarctica: Victoria Land, Linnaeus Terrace sud | collected 2015-12-21
CTATCGACCAAGCGGTCGAGCGTGGCAACGACCTCATCCGCCTCTGGGAGCAGAATAACGAATCCCCCTCTACGTGAGAGGCAACTCGCCAGCAGCCTACCCTACACCCCACGCCCTCGCCCGAGGACGTCGCCGTGACGCGCGAGATCGTCGCCGCCGGCAAGCTGCTGGACATCGAGGTGCTCGACCACCTCGTGATCGGCCACCAGCGCTTCGTCAGCCTCAAGGAGCGCGGCCTCGGCTTCGGTCCATAACAAGGAGGAATCATCACGGTGCAAGAAACATTGCACATCATCACGCCTATTTTGCCAGACGGTAGGATCGACATTGCCGCTCCACAACTTCAACCCGGTGAGTCGGTCGACGTTCCTATCCTACGCGGACATAAGCCCGCACCAGCATCCATGCCGGTACGTCGTTCAGCCGTGGATATCCTGGCCAACGCGCCCTCCCATCGGCTTTTCAACGACGCCGATCAGGTCGATGCATACATGGAGGAACAGCGCGATTCGTGGAATCATTAGCGCTTCCCTCGTCAGGAACCATCTACCTCGATGCGCATGCGATCATAGACAATGTTATCTTACATGCGGATATTCTGGTTGACGAAATTAACGTTCAGGTTGTACTATGACTGTAATGGTTCCAGGAAGAACAAGAGAGGGATTCTATGGGTATCGCAGAGTTACGAGAGACTTTGACTCATGCGTTGACGTCGGCGGAAGCGGGCAATGTTCCGGAGACCGTACGGGTCTTGCGGGCCGCGTTAGAGGACGTTGATGGCGAGCGTCTGCTGACGACGACGGAGGCGGCGCAGGTGCTAGGTATTCGTTCCATCAATACCATTAAATCATGGTATCGCCGCGGGTACATCACAGGCGTGACGATCGGCAACCGGACGCTTATCCCGATGACGGAAGTCGAGCGCCTGCAGTCGAGTGAACGAGTGCATGGTATCCGCCTGGCCGAGCAACTGCACACCGAGAGTGCGGCGCCCGGCGGTGATGAGGAGATGAGCCAGGAGGAACTCGACGCCCTCGATGCCGGACGGCCAGGAACACTACCTTGGCAGCGGAGCACCACTAACTCACCTCAATCCTTGTCGGATTGATGCACGTGGCCCTTACCATCCGGGCTGTCCTCGATACGAGCGTGCTCGTACCTCGTCGTTCTCGCGAGGCACTACAGATTGCGGCGCAAGATGGCTTGTATACTGCTCTTTGGTCGCCCTGGATTATCGCCGAGTTGAATCGCGTCCTCGTTTGGCGTTGGATCGACCGCACTGGTAGCGATCTGTCGTCCGCCAACCAAAAGAGCTGTAGCCGCGCCGCCAAGGCGATGATGCGCATCCTGGTACCCACGTTTGAGTTGGTCGATGCCCGCCCTCCCGAACCGATGGCCTGGGAATCGCTGGGGGATGCGGATGATGTCCCCATATGGACCACAGCTGTTATGGGAGGAGCGACCCACGTCGTATCGAGTAATACTCGGCACTACCCGCCCGCTCGGGCGGATGGAACTCATGTCTATCAGGACGTGACTTACATCGGCGCCAACGACTTCTTGGGCGTATTGTATAACGATTTCGTTTCCGATGGTGGTGGTTGACGACATTGGTTGTAGGTGTATTACAAGGCCCAATCGGGCGTCGCGGCATCAGGCTCGCTTTCACCATGGCGGACAAGCAACATCTGCACTCGATCTCCCACTGAACCTCCACCCGTCTGAAGATAATCGACGGCTGGCAACCGGCAACCGGTAACTCTATTGCGGGAGGTCGGCGAAGACGTAGTACGAGGCCAGGCACGAGATGTCGTACATGGCGATGCCGTCCGGCGCCTGGACAAAGGCGCGCCCCGCCTGCTCATCCACCGCCGCGGCGTCGGGCCAGATACCCTGCTCGGGGACGGTGTGGATGATGGTCCCGGTGCGGCTATCCAGCGTCGCCAATTGCGCCGAGCCAGCCTCGGGACCGTCGTCGTCGACAATCTGAGGGATGCTGACTACCACCCATCGCCGTTTCTCGTCGATGCGGACCAGCGTCGGTGGCGGTTCATCGCCGGTCTGCGGCGGCGGGAGCACCGCGTGCAACACCAGATGGCCCACCGCATCGACGTCCGAGCGCACGCGTTCGGTCAGCAGCACCCTTGCCGTCGTCGCGTCGAGCATGCTGACCTTCAGATTGTCGGCGTAATTGACGAACGCGCGATGGGTGATCTCGTCCACCAACAAATCTGTCGGCGCGCCCGGAACGTCCGCGGTATGCAGGATCGCGCCACGACGCCCGTCGAGGATGCTGACGGCCCCGCCAGCACCGCCGCTTCCGCCGTCGCCGACCAGCACGTGCCCGTTCGACGGGTCGACGGCGATGGCCTGCGGATAGGGACCCACGGCCACCTTTGCCAGCAGCGCGCCGGTGCGAGCATCCAGGACGGCGACGACGCCCGATGCGGTGTTCTCGGCCAAGAACACGCGCCCGGTCCGAGTATCGACGATGGGCGGCGCCGAGGGCTGCAAGGCCGCGTCGGCGACGACGACCGTCCGCAACAAGGCGCCGGTCCTGGCGTCCAGGATGGTGATGGTCCCGCTCTGCTGATTGGCGATGAAGACCCGCCCCGTCCCTTCGTCCACCACCGGCGGCCGCGCAATGCTGCCGACCGGGACGGTGCGCAGCAAAGCCAGGGTGCGCTCGTCGAACACATCCACCCGTCCGGGCGGCGAGTTGCCACCCTGGGCGAAGGGCTGGTGCAGGACAAAGATGCGCTCCGTGGCCTCGTCCAGGGACACGAACGTGCCCTCGGACAGGATCGGTGCAGCCGTGCGCGCCGGCGGTGCGGTCGTCACGCGATTGGATCGGATGGTGGCGCCGCTCGCCGCGTCGAACTCGGCGATCGAGTCGACGGTTGACGCGGCGCCATAGGACGCCGAGACGACGATGGCGATCCGCCGGCTACGGTCGAGCGCCAGGACACCCGATGGCGCGAGAGTCCCAAGACGGGGTGGATCGAATGGCGTCTTCGCCACGCACGCCGGGTGCGTGTGATTGACCGCATCGGCGACGATACCGCCCCCGGAATGACGGGGCAACGTTCCCTCGGACGGGACATTGTTGGCCGGCGCGGCCCGCCGCGCCGGCGTGGTGGAGGCTGCCCCAGGGACGCCGACGAGAGCAACGAGCAGGATCAGGAGGCCGCCCACGCTGATCGCGATGCCGGCGACAGCGTACCATACCCGCGCTGTATCCCGTCGCCTCGTCTTGACCGGTCCCGGCCCCGATGCGCGTCGCCTTCTGTTCACGACTGTCGTCGCGGGGCGACGAAAACTGTGGCCCATTGAGTCCTCATTCTCCTCTGTGTCGAACACCACCATGGTAACACCGCGCGAAGAAGGACGACGCAAGTACACATAAACACCGTTAAATTGTAAAGAGCGTGTTAAATGTTACGAACGGTAACGCGAGGAAGCCCGAGCACGGTCGGGGCAATGTTATGATGCCCAATGGTTGGTGTTGACCGGCGTCCCCGTCACACCGTGTTCCGTCGCGTGGCGTTGGCTATTGCCCCATGCGCGCCGCGCCTAGTATCGCGCGTTGTCACCAAGGAGGATTGGAAGGGAGAGACGAGAGCGCCGCGCGGCCTCACCGACATCGTCGATGGTTTGAGCAGGTGAGTACAGGAGACTAGCTGTCCCGCATATCCCACTGTGACCGACCACATCGTTAGAACAGGAGAAGGGAATACCGTGGATCGAACCGTACCGTTCTACCGGCGGCCCATGGCGCGCGTCGTCGCGACCATCGCGCTGCTGCTCAGCGTCGGCGCCGTCCCCGCCGTCCACCCGTTCGCAGCGTCCGTAATACCCGCGTCCCCGGCGACCGCGCGCTCGGCCGGCCCGACTGGTTGTAACCTTGGCCCCAACGGCGCCGTCAAGCATGTGATCTTCATCGAGTTCGACAACACGCACTTCATGCGCGATCCCGCCCGCAACGGGTCCCACAACGTCCCGTCGGACCTGGAGCAGATGCCCAATCTGCTGAACTTCCTCAAGGGCAACGGTACGGTCCTGACCAACTATCATATGCCCCTCATCTCGCACACCTCCGACGACATCACCGCGTCCGAGTCAGGTCTGTACCCCAGCAACAACGGTATCGCCAACTCGGCCAACAGCTACTACGAATACACCAGTCCGGGCTCCCCGGCCAGGCAAACAGGGTTCACGTACTGGACTTCGAAGACAAAGGACGGTACGTACAACTTTCTAGGCGCCAACGGCCAGAATGCGCCCGCGCCCTGGGTCCCCTACACGCGCGCCGGCTGCAACGTCGGCGGCGTGGCCATGAGCGGCCTGGCCTTCGAGAACTCGACGGACGTCAACCAGACCTTCGGTATGAGCTCGACGCAGGCCTCGGACAAGAACCAGTTTGCCGACTACTATGGCGTGGCCGTGCATTGCGCGGCGAGCGATCCGCTCTGCTCCAACGCGAACGGCGGCGCGGCGGACGCGCTGCCCAACGAGCCCGGCGGCTACAGCGGCTACAATGCGTTGTTCGGGCATAAGTCCATCACTCAGGCGCTGACGACGACGGGACAGATCAGCTCGACGGCCGCGCTGACGGACATCAACGGCAACCCCATTGTCAACGACAACCAGGGCATTACCATCACGAATGGTTTCCCGGGCTTCAGCATCGCTCCGCAGTACTCGCTGGGCTACGTGGCCGACCTGCAGGAGCACGGCGTGCCCGTGACCTACGCCTACATCATCACCCCGCACCGCCCGCTAGGGACCAATCCCTACGGCTACGGCTTCCCCAATGACACGAACGACTACGGCCCGGGCGAGGCGCACTACGTCGCCCAACTCAAGCAGTACGACCAGGCATTCGGTTCATTCTTCCAGCGCCTCAACAGCGACGGCATCAACAAGAGCAACACGGAATTCGTGTTCACGACCGACGAGGGCGACCACTTCATCGGCGAGACGCCCTTCCCGGCCAACTGCGATGGCGTCAGCGTGCCCTGCACCTATCCGCCCACCCCACCGTCCACGACGCCGGGCATCACCACCAGCCTCGGCGAACTAACCCTCAACTTTACCGGTCTGCTGCAGGGCGAGACGGGTATCTCGACGCCGGTGACGATCAACAACGACGACGCGCCCGACTTCTACCTCAACGGTAAGCCAGGGCCGACAGATTCCACGGCGCGCGCTTTCGAAAGGGGCACGGCCGCGCTCACGGTGACGAACCCGCTCTCCACCGCGCTTGGGATAGCGAGCACGGAGAATCTGGCCCAGTACCAGGCCGACCCCGCCGAGTTCAAGATCCTGCATATGCAGACCGCCGATCCTCTGCGCACGCCGACGTTCGTGACCTTCGCGCAGCCCGACTACTACGTGCAATTTGGCTCGTGTAGCGGCCAGCCCGTGTCCATCACCTGCGTCACGCAGAATCCGAGCTACAACTGGAACCACGGCGACGTGCAGCCCGAGATTACGACGGGCTGGCTCGGCCTCGTCGGGCCCGGCGTGCAGCAGAACGGCCTCGACGCGGCGACGTTCGCCGACCACACCGACACCCGGCCGACCATGCTGTCGCTGCTGGGGCTGGCGGACGACTACACGGACGACGGCCGCGTGCTGACCGAGGACCTTTCCACCATCCCGCCGGCCGTCCAGGCCGACCGCGACACCTACGAGGCGCTGGCGCGCACCTTCAAGGCGCTCAACGCCCCCGTCGGCCCCTTTGGATTGGCCACGCTCGTCACGTCCACGCAGGCGCTGGCCAGTGGCTCGGCCGGCGACGACAGTACCTATACAGCGGACGAGGCCCAGTTGACCAGCCTTGGCCAGCAGCGCGACAACCTGGTCGGCCAGATGCAGACCATCCTGGCCAGCGCCGCCTTCACCCCTACCTACACCATCGACGATGCGCAGGCGCAGAGCCTGATTGCTCAGGGACAGACGCTGCTGGCACAGACGACGTCGACATCGACGACCATCCTTGGCCCGGTCTTTGTGCCCGTCACGACCACCACGACGACGCTGACGCCGACCTACCCCTTGTCGACCTCGCTGCTGTCGCTGGCATTTCCGCCCGCCTCGGTTCCTGCCACGACGGCTGGTATCACGGTCACAGGGTACAGCATCACGCCGACGATCGCCTTCCAGGATCCCACTAGCACGACGGTTGGCCTTGGCGATCAGGTTCAATTCACGGCCACGAGCGCCCTGACTGGCGGGAACGTCACAACGTTCAGCGCGCCCATCACCATCACCATGGCCTACAGCCCAACCGCGCTGCCCGCCAATGCGAGCGGCCCGGCCGCCATCTACTATTACGACACGACCACGGGCGCCTATACACAGCTGCCCAACTCACAGGACAACGGAACCGGCACGGTCACAGCGACGACCAACCACTTCTCTGCTTATCAGGTGCGCGTCCCCGTGACGCCGGCCGGAGGGACGCCGCAGCCGACGCAGAGTTCGACCAATACGCCGACCAGCACGAACACGGCGACGCCAACGACAGGTACGAGCACGGCGACGCCAACGACAGGTACGAGCACGGCGACGCCAACGACAGGTACGAGCACGGCTGTCGCCAGCACGTCGGACACGGCGACGTCGACCGCGACATCCGCCACGGTGACGGCCACGACCGGCGCCGGCACGGCGACCAATACCGCGGTCCCGGCGACGGCCACGTCGACCGCTACGTCGAGTGCGACGAATACGCCGACCAACACCAACACGGCGACGAACACTCCCACTAACACCGCGACCAATACGTCGGTGGCGTCCACGGCCACGCGCACGACGGCGCCGACGCAGACGCCGCCTAATACCCCGGCGCCGACGGCCACGCCGTATCCCACGATCATTATTGTCACACCGCCGGCGGGCACGGCCACGCCGAGGCCAACGCCGCGCGGTTGCAACGTGTCGTTCCTGGTGCTCAAGGGCACGTCGGGCCATCCCGCGCGCCCGGCCTTGGCCGTCAATCGCCTGCGCAACGTGCGCGGCGAGGGGTCGCCCGCGGTATCGCGGACGCCGCTGTTCTTCGCCGACGGCCGGGGCGTCACCTTCCACTCCAACCGGTCGTACCGGCTGCTGATCTGCGGCGTCGTGACGCTGGTGGATGTGCAGGGAACAATCCACGATGGCAGCGCTAACGTGGGGAGTCGACGCCACTCCGTCCACATTAACCTGCGCGGCGCCTCCTTCGAGCTGCGCGTTAAGCGTGCCCCTCAGCGCGGCCACGCGCGGCGTGGGCATGTCCCACCGCCGACCTACAACGTGCAGGTTCGCATCTCCGGTCCCAACCGTGCCCATCGGTACTCGCTCTACCTGGCGTACGCAGGCTTGCGCGGCTCCTTCGACATCCGTCGATAGCCAAAGCGATAGTAAGGGGTAGCGGGGCGGGCGCACCGCTACCCGGAGGCCGCGTCGGACGATCAGACCGAGACGCGAGAATAGGGGAGCCCCGGACGTTCAACGTCTGGGGCTCCCCTATTCTTTTTGGGGCGATTGTCTCAACGCCGATTTGCTGCGTGGCGCCAATAGACTATCATGGGATCAGCGTGCGACCGCCGTGGCACGCTTGCGCCACGACGCGGCACGCTTGCGCCACGACGCGGCACGCTTGCGCCACTATGACCCGTCGATAAGATAAGATGTTGCCGGTAAGGCGAGGAGCAGACATGAGCCAACCGCTGTCACCCGATACCCTGGTCTACGACCTGATCCCGGCCGCCGATCCCCAAATCTCGCCCGACGGCACGCGCATCGTCTATGCCCTGACCACAACCGAGCGGGGCAAGCCGCGCCCCTCGAGCGGGCTCTGGATCTGCGCCATAGACGGTACGAACGCGCGCCGCCTGACCTGGAGCGGTGAGCGCAACGGCGGCGCGCGTTGGGCGCCGGACGGACGGCAGATCGCCTTTGTCTCGGACCGCGCCGAGCAGGTCGGCATCTTCGTGCTGCCGATGGACGGCAGCGGTGAGGCCCGCGAGGTGACGCGCCACGCCGGGCAGATCGGCGACCTGGTCTGGTCGCCCGATAGAGCGAGCCTCGCCTATACCGCGCTCGTCGATCCCGCGGACCCCGAGGGCACGGGGAGTACGGGCGCATCCTCCGATGGGGTTCCGCGCGTGCGCGTGACGCGCCGTATCGACTACAAGCAGGACAACCGCGGCTACCTCGGCGATGCGCGGCTGCAGGTCTTCGTGGCGGACGTGGCCGCGGGGACGCGTCGGCAGGTGACGGCGGACACGGTGGACCACAACGGCCCGGTGTGGTCGCCCGACGGGCAGTGGCTGGCGGCACAGGTACCCAACCGCAATGGCATGCACTCGCAACTGCACCTGATTGCGGTCGACGACGGCGAGACGGTCGTGGTCGGCCCGTGGGACGGCGTGGTCGGCACGTGGGCCTGGTCGCCATCGGGCGACCGCATCCTCTTTGCCGGTGATGTGGCGCAGACCTTCCAGCTCGATTTCTTCGTCTACGACGTGGCTGGCCGCGCCACGCGCCGCCTGACCGACGACCTGCAGTCCGCGCCCGACGCGGGCTTCCCTACGATCCTCCCGCCCGCGCAGCCGGCCTGGCTCGACGACCGCCGCGCCCTCTTCCACGCCATGCGCGGCGGCGCCAGCCTCCTGGCCATCGTCGACTGTGAGACCGGTCAGGTCGAGCAGTTGCAGCGATGGGAGGCCCTGCACGCGGGACTGAGCGTCGATAGGGCATGCCGTTATGCGGTGCAAGCGCGGGCCAGCCTCGACGCGTTCGGCGAACTCGCGGTGGTCGACCTGTCGTCACACCGGATGACAACCATTACTCCATCCGCGCAAACCGTGGCCGTGCTCGCCGAGCGCCCGCCGGCACGATGGGAGCGGCTGACCGTGAAGCGCGGCGGTGAGCAGATTGACGCCTGGCTGCTGCGGCCGGCCGACTTTGACCCCGCGCGGCGCTATCCCGTGGTGCTGGACGTGCATGGCGGCCCGCACAACTTCTACGGCTACAACTTCAACGCCATCCAGCAGTGCCTGGCTACTAACGGGTTCCTGGTGGTGTACGCCAATCCGCGCGGCTCGGCGTCCTACGGCCGCCAGTTCGTGCAGCGGGTGGTGCATGATTGGGCGGGGGAGGACTACCTGGACCTGATGGCGGTGGTCGACGCGGTGCTGGAGCGTCCCTACGCCGACCCCGCGCGCGTCGGCATCTACGGCTACAGCTACGGGGGCTTTATGACGGCGTGGACGATCGGCCACACCGACCGTTTCCGCGCGGCGGTCTGCGGCGCGCCAGTCTTCGACATGGAGTCGTTCTACGGGACCAGCGACATCGGCCACAGCTTCGGGGAGCTGGAGTTCGGGGCGGGACCTCACGAGGGGCGGGAGTGGTATGCGGCGCACTCGCCGTCGACCTACGCCCACCAGGCGCGCACGCCCACGCTGATCGTCCACGGCGAGGCCGACGACCGCTGCCCCATCGGGCAGGGCGAGCAGATGTTCGTGGCGTTGCTCAAGGCCGGCTGCGAGGTCGAGTTTGCGCGCTACCCCGGCGGCTCGCACCTCTTCCTGCGCAACGGACCGCCCGCTCACCGCGCCGACGCCATCGCCCGTATCCTCGGCTGGTTCACGACCCACCTCGGCGAGCCCCGCTCGAGCGGTAGTGTTTAGAGCCCGTACAGCCGCGTGGCGTTGCCGTGTAGGATCGCCTCGCCGGCCTGCTCGGCCTCGGCGAGGTCCAGTTCGCCGGTCTCGACCGCCTCGCCCAGGACCTGCCCCAGGATGCGCCGGCCGTGCAGCGCGCTCAGCCAGTGGATGTCGGGCACGTAGATGCCGTCGGAGCTGTAGAGCAGCTTGGACAGCGGCGCGACGCCGCACGCCGCCCGCGTGAACGCAACCATCTCGTCGTAGCCCAGCAGTGGGATGCCGTAGGACAGGTCCAGGTAGACGTTGTCGTAGACCGCGGCCAGGTAGCCGCCCTGCCGCGTGTAGGGGTAGCACTCGTGCAGCAGCACGACCGGCAGGCCGCGATACTCCGCGCGCTCCAGCACGGCGCGCAGGTGCAGCGGGTTGGCCAGCAGCATGTCCGCGTCGGTGTCGCCGTAGCCGGTGTGGAACTGCACCGGTAGCTCCTGCTCCGACGCCAGGGCAAAGGCCACGTGCAGCAGCGTGTCTAGCAGGGGCTTGTGGGCCAGCCGCAGCCTGCCCGTGCGCTCGACCTCGTCGCGCGCGACGGCGAAGGAGGCCCGGACATCGTCGTCCGGCCACAGGCGGATGCCCAACCCGGTGCGGTAGGCCACGACCGTCTTGAGGGCCACGTAGCCCTGCGCCCTGACGTCGGCCAGGGCGGCCGCGAGGGCCTCCGTCACCGCGGGGAGCGTGTCGTGCGCGGCGATGAGCTCCTGCATCAGCACTTCCAGCCGCAGCATCGGACCGACCCGACATCCGGCCAGGGCGGCCAGCTCGGTGCGCGGCAGAACGGCGTCGGGGGCGGGTAGCCCTCATCGACCAGCAGCGCCTCGATATGGGCGGCTCCCAACAGCAGGCGGATCAGGTCGCGCGCGTTGTGCGACCGGCGGGCCGCCAGCACGGCCTCGTCCGTCGGCGCGCAGCCCAGGAACAGGGCCAGCTCACGCATCAGCCGGCGATAGAAGAGCGTGGTGGTCACGTGGTGGCGCCTCGTCTCCGCGCCCGTCGACTCGGTGAACAGCTGGCGCCAGGCCGCCGCGTCGGCCGGGTGCTGCGCGGGCAGGAGGCCGTGGCAATGGTTGTCGACCACGGGAATCTGGCTGAGGTCGATGGCGGTCATGGCTAAAACGTGCGCGCGTGAGCCATGCGCTCCTCGTCTTCGCCTTGCTGCGCGAAGTCGGCGATGTCGCCGCGCTTGACCGCGAGGTAGGCCGAGAGCAACAGGGGACCCAGAGCCTCGGCCAGCACCGCGTCCGCCTCCAACGCCGTGAGCGCCTCGCCGAGCGAGGAGGGCAGGCGCGCGATCCCGCGCCGCGCCCGCTCGTCGTCGGAGAGGTCGGCCGGGTCGACCAGCGTGGGCTCGCCGGGGTCGAGTTCACGGGCGATGCCGTCGAGGCCGGCGGCGATCAGGCCGCCCAGGGCCAGGTAGGGGTTGCACGAGCCGTCGACGGGCTTGAGCTCGGCGTTGAGGGTACCGCTTTCGTCGTGGCTGAAGGGCGAGGCCACCCGCACCGCGGCCTCGCGGTTGTCCGGTCCCCAACACCTGTAAGCCGAGGACCAGGCGCGCGGCTGCAGGCGGCGATAGGAGTTGACCGAGGGACAGGTCAGCGCGACGAGGCCCGACAGGTGCGCCACGATCCCCGCGACGAAGCGCCGGCCCAGGGGGCTCAGGCCATACGCGGCGTCGCGGTCGTGGAACAGATTGGTCGTCCCGCTCGCATCCCAGGCGCTGAAGTGGATGTGCGTGCCGTTCCCCGCCTGTTGCGCCAGGGGTTTTGGGGCGAAGGTGGCGTGCAGGCCCAGGAGCGACGCCATCCCGCGCACCGTCTCGCGCAAGGTCACGGCGTCGTCGGCGGCGCGCAGGGCCGGGGCGTGGCGGATAGTGATCTCTTGCTGCCCATGGCCCAGTTCCGGGTAGTACTGCTCCAGGGATACTGCCTGTCGCTCCAGGGCGTCGACCAGCTTGCCGATGTACGTGGCGCTGCTGTTCATCGCCGTCGAACTGAAGCACTGCGCCTCGTCGACCGGCCGCAGGACGCCGTCGGCCCAGATGCTGGCCAGGAGGAACTCGCCCTCGAACGAGGCCTGCACCTGCAAGCCCCGCGCGGCCGCGTGGCCGATCTGGCGCTTCAAGAACGACCGCGGGCAGGCCTCCCAGGGTTTGCCGGCCGGGGTGAGCAGGTCGCAGAGCAGCGCGCCCTGCCAGTCGGCGTACGGCAGCGGGACGAACGAGGTGGGATCGGGCACAAGCCGCACCTCGCCGACGGGACCCATGCCCTCGACGGGCTGCAGGTGGTCGAGCATGCTCATTGCCTGCATGGCCCTGGTCAGGCCGATGCCCGAGGCCATGCGGCCGCCCAGCCCGGTCGCGCTCGACAGCTTGCCGCGCACCACGCCGTCGGTGTCGCACCACAAGAAGCGCACCAGCCTTAGGCGGTCGGCTTCAACCAGCGCCAGCGTCTCGTCGATGGTGATCGGCCGGCCGCGCGCTCCCATCGGCTCGGCCCAGGCGCCCGCCCTATCGCCGCGCACATCCTCGTCCGTCATGGCGTCCTCCTACCCGTCCAGTGCGGTGTTCCTATCTCGTGCATCATCCCCGGTAGCACGACGCGCGGTTCGCCCTCGGCGTGCTCGTTCTTGCCAAAGCGGGCGCTCCGACCCTTCCCCAAACATAGTACACGTTGGTCAGATTGAAGGCGACCACAACCGGCATCACCGCTGTCGCTCACCCTGGCCATGTAGGGCAATCGCATCTTAAGCGGCGAGGACGGTGAGTAGAGACTGCTGGACCCACCCCGCTGTGAGACGACGGGCTGTGATCCCGCAGCGCGCGGTGGACTCTCGGCGGAGGTTGAGCGCGCGGTGGCGCAGGACGGCCAGGTTGCGGGCGCTCTCACCCGTCCGCGCGCGGCGCTCGTCCTCACGGAAGGCGAGGTCCAGGACCCGATGCGCCTTGTTCTCGCCGCCCCCGTGGCTGCGGACCGCGTCGTTGAGCGCGCGCCGAGGCCGCCAGGCTGGAGAGATAGGAGCGGGTCTCGCGGCTCACCTCCGTCCCCACGCGCCGCTCCGCCTGGACCATGCCGACGCGGCGCAGGTCCGGCCAGGCTGCGCCTAGCGCGAAAAACTGGCGCGCACCCATGCATAACGCCTTACTTGACACCGTAGCGGGCGGTGTGTATACTGTTGGGGTGGGTACGATAGGCCCTGGTATTCCTTCCTCGTCGTTGTCTTTTCCTCTCTGTCGCCGAGTGCGGGCTGTGTAGGATCGCGCGCGAGACGCGAGGCCCTGTGACTTGCCTATAGCCCCGCCTAGTTCAGTTCAGCGCCGTAAGGCGCGCGTCGAGAGGACCCGATGACTTCGTACACAGACCAATCTCTGACCTGCCGCGACTGTGGCCAGCCCTTCACCTTCACCGCCGGCGAGCAGGAGTTCTACGCCTCGCGCGGGCTCACCAACACGCCCGGGCGCTGCCCCGATTGCCGCGCCGCGCGCAAGTCCGGCGGGGGTGGTCGCGGCGGCTACAGCAGCGATCGCGGTGGCTACGGCGACCGCGCCCCGCGCGAGATGCACGAGGCGCGCTGCGACTCCTGCGGCGGCGTGGCCCGCGTGCCCTTCGTGCCGCGCGGCGACAAGCCCGTCTACTGCAGCGACTGCTTCAGCAAGACGCGCGGCGACAGCGGCCGCTACTAAGCCCTGACCTCCTGGCCTTCCACCCAATCACCGCGTGGGAGGCCGGGTCCCTTATCATGGAGACCGCCCAGGTGCCACGGCACCTGGGCGGTCTCCGCGTTGAAGAATAAAGTAGTCGATCATCTCGCGCCGCGCCTCTCGTGGCCTTAAGAGATGCCCAGCACGCGGCCCGTGCGGCTCTCCAGCAGGGTCACGCGACCCGCCGGCCGCGCGGCTCCTGTTGCAGCACGAAGACCCAGGCCGCCCGCTCATCGACGGCCCTCTCTCACACTCTCGGCGCGCACCCCGGCTATCCCATCGCCGGCTTCTGCCGCGCGTAGTGGCCGCTCTGCTCGTAGGCGTAGGCGATGCGCAGCAGCAGGTCCTCGGTGAAGGAGGGGGTGATGATTTGCAGGCCCACGGGCAGACCTTCGGAGAGGCCGCAGGGGACCGAGACGCCGGGCAGGCCCGCGATGTTGACCGGCAGCGTGCAGACGTCGGCCAGGTACATCTGCACCGGGTCGCCGGTCTTCTGGCCCAGCTGGAAGGCCACCGTCGGCGAGGTCGGCGCCACGATGGCGTCGTAGTCCCGGAAGACGCGGTCGAAGTCGTCCTTGACCATGGTGCGGATCTGCTGCGCTTTGACATAATAAGCGTCGTAGTAGGTGGAGGAGAGGGCGTAGGTACCGATCATGATGCGGCGCTTGACCTCGGGGCCGAAGCCCCCGTCGCGCGTCTCGCCGTAGGCCTGCCACATCGTCTCGGCCGGGGCGGAGTAGCCATACTTGATGCCGTCGAAGCGCGCCAGGTTGGCGCTGGCCTCGGCCGGGGCGATGATGTAGTAGGTGGCCAGCGCGTGCTCGGTCGAGGGTAGCGAGACCTCGCCCACCGTGGCCCCCAGCGCCTCCAGCGCGGCGATGGCCCCGCGCACCGCCCGCTCCACGCCCGGCTCCATGCCCGGCACGAAGTACTCACGCGGCACGCCCAGGCGCAACCCCTTCACGCCATCCCGCAGCGTGGCCAGATAGTCCGGGACCGGCGCGTGTGTGGTGGTGGAGTCGCGCGGGTCGGGGCCGGCGATGGCGCCCAGCATCGTCGCCGCGTCGGTCACGTCCTTGGCCAGGGGACCGATCTGATCCAGCGAGGAGGCGAAGGCGATCAGGCCGTAGCGCGAGACGCGGCCGTAGGTCGGCTTGAACCCGACCACGCCGCACAGCGAGCCCGGCTGGCGGATCGAGCCCCCCGTGTCCGAGCCCAGGGCGACCGCCGCCTCGTCGGCCGCCACCGCCGCGGCCGAGCCGCCGCTGGAGCCGCCGGGCACGCGCGCCCTGTCCCAGGGATTGTAGACGGGGCCGTAGGCGCTGTACTCGTTGGAGGAGCCCATGGCAAACTCGTCCATGTTCGTCTTGCCCAGGAACACCGCGCCCGCCTCGCGCAGCCGCTCGACAACGGTGGCGGAGTAGGGGGGGCGGTAGCCTTGCAGCATACGCGAGCCGGCGGTCGTCTCCAGGCCCTCGGTGGCCAGCAGGTCTTTGAGCGCGATGGGGATGCCGAGCAGCGGCCCGTCCTCGCCCTCGGCGCGGCGGCGGTCGGCCTCTGCCGCCATGGAGAGGGCAAGGTCGCGCGTGACGTTGAGATAGGCGTGGACGGCGGGCTCGATCAGGTCGATGCGCCCCAGATAGGCCCTGGTCAGCTCCATGCTGGAGATGTCGCGCGCGCGCAGGCGGTCGGCGGCCTCGTGGGCGGTGAGCGCCGTGAGCGTCGTCAGGTCGTGGAGGGTCATAGGTCGGCCCGTCCAGTCTCCGGCTCCTCGCCCTCGAGCACGGCGCGCACCCGGAAAAAGTCGCCCTCGCGCTCCGGCGCGTTGGCCAGCACGGCGTCCGGCGGCAGCGAGGGCCGCGCCTCGTCGGCGCGCATCACGTTGCGCAGGGGCAGGATCTGGGCGGTGGGAGCGACGGCGCTGGTGTCCACCCGCGAGATCGCGGCGATGGTGTCCAGGATACTGGAGAGTTGCTCGACCAGGCGATCCTTCTCGTCCTCGCGCAGCTCAATGCGCGCGAGCTGGGCCGTCTTCTCGACATCGGCGCGGGTAATAGGCATAGCTCAACCTCTTGACTATAGGATGTGGCGTTTCTCGACACTCTTAGTGTAGGGGAGAATGAACCTATGCTGATGGGGGAATCCTCCCTTCCAACCGTGGGAGAGGAATGGGGGCGACAACGGCATCAACCCATGTAGCTTGCCGACGAGACAACAGCACACGACGCCGTCGCCACGGTTACTACCCCTGCATTTTCTGCATCAGTTGAATCCGTAGCCAGCCAGATCATCATACAGCTCCCGTACAATGTCTTACCGTCATAGGTGTGCCAAAGAGGTCATCGTCGCCAAACGTCTCAAAGTCGGTAAGGTCCGGGTCCGTACGGTACAGATGCTCCGCGCGTGCGGCGGCTATCGTCAGGGCAAGTCGTCGCGTGCTCGCGGAGGCTTCTAGCAACACGAGCGGGTCGGTCGGGACCTGTACCAGCTCCATGAGAGCTTCGTAGAGCGTCCAGGGCATCACGGCGAGCACCGGCCGACCGTCCTCGGTCAGTGTGGCCGTCTGATCCTGATCGCCCCACACCAGGTCGTCGCGCAGACGCTGCAGATGTTGGGCCGCCTCGTCGAGCGGCAGCTGGAGCATGCGGATTTTTCCTTTACTCGGATATCATGCCTACGCCATGGCGTTAGGATCATTCGCGATACCAGCAAGATGAGTGCAACGCCGCCTATGGACATAACCACCGTATTATACTAGTATAAGAGACACACTACAGCCGGCGGCAGACGCTGTGAGCATCGATACTCTCGAATAGCGCGAGTTGACTGCTGCTGTCGTGACTCTTCGCCGTGGCCTTTAAGTGGCAACATATTTATTCATATCTCATTGGGGACAGCTTGAATCCATGACGACGCACAACTTTGGCGAGAAGGTCGCCTTTATTTGGGGCGTAGCCGACCTGATCCGGGACACGTTTAAGCGCGGCAAGTATCAGGACGTAATCCTGCCCTTTACCGTGCTGCGCCGCATCGACTGCGTGCTCGAACCCACCAAGCAGCAGGTACTCGAGGCAATGTGCGCTGGGGGGATAAGCTCGCCAACCCCTACCAGCAGTTGTTCAGGGCGTCCGGCTACGCCTTCTATAACACCTCCAAATACGACTTCGAGCATTTGCTCAAGGACGCGCCGAATCTGGCCGATAACCTGCGCAACTACATCAGCGGCTTCAGTCCGAACATGCGCGAGGTGCTGGAGAAGTTCGATATCGGCAGCACCATCGCCAAGCTCGACGACGCCGGGCTGCTCTTCAAGGTCATGGAGCGATTCAAGGCCGTCGACCTGCACCCGGACAAAGTACCCAACTATGTGATGGGTTCTATCTTCGAAGAGTTGATCCGCAAGTTCAACGAGGCGCTGGACGAGAACCCGGGCGAGCACTTCACGCCGCGCGAGGTGGTCCGCCTCATGGTTGCGCTGCTGCTGTCCCATGATGAGGACGAGTTGAGCCGGCCGCGCGTCGCCCGCGAGGTCGCACCCTACGTGCCCGACGCCTGGATCAATATTAATGTGCGCGACGAGCAAGATGGAGAGGTAGGCCGGGTTGGCTACGAGATCAACTTCAATCGTTACTTCTACCGCTACCAGCCGCCGCGCCCATTGGAGGAGATCGAGCGCGATATCCGGGTCGTGGAGGCTGAGATCCTGGAGATGCTGCGCGAGGCGCTTGTATGACCCTCACCGTCTCGCCCGCCATTACATCGCCCACACGACGCTGGAAGCCGTATCCCGCCTATAAATACTGTAGCTTGGAGTGGCCTAGTGAGATTCCATTGCATTGGCGTGTTACTCGCTTAAAGTATGCGACTGCCATTAACTGCAACGTGTTAGCAGAGGATACGAAACCTGACTATCTCCTGCAGTACGTAGATATTGGCAACGTTGACTCTATGGGATCCATAAATGATGTGCAAAGCTTGCTCTTCAGCGATGCCCCGAGTCGTGCACGTAGAGTTGTGCAGAAGGGTGATACGATCGTATCTACCGTACGAACTTATCTGAAGTCTATTGCCTTTATCCGCGATGCATCCGAAAATATGGTCGTTTCCACCGGCTTTGCTGTATTGCACCCGTTAGCCGAGATTTACCCTCAATACCTGGGATGGTTTGCAAAATCTGAGGAATTTGTTAGCTTAGTTGTCGCCCATTCGGAGGGCGTTAGTTATCCCGCAATTACCCCAGCAAATCTTGCATCCCTACCGATTTGGCTACCCCCACACCTTGAGCAAAAGGCTATCGCTGCCTTTCTCGACCGTGAAACGGCCAAGATTGACGCGCTCGTGGCAAAAAAGGAGTACCAGATCAAGCTCTTGCAGGAAGAGCGTGTAGCCCTCATCAACAAGGCAGTGACACAAGGGATTAGCCCAGCCATATCGAAGGAAGCGAACGACATAGAATGGTTAGGGTGTGTTTCATCTAGGTTGGAGGGGGTGGCGGGCAAGGGCCGCACACGGCAAGATGAGAGTGTTAAGCAACCCATCAAGCCGAAGGAGACCGCAGATGTCCGCCACCCCTGCCCCGAGTGTACAC
>JAABUZ0100004917.1_pt1 | contig 17994 bp, 23 predicted proteins | sample 5562091 | NCBI WGS metagenome assembly JAABUZ01 (sample SAMN12813069, study PRJNA571459) | rock metagenome | isolation source: Antarctica rocks | place: Antarctica: Victoria Land, Linnaeus Terrace sud | collected 2015-12-21
GCGGCCCACGGCCCGGCCGGCACGTAACGGCCCTCGACATACATGCCCGGTGTCGTCGTCGTCATCAGGCCACCTGCCCCTCCGCCACGCGCATGTGCAGCCGTGCCCGCTCGCCCGACGCGCGCGCCGCCGTGGCGCGCTCCTCGGCCGCCGCTTCGAGCCGTTCGGCGACCTCGGGGCCGTAGTCGTTGCAGATGTGGGCGAACCCTTCCAGGCGGGCCAGCGTCGCCTCGTGGTGGATCGCCACCAGTTCGGCCGTGACTGGCTGCACGACGACGGCGCGCAGCAATTCCTCCACGGTCCGTCCCACGGCCGCCGCGATGGCCGGAACAGCCTGCGCGCCCGCGGCCTGCGCCGAGGCGGCGACCGCGCCGCGCTGGAGCAGATCCTCGGCCGCCGCCGACTCGCTCAGGCCCCCGCGCGCGGCGTAGTCCTTGACCACCTGGATCATCTCGTCGGAGAAGTAGTAGCCCGGCCGCTTCTTGCCGGCCCCGGCCCCCGTCTTCTCGCCCTTCTCGTCCGCCATGTGTCCGCTCCTCTCTCTCTTCTCCGTGTGTCCCTGACGGCGCGCTACGCCGCCTCATTGCGGCGCAGCAGCCCCGCGCCGGTCGTAATGACCGTGGCCGCCGCACCCGTGGCCCAGCCCGCGCCACCCGCCCCGAGTAGGAGTAGCAGGCCGCCCGTGGCCGCGCCCCACGTCACCCCAAACGACACCGCGCCGCGCCAGGGAACCGCGCCGTGGGCCTGGTACGGAGGCAACGCGGCGAGCATGCGGCGAGCCTCCTCCCCACGGGGAGTGATGCGAAAATACGGGCGGGGCACGGCGGGGTTGACGGCGGGATCGGGCCGCGCCCCGGTCTCGACCACCAGCCCGTCCGCCACCAGCCCGTCGAGGGTGCGGTAGACCGCGCCGCTCCCGACGCGCCCCGTGCCGGCGGAGTCCGCGCGCAGCACCGCGAGGAGGCTATAGGCGTGGTGCTCCGCGCCGTCGGCGAGGGCGCACAGCGCGGCGTACTGGCGCTGCTGGGCGGCGGTGCGCCGGGGCAGGGGCAGCAGCCCCGGCGTGCGCAGGACCTCCTCCCCCTGGGGCGTGATGCGGTAGTAGTCGCGCGGCTCGTCGTCCAGCGCGCGGTCGGGCCGCGCGGCGGTCTGGACGATCAGGCCGGTCGTCAGCAGGGAGCGGATCGTGCGGTAGAGCCCGGTCGGGCCGAGGGGGGCCGCGCCGGGAACAGCCCGCACAGCCTGCATGAGGGCGTGCCCGTGGCGCTCCTCGCCGTCCGCGAGCGCGTGCAGCACGTCGTACTGCCGGTAGGCGGGGCCGGGATCGGGCGGGGCGAGCGGGGCGAGCGGCGTCCCCGGATGGGCGAGCAGCGCCCGGCCGCGCGGGGTGATGCGGTAGTAGCGCCGGCGCGCGTCCTCTCGCGCGGGATCGGGCCGCCGGTCGGTCTGCACGATCAGGCCGTCGTCCAGCAGGCGCCCGATGGCGCGGTAGAGCGTGCCGGGCGCCAGGATAACCTTCCCGTTGGTGTGCTCCTCGACGGCCTCCAGGATGGCGTAGCCGTGGCGCTCCTCCCCATCGGCGAGCGCCCGCAAGATGTCGTGGTGGCGATCCGTCATGGACATGTCTCCTACCCTTCCCTTTCTTCCGTTATGGGATTCCGGCCGGGGTCTTATCCCGGCCGGTATTCCCCCCTTTGGTCACCGCTGTGGCGTTTGTACGGGCCGCTCAAACACGTAGATGAGGCGGCCGGATGATCCGAGCGATATTTTGGCGATGGTAGGTGGCCCAACGAGACGCCAGCCTTGAGCCCCCCAATAATTGAGTTGATCCGGCGTACAGTTCGCCTCCTGGCGATACTCCCACTTCTGCTGTGCGTCCACGACCATCGAGATGCGCGGGCGTTGTGCGTCGGGCTGGTTAGCGTTGGCGGTCATTGGTCTTCCCCTTTTCTTTCCCTGACGTGGCAGGTTCTAAGCGCTGGGCGAGGGCGCGAAAGAGCCGGCCCTGCCACGTCAATCCTCGGCGCGCGCTCTCCCGTTTCGCGTAGGACAGCAAGAGCCGCCCCAAGAGCCGGCCTTGCGGCGCGAGCGCGCCCGAGAGGGCCAGGATCACGACGGCCCCCACGAGCAGCAGGGCGGCGCGGGCGAGGCCCAAGAGGGGATGGCCGACGGCGTGGACCGCCAGGACCGTCCCCGCGAGCACGAGGAGCGCGGCGAGCCGCAGCACAAGGCCCAGCGCCGGCGACATCTCAACCCGGCGCATCTCGTCCGTCGAGCGGCGCACCGTCTTGGGCACGGCCAGGACGTACACGCCCCGCCCCGTCGCGCGCGCGGCCCGCTTGATGCCGTTCGTGACGCTCATTCGATGACCCCCCACTCGGCGTTGATCGGTGGCGCGATCGACGCGATCTCGGACACGCTGGCGGTGGGCATCTCCGTCACCGAGGGCGCGGACGGCATGGCGCCTCCTCCTGTCTTGACGGCATCGCCAGCCGCGACAGCCGCGCCGCCCGCCCCGCCCGTGGCCGCCGCTAGGCCCATGCGGGCGGCGGTCCCGAGGAAGGGCACGTTGCCGATGCCCAGGGCGCGCGAGGCCCCGCCGCCGAGCAGCGCGTCGCCCAGGCGCGGGGCGCCGTAGAGCACGAGCGCACCGGCCAGGGCCAGGGCCAGCGATTGCATCCCGTCGCTCCCGAACGCGGCCACCATCGCCCGCACGGACACGAGCGCGACGGCGTAGCTCACCCCCCACAACGTGAGGCTGAACCACAGCCGCGCCCAGGCCACGGCCACCCCGCGCGTCAGGGTCGTGACCATGCAGATCGAGGCCACGGGAGCGGCCAGGTAGACCGCCGCGCCGTAGAGGGTGCCGATGGTGCGCGTGATGGCGATGAGCACGAGCAGCACGAAGAAGAGGACGATGAAGCCGACGACCACCACCAGGAAGATGGGATCGCCGGTGAGGGCCGAGAGCAGGGCGGCATTGACGAGGTGGCCCGCCAGCGCGCCGATGGCGGCCCCGCCCTGGTTGTTGGGGTCGGCCAGGATCATCGTCGAGGCGGCGTTGACCGCCATGATGTAGAGGTGCATCAGCCAGGGCAGCGCCGTGGTGACGGCCAGGCCCAGCCCGCCCTCGACCATCTGCGTGGCCGCCTCCCCGCCCGGCCCCAAGCCCAGCCGCCGCGCATACCAGGTGAGCGCCCCGGCCAGGAACAGCACCCCGAACAGGTCGCGCGCGAGATCCTGCATCGTGTGGAAGGCGGGTTGCAGCTTGTCGATCTGCGTGTAGTCCTGCTGCGTGGTCAAATCCTTGGCGACGAGCGCGCCGATGGCGTTGGCGCCGGCGGTGGCCCCGTGGCCGAGCCAGGAGCCGAGCTGCGCGAAGGGGTCGTAGCAGACGGTCCAATTGATCCAGGGGACGGTGAAGTTCAGGATGCCGCCGCAGGCGGGCGGCGGCGGGTCCACCGTGAACGACGCGGACGCGGAGAGCGTCGGGCCGGTCCCCGCCGCGTAGAGGCGATGCGTGCCGACGCCGGGCGTGGGGTCGGTCCCCAGGATGAGGTCGGCGCTGGTGTCCCCGTTGTCGTCGGCGACGCTCCCGTGCGCGAAGATGTGCGCGCCGCCGGCGCGATCCCACGAGAAATTGACGGTCTGGTTAGGCGCGAAGCCGGACACGTCCACCCGGACCACCGTGCCGGCCGCGGCCACGGCATGCGTGGGTGTCAACGTGACCCTGGGCTGATAGGTCCGCGCGATGGTGAAGAAGACGCTAGCCGACGTGCGGTTGGGGCCGACGGCGCGCACCTCGTGCGGCCCCAACGCGGCGGCGGCGCCGGTGGCGGGGACCCGCGCGTCGATGTGTACGTAACTGTCCGCGCTCGTGCCGCGCGCCAGGTAGGCCCCATCCCAGTACAGCGTGACCGCCCCATCGGGGAAGTCGGCGCCGACGACGACGAGGGGGGTGTCGGGCATGCCCTGGCTCGCCGAGAGGGCGAGCGTCGGGTGGTGCGTCGCGGTCGGGGCCGGCGCCGGCGTGTACGTCGGGTACGGCGTCTGCGTCGCCGGGGGCGTCGGCGTGGGCGTGGGGGCCGACGCGGCGCGGGCGCTCCCCCCGCCCATCCCCAGGGCGAGCAGGACGACGGCCGCCAGGGAGGCGATTAGTCGGCGCATGGGGTCTCCTCCGGTCGTGGCCGCTGCCCCCGTGGGGCGGGGCGTGGTGTGTCCGCGCCGCATGGATCGCACAGCAGGGTCGTGGCGTCCATGGCCGCGATGAGGGCCACGACGCGGCGCTTCTCCCCCAGGGCCGCGTGCCGTCCGCGTGCCGTCAGGCGATAGTAGCGGCGGCGAGACACGCCGCCCCGTCGGGGGCGCCCGTCGATCTCCGCACGGTCGATCTCCGCGATCAGGCCGTCGGTGCGCAGCCGGCCGAGCAGGCGATAGAGCGTGCCCGGCGCGAGGGCGACAGCGCGGACGCCGCGCGCGACGACCTGATGCATGAGGGCATAACCATGGCGCGGCCCGTCACCGAGGGCGATCAGGATGTGGAGCGCCACGGGGGTCAGCGGCGTCGCCGCCGGCGGCCCGTCCGCCCGCGTGTCGTTTAGCGCGCGGCGGTCCATGTCGCACCTCCTGTCCCGGCTGTCGCGGTCTCCCGATCGGCGGTGTCGGCGGCGGCGGCGGCGTCCGTGGCGCCGGGCGGGGGGGCCACGCGCGCGGCGTCGACCTCCGCGGGGGTGGCGCCCTCGGCGAGCAGGCACACCGCCTGGTACACCTCCTCGTCGGTGGGGTCCTCCGGTTCGGCGGCGACGGCGCGCACCATGCGCGCGCGGTACTCCTTGTCGTCGGGGTCGGAGGCGAACAGCCACGCCTCCTCCGGCGACGAGGGCACGTTGACCACCCCGCGCGCCGGCCGGCTGGCCGTTTTGGTGGTGCGGATCATGAACATCTGTGCGTACTCCAGTCGTTTGTTGTCGGCGGCCTTCTTGCCGGCCAGTGTGCCGATCCGCGCGGCCTCGCCCTCGGTCAGGCGCAGCTTGCCCGCGATCCACTGCCGCGGATCGACGCCGCTCTCGTCGTTGGTGTCGTGCATGTTGAAGATGATGTGCAAGCTGGTCTGGTCGAAGTAGCCGGCGGCGGCGGCGTTGCTGGTCAGGTCGGAGAGCTTCTGGCTGACGAACATGGGGACCATGCCGGAGTGCCGCCCGGTGCGCCCAATGCCGGCGACCCACTCCTGGCCCGCCTGGTGGCGCAGGATGCTCCACCCTTCGTCGATCGCCAACAGGTGCTGCACGGTGCCGCGCCCGGAGCGCCGGCCCCACGCCTGCGCCAGGGCGTCGCGGCGGTCGGCGATGTCGGTCATGGCGAACATCACGAAGGCGTAGATCGGGGTGTCCGCGCCCAGGTCCTTGGGGTCGATGTGGAAGGCCAGCAGCCGCGTGTCGACGTCGAACGACGTGGGGCGGTCCACCAGGGGGGCGTAGCGGCCGCCGCGCACATAGGGCGTCAGTTCGGCGGCCACGTCCTTGTACAGCCGGCGGTCCTCGTGGTCCTCCTGCACGTTGGCCCGCGCCTCCAACCACGCCGCCAGGTCGCGCTCGAGCGGCGGGTCGGCCGCCGTGCGCGGCGTGCCGTCGCGGTTGGTCGCGTCGCGGTGACCGGCGTAGACGGCGGTCACGCCCGCGTCGATGAGCCCGCGCACGCGCCCGGTGATGGCCTTGCCGCTCTCGGCCAGCAGCACCTCGTGGGCCTTGCCGACGAAGTAGAGGCGCGCGGCGCGCTCCTCCTCCGTGGCGCGCGGGCCGTCCCAGATGTTGATGGCGGCGGTGCGCGGGCCGCCCAGGCGCACCGTCGCGCCGCCGGCGATGGCGCACAGGGTCTCGTAGCCGCCCACGGTGTCGACGGCCGTGGCCCAGCCGTCGCGCAGCAGGAGGGGGAGCATCATGGACTTCTGCACGAAGAAGCTCTTGCCCTGGCCGCTCCCGCCGAACACGTCGATCAGGCGGTTCTTGAAGGCGCGGTCGGCGAGGTCGACGTGGACGAGGGAGCCGTCGCCCTCAGCGCGGCCGATCAGCACGCCGCCGGCGGTGCCGGGCGAGCGCACGATGGCGGCCCAGGCGTTGCCCACCGTCTCGGCGTACATCTTGTAGGTCGTGTAGCGCGGCGCGTCGTTGCGGCCCAGCGGGCGCGTCGCGCGCAGGAGCGGCCCCTGGACGCCGCGGGCGCGCGCGCCCCGCGTGTCCAACGCGCCCGCGCCCGTGCCGGTGAGCAGGCCCCACAGCGCGTCGGCGCGCACGGCCAGGCTGTCCTTGTCGGGGGCGAACACGGTCACGTAGATGCCGGCGCGGACCACGGCCAGGCCGCCCGTGCGCATCTTGCGCGCCTGGGCGCGCGCCTCGGCCCGCGCGTCGCCGATGTCCCCGTCGGCCTCGCGGCCCTGCGCGCCCGCGCCCACCACCAGGTCGCCCAGGGAGCGCCCGCGCTTCTTGGCGGTGGTGCGCTCCTTGTCCTGGTCGAGGCCGGTCACATGGAGGGAGAGGCGCAGGGGCGCGGGGAAGGCGAGCAGGGGGGCCGGCCAGCCGGGCTGCGTGGGGATGGCGGGGACGCGGACGTAGAACGTGCAGGCCCAGGAGCGCGCGCCCTGCCCGGGCGTGTACACCGCGTCGAGGGGTTCCCGGTGCGCGGGGTCGGCGAGCGGATCGGGGAACTCCTCCACCAGGGCGCGCACGGCGGCGCCGTCGAGGCGGCGGGCGGCGACGCCCAGGCGGTGCAGGGTGCGCTCGATCTCGCCCACGACGCGGGTCAGGGTGGTCCCCTGCGGCGCGCGGGCCGGGCCGGAGATCGCCAGCAGGAAGCGATGCGTCGGGACGTACTCCCCGCTCAGGTAGTCCTCCCACCAGGCGCGCAGCCGCCCGGCCAGGTCCCGCAGTGCGGCCGTGGGCGGGTCCACGTCGGCGAAGGCGCGCGCCACGGCGGTCTCGGCGGCGGTCGGCGTGGAGAGCACGGTGAACTGGATGGTATAGGGGACCGGGGGCGTGAAGGCCCCGGCCGCGCCGTCGGTGAACGCGTCGAGCAGCTCGCCGGGCAGGCTGTACAATAGGATGCCGTCCACCTCGAGCCAGATGCACGCATCCTGGCCCTTCTCGGTGCGCGTCCCATCGTCCGCGATCGTGACGCGCTCCGGGCGTGCGGGACGCGCCGGTGTCTCTGTCCGCGCGCCCTCTTGTGGCGCGTGCCCCCCTCGGAATAACGCCCAACGCGCGCGCCGTTCCGCGGGCGCGTCTGTCGCCCTACCCACGCGCCACCTCCCCTGGGGTCCCCACGACGGCCCACCGCGCGGCGCGGCGGCCGGCGCGGGTACGGCCGTCCATGTCCACCTTGCGGACCACGCCGGCCTCGACCAGTTCGCGCCGGCGGGGGCGGGCGGCCGAGGGGTTCATGCCGGCGCCCTCGGCGATCTCCTCGTCCGTGACGCACGGATGGACGGTCAGCCAGGCCAGGAGGCGCGCGCGCTGGGTCTGTGCGACGGGCGTCGTCATGAGCACCGGCGCGACGTAGGGCGCGGGGAGGGCGCGGATCGCCGTGGCCCTGGGCGCGTGCTCCGCGCTGGTGGTGGCGGCCTCCGCGTCGGCGACGCGCCCAGGGCCGTCATGGGGGACCGGGCCATAGACGGGGGCCGGGGTGCGGCGGACGAGCCGGGCGGCGCGATAGGCCAGGCGGCGCGGGAGGGCCAGGGTGGTGCGCCACAGGTAGCCGGTGAGTTGGCGCGCGTAGGGCTCGACGGTCCCGCTGCCGGCGAAGGTCACGACCAGGAGGGCCAGCAGCGCGGGGACGGCCCACGATGAGCAGCAGGTGGAGCTGGCCGAGCCCCGACTGGCCGTAGGGGAGGCGGCTCGTCGCGTTGATGAGCCCGTAGGTGAGCAGCACGATCCCGGCGACGTGGATGGCCTGGCGGACCGTGAAGACGCCGGCGACGATCTTCACCGGATCGTTGATGTAGAGCGCCGTCTGACTATCGCGCGCCATCGGCCCCCCCTGTCTGCCCCTGTCCCTGTAGGGCCTTGCTGAGGGCGGCGCCGTAGAGGACGAGGAGCGCGCCGGCGCCCATCAGGGCGATGTCGCGGCTGACGACGGTGAGTGCCAGGTAGCCGCCGCCGCCGCCGAGCAGGTAGGGGTATGTCACGCGGGCCACTGTGCCAACGAGGGCGCGGGCGCGGGCGAGCGCCGGGGCTGCGGCGGGCGGTGTGGGCGGGGTGGCGTGGGCCATGGTGATGCTCCAGGTGCTAGACAAAATACGGGCGACGGGAGGGGGTGGGCACCCGGTGTGCGGGTATCCGCTCCCTCTCGCCGCGCGATCAACGGATGGCTAGTGGATGTTGGCCTGGAGGTAGGCGGCGGCACCCGTCGCCCCGAACATGAAAACGCTGGCCAGGGTCGCTGTAATCCACGCGCCGGTCGCTCGTGGATTATGTAAAGCCTGCATGGCGCCGGCGATGATGAAGGCGATGGCGGCGAAGGGGATCTTGATGGTGTTCGCCACGTCGAGGAGGGCCTGGGCCAGCCCGGCGAAGGGGTCGGTGCCGGCCGCGAGGATGGGCTGGAAGGCGGCGATGACCGCGGGGTGCGTCAGGGCGAAATGGGCGGACGTGGCAACGGCGAGTGTCTCGTGCAGCATGATGAACTGTCCTCCGAATGGGTCAATAGGCGTCCTACTGGCGTGCTTCTTGCTCCGATCCGAAGATCGGGTCTCGTGTGACCTGCGCGCGGTTAGCTGTGATGGGCGGCCGCGCGCTTAACGATTGGGGCTACCTGGGCTGTGGTGATCCTCCCTGTGTTGGGCTGTCCCGCCTCCATCATGAGACGGCGGTCGAACTGGCTTTCATCGAGGAGCAGCAGGCGCTCGCCCGTGCGGCGATCCTCGGCCTCGACCTGCCACGCGACGGCGCCGGACCAGGCTTGGCGCACCTCCAGGACGCGGTAGGCCGGTGTGTGCGTGATACGCAATGCCAAGGCGCACGCGCGCTCCTCCGTTATCCAATCGTGCGTTGATACTCCCCCTTTCCACTGCGCCTGTTGCCATTGTGTCGGGCGCGTGCTAATGTGAGCTAAGGCGCTCAGACCTAAGCAGCGCACACGGACGCACTCAACGGCGTACATAAATGTTCACGTACATTTATGTACGCCGTTGAGTGCATGATACCAGTAGATTGGAGAGATCGCAAGGTATGCCATGAGTGATCGGCCAATAAGCAACCATGACGATGAGGATAGGCGCTTTGTTGACCGCCTACTTGCCCTTGTGGAAACCATGCCTGGTCCCCAGGGAAAGCCTTACACTCCCAAAGAAATCGCCGAAGGGACAGGGCTAACACAGCACTACGTGCGAACCCTCCTACGTGGTGGTGTCGGTATGCCTTCAGGTGAGAGGGTGCAACGGCTCGCAGCCTTTTTTGGGGTGGATGCTAGCTACTTCACTGATGTAGAGCCAGCCGAGAGGCGCAGCGAGCCGGACGTGGACGCGGCGCTCAAGCGCGCGCTCAACGATCCCTGGGTACTCCAGGTTGCGAAGCGTTCGGTGGGGATGGGGCGGGCGCAGAAAGAATTCCTTCTGGACCTGATCGACGCCACGCACAACCATCTGACCGGGATCAACAAGACGGCCCCACGAGATGAAGGAAATTTTGCTGGGTCGGAGGATGATGAGCAGGAAAGGCGTCGCGGTGGAGAGCGGCGTCAGAGGGAAGGTCAACATGCATTTCCCGATGATGAGGGAGTAGGGAAGACCGATGAGGAAACGACAGAGGGATAAACACTATCGAGAGGTTCGGAAGGATGCCGAAGAATACGGTCTCGGCCGGTCCTCTCAACCCATCGATCTCCTGACGATCTTGGCCAAGCCCAGGGGTCTCGTGGCCCGCTTGGAGCCGAAAGAGATGGCCGGCGAGAGCGACTACGGCATCTGCCAGATGAGCCTGGAAAAGGGCGAGCTTCTCCTGCACTACCGCCCTGACGTGACGTTAATCGGCGAACTAAGATCGCAATGGCACGAGGTGCGAGAGGCTATGCTCATGTTGAGGCGGCAGGATGCCGGGTTACCACACGATGGGAAGCCGCGCCATCGCGGGATGTGCAACGACCCGTATGAACTCGATGTGGGCGGGATGTTCAACGACCCGCATGAACTCGATGTAGAAGGATGGGCCACCACCATGACTCTCTTGTGCTTGTTCGGCGACGAGGCGTCCGACGCCGAGGACGCGGAGTTGGGCAACGAGCCTTCGTACGACTCAATGCTTGAGGAGCTTGATATATGATCGGCCGCCTCGCACTACCCACGATCGGCTTGCTCCTCTTACCGCCGGCGCTCTACCTCTTGCGGCGTTTGCCGGTGCGCGCCTCGCTTCTGGCCCTGGCGGCGGGCCTCTGGATCGTCGTATCTTTCGCGCTCATGGTCAATACCGACCTCGCTGACGAGGCGACGCGGACGGTCGGGCTCGCGCGCATCTTGATCGACGTGACGGGCACCCTCGGATTCTTGACGGAGTGGGCCTTCATCCGTGTCGCCACTCGACTGTGGACGCGTCGCTCGTGGCTCGGCGTTGTCGTGTATGGGTGATGCTCGCGGTGGATCTCGTCGCGTGGGCGGCGCTCCATGGCAGCGGCGCGGGGCGCACGGCGTCCGCGTACTATCCTGGCTACGGCGCGCATCCCTTCCCTAAGTTGGTGATGAACGTGACCGAGGGCGTGCTGATCGTGTTCACGGGCATCCTCGCCGCGGCTGGCTATGTCGGCTCGGCGCGGTGCGCGAAGCGTCGCTTCGCCCGCAGGTCGTCCATCGCTTGCGTCGTGGCCTTTACCTTCGTGATCGAGTACGGAATCATGGTGATCCTGCAAACCCTCGCCAGCTTGGCGGGGGCCAAACCGACAAGCATCCTATGGTTGCGCGAACCACTAGGCATCGTGGGGATGCTAGTGGGGCTGGGCGCGATTTGGTCCAACACACATGGGCGTAGGATCATGAGGGCCGTCAAGTGGACGCTCGCGTGCTATCTGGAAGTCGATCTATGGGTCCTGTGGAGCGACCTTATCAGCGCCAATTGCCTGGTGTCCGACCGACTTGTTCGCCTCGCGGGATCGCCACACGTCGCCTTCGTGCGAGGGGTCGAGTATGTGTGTCGCCGGGCGTCGCTGTCGGAGTACCGGCGTATGGTGACGGTCGAGGCGGCGCGCTGGATCGTTGCTACGCGGTTTTACCATGCCAGCATCAAACTGGAGAGCAGATCGGGGTGGCGACCCGTGCAGATGCTCGATCTCTCGCGGCTGGCCCTCCAATCGTTCGCGTTCGAGGGTGACGTCTACTGCATCGCCTGGCTGGCGCTTAAACCCGACGAGCGCCCTATCGCGCAGCCGCAGGGCATCACCCCCTGGCATCATCGGGCGGCCATGCTCATCGTGCAGGCGCAGCCGCTCGCGGAGGGGCAGGTAATGGTCGGTCTCGGAAGGAGTGGTTTACGCGTCGGCCTGTCGCTGATGATGGCGCGCGGGGCGCTGTGGTCCCACAAGCATCTTGCCCCTCTCAACACACGGCTGGACCGTGCATTGGGGCAGTATTTGAACAGGGAACGCGCCATGCTGAGGGACGATATCGCCCTCGCCAACAGCCTGATCTCCGACCGCATGGTTCACCTCACTGGGGCGACGGATGAGGTCTTCGTGCGCCGCGTCGAGGACATCTGCTGGCGCGCGAAACAGGTGGAGGCCGATCACGAGGTGACGGTCGAGGCGGCGCGCTGGATCAGTTCGACCCGCGCTGTGCGCGCGAAAGCGCCTTGGGCTAGTGCGCCGCGTCGCGCTGGCGTGGCCTTGTCCGAACTCACGCCGCTGGCCATTGATGAAAGCAGAACGCTCGCGGACACCTACCGCATCGGCTATCTTGGGTTGGGGTCGGAGGCGAGCTTGATCCGCGCGCCCCGGCTCGTGACGCGGAGACACCGCCAAGCGGCCGCGCGCATCGCCCAGGCGCGGTTGGAGGCTTAGGGATGAAACGGAGAGTGAGGTACCCTAGAGTTATGAAAAGCTTGATCCTGTCGTCCGCCGCCGCGCTCGCGGCCTTGTCGCTGTTTTCGGGCGCGGTGCAGGCCGCGCCGTCGCCCGCCCCTGTGTATAACGTCGCGGCGGTTGATAACGGCCTCGTACATAATGCCGCTCGCTGGAATGGACGTGTCATCCTGGTGCGCGGGCTAATCCGCATCGTCGCGGTAGGAAACCTGCCGACCGATCCTCCTGGTGTGGTGCTCGTTGATAACACGAGCCCTCAGTCCATCGCTTATGGCCTGCTGCTGCACCAGGCGCCGGCGTCACACCAGCACGTCAACTTCGGCCGTGCCACAACATACCGCGTCCGCGTGACGCGCATCGTCGTGCATGGCCGCGTCGGCGGCGTGGCGACAATCCTGTAGGAGTGCATATGCGTCGCCGTGCAGCCTTAACAGTCGCCGCGCTGGCTTTAACTGCGGCTAGTGCGAGGCCCGCCCTTGGAGCGAGTCCACCCCTCACCGCGCGATCAGCCCATGCCGTCCACCTGCCCGCCGACGAGGCGATGCACCCGAGCGCGACGACTGAGTGGTGGTACGTTGTCGGCCACCTGGCCGATAGCGCCGGCCGCACCTACGGATTTGAGACGAGCTTCATCAAGGTGAGCGGGCTGCGGCACTACTTCCCAGGGAGCCCGATAGACACGGCCTACCGCGCCGATGTGGCGATCACCGACGAGGCGGCGGGCCGTTTCCACGGCGGTATGAGTTACGCGGCGCCGGGGTTGGGGACACAGTTGTCGACGACGCAACTCAACATTAAAGGCGGCGGTATCTCGATGCGCGCGGAGGGTCCGGGGCGGTACGCGCTGGCCGGCCGCACGACCGACGGGAACACGATCGCACTCACGATCACGGCGGATCGCCCGGTCTTGATGGTGGGCGGCGGCTATATCCCCTGGGGTAATAGCGGCTCGTATTACTACAGCTACACGCACATGCTAGCGAGTGGGACGATCACGCTGAACGGCAAGCGCATCGCGGTCCACGGGATTGCCTGGCACGATCATCAATGGGGTACGTGGGATCAGACTGCGGTCGGTGCCTGGACTTGGATGGGAGTGCAGCTCAACGACGGGACCGACGTTGACCTGACGGTGCGCCGCTTGCGGGGCCGGATCGACCGCGGGGCGTCGGCGCTCTTGCCGAACGACGCGACAGCCAACGTCGAGGGCACGACGATCACGCCCACCGGGACCTGGTATAGCACGGCGACGAAGCTGACATATCCCTCGGGCTGGCATGTGCGGATCGCGGCCCTGGGGATCGACCTCATCGTGCGCCCGACAGTGCCCAGTCAGGAGCTTGTCGATAGCTGGAAAGTCTTCGGCTACTCGCAGAGCTATTGGGAGGGGAGTTGCATCGTGACAGGTACGCATAACGGCAAGCCCGTTACGGGCCGAAGCTACGCCGAGCTGGTCGGGACAAAATCGGGAGGCAAGGCGAGCACGTAACGTTACAGTACCCGTTCGCCGTCTAACACCTGCCGTCCGGCACAGCCCATCGCGGGGCGCACATAGACGCGCCTACGTCCAGGGACGGGTATCGGTGTGTCAGCCTGGATGATTAGGCCGAGTCCGCCGTTTGCTTTAAGGTCAGGGTGTGTGCAGTGCACGCCGTCACGGAAGCGGCAGTGTGCGCACAGTCCCATCGTGCCGGCAAACGGCTCATTGAACGGCAAGCCATAGTAGAGGCGGGGATGCGGCTCGATGATGCGGGCGCTGCACGGCGGGCACAGCAAGACCGCGATGGGCTCAGGCTGATCCGCGTCGTCGCACTCCTGCCAGATATGCACGCCGTGCTCTTCGGCATCGAGCACGCGCCTGAGCCGGGCGTGTAGCGCACTAGTATCGTCTGCGGCAATCGGGCTCATCTCGCCACCTGAATCGACGGAGGGAACAAGCTGGACGTTCGTGGCCCCGCACGACTGACAGACACCCGGCTGTTTAGGGCCGGTTAAGCTGTCCGACAACCGAGGCCACGGATGGGGGGCGACGCTAGCCACAGTGGCTAGTGTCCTGCTTGGCTGGTCCATCGGCCAGAGGGCCGGGGGAGCATCCTTCCCAGTTGGTCTTTGTGGCTCTCGCCTCTGCCATAAGCGTGAGAAGAAACGAGGCTCATACACACTTTTGATGATGGCGGTTGGTAGCCTGAGCGCTATCTACAGTGAGACCGCCTCCCACACACATTTGAGGAGGCCCGTAAGCCCTGTAGCCCGGCTTTGGGGCGTTCTACCAGCCAATTGTCTCGCCACTCGCCGCAGCCCTGAGCGACGTCAGCGCCCTCATCATCAAAAGTGTGTATGAGCCAGAAACGACCTGCCATTATCCCTCCCTCAATCGTTATCGCTAACCAGTGACAGGGCGTGCAAGGCGCACTACCCCCCTTCCCCCCATAGCATACGACGCCGACGAGTGATCGTGCGACCGTAACGATGGTTGCACAGCCTGGCCGGTGGCGTAGGATGTGTGGTTGTGTGGTGCGGCTTCGACAACGACGCGGGCGACAACAAGTTGTGGGAGCAGGTGACGGAGGTGGACTTGTCCTCATGACTGGTAACGCCTGCGGGAAGGGCAGTTTCGTCTCACAGTGAACCCCATCTATTGACAATACAGCACGTCAGCGCCTCTTTGCCTCATACCTATCACCCCCCCTGCATCTTTTAAGAAGCGACCCTGGCTTTGCCCATAAAGTCCGACCGTTCCGCATTCTGTACGGTTTAGCCCACCGCGCATAGCACAGGACCGAATCGAGATGCTCGCCACAGTCTCATAGACGATGAATGTTTGGCAGAGGCCGACTTTATGGGCAAAGCCAAGCGACCCTGTATATATCCGGATCGGGTGCCTAAAGTCGCCTTCCCGCAGGCGTTACCAGTCATGAGGATAAGTCCATGACGGAGGCGTACCCGCGCGTCGAGGCCATCGTGCGCGAGCGGCCCCGGGCCGGGGCTGGGGTCACGGCAGTCGCGACGAGCACAGCCGTGGTTAGCCTGTATGGAAGGTGGCGATGAGCCGCGCTGCCGGGTAGCCCTGCGCGCATCGACGCGCGACCCCCTGTGGTATCATAGGGCCATTCGCGCGCCCACCTGCCGGTCGCGACCGCCGGGCCGCGCGTTTGCCTCGATCCAATCTGTCCCGGCACACCAGCGTCACATCGGCGGAGCGAAAGGGAAAGAAACATGGCCTTACAGCGGGGCGCGGCGGCGCGATGACACCGGACGAGGGCACGCGGGAGACGCGGCGGCTTGGTGCCGCCATAGTTACCGGAGTCCTGGTGGGCATTGGCATCGCCGGCTTCATCGACGAGTCGATCTTCCACCAACTGTTGCAGTGGCACAACTTCTACTGGGCGACTGACGAGCGCGGGCGCATCCTCTCCGACGGGCTCTTCCATATCGGTAGCACACTGGTCCTGCTGTGGGGGGCGTGGCGGTTGTGGCGCGATCGGGTGAGCTGGACGCCGCTCCACTCACGCGCGATCGTCGGCGGCATCCTGCTGGGGGCGGGCGGTTTCAACGCCTACGACGGCGTCGTGCAGCACGTCATCCTGCACTTGCATCTGGTCAATGAGCACGTCTGCCGCTCGCCCATGGACCCGAATAACTCGATTCTCTCCTGCCGCGCCGACATTCCGTTTGAGGTGGTGTGGATCGGGGTCGGCGTGGTGGTGCTGGTGGCCGGGCTTGTCCTGGCGCGGCAGGTCCTTGCCCAGGGGCGCTCCGGTGCGCGCTAGGGGATGGGCGCATCCCGCGTGGTGGACGTTAAGCCGGCGTCCGCGCCAGCCGCGCGTGAGGAGCGTGTCGATGAGACGTGGTGTGCCCGCGCGTTGGCCGTCTGGCCTCGCCGCGCTAACGGCCCTCCTCCTGGCCCTGATGCCAGGGGCGGCGGCCGCCTGCGCCATCGACAACGTGGCCTCGCTGTTGGCTGATGGCGTCCCGGCCATGCTCACGACATCTGCGCCGCACGGGACCACTTCCTGGGCACCATTCACCATCGCCCAAGCCATCGCGTCCGGCGCGCCCGTGCGGCTGGCGGAGGCTCCGGCCGACCTCGCGCGTACCTTGCCCCCGGCCGTCCGTCTGGCCCCGTATCGCTGGGCCTTCGGCGACGGAGGTGCAAGCCTCGGGCACGCGGTGGTCCACCGCTACGCCCACGCGGGGACCTACCGGCTCACCGTCTCCGGCTACGACGGGACGACACGCCGCTGGTTCGCCTTCGACGAGGCGCTGCTGCACGTCGTCCCAGCCGACCAGGTGCTGCGCGCCAACCTCGGGTACGACGCGCTGCAAGGCGTCATCGCCCTCTCAGGGGTCACCTGGCCCGTCGACGGGGTGATCGTCGTGCTGGTGCTGGCGCTGTTCGTGCGGCGCTCACGCGGCACGGTAGCAGGGCGCTCGTGCGGCGCTGTGACGCCGCCGGAGCGGCAGAGGGACGGGGCGTAGAGTCCGAGACCCTCCCGAACTCTACGCCCCTCATACGGCCGTGTGGTGGCCCCCGGGCGCCTATGGCTAGCGATCTAGCACGGCGGCCAAGAAAAGGGCATCGGCCACGTCCGCGTCGGGCTCCTCCGGCACGCCAGCGCTCTTGCCCGCCGGCACCTCGTCGCCGCCCGCCGGGGCATCTCGTGGTGCGTCGGACGACGGGACGGGCGCGTGGTGGGGACGCTCGCCGACGACAAGGCGCTCACGCGCCAGGACCTGACGACGCAAGGCGTGGGCGGCCCGGCGATCGCGGCGGTCGATCAAGCCGGCGAGCGGGGCGCGGTGGTGTGGTCAGCGACGGTTCCCAACCAAGACCTAGTGAGCGGGGCGACGACAGCGCCGGGTGTCGTGGCCGTCGTGTATCACGATCGCGCGTGAAGGGCACCCTCTTGCCTTCCCATGCGGGGCGCCTATCTCGCGGCGCTGCGAGGGGGCCGCCGCGCCCAGGGCAAAGGGACTAGGCGGGTGCAATATCCCCCCGATGTCACCCGTCAAACGTGCAATACCGAGCCTATCATCTCTGTCGATGATAGGCTCGTTGCGAGCGGGCGATAGCGCACGCCGACAGAGTGCTCGGTGGCGGCTCTCAGGACGCCAACGGGAAGAGGTCGAGGCCGGCGCGGCGGGCGTCGGCGCTATTGTGAGAGATGCGAGGGCAAGGCTTCCAAACAGCGATCGCGGAAGCCACAGGCGGCGCAACGCCTTGGCTGCCGATGGCTACGGTGCTGCTCGATCCCTCCCCGTTTTGCGTCCAGCATCTCTCGCACGAGGGCGCGCACCCGCTGTTCCTCTTCGGCCGTGTAGGGAACCATGACATCGCGCGCGCGGTAGCGGATGATTCCGTGGGTCGGCCGGACGTGATAGTGTTCGTCAACGAGCAGGCAGTAGGCGAGCACTTGCAGCACATGACCGGGGTAAGGAGTGGTGGGTGTCCGCCCTGTCTTGAGCTCGAGGGGGATGATGGTGTGGCCTTCCCGAATGAGGATATCCGGCTTCCCGCGCAAAGGGATGGACCGGGCCGACAACAGGATCCCCGGCGTCGCACGCGTGTCCTGGTAGATGGCGTGCTGGTAGAGGGTCTGCGTGGGGGGAAGGGGGGGCGGCCGACGCCGACGCCGACGCTGGATGATCACAATGAGCGCCACGACGACGAGGACGACGACGAGGAGAGCAAGGAGCGAGCTCACGACAGGTGTCCCAGGATGGCGGTGCCGAGGGCCACGGCACCAAGGAGCGCCGTGGCGCAGCCAAGTCCGCGCGGTGGGCGCACGGCGTGCCGCGCATACGTGACCTGCTGCTGTATGCGTTCGTGCTCCGCGACACCCTGCCGCATCATGGGCGTCGAGAGTGAGGGCAGATCCTGTGCGGCGTACCACCATTGGCGGTGGCAGTACACGTACTCGCCGATCTCGCTGGCTGACACAT
>JAABUZ0100004919.1_pt1 | contig 17988 bp, 17 predicted proteins | sample 5562091 | NCBI WGS metagenome assembly JAABUZ01 (sample SAMN12813069, study PRJNA571459) | rock metagenome | isolation source: Antarctica rocks | place: Antarctica: Victoria Land, Linnaeus Terrace sud | collected 2015-12-21
CTCTGCCGGGACGAAGAAATAAGTGTCTTTCATGCCGAGGGGATCAAAAATTCTTTGTTGCAGAAAGCTGTCAAACGACTGATGTGAGACGACCTCAATGATGCGCCCCAGGATGTCGATTCCGATGTTGCTGTAATTCCAATCCGTTCCGGGCTGGAACAGCAATTCCGATTTCGCGCCTTTCGACACCAGTTCCGCCAGCGTTTGCGGCGCTGCTCCGCCTGTATCCGCCGAAGCGGGCAAGCCGGATGTATGCGTCATTAAATCTTCTATGTTGATGGGGCGCATGGGGGCGACAGCCGTGCAGTTAAAACCGTTCCGTCGTCCACACGGATTCAGTTTCAGGCCCTTGTATTCCGGCAGGTACTTTTCAACCGGATCGGTCAGCGCCAGCCGCCCTTCGTCCACGAGGACCATGATGCCGGCGCAGGTAATAGGCTTCGTCAAGGAAGCAATGCGGAACATAGTGTCCTTGCGCATGGGCTTCTTGTTTTCCCAATCGGCATAACCAACTGCCTCGAAGCTGACGATGCGCCCGTGCCGCGCCAGGATCGTCACGATCCCGGCTGTCGTGTGAGCGTCCACGTACTCCTGCATTCGCGCCGGAATCTGACTGAGCCGCCGCGCGTTCATTCCCGCCGCTTCCGGATCGGGCTTGCCAATGTTCAATGTATCTGCCGCGAAAGCAGCCGTTGCGCAGCCGAACAAAATACAAACGAGGAGAATTTTCATTTTGTCGTTGTATCCAGCTAAACACAAGGGATAACACCGTTATCTTTGTTTATCAATTCCGTTTACTTGCGGCCATGTTTTCTGATTTAATGCGCCGGAAACAAATCTGGAACTTCGCATGCATCAGTAATTGACCAGAAAGGTGACAGTATGTCCACTGCTCCAGTTCTCGCGGGCGTTACCAGCCCGCTAACCCCTGAAGAACGCCGCGACACCTCTTATCAAAAAAGAGTAACAGCGGCAAATCTCGACAAAGCAAAAGCTTTACCGGCTGAAAACAACAACGGCGATGATGACCGGTACGCCGCGTCCAACCATTACGCCAGTCACGGCAAAGGCCTGCCGCATAATAATTTCGGAGAGGTTGACCCGGCTGCTTATGGAGCCTTGCTCCAGGCGCTGCAAACCGGCGCCCCTTCCGACTTTGATGCGATTCCGTTAGGCTGGCCCGACAAAAGCAAACAATACAAGCTGACCGACCCGCAAGCGGGGCTCGCCTACGATTTGGAATGCCCGGATTGCCAGTCTTACGCCATGCCCGCGCCGCCTACGTTTCGCAGCGAGGAAGAAATCGGCGAAATCGCTGAAAACTACTGGATGGCATTAACCAGAGACATTCCGTTTGTCAGCTATAAGGACCATCCCTTGATCAGCGCGGCGGCTGCTGACTTGTCCAAGTACGCCGTGTTTAATGGACCGAAATCAGGCGGGGCTGTCACACCTGGCACGGTTTTCCGCGGGTTTACTAAGGGAGATCAGGCCGGACCTTATCTTTCACAATTTCTGTTGCGCGACGTGCCCTATGGCTCTCAATTGACTCCGGCGACGGTGAAATTCGGATTCAAAAGCAACGCGGACTATCTGACTGATCCTGCTGAGTGGCTGGATGTGCAGAAAGGGAAAGATCCGGGATTGAATCCAGAGTCAATTGATGATCCTTTTCATCTGATCAATGGCCGGCAACTTGCCCATTACGTGCATATTGACGAGTTATTTCAGGCTTACCTGAATGCTTGCCTGATTTTGATTACTCCGGTCAATCGCGGCGGCTTCAATGCCCCGTTGGATGAGGGAAATCCGTATAAGGGCTATGTGCCTTCCAGTCATGCGGCCCGCTACTCCAACCAAGCCGGGTTCGGCACTTTGGGCGAGCCGAATTTTAAGGGAATGGTTGCGGAGATTGCGACACGCGCCTTGAAAGCAGCGTGGTTCCAAAAGTGGTATGTCAACCGCCGTTTGCGTCCTGAAGCGTTTGCCGGGCGGATTCATCATCAACTCCTAAGCGGCAGGAGTTACGAATTTAATTCGACTGAATTCAGCAAACTGCAATCCGATGTTCTCGGACGGATATTTACAGCCAGCGGCAACAAGTCCTATCTGCTGCCAATGGCTTATCCCGAAGGATGCCCGCTGCACCCGGCCTACGCAGCCGGTCATGCCACGGTGGCGGGCGCGTGCGTTACGATTCTGAAAGCGATCTTCTACGAAGACGCGCTTTTGTCCGACTTGGGCGTGCCCGTGATGGAGCCTTCAGCGGACGGCAAAAATTCGCAGCCGTACATGGGCGCTGACAAGAACTCGCTTACAATCGGCGGCGAGTTGAACAAGCTTGCAGGCAACATTGGACTAGCGCGCAATGTGGCGGGCGTTCACTGGCGGTCCGACTATACGCAGTCTTTACTGCTCGGCGAGCGAATCGCTCTTGATTTCCTGCGGGAGACTATCTCTACGTACAATGAAAACGTCACGTTTACCGTGCGGCGATTTGACGATACAGTTGTGACGATTACGAAGTAATCAACGTCAGTTCCGGATAAACTAAACAGGAGCGAACGATGCGAATTTTGCGCTCCTGTTATTGTTTGCCGGAGATGGTTGTGAAGTTCTCTCTACAAGTCTTCCTTGCGAGCGCCATGCTTGGCGGCTTTGGCTTTTCCCAGACTCCGAAGGCTCGTCAACCTTCCGGTTGGAAACTGCAGGTCGAAGGAGGTAAAGGTGAGTATTGGACGAATCCCGTATGCCATCCGCTTGCTTATTTCTCAGAATCACCGCTTCTTTTCGATTACGAGCAGGATTTATACAAAAAGAGACCCGAGGACATTCGTTTTTTGAGTGACGTGAAGCCGGTTGGAGTGATTGCAGAACGCAAGATTGTAGAAATCGATCAGGATACTACTGTTGTTGCCGATAACGAGAACCTGATGATGAAGCGGTTGCTTGTGCAGCGCTCGGGCGACGAGTTTTGCGCCATTTACCAGCAGCTATATGGAGCGGAACAAGTGAAAGTCACACCGGCAAGTATCGTGATTGTTAGTGGCGAGCCGGTTTTGAAGACGATGGATCAGAACGGCGAACACACATGGAATGAGGAGTACTGGACTTTCAATGCCGATGGTCCCATTCACGTTGATTTGAGCGCGTTTCGCAGAACGCTCAGTGCAGTCATTCCTGTTGGTCATTCTCTATTTACGACAAGCAGTTTCGACATTACTGGTTTCTGTTACAAAGCTATCCTTTTGGACGATGGAAGCATCACGGCAAAACTCCAATTTGAAAATCACCGCCTTATCGTAGCGTGGAAACAATGGAACCCTCCTGGCAGCGTTCCTCCGGTTTGTAAAGAATGAAATAGAAATCCGAAAAGCAGATGGGGCGGACCTCCATGCTTTGACACTCGGTATATACCGTTAGTACATTGCGGATATGCAGCGGAAAGCAAAGGTATTTACGAACGGCAGGAGCCAAGCGGTTCGTATCCCGAAGGAATTCCGGTTCGATGTTCCGGAAGTATTCATCCGAAAAGGCTCAAACACCGGGGAAGTCATTCTCTCAACCAGAAGCATTGAACCATCCTGGGATAGCTTCTTCCAACTGCTGAAAGAAGTTCCAGAAGAGGAAAAGAATGATTTTTTAATTGATCGAAATCTCATCGAGACTAGCCGTGGAGACTTGTTTTGATGTTTTCCCTCGCTACAAACACGGTAAGCCTTTTGTTTAAAGCGCCTTCTTCTCGCTTGGAACAAAAATTTCGTGCTGTGCCGTTTTCCAGCCTGTTTGTTTGTTCCATTGTGGAAGCCGAAATTCGTTACGGCATTGCGAAGAAACGATGGGAGGCGACCAAACTCTCGGGGGTCGTCGATCAGTTTTTGAGCAGCGTGACTATTCTTCCTTGGACTTCCTCCACGGCAAAGAAGTTTGCGCGCTTACGGACTGACGCCGAGGCAACTGGAGTGACCATCGCAACAGTGGATCTTATGATCGCGGCGCACGCCCAAGAACATGATCTGACCCTGGTGACTCACGACGGAGCGCTCCTTCGCTTGCGCCCATGGCTTCGCGTCGTGGACTGGGCGGGTTAGATGGATGGAAACGCACGGCAGAGCTTCGGCTCTTAGAGCCGTTATCATTTGTAATTTTGAACTTAGGCGCTGTGTCTTTCAAATTGCGCTTGCATGCCCAGAGCGGCGAGGCAATCTTTCAGGGCGGTTTCAGCGCTGCGTTGCGCCTGATCGAGAATGCCCATGTTCAAGGCGGCGGAGCGAACTTCATCCAGCTCGACTCCCGCCAGCGCTTCTCCTCCCACCATGAGCAGAATCGATTCGGAGCCGAATGGTTCTTTAGGCTCCGTAATGCCGACTACGCGCTGAAGGCTGTAACGAACCGTAACAAGCTGCTTCAATTGCCTGATTTGCAAAACAATGGAGGGCGAGTCCAGAGGGCGGACTCCCCAGGGGAAGGTCGCAAAATGGGAGTAACTGAAAATCGCGATCAGCATCAGCAAAAGCGCGGTTGAAACCAGAGCCAGCAATTTCCACTTCACGCCTTTCTCTTTGCTGTAGGTGACATTTGTCATGTTCTTTTCCTGATTCTCCTCACTAGCGCCTCTCCTTCCTTGGCGGCAATATGGGGCAGGAGGGAAACAATGAGTTCTGTTCTGCAATGCCAAACGGAGGCAGCGGCGCTTTCCGGCGTCACAAAAAATTACGGCTCACGGCGAGCGCTCGATGCTATCGACTTAAGCATCAGGAGCGGCGAGTTGCTGGCTTTATTGGGGCCCAACGGCGCGGGCAAGACTACCGCCGTCAAGCTGATGCTGGGACTGTTGAATCCCGATTCCGGCACGGTTCGAGTGTTTGGACACGACCCGCGCACGGCGGAGCACCGGCAGCGCACGGGAGTCATGCTGCAGGTGACGCGCGTTCCTGAAACATTGCGTGTTCGCGAACACATTGATCTTTTCTCGTCGTACTACCCGCATCCGTTGCCCATGGCGGAAATCGTGAGCGCCGCGGGCTTGCAGGGAATCGAGAATCGATTTTTCGGAGAACTGTCCGGCGGCCAAAAGCAGCGTGTCTTATTTGCTTTGGCGATTTGCGGCGACCCGGACCTGCTGTTTCTGGATGAGCCAACCGTTGGGTTGGATGTGCAGGCGCGGCGGATGTTGTGGGCGCAGATTCGCGCGCTGCTCGCGCGCGGCAAAAGCATCCTTTTAACAACTCATTACCTGGAGGAGGCGGATGCGCTCGCAAACCGCATCGCCGTCCTTAACAGCGGGCGCGTGATTGCCAGCGGCACGCCCGCCGAAATCAAACGAAACACGTCACTGGAAGATGCATTTCTGGCGTTAACCGAAAACGAAGGAGAAAGAGTATGACAACGGCAACTTACTGGAAAGAAGCAAAATACGAATTTTTGAAGCGGCTGCGGGTGCGCAATTTCGCGTTCTCCACGCTGGGTTTTCCGCTGATGTTTTATGTCCTGTTCGGATTGGCGCTTCCGACTGCTCAGGTATCGGGTCTGCGCATGGCTACCTATCTTCTTGCGACGTACGGCACGTTCGGCGTGATGGGCGTTTGCCTGTTCGGGTTTGGCGTCGCGCTTGCCATCGAACGCGGACAAGGGTGGCTGGAGTTGAAACAGGCAAGCCCAATGCCGCTTGCGGCGTATTTCACCGCGAAGGTGACAACGTGCGTGGCTTTCAGTGTTGTTCTGATAATTCTGATGATGGCTCTTGGGCTGGGATTCGGTCATGTTCACTTATCGGCCCTCAATCTTTTGAGCTTGGCAGGAGTTTTGGTTCTTGGCTCGATTCCGTTCGCGGCGCTTGGACTTTGGCTCGGCTATATAACTAACGCAAATTCCGCGCCGTCGTTCCTAAACATGATTTACTTGCCATTGTCGTTTTGCTCGGGATTGTGGATGCCGCTCGAAATACTGCCGAAAGGAATACAGCATATAGCGCCCTTTTTGCCGCCGTACCATTTGAGCCAGCTTGCTCTCCACGTGATCGGGGCCAACAACTCCGGCGGTTATTGGGTCCATTGGGAAGCGCTCGCCGGTTTTACGCTGTTATTTCTTGGATTAACTCGGTTAGTTTACCGGCGTAACGAATCGTAGGGACGGCATAACTTAAAAAGAAATCATGCGACCCTTTCGACTCCTGAACAATAAAGAAAAATGGTCGCCGTTCGCCTATCTGTTCTACTTGGGCTTCTTCTTTGTTCAGCCGGTTCTTGCTGGCGCTGGCTGGAGGAAATGGATTCTTACTCTCCTGTCGGCGGCGCTGTTTGTGATCCTTTATTTGTCGGCTTGGTGGCGCGAGGATCGCATTGCGTTTTACTACGTCCTTGCGATACCGGCGCTTGAATTCGCCAATTATCCTTTCAATCTCGGCGCTTCCTGTTTCTTTATGTACGCCGCGGCATTATTCGGATTTGCGTTTCAACCGCGAGTTGCTTTTGGCGCTTTGGGATTGCTGGCGATTGGCATTGCCGCGCAGGGCTGGTTTCTGCATCTAACGCCGTGGTCCTGGGTGTTCACCATCATTCTTTGCGTGGCGATCGGAACGGCGAACGTTCATGAAGCGCAACAAAAACGCGCCAATGCAAAGCTGCGGCTGGCGCAGGACGAAGTGGAGCACCTTGCGAAAGTGGCCGAACGGGAGCGTATCGCACGGGATTTGCATGATGTGCTCGGGCATACGCTTTCGGTGATTATTTTGAAGTCGGAGTTGGCATCGCGGTTATTTGATCGCGACAGTGACCGGGCTCGGGCGGAGATTGCCGAAGTAGAACAGATTGCGCGGAAGGCGCTCGCGGAAGTGCGTCAGGCAGTTCGCGGATACCGAACCGGCAGTTTGGCGGAAGAGTTTGCGAGGGCGCGATCCACGCTGGAGACGGCGGGCATCCGGGCCGAGTGCGAACTGCCGCAGGCTCCCTCCGCTTTGCGAGAGTTGTCGCCCGCGCAGGAAACAGTGCTCGCGCTGGTGACGCGGGAAGCGGTTACTAATGTGGTGCGGCATTCGGGCGCGGGCTTATGCCAACTGCGGCTTGAACGGAGCAGGAATTATTACCGGCTGGAAATTGCCGACAACGGGCGGGGTGGAACTCAGGACGAAGGCAATGGGCTGCGCGGGATGCGCGAGCGGCTGGAAGCGCTGGGCGGGGCCATGGAACGTGACGTTTCTCGTGGGACGCGGCTGACCGCGACTCTTCCTGTTTACGGAGAGCAGGAAGCCATTGCATGAGTACGATCCGGGTCGTGATCGCGGAGGATCAGGCGATGGTGCTGGGCGCGTTGGCGGCGCTGCTGGAAATGGATGGCGATATCCGGGTGCTGGCGCAGGTTCGGAACGGGCGGGAGGCTTTGGCTTCCGTGGCGGCAACTAATCCGGATGTGCTGATTACCGACATTGAGATGCCGGAAATGACCGGGCTGGAATTGGCTGCTGAAATCCAATCGCGCCAGCTTCGGACCCGCGTTATTGTTTTGACGACCTTCGCGCGCGCCGGCTACTTTCGCCGCGCCATGGATGCCGGGGCGCGTGGGTATGTGTTGAAGGACAGGCCCGCCAAGGAACTAGCGGATGCCCTGCGGCGGGTTCACCGAGGACTGCGCGTGATTGATCCGGAACTGGCGGCGGAGGCTTGGAGCGAGCCGGACCCTTTAACGGATCGGGAACGACAGGTGCTGCGATTGGCCGGGGAGGGAACGGCTACGGGTGAGATTGCCGTCAAGCTGCGGCTCTCGGAAGGAACGGTGCGGAACTATCTTTCAGAAGCGATCAGCAAGTTAGGCGCGGCGAATCGGGTGGAAGCCGCGCGGATTGCTCGGAGCCGGGGTTGGTTATAGGCTGTAAACATTCAAGTTCCTTACCCATAGCGATCCTGTCCGTCAAAGTTTCTGTTCGAGAGAGCCCAACCAGTCACTCCCTTTGCTGTTTTGACTTTCACCCACCAAATTTCTTTTGGCAAGGCTCTAGGTTCTTCGAAGTTTTCGACGGCGACTAGCTTGCCGAAGTACCAAGCCAGATAATTGCCTTCGCCCAAATAGTGAAGCAAATAGAACGGCGCCCCTTTCGGGATGGCCGTGCGGCCAGAATGATCTGGATCAGGAACGTTCTCCAAGGCATGAACCAAAACCGGTATGCTATGAACTTCGCCGGTGAGTCCCGTAACGTAATCCCCGGTATGCAGGATGCGGATTCTACGCCCATTCGGCCTATCCAAGAGCTTTGTCTCTTTAATAACGGTCCATTCGCGGTAAACGCATCCTTCGAATGGACAACCGCCCTTGTCTATAAACGGAGTGGGCGGTCTGCTTGCAGCTAAGACGGACATTGCACAGAAGAGGCAAAGCGCTAGATGGGCCATGTTGGACAGAAATATCACAGCTTTCTAACTCATGCCGGACCAGTTGATAAATAGCGCCGCCACGACAGCCCCGCAAATAGGACCAAGGATCGGAATAGGGGCGTAACTCCAATCGGAGTCGCCTTTACCGGCGATGGGAAGCAAGGCGTGGGCGAGCCGCGGGGGAAAGTCACGGGCGGGGTTGATGGCATAGCCAGTGGTTGCTCCGAGCGACAAGCCGATGCTCCACACCAAGCCGCCGACGAGAGCGGGGCCGAAACCAGGGGCTAATCCGCCGGGCGCAAGGCGTTTTGAGGTGAAAGCAGTCGCGACGATGACCAGAATGAACGTGCCGATGACTTCGCTGATGAAATTATTGATAGGACTGCGGATGGCGGGTGATGTGCAGAAACAGGCCAGCTTATCGGCGGTGTTTTCCGTGACTCTCCAGTGCGGAAGGTAGAAGATCCAGACGAGAACCGCGCCGACCAATCCGCCTCCCAACTGCGCGGGGATGTAGGTCCAAAGCCGCTCGGCATGGCCGGACATCAGGACGGAAGCAATCGTGAAAGCGGGATTGAGATGCCCATCCTTATCGCCCAGCGCAGCGGCGACCATGATTCCGGCGAAAACCGCCAAAGCCCAGGCAGTGGTAATCGCGATCCATCCGGCGTTGGCGGCTTTGGAACGGGCAAGCAGCACGGCGGCAACGGCCCCATTTCCTAAAAGGACGAGAACGGCTGTTCCTACAAATTCACCTACAACTGTTGCGGTATTTGAGTCCATGCAAATACTCCAAAGATAGAACAACGTGATTTTGCCTTTCTGGTGGTCGTAGAGTGGACGGTGTGAGATATGTACTTGCGCTAGACCAGGGAACCACCAGTTCACGAGCGATTCTCTTCGACCACGAAGGCGCGATTTGCGGGACCGCTCAACGGGAATTCGAGCAGATTTATCCGCAAGCGGGATGGGTGGAGCACGATCCGGGGGAGATTTGGGCTTCACAAATCAGTGTAGCCGTGGAAGTATTGAGCCGGGCGCAGGCGCGTCCGCGTGATCTGGTAGCACTGGGGATTACCAATCAGCGGGAAACCACGATTGTCTGGGACCGCAAAACGGGCCAGCCGGTTTATAACGCGATTGTCTGGCAAGACCGCCGTACGGCGGCGATCTGCGATGGATTGCGACAGCAAGGGCTTCAGGATACGATTCGGGCAAAAACAGGATTGCTGATCGATGCCTATTTTTCGGCCAGCAAGATCATGTGGATTCTCGACAACGTTCCGGGAGCGCGAGAGAAGGCCCAGGCGGGGGAGCTCCTTTTCGGCACGGTGGACAGTTGGCTGTTGTGGAACCTGACGAACGGTCAACTGCACAGCATTGACGCGACCAACGCGTCGCGGACCATGGTGTTCAACATCCATCAGGCGCGCTGGGATCAGGAGTTATTGGAAGCCCTGCGGATTCCCCGCTCGATGCTGCCGGAGGTGCGTCCTTCCAGTGGACAATACGCTTCTGTTTCGACAACTCTGGGGCTGGGGGATGTGCCGATCGGCGGCGTGGCGGGCGATCAACAGGCAGCTTTGTTCGGGCAAGCTTGTTTTCGCCCCGGCATGGCGAAGTGTACCTATGGCACGGGTGCATTTCTGTTGCAGAACTTGGGACGGGAGGCTAAGGAGTCGAAAAACAGGTTGTTGACCACGGTGGCTTGGCAGCGGGACGGGCAACTGGAATACGCGATGGAGGGGAGCGTGTTCATTGCCGGGTCGGTTGTGCAATGGCTGCGGGATGGACTTGGCATTATTCGTTCGTCAGGCGAAGTAGAAGAATTGGCGTTGAGTGTTCCGGATAATGGAGACATCTATCTGGTGCCTGCATTTACGGGATTGGGAGCGCCGCATTGGGACCCGCATGCGCGCGGCACGATTATCGGCATCACGCGCGGCACCAAGGCCGGACATATTGCGCGGGCAGCGCTCGAAAGCATGGCTTATCAGGCGGCGGATCTAATGGGCGCAATGCAGGAGGATTCCGGACTGCCGATTGGTCAACTGCGAGTGGACGGCGGGGCGGCGCGCAACGATACGCTGATGCAGTTTCAGGCTGATCTTCTGGGCGCTTCCGTGGTGCGCCCCGCGATCACGGAAACCACGGCGCTGGGCGCGGCGTATCTCGCGGGGCTGGCGGTTGGATTCTGGAAAGATACGGACGAGATTCAGACACAGTGGAAGGTGGACAAGGAATTTCATCCCAGCCAGCCGAGCGAGGAGATGGAGAGCCTGCGCGGGCGATGGCATCAGGCGCTTGAACGCGCTAAGAATTGGCATGAATCCAAAGTATGAAGCGATCTGAAATGATAAGCCGCTTCCAATCCCATGAGGGCGAGTGGGACGTGATTGTGGTGGGCGGCGGAGCGACAGGCGTGGGAGTGGCGATTGATGCGGCGTCCCGCGGGTATGACACGCTGCTGCTCGAAGGCAGCGACTTCGGCAAGGGAACTTCGAGCCGCAGCACCAAGCTGGTGCATGGCGGCGTGCGCTATCTGGAACAGGGCAATATCTCGCTGGTGATGGATGCGCTGAAAGAGCGCGGCCTGTTACGGCAGAATGCGCCGCATCTGGTGAGCGATCTGGCGTTTGTGGTGCCGAACTACGACTGGTGGGAAGCGCCCTTTTACGGGCTTGGATTGAAGGTTTATAACCTGCTCTCCGGCAAGTATGGGTTCGGGGCATCAAAGATTCTGTCGCGGGAAGAAACGCTGCAACGCTTGCCGACGATCAACCGCGAGGGGCTGCGTGGCGGCGTGATTTATTACGACGGGCAATTTGACGACACGCGGCTGCTGATCAACATGGCGCAGACAGCGGTTGAGCAGGGCGCCACGCTGATCAACTACCTGCGGGTGAGCGCCCTGACGAAGGATGGCGACGGATTTGTGAATGGCGTGGTTGCTCAGGACACGCTGAGCGGGCTTGAATTCAGGGCTGTCGGCAAAGTAGTGGTGAACGCGACAGGGCCGTTCACCGATGCCGTCCGCAGGCAGGCGGACCCGTCCATCAAGCCGATGATCTCGCCTTCCCAGGGCATCCATTTGGTGTTTGACCGGTCGTTTCTACCGGGAAATTCAGCCATCATGGTGCCCCATACGAGCGATGGACGCGTGCTGTTTGCGATCCCCTGGCACGGCCATACGCTGGTGGGTACGACCGATACCGCCATTGCGGAAGCGACGCTGGAGCCGTCGCCCCTGGAGAAAGAGGTTGAATTCGTCTTGAGCACGGCGGCTGAATACCTGCATAAAGCGCCCACTCGCGGCGATGTGCTGAGTGTGTTTACCGGCATTCGGCCTTTAGTGAAGGCGAGCGATTCCAGCAACACGGCGGCGCTTTCGCGCGATCACACAATTCACATTGATGAATCGGGACTTTTGACCGTTACGGGCGGCAAATGGACCACCTACCGGCATATGGCTGAAGACGCCGTGAATCATGCCGCGACTCTGGGCAAGCTGCCGGAAAAGGCGTGCGTGACCAGGCAATTGAATGTGCATGGCTTCTATGGACAGGCGGGCCGCTTCGGGCATTTAGCGGTGTATGGTTCGGATGCGCCCGCGATCCAAGAGTTGATGAAAGACGATCCGGAACTGGCGCGGCCCTTGGCGGATGCCTTGCCGTATGTGGGCGCCGAAGTGGTTTGGGCGACGCGGCATGAGGTGGCGCAGACCGTTGATGATGTGCTGTCGCGGCGCACGCGCGCTTTGTTTCTGAACGCGAAAGCGGCGTTGCGCGCCGCCCCGCGCGTGGCGGAGTTGATGGCGCGCGAGCTGGGTCAGGACAGCGCCTGGGTCGAGAATCAGTTATCGGACTTTCATAATGTTGCTTCGCATTTCACTTTATAAATAAACCTGATAAATAAACCTGTATTTCGTCGTGTTCTTGCTGTTTATCTTTACGTAGTCGCCGGACAACATCGACTTGAAGGAAAGCGCACGGAGCACGGTCCAAGTTGCTCATCGGATGGCGTGAGCAGAGCAGTGCATAGGCAGATACTGTGTGAATAGCGCTACTATCACTCACGCAGGGCAATCAAATTATTTAAATTCAAGGTACTCCGTTGCTTAATGAAAAGCTGTATTTTTAAAAACAGCTTAAAGTTACCTCGGATTATTTCTATGGTACTAGTACTTTCTACCAAAGACTTTCCATTGCTTTTAACGATTTTTCCTAATAACGTTGTAGAAATACTCATAGTTTTTTAAGTACTGGAATCCCAATTAACAACCCAAATCAAAAGATCCTGAGATGGTAAGACAACTTCAAACTAGCAGCGCTACCGCGCTTACGCAGTATACCCGCACGATCCATCGAACCCATGCTTTGTTAAATGATTCGGCGTTACCCTCACTATCGCCAACGCAGCGCGCCTTGCTGCTCGAACATTTTCGCAAAGAAACGCGCGCTTACGATAAATATATGAGAGCCAGACGCAAGCTTTGGTGCGCGCTTATGGCTTTGCAATCTTCTTCGACCGATGATGAATGATCCGTTCTCTAAAAACGGTCGCGGCTAACAGCCGCTTGTTGCAGCGCCCGCCTGTCCATGCCAAGACCCTGATTACCAAGTTTTGGTTTCCCCGTTCATAAAAAGGAAGACAGCCGGGGTTCATCCTTGTGCTGAAATGGAATTTCCAGATCATGAACAAGAAAATCCGTTCTACGACGATTCTTTGCGTGCGGCGGAACGGCAAAGTGGTTCTCGCGGGCGATGGACAGGTCACCATGGGCAGTGAAGTTCTGAAAAGCGGGGCGCGCAAGCTGCGTCGGCTTTATAACGGCAAAATTATTTCCGGATTTGCCGGATCGACGGCGGACGCTTTTGCTTTATTCGCCCGCTTTGAAGCAAAGCTGGAACAGTACAGCGGTAATCTCCCCCGCTCCGTGGTGGAGCTGGCGAAGGAGTGGCGCACAGACCGCATGCTGCGGCATCTGGAAGCTCTTCTTCTCGTGGCCGATCCCCAGGATATGTATATCGTCAGCGGCACCGGTGACGTGATTGAGCCGGATAGCCCGATTGCGGCGATTGGGTCCGGCGGCGCGTTTGCGAAAAGCGCCGCGATTGCGCTGTTTGACCATACTGAACTGCCGGCTCGCGAGATTGTTGAAAAGGCCATGAAGATCGCGGGCGAGGTTTGTATCTATACGAACGGCAACGTACAGTTTGAGGAGTTGGCGTAATGGTGATCTATCTTCCGCAGCAATCCTCTGACGAAACTCCTTTGCTCGATGAACTGACTCCCCGTGAAATCGTGGCGGAGCTGGATAAGCATGTGATCGGGCAAGCCGACGCCAAACGTTCGGTGGCGATTGCCCTCCGCAACCGGGTGCGGCGTCAAAAGCTGGAGCCGGAAATGGCTGAAGAGGTCATGCCGAAAAACATCCTGATGATCGGGCCCACGGGCGTCGGAAAGACCGAGATTGCGCGGCGTTTGGCGAAACTGGCTAATTCTCCGTTTCTGAAAGTAGAGGCGAGCAAATTCACGGAGGTCGGCTATGTCGGACGCGATGTGGAGTCGATCATTCGTGACTTGGTCGATGTCGCTATCGACATGGTGCGCGAGGAGCGGCTGGAACAAGTAGCGGATCGGGCGGAACAGCAGGCGGAAGATCGTTTGCTCGATTTGTTGATGCCCCCGCAACCCGAGCCGACCGATAGCAATGAGCGTACCCGCGAAAAGCTGCGCGAGAAATTGCGCGCCGGAAAGCTGGACGACCGCATGGTGGAAGTGGATGTCAAGGAGCGCGGCCCCACCTTTGAAATCGCCACCAACGGCAATGTCGAGGAGATGGACATCAACCTGAAGGATGTTATTCCCGGGCTCTTCGGCCCGCGCACGAAAAAGCGCAATATGCGGGTTTCCGAAGCGCTGGAGTACTTAGTTCAGGAAGAAGAGGGAAAGCTGGTCGATATGGACCAGGTGACGCGGGTGGCCCTGGAGCGAGTGGAGCGCAACGGCATTGTGTTTCTGGATGAGATCGACAAAATTGCCGGACGCGAGGGCGGACACGGTCCCGATGTAAGTCGCGAAGGCGTGCAGCGCGATATTCTGCCGATCGTCGAAGGAACCACCGTGAATACCCGGCATGGCTTTGTGCGGACGGATCATATTCTGTTCGTGGCCGCCGGAGCGTTTCATGTCTCGAAGCCCGCTGACCTGATCCCGGAACTGCAAGGGCGTTTCCCGATTCGCGTCGAGCTGAAATCATTGACCGAAGCCGATTTCATCCGCATTCTGCAGGAGCCGAAATCGGCGTTGGTCAAGCAATATACCGCGCTGCTCGAAACAGAAGGCATCAAGCTGAGTTTTACGGACGATGCCTTGATTGAGATTGCTCGGGACGCGGCGCAGGTGAATCAATCAGCTGAAAACATCGGCGCTCGCCGGTTGCACACCATCATGGAAAAGCTGCTGGAAGAAATTTCCTTCGAAGGTCCCGACCTGAAAAAGAAAACGGTCCGGATCGACGCGGCGTACGTGCGCAAGCAATTGGCCGAGATTGTGAAAGATCAAGACCTCAGCAGGTACATTCTGTAGTGCGTTTTTCCGTTCTCGTGGCAACGTTTTCATTTTGTTTGCTCCTGAGCTGCGGATATGTGGGGCCTATTGTTCCGCCCTCGCCTGAGATTCCGTATCCCGTCAACAATCTGGCCCTGGTGGAACGGGGTGACCGGTTGATTGTCACGTTCACCACGCCGCCGCGCACCATTGACGCGCTGGCGATCCAGCAGTTTTCCGATATCGACCTGCGGGTTGGCCCCAGCGTGGTTCCATTTGATTTTGGACGGTGGGAAGCAGCGGCGAAGCGGTACGACGTTCCGTTTCCGGAGGAGAACGACCCGGAGACTCCGCGTCCGCTGCCGATTACCAGGACGCTTCCGGTTTCCGAGTGGCAGGGCAAAAAAATCGATGTGGCCGTTCGCACTTCGGTGAAAAAGGGCGAGCACTATTCGCAGTGGTCCAATCGCGTGAGTCTCGAAGTACTGCCGCCCTTGCCGCCTCCAAAGATCGAAGTGAATGCCACCCGCGAAGGTTACAAAGTAACCTGGATCGCGGAGACGCCCGGAACTCATTACGAAATTCTGCGGCAAGGCCCCGGCGAGAAAACTCCGGCCTCCATTGGAGTCGCCGAAACGCCGGAGTACGTCGATACTACGTCACAATGGGACACGCCGTATGTTTACACCGTGGTGGCCAGAAACGGCGCGGCGGAAAGCCTGCCCTCTCAGCCTAAAAAAGCCAATGCCTCCGATACCTTCGCGCCTTCGGTTCCCACCGGCGTCGTGGCACTGGCCGGGCCGGATTCAGTGGAGGTAACATGGACGCGCAGTCCGGAAGCGGATACAAAGGGCTACTATGTATACCGTTCGACAAACGGCGGTCCCTTCGAGCGCCAGGGGGGTCTCGTTACCTTGCCTACATTCAGCGATCATACAGCGGAGCACGGCAAGACGTATCGCTACTCGATCAGCGCCGTGGATCAAAAAGCCAACATCAGCGACAATTCAGCGCCCGCGGAAGTAGTGTTTTAGAGAATCGCTTGAAGTTGATGGAATTGGGAAGGCACGCATGCTAGCATCGAGCCATATGAAGGAGAGATTGTTGCCGGGAGCGCCTGTTTGGGTCGTTTCCTGACAACATGGATTGGCTCCTTTCAGGAATTTATCCTCCTGGCTGGTCGCGCGTTTCTTAACATCGTTCGTCGTCCGCACTACTATGCCGACGTTTTCCTGCAAATGGACGCGATCGGCATCGGCAGCATACCGATTACAGTACTGATCGGTTTTTTCAGCGGCGCTATTATTGCGCTGCAAATGTCGCGCGCGCTGAATACATACGGCGCGAGCAGTCAGGTTGGCTCCATTGTTGCCCTGACCCTGGTGCGCGAGCTGGGACCCGTGCTGACGGCCTTGTTGGTGGCGGGCCGCAATGCTTCGGGAATCGCCAGCGAACTCGGCTCCATGAAGGTGACAGAGCAGATCGACGCCATGCGCGCTTTAGGAACAGATCCCGTTCAAAAGCTGGTCACTCCTCGTTTGGCGGCAACGGCATTGATGCTGCCGTGCTTGACCGTGATCGCGGATGCCATCGGTTTATTCGGAGCCTACTTGGTGGCTGTTCCGCTGCTTCACATCATCAGCGCCGGTTCCTACTGGTCTACTTCGTGGCGCGCCTTGGTTTTGAACGATCTGGCGCAGGGTTTGATGAAGCCTTTGCTTTTCGGTATCATTATTGCGCTGGTCGGCTGCTTTTACGGACTGCGCACCACGGGCGGAACGCAGGGCGTGGGCCGCGCCACGACGCAGGCGGTGGTGGTTGCGTCGATCTGGATATTCTTTGTGACATTTATCATCGACAAGATCTTCGTCAATCTGTAGAACAGCATGTCCGAAGACCATAGCCCCATTCTTGAGTTCAAGGAAGTCTGCTTGCAGTTTGGCGAGAAGTGGGCGCTGAAAAACGTTTCGCTGACGCTGCAGCCGGGGGAAACGCGCATCATCTTCGGCGCGGCGGGCAGCGGTAAAACCATGTTGCTGAAAGCGGTGATTGGGTTGATACCCGTGGATTCAGGCGAGATTAGGCTTTTCGGCAAAGATGTTACCTCTCTGCGGGAACAGGACCTGTACGCCTTGCGCAGCCGCGCCGGATTTCTGTTCCAGGAGGGCGGACTGTTTGATTCTTTAACCATCGGCGAGAACGTTGAATATCCTCTACTGAATCGTCAAACGGAAGACGGCAAACAGAATGGAGTGTCCGCTGGAGACGCCGAGAAGCGCGTTCGGGAAGCGTTGCGCTTTGTGGAACTGGAACAAACGTTCGGTCAGTTTCCGAGCGAAGTGTCAGGCGGCATGCGCCGTCGCGTGGGCATTGCGCGGGCCATTGTGACTGAACCGCCTTTGGTGCTTTACGATTCGCCTACCGCCGGCCTCGATCCGATTACCGCGAACACCATCATGGCGCTGATCGCCAAGGAGCGCGATATGCGGAACAGCGCCTCGCTCATTGTCACCCATCGCTATCAGGACGGCGAAATCATGGCCAATTTCCGCTATGGCAAGGACGACGAACTGCAACCGGTTAGTGACGGCGCAGACAGCGTGGAATCGGAAACGCGCGCCAAGTTTATTGTGATGAAGGATGGGGAAATCGTCTTTTTCGGCACGCGCCAAGAGCTTGAGTCTTCAAAGGACGATTACGTGAAGAAATTCATCAGGAAAGAGACATAGGTATGCCCGCGAAAGAAAAAGTAAGCTTTGCCCAGTTGAAGGTCGGCATTCTGGCGATTGTCGCTCTGGCTTGCGTGGTTCTGGTTGTGTTCCTGCTGACCGGCAATGCGAGCTGGTTCAAGAAACAGGTGGAACTGCATGTGTATACGTCCGACGCGGCGGGCCTGACTCCGGGCGCGCCCGTGCGCATCAACGGCATACAGGCGGGCACTGTTCAGCATGTAGTGTTGTCGGGAGAAACGAATCCGCAGCGCGTGATCAGAGTTGATTTCGCCATTGACCAGGAAATGCAGAAACAGATTCCGGCTGATTCCATCGCTTCTATTTCCTCGGACAATCTG
>JAABUZ0100004921.1_pt1 | contig 17987 bp, 9 predicted proteins | sample 5562091 | NCBI WGS metagenome assembly JAABUZ01 (sample SAMN12813069, study PRJNA571459) | rock metagenome | isolation source: Antarctica rocks | place: Antarctica: Victoria Land, Linnaeus Terrace sud | collected 2015-12-21
ACGGCCAGCACGAGCGAGGGTGGGTTCTGCGCCGCCATAGAGTTCTGCTTGCCCGACGGCACGGCGGTCACGGCCGCACGCACGAAGGCTTCGACCGCGCGGCGCGTCAGGTCAACGTCGCCCCGAAGGTTGCCGGCAAGCTGATCCACGTCGAGGTTGAGGTAACGGTAGTAGCAAGCGGAGTTAAACTCGATCGTGCCCAGCATATCGGCGCCGGTGACGTCGTCGCTTTTGAGGTCGTCGATAGCCGTGTAGAAATCAAACTCGACGTTGACGGCGTTCGTGGACAGGGCGTGGGCTACCTGGCACGAGCCCTCGACGTTGTGGTCGGGCAGATCCGCGATCATGCGTCCGAACAGCGCGAGGTCGGCCGCCTTGCCCCCGTTCAACAAGCCTTTGAAAACGTTGGACAGCGCCGTGTCGACGACCGGGGCGTCGGCTGCGGCCTTCTTGCGCCCACGGCCGGCCGGCGCTGCCGGCGTGCCGTCCACCGCTGGTTCTCCCTCAGGGGCGGGTTTCAAAGCGTCCCAACGCTCCAGGCACAGGGCCTCGATGGCGTCGATCTCGCGGTTGCCCAGGAACAGCAGGTATTGTGTTTTCGCGTTAGGCTCCAGTTTGAGCCCGGCCGCGGCCAGGGCCGCGCGCGCCACACCTTCGGCTTCGGCGGCGTCTTTGCCGTGCTTCCTGGTGAAGCGGTCTGTTAGCGTCGCGACGAGCAGCTTGGTGCGTGCGGCCAAGTCGTCGGGCTGGAGCAGGCCGCCGTCTTTCATAGCCTGGCGCATGGCGCGCTTGAAGCACTGCGAGGAGATACGCGCGCGGCGATAGCCGCCGAACTCGCAGTCTTTGGGCGCGCCGGTGTCGTCGCGGTTGAGGTTGGAGGGCGCGAAGTTCTGGAGGATGTGCAGTTCGAGCAACATGGGATCGTACTCCTTTTATCTATCTAACGGTTTGGTCTATCGTCGACGATTGGTGGTTTGTCGTGTTGTTAGTCGGCGCGGTCGGGCCCTTTACCCGTCACTGTCGTCGTGGTCGCCGGCGTCGGCCGCTTCGTCTCCGTCTCCGTCGCCAGCCGGTTTGGCGTCATGCGCGCCACTGGCCCAGAAGTCGCGGGCCCATGCGCGCTGCACGCGCCAGTCGGGGTACTGCCAGCCGCGCGCGTCGCACAGCAGTCGCGCCCAGTCGATGCGCTGGTCGTGGCTCTTGAGCAAAGTGACGGCGTAGCGCAGATGCGTGGCGAACCCATCGCCACTCGCGTTGAGCAGGGCCACGAAGCGACGCTCGACGGCCGCGTCCAACTTGCCCCCCACGTTCTCGGACTCGTCGTGCGCATCGGCGCCGCTGCTCCGCTCGTCTGACTGTTTGCGGGCCATAAGCCGCATCGCCAGGCCGAGCGACTGGCGTCGCGCGCTGGTCCACGGCTCGGGGTAGAGCGCGAAGAGCGATGCGACGAGGTAGTGGCACTGTTCGTCCCACGGGCGCAATCCCTGGGGCAGCAGGGGTACGACGTAGGGGAAGGCGTTCAGCGTTTCGCCGATCGGTTTGCCGAGGGCGCGACGCAGCGCGGCCAGCGCGGCGCGGTTGCCGCGCCGTCCCGTTCTTTCTTCATCGGGAACGTAGCGGACGAGCCCCGCGACAAACTTTTCCGCTGCCGCCAACTGTTTTCCCCCAAACGTCTGTTGCTTGGACACGCTTGCCTCCGTGTCTCCCGGTGGTTGCGTGGGTTGTATGGTCGAACTCATTGGTTTCTCCCGTTACTATGCCGGCATGGTTGCCGGAGCGTTATTTGCGCCGCTCTCCTGGTCGCCGGTCTGGCGCTGTCCGTAGACATCCAGCGCCTTGGCAACGAACGCGCGTTGGGCGCGCCAGCCAAGGGCCGCGGCCTTGAGCGCGCGCGCGGAGGTGTCCATGCCTGCGGTGGCGCCGCCGAACGCGTCGTCCGCTGCGCGACGGAGTTCGGTGGCCCACTGATTCAGCGCGGCGCGGGCATGGTCTTCGGGCGGTGTGCCGTCGGGCGCCCTGGGGAGGTCCATGAGGAACCGTGCGAAGGGCTCGTCGAGCGCCGCCCAGTAGACGCGTTCGACGCCGAGGCTCTCGGCCAGTCCATTGACGTCGGCCGGGAGCGGTTGGCGGGCGCTCTTGTGGTCAGCCTCGCTGGAGATGAGCAGTTTGGACATCTCCCTCACGCTGTCGCGCAGGGCGCGTCCGACGTTGTTGGCGAGACTCACGGCGATGCCGAGTTTCTCGAAAAGGTCGGTGTTGTGCGCGTCGAGGTAATCCAGGGGTACCGCTAGCCGCTCGTGGTGCCAGGCTAGCACCTTGGCTTGGTCCGAGCGCATCCCAAGCACGTCGAGCGGGAGGGCGGTTCTCTTCAGCCGTCTTTTGAGCCCCAGGTCGTCGAGCCAGTCCAGAGTGGCGGGGCGCCAGGCCTTACCAGGCGTCGCCGCGAGCAGCGTGGCGCTGTCGCGCCAGAGGGCGCGCTCGTCGCGGAAGACGAGGGGCGGATAAGGGTCTTGGCCCTCGGCTACTTTGGCTTTCTCGTTGTAGGTAAACGGTACCATGGTCTCGCTGGTGTGGCGTTCGTAGCCCTGGGGGAATGGGTGTCCTTTCATGGCCGCGACGCGCTTGACGACGACGTGGCCGTGGTCGTCGGTCTCGGGGAATAGGCGGACGCGGCGCGATTGCCAGGTGAGCAGGTCGAGGTATCCCGTCGGATAGCGTGGTAGAGCGGTGGGCTCGTCGTCGCGCTCCCACGCGGGAAGGTCTTGTTCGCCGTTGGCGTGGTTCCACTCCTCGCGTGGGTACCGCACCATGTTGAGCAGCAGCGTCTCCCACAGGGTGTCGCCGCGCGCCAGCACGACCGCGCCTTTGACCAGCGGTCCCGCCGACGCGGATTTGTATATCTTGGGGTCCTGTCCTTTCTCATAGGAAATGAGGCCGCCCACGGCGTAGGACTGGAAGGCGACGAGATAGCGCGCCGCCTCGGCTGGAGTCAGTCCTGTCGTCGCCGCGCCATGCCCGTGGTCGGACAGCAGCACGGCGTTGCCGGAGTTGGCCTGCTCGTGCGTTATCTTGGCAATTGACGCGCCGTACTCGACGCCGAGCGAGGCCACCTGGTAGAACGGGCGCGCGGCGTCGAACAGATCGAAGCGCCCATGCACGGCGTTGGAGTCGAGATAGGCATTGAATTGTGCCATGTTCGGCTGTCGCGCGTCCCACAACTCCCACCACGCCTCCGTATCCACCGGGCCGAAGACGCGGTGCGTCATGGCGATGAGCAGCCGGTAGACGGCGACGGTGATGAGCGGCGAGGGGTTGCTGAGTTCGGTGATCTCGTGCGCGCGCCCCAGCACGGCACGTAGGCCCATCTCCTCACGGTGGACCGATCCGTATGGACCGGGCACGAGGCACGGCAGCCACGGGTCGTCGAGCAGGTTGAAGGTGAAGCGGTGGTCGGTCATCTCTGTCGTCATCATTGTCCCTCCGAGATGTTCGGGGTGTCTGGCTTGGCGCCGGTTCGGTGCCGGCTTCTGTGTTGGTGGACACGCATCCTATTCACTATCCTCCTCATCTACAGGCGCGTGGAGTTGCGCGTCCGGGCCGATTAGCAGTCCCAACTTCTCATCCAGGCGCAGCGGTATGTCGCTGGCCATCCCCGCTCCTTTCGTGTCAAAGACGACCATGCGGTATGACCGCAGCAGCGCGGACGTGCCCCACCCCACCGGCATGTATGCTTTCATACCCGGCGCGTCCGGGTCGCCGAGCGCCTTCACCAAGCCGAAGTGCGTTACCTTGACCGACCGACGGAGCAAGCCCGCGATCATGTTGATGTCCGGTACGTGCCGCGTGTCGTAGGGTCGCGCGAACGCGCGGTCAAACATGGGGTGATCGGGCGTCCCATAGAGGCAGATCAGCCCGATCGACGGGAGCGCCAGGCGCGTGACCGCCTGCGCGGCGGGGTGCAGTTCAGGCGCGTCTTCCTGACGCAGGTGTCTGGCGAGTTTGTCGAGCGCCATCTTCTCGTGGGGATGTCTTATGACGCGGATGTCGCCCTGGTACGTATCGCCCGCCGTTTCTTTGTGTAGGGACTCGCGTGTCTTGTTCCAGGCGTCATGCCACTCCGGCGCCAGAATTGTGGGGCACGACGCGTCGCCGTAGACGGCCTCGATCAAGTCCTCGACGTCGCCCGGCACGTCGATCTCTGTACGGTCGCGGACCTGCAACCATGAGCGCAAGAGCACATGATTATCATAGATGAGCGACTTCTTCCAGTACGCGAAGCGCGGGATGTCAGCGCCGTCGAGCTCCGGGGCGCACAGCCACAGCGTCGGACTCTCCAGGCCGGTAGGGCGTGCACGCGTGTGCCGGTGCAGGCGCCCACTACGCTGCAATAGCAGGTCGACGGGCGCGAGATCGCTGACCATGAGATCGAAGTCGAGGTCGAGGCTTTGCTCGATAATTTGTGTCGAGACGAGCACCGCGCGGTGCGGACGCCGCACCGTTTGCAGCGCGCCGTCGATCTCCACCTCTGAGCCTTGCTTGCCGAAGTGCAGCAGCGCCTCTTTCTCGCGCGCCTCGCGCATGTCGAACGGCATGCGCGCGTGCAGTAGCGCCAGGTCGGGCGCGTCGTCGTGCCCGGCGAACGCCTGCTCCAATGCCCTATACATTTCCTGCGCCCTGCGCACCGTGTTACAGATCACCGCGGCGCAGCCCCCGGCGGCGAGGGCCTCGCGCAGCCTCTCGCCCAGGGCGAAGGGTATGTCGGGCGCGGGCGGCATGACGCAGGCGTCCGCGGACAGGCGTACGATGCGCAGCGGCTTCTTGCCGCGCTCCGATGCCGGGACGTGGTGCGACGCAACGTGCGCGACCGGCAGCGCGCCAGGCGCGTCGCCCTTCCCTGTCGTGACCCAGGTGACGCGGGGATAGGGCGCGTCGTCGGGCGTGGGCTCTGCCTCGGGCGGCGTGCCCGTCGCGCCGCCGATGAAGGCGCGCACTAAGTCGGCGCGCCGACCGGCGGGCAGCGTGGCCGAGAGCAAGATGACGGAGCAGCCCAACGCGCCGAGCCAGGCCAGCAGGCGCTCCAGCAAGACGGACATGTAGGTATCGTAGGCGTGCACCTCGTCGATCACGACCGTCTTGCCGCCGAGGCCGAACAGGCGTACGAACACATGCTTGGACGATAGCACGGCCATCAGCGCCTGGTCGACGGTGCCGACGCCGTAGGGCGCCAGCAGGCCGCGCTTCTTGTGGGTAAACCACTCCGCGGCGACGACGGATGCTCGCCCCTTATGTGTGGCGTCGTCTTTGTCGCCATCGTCGTCGATATTGGTCGGTACAAAGGGCCGCGCGCCGTCGCCGAGCAGCAGCGCGAACTCTGCGGAGAGGGCCGCGTGCCCGTGCAACAGTTGCAGCGTCACGGCGTTGTCCGCGTCGCCATACCGCCGACGCAGGTAGTCGCGCACGCGGCTGAACATTTGGTTAGAGGTCGCCTGGCTCGGTAGGCCGATATATGCGCCAGCCTGCCCGCGCGTGGCGCTCCACCTGTCGGCCAGGAAGAGCGCCGCTTCGGTCTTGCCCTCGCCCATCGGTGCCTCGATCACGGCCAGCGTCGGCCCATTGGCGTTTTTGTCCGCGTGATCAGCGTACTTCTCGACCTGTAGTTGTACAGGAGCGGGTGGGCTCGCATCGGGGAATAGCGCGGCGAATGATAGAGGGGCCAGGCCGGCCGACGCGACCATGTTGCCACGCCAACCCAGCGCGTCGAGGGCCGTAGCAGCGATCGCTCGCGCACGCATGTGGTAGTCGTCGAGGTCGAGTGGAGGCAACGTCCCGCCGTGCGCGCGGAGGTCCGGCATTGCGAAGGTATAGTAGTCGGTGTTCGAACCGATCCAGTCAGCCGTGGAGACGAGACCGGCCAGCCACATCGCTGTCGCGTTGTCGATACGGCGTGGTACGGCGGCGCCGGGTATGTTGTAGCGTGTCGCCAGGTCGCGCAGCAAGGTATGTCGTGCCGCTGTCCACTCGCTCGCTCCAAGGGTGGATGGGCCGAAGTCGCTGACTACACTCTGGCCGTGAAAGCGTCCGTGATGGCCGCCGACGGATGTGGCGAGCTTTTCGGCGACCGCGTGGGGTAGGCAAAACAAGTCGTGCAGGTCGTCTTGCAGCGCGCGTTCCGACACGGCCCCGTGCGAGACAGGCACCCCAGTTGGGGTATTCACCTCGACTAGTCGCGCCGCATTTAGGAGTAGGCGTAACTCTTGCGGCGTTTCCTGGCGATGCTGAAATGGTGGGCACGCTTTCCCAATGTCGTGCGTCGCGGCGATGAAGGCGATCCAGGCGCCGGCCGTGCCCTCGTCGGGCAATCCGAGCGCAGCGGTGATGCGTCGCTTGGTCCACGGCGATACAGTGTCGCGCCACATGGCCTCGGCGACGGAGCCAACGTCGAGTAGGTGGCAGATGAGCGGATGGTAGCCCTGCGGTGGCATGTTGCCCCTGGATAGCTTCGCCCACAAGGGTGCGAGAGATTCCAAAGAAATATCAGTTGTTCCCATAATCGTCCTCCATGGGGGCGAGCCACATCGGCTCGCCCCCGCTAGACAAGTGGAAAGAGATCAGATGATCGGGCACCGTGTCGTTATTGAAACGTACGTCGCGGACACATGGAAATACATCCGCAGGCCGAAATTGGCATGGAGCCAATGATCCACAGGCGCCTCTTCGTCCGCTATCTCAGCCCTCACGTTGTCGAGTACATATTGAGGAGGGTGGAGGGGAGGGGTACCAGGTTTGTACGGGAGTCTTTGAGTTGGCATTCAGGTTGATCCTCTTACTAAAATAGGCATAGAGGTAAGCAAGCTGAGTCGGCGTCCTGGTAAACTGAGGACGTACCGTCTCAGCTGTGGTGAGCTGGCGGTTACAACTTCGAGACATGATCTCGGATGAATGGGGCATAGCCGCTGCAAGGCTATGCCCCATGTTCGTTTTCTGTTTCTTGTTCCTAAATTCCGCCCCCTTTTCGCTATGACGGTAGCATATCACATTCGAGCTAAATCCGTTGCATTCAACAGCAGCACTTGGCGAGGTGCATCTATCAACAACACTTGGCAAAGCGTGAATGCTTCGTCGCTGATTTCTTGCGTACTGGGTTAGCGGAATGCTCACCCCCACATACGTGGGGAAAACCTGACTCCATTCAGGTGCATCCATCACCAGCACGGTTCACCTCCACACGCGTGGAGATTTTGGTGCTCTAATACCGCGTGGCGTAAGTATAGCAATTCGATCTCCCGATACCGACAACTTGTCTCGCTTGATCAGGGTCTATAACCTTGCAACATTTCTTGCATCAAGGCGTAGAGCCGCTCGCGGAGTGAATCGGGCGCGAGGACGTGGCAATGTGGGCTGTAGCCCAAAATCCAGCGAACCATTTCGGGCGTGACACCGGCGGTGAGGCGCGCGAGGATGTGGCCGCTGGCTTGGCGCTCGAAGTGGATCTGCTCGGCGCGCCCTTCCTCCTGCACCCAGCGCCCCGCTTCCTGGTCGAACAGCAGCGTGATCTCGACCGGCGCGCTCGCTTCGCCGCGCAGGATGCCCCACGCCGCCCTGCGGTACTCGGTCATGCTGAACGTCGCGGGGATGTCGTAGGTCTCGCCGAGCAGCGTGGCCGTTTCGATGCGGTCGATCTTGAAGTCGATGACTTTCTCGCGCATGTGGTCGTAGGCGGTGACGTACCACGATCCGTCATAGGGGTGGACCGCGTAGGGCTCGATGACGCGCTCGTTGATCTCGCCGCCGCGCATGGCCGTGGCGTATGTGATGCGCAGACGCCGTCGCTCCAGCCACGCGCGCTGCGCCGTGGCGAGGGCCGCGCGTCGCCGCGTGTGCGATGGCCGTTCTCGTCCTTCCGCGCGGCGCAGTAGTTCGCGCTGCAGCAGCGGACGCGCCGGCGCCGGCACGGCGCTGAGTAGTTGGGCCATGGCCGCGCCCAGACTGGAGGTGTCGATATCGCCGCTCTCACGCGCGAGTTCGGCCGCCAGCGTCAACGCCAGCACTTCATGGAGCGACAGTTGGACCGGCGGCAACGGCGGCGTGCGGGCAAAGGCGTACCCCTTTACTTTGTCCCGGTTGATCTCGTAGCCCAACCCGCGCAACAACTCCAGGTCACGGTCGATCGATCGCTCGCCGACCTCCAGTTCGGTGGCGAGCCCCGCCCGCGTCCAGGCGTAGGGTTGACTTGTCAGGAATGACGCGACTCTGAGCACGCGCGCCAGGCGCTTGGTCGCTTCCCGTTTGCCTCCGCCCTCGTCGTCGTCCGCCATGCGCTCGGCCACCGCTGTCTCCAATCGCTACTCGCTACATCCCAGTCTACCGAGCATGCGCGACAGCATCATGTCGCGCAACCCGGATTATTTTGCTGACGGATTATTGGCGCAGCGCCTACATCGTGTCGCGCGGGCGCGGGTAGAGCGCGTGGTAGACGGCTCCTACGATCACGCGGTCGTGGGTGCGCTAGCTACGATGAGCGGAAGCGTGAACCAGAACGTGGAGCCTTGACCAGGGGCGCTCTCGATCCCGACGCGTCCGTGGTGCCGCTCGACGATGGTCTGGCTGATATGTAGCCCCAGGCCGAGCCCTACATGCGATCCGCTCTGGTGCGATATCCCATCGGCACGGTAGAAACGATCCCAGATCCGCGCTTGTTCACGCGCCGACAGGCCTGGACCTTCGTCGCGGACCCACACGCGCACGGTCGCGCCCTCGGCGGCGCAGCCGACCGCGATGGGACGATCGGGCGGCGCGTATTTGAGCGCGTTGCCCAGGTAGTTCGTCACGACCTGCCCGATGCGGTCTCCGTCGGCCACGATCCGGCGCGGCGGCGCTGTCGCCGCCTCCATCGTGATGATCCGTCCCGCGTGCAGCTGGCGTTGCGCCCGGACAACCTCGCACACGATCTCCTGTATGTCGCACGGCTCCAGACGTAACGCCAGTTGGCCGGCGTGGATGCGCGACACATCGACCAGATCGTCGATAAGCCGGGTCAACCGTCTGATGTGGATGTCGGTCCGTTGGAGCATCTGGTGGGCGGCGGGCACATGCGCCGCTATCTCGGCGCTCTGCCCTCCCTCGCCCATGAGGCGCGCCAACCGCCCTTCCGCGAGTTGCACGTAGCCCTTCACGGTCGTCAGCGGCGTCCGCAGTTCGTGGCTGGCGAGGCTCAGGAACTCGTCCATGCGCTGGTTCGACTCGCGTAGAGCCAGTTCGGACGCGCGGGACTCGGCGCGCTCGCGCAACAGGCGCTCGCGCTCGATCACCAGGGCCACGAGCTTGGCGACCGCGCTGGCCAGCGCGATCTCCTCGGGCCCGTATGTATGCGCATCCGGCCCGTGGTCGATCGTCAGCAGGCCCACAAGCTGCGGCCCAGCGCGTAGCGGCAGGGCCAGGAGGGTATCGGCGCCGTAGTCCGAGGAATGAAGCCGGTAGACCGGTCGCGACAGGTCGATGATCCGCGCTTCCCCCGCGCGGAAGCGGGCCAGCGACGCCGCCCCTCCAAGGAGGTCGCGCAAGGACATCATGTCCCCACGAGCGCGCCACTGCCGCTCCTGTTCCTCCGTCAGCCCAACCACCGCGACCCGCTCCAGCGCCTCTGATGTCGGGTCGATGGCGGTGATGCTGACCCGGCGACATGCTAGGACATCGCGGGCCATCTCGGTCAGACGGCGGGCGATGGCGCCCTCGGCGCTTTCGACATCGTCCGATGTCAGGACGAGCGCCTCGGCCATATGCAGCAGGGCGTGGAGCGCCTCGTGGGTACGCCGCGCCTGCCGATGACGTTCCGTCACATCATGTATGACCGTGACGCCCCCGACGAGCGTTCCGGTCTCATCGCACACGGGCGCCCCCGTGACGCTCACCTCGCGGTCATGCCCATCGGATGCGCGGACGATGATGTCGGCGGCGTCAGCGCCGGTCAGCACCTCGCCGCGCAGGATACGGGCGGTCGGCCACAGGTCAGGGGCGAGCGGCCGCCCCTGCTCGTCGCGCAAACCTTGCAGCGACCCCCGCTCGGCGATGGGCAGCGCCGAGAGGCGTGGGTCGCTATCGAGTCCGAGCAGCGTCCGGGCGGCCATGTTCGCTTGCACGATGCGTCCCTTGGGGTCGGTGGCCATCACCCCATCGGCGATCGAGTTGAAGATGACGTCGAGCCGATTGGCGTGGGCGATCGCCATGGTGCGCGCTTCTTGGAGCGCGGCCGTGCGCTCCGCCACCCGCCGCTCCAGTTCGCTCGCCCATTGGGCCAACTCATTATTGCTCCTGGTTAGGTCGCCGCGCGCCTGGCGCAGCCCCTCGCGCGCCCCATCGAGCGCCCGCGCCGCCTGCGCCACCTCGGCCTGCATGAGGTTGAAGCTGGCCGCCATCGCACCCACCTCGTCACGCGTGTGCACGACGACCGGGTCGATGTCGACCCGTGCGTGGGCGGCGTCGAGGTCGCCCGTCTCCAGCGCCTGCATCGCGTGCAGGAGGTCGGCCAGGGTGCCGTGCGCCAGGCGTTCCGCCGAGCGCGCTACCTCGCCCGTCGCGTGCGCGATCGTCCCCGGTAGGATGAGCCCGACGCTGAGCGTGAGCACGGCCACGGCGACGAAAATGTCCTCCAGCCCGGCGATGCGGGCGGTTTGCTGTTTGCCCAGGGAGCTGACGGCGAGGTAATAGCCGGTTCCATCGAGCGTCAACACGAGCAACATCGCGCCCGTCAGTTTCACATGTAGCGAATGGAGCAGGATAGGCTCTCCCGCCCGTCGCCGGTCGCTCCACCGGCGCAGCGCATAGAAGACCGCGCCGGAAAAGGCGAGGGCGAGCCCGGCCAGGACGGTGGGCAACCCGAACTGCTCGAAGCCGAGGATCGTGGCCAGCCCCCAGACGCCCGCGGCGCCCACGCCAAGCCCGATCATCCCGCGCGGCGCCCGATACGGCCGCGCCGCCCCCGGCGCGTCCCGGCGTAAGAGCCAGACGGCCACGCTCGGCAGGCCGATGCCGATGAGGTAGGCCAGGTTGGCGGCGGCGATAACCAGCGTAGGGTCGCCCGCCAGCAGCACGATGATCGCCATCCCCGCCGTCAAGACCGTCGCTACCCACGGCGTGTCCGTCCGTGAACGCCACGCCAGCACGCGCGGCAGCAACCCATCCTCGGCTAATTGCGCCAGCGTGCGTGACGCCCCCGCCAGCGGCTGCAACGTCCCGTGGAACATGTTGCACACTATGAACCAAATCGCCGCGCCGCGCGCTGCACTCCCCAGCAACGGCGCGAACGCCGGCCACAACGTGTTCGCCAGCGATCCCCGTAGCGGCCCCGACCCCAGCAGCCCCAACCACACCACCGGGAGCGCCACGAAGTAGAGCGTCGCCATCGCTCCGCTGGCCAGCATCGCTCGCGGCACGTTGCGCGTCGGGTCGATCGTCTCCCCTACATGACACGCCGCGGCCTCGAACGCCGGGGCCGCGAATCCGATCAAGTAGAGCCCCGCCATCGCGCCGGTCAGCCCCCCGAAGGCCCCTGAGAATGGTGTGATGAGATGAAATGTGCTGGCCTGGCGCCAGGATACATGCCCGCTCAGCACGGGGATCGCCCCCGACAGGAAGGCGAGCGCCGCCGAGACCGTGGCGATGGGAATCGCCAGGCGCGTCACCCAACGCACCCCGCATAGGTTGACGGCCAGGAAGATGAGGATCAGGGCGGCGGCAAGGGCATGGGTAGGAACGGCGGGCAGGTACCACGCGTGAAGCGCGGTGGCTGAGAGCAGGGCGGTCACACCACAGGTTGGAACCCAACCCCACCAGTAGCAGACCCCGGTCAGGTTGGCGAGGACGGGGCTGTAGGGGCGGAACGCTTCGGCGCAGGTCGCGGCGATGCCGCCGACGCGGTTGGGCCACATCAGCGCTAATTCAGTCCAGCCCGGCGCGGCGGCCCACGAGAGGAGGAGGCCAACGGCGAGCAGGGGGATGGCCGCGCTGCCCTGCCCGATGATCAGCGCTCCCAGCAGGAACAGGCTCTGGTTGCTCCCTCCCATCGCCAACGCCGCCGTCCCCACCCACCCAATCGTGCGCGGGTGCGGGGCCGCCGGCGCCTCGTTCTGGCTCACGATCGCCCCCCGGCGGCGCGTCGCGGATCCGGTCCGTGCCATGACGACTCCATCCATCCTTCTATCCTTATTCATGACCACCCGTGGCGCCACGGAGACACGGAGACACGGAGATTTTGTAGGACATCATGGTATCCTGCCGGGCGGCCGGCCAGGGATGTTGACCCCTTTGCTGCTCTCTCCGTGTCTCCGTGTCTCCGTGGTGAATCATCCAGGCTGGAGGAACATGCCGGGCGGGCGCGGCAGCGTCACAGCTTCTTACAGAGTAGCCCGAATGTGGGGGACCGCTATAGCCTATTTGGGCTACTCCGCCACGGCGGCGTCCACGCGGCGACTACGTTACCGTCGGCGTTTCGAGGGAATATTTTTCGAATAAGCGTTCGGTGACGACTGTTTCCAAACGCGTCACTGCTTCATGGATATCGCCAAAGGACGTATAGAGCGGCGCGATGCCCAGCCGGATAGTGTCGGGCGCGCGGAAGTCGGGCAGCACCTTCATCGCGTCGATCAGGGCCAGGTCGATGCGCAAGCCCTCGGCATGCCCCAGCGATACATGGGACCCACGGCGTCGCGCCTCGCGCGGCGAGTTCAGGCTGAAGCCCAACGGCTCCAGCAGCGCCTCCCATAGGCCGATGGCGTACGCGCTCTGCGCCTCCGACTTGGCGCGTAGGTTGTCCACGCCGGCCTCCAGCAGTATATCTACGCCCGGCTCGATCAACGCGAGCGACACGATCGGCGCCGTTCCCGTCAGGAAGCGGCGCGGGCCCGCCGCCGGCTGATACGCCAGGCTAAAGTCGAACAGGCCCTGTTGACCCATCCAGCCGGTGATTGGGTTACCCAACGTTTCCTGGAGGTCTCGTCGTATATAAAGAAAAGCCGGGGCGCCGGGACCCCCATTCAGGTATTTGTAGGTACAGCCGATCGCCAGGTCGACGCCCGCCGCTGTGAGGTCGATGGGCAGCGCGCCCACCGAGTGGCTGAGATCCCATAGGACGAGCGCGCCGGCGGCATGGGCGGCGGCCGTTAGTCCGGCCATATCGTACGTGTACCCGCTCTTGAAGGCGGTGTGCGACAGCGTCAGCAGGGCGGTTCGGTCGTCGACGGCGGCGCGCAGGCCGTCCTCAGGGCCATGAATGCCATCGCGAGAAGGGACGACCTCCAGGGCGTGTCCCTTGTCCAGCAGGTCGATCGCGCCCCGCAGGACATAAATGTCCGAAGGGAAGTTGAGGTCGTCGGTCAGGACGCGCGGCCGTCCCGGCTGGGCGCGTAGGGCGGCGACGGCGAGCTTAAAGAGGTTGACTGAGGTAGAATCGGCGACGATCACCTCGTCCGCATGCGCGCCGATCAGCTGGGCGATCTTGGCGCCGATGCGCTCCGGCGCCTCGAACCACCCGTCGTTCCAGCCGCGGATCAGGCGTTGGCCCCATTGCCGGCGCGTGAGGTCGTCGGCAAGCGCCAGCGCCGCCTTGGGCGGACGGCCCAGCGAATTACCGTCCAGGTAGATGAGGTCGGGATCATCGATGACGAAGCGTGCGCGGAAGTGGGCGAGCGCATCGCGCGCATCGAGCTGGGCGGCATAGGCCGCGTCCGTTGGTACGTGTTGTGTCATAACCTAACTCGGCCAAGCCGAAACCAAACTTGTGCACATTTTGCGATCAATGTCACTCGTAAGGTACTAATGACTGTCGTTTTAACGGATTGATGTCAAGGTACCTCTACGGCGGTGACCGCCTCGTTACCTCTTCGCGCGTTGCATAGCGCCTTCTTGTCTTGAAAGGTCAGGCCGGAAGAGGGGTCAGAGGGCGGTGATAGAAGAGGGGTCAGAGGGCGGTGATATAGGTATCGTTCGGGCCGAGGGGGAGCAGGCGTAATTGCCTGTTCCGCAGGTCCGGCTCAAGGCCCAAGATCTCCATAGGTGTCACGCCCAACAAGACGGGTGTCCCCGCCGGGAGTTCGAGTACGTCCAGCGTCGTCGAGCGCCCCATCACTGTCAGGTCGGCATCCTTAAAGAGGCGAGCCTGTATCACGCCGTTCGCCGTCCGAATGGGCAGCGCGCCGCGCAGGCGCAAGCCAAGCTGGGCGATGACATCGGGGGGCGCGCCCAGGTACGTCGCCCCTGTATCGACCAGGACATCGGTGAGTGTGACGGAGCGGACGGCGGGCGCGGCGATCTCACCGGCTTCGGCGCGCGCTTGGTCAATGACGTTGGTGAGGGTCAACGTCGCGTTCACGCTGCCCATCTCCGCCTCTCGGTCGGGGTATAAGACTGCCATAGATCGGCCTCCATTCGTACTCCAATCGTAGCCCCAGTATACATGTACTATACTGTCAGTAAAGACCGTCTGGGCGTAGATAAGCTTTGGTGGACTATCGCGATGATTACGAGCTACATCCAAGCGGCGATGCGACACGCCAGGTACGAGTGGCTGCCCGATGACGGCATCTACTACGGTGAGATTCCGGAGTTGCCGGGTGTGTGGGGGAGCGCCGCTACCCAAGAGGAATTGCCTGCCGCGTTACAAGACGCGCTCGAAGGGTGGATAGCGCTTGGGCTGTCGCTGAACCACCCCATACCGACGATTGACGGCGTGGCTATAATCGTTTCGCACGTTGCATAGTGGCCTCCTTTGAGTCCCATCTCTCGCCGCGCCCTCATCGTTAGGTTGCGCGCCTTTGGCTTCAATGGGCCGTATGCGGGCGGCAATCACGAATATATGGTCAAAGGGACGCAACGTCTAACCCTTCCCAACCCGCATCAGGGCGATATCGGTCCGTCCTAATTGGCGCGTTTACTGAAACAGGCTGACATTACGCGGGATGAGTGGGAAGGCGAGTCTTAGGCTGGCCGAGAGGCAGGGGGCGGTCACGCGACGTGACCGCCCCTCCGCTCTATCCACCCCCTTCGGTCTACACTCCTTAAGGGATCGTGACGTCCTGCAGCACGACCGGTTGATGCTTGGTGTAGTCTAGTTCGTCGGATTGGTTGACGCCCGCAGGGGTCAGCACGTCCATGGCCTTGGGGACCGTGTTCGGGTCAACTTTACAGTGCGGGTCGCTGCTGGCCGTGGCGCAGACGCCGAACGTATAGGCCTGCGGCGTGGCGGTAAAGTCCCGCACCGGGCTCGCGGCGTTGGCCCCCTGCCCGGTCAGCGCTACGGTGAAGCCCCAGCCCGACGCCGGTTGCCCCAGGCTCGCCTTAGCAACACTGAAGGTGATGAAGCGCGAGATGCTGTTGGCGCTAACCTGGATTGCGCCCAGTTTGGCCCCCGAGGCGTCGACGTACTTTTGACCGAAGCCCTGTACCTCGACCAGCTGGCTCCACGCCGCGCTCGGCGCGATGCTGTAGTTTTGCGCCGGATACGACGACGCCGTCGATGTCATCGCGGCCTGGGGAACGTGCACGTAGACGTCGACGATCTGCGCGCCGAGCGGGCTGCCGAACGTCGGCGTGAGGTCGCGCGTCTTGAGCTTGAAGGTCACAGTGTCGCCGCTGTCGATGACCTTGAACTCCTGGATGTCGTAGGCGCCGGGGTGGAAGTCGGAGGCCGTGGGATAGGCGTAGTTACCGGGTCCGTTGTCGTCGCCGCTGGGGTCGGTGACATCGTAGAGTACCGTGCCGGGGGTGTAGTCGTAGTAGACCGAGCGTTCGGCGTGGGCCGTGCCGCCGCTGGGGCTCACCGCCACGATGTTGATGACGGTCGTGCCGCCGGTCACGGGGACCGTGACGCTGAAGCCGCCGTCTGGGTTCGCGGCGGCGCTTGTCATGGTGGTCGCGGTATTGTTGTCGGTGTTCGAGCCGGCTACGTAGACGGTGTTGCCCGGCGCGGTCGTGCCGGTCACGACGACCGACGCGCTCGTGGCAGCCGAGTTGTCGGCGGGACCGCCGACGGTGAGCGCGGTCGTGCCCTGCTGATGCGCCACGTAGCGGTCGTAGACGTTGGCCGGCCGCTCCAGGACGCTAGTGGTGGCGATGTCGCGCAGCAGGCGTACGTACTGGCCCTCGGCCCAGGCCAGCGGGTCGGACGAGCCGGCGGGCTTGCCGTTTTGGAAGCCGATTGAGGCGACCGTCGGGTCGGTTCCGTAGACAGGACTGCTCTGGAAGGCCGGGTCCGCCCCGATGGGCGAGGGCGCGAGGTCGGGCAGATCCCAGTCCTGCTCGGGGATCAGGCCGACGCCGCCGGCGAAGTTGCGCATGGTGTTGAGGAGCTGTACGGCCATCGTAGCGTCACCGGCGGCGAGGTCGTACTCGGCGCGCTCACCGGTCAACACCGGCCAGACATGGCCGGTCCCCTTGTTCGTCGGCGCCCAGGGATGTCCCGTCGTCGCGTCGTCGCCGTAGCCGTCGCCGTTGTAGCGATGCCAGCCGGGTCCGCTCACCGTATTTGACATAATCGTTGCGTCCGCGATGGGGAGCGACTGCGTCACGTTGGGGTCGTTGGCCGGGATGAGACCGAGGCGCACCAGTTCGAGGAAGCCCTGGTCGATCACGGCGCGCTGGTCGAGCGTGGGGCCGCCGTTGCCGACGTTGTAGGAGATGGCGGCGTTGGGGTCGCCCGTCTTGGAGAGGCGGATGAAGTAGGTGTGGTTGTTCGGCGCGGGCTGGCCGTTGTCGTAAGGGCCGTTGGTGGTGACGGTCTGGCCCTCGACGGAGCGCTGGTAGTCGTCGGCGACGCCGCGGTAGAGCGCCGCGCCGGTCGTATCGCCGTTGGCGTCGGCGATGTCGGCCGCGGCCACGAGGCCGGCGACCTCGGCGGCGATGGTGGAGGGTGAGTAGCCCGACTGCTCTTCCCAGCGCTCGGGGCCGAACGATGGGCCGTGGCTGATCACGAAGTTCGCCGCCGGCTTGATGTGGTTTTGATAGAGATCGCTATTGGTGATGAACTCGGCGCGCAGCCGGCTGTTGAGCGCGCCGAGCTGGTAGGCCATCAGGATGGGATAGGAGCACTCGTCGAGCTGCGTGTTGAAGGAGTCGGGCGCCGTCTTGCCGTTGGTGAGGCTGTTGCGCGGCATCGACCCGTCGGGCAGCTGCTGGCGGTAAAACAGATAGTTCGTGGCGTCGGCGGCCGTCTGAAGGTCGCCGTCGGCGTAGAGCCCCGTCCACTGCTCGTAGAGGTCGCGTGCGAAGACCTCGCGGTAGGCGCCGTTGTAGGTGTTGGCGGGGTCGCCGGCGGACACGGCCTGGCCCCACGGCGTGGTGGGACCGGCCTGCAGCGCGCCGGCGAACGTCTTGTCCTCGGACGCCTTGAGCAAGTTGGCGTTGAGGTAATACTCGTCGCCGAGCGCGCGCGCCACGGCGTCGGAGACGCCGGGCAGGCCGCGCGGCGGGGCGTTGAGGTGGATGTCGTAGATGCGCCAGCCCAGTTCATAGAGGACGCGCAGAAGAACAAATGGCCGCGCCAGCGTGTGTTCGGCCGCCGCCACGGCGTCGGATTGGCTGGTGCCGAAGCCGAGCGCGAGGCTGAAATCGCCGCCGCGCGCGAGGTCGACCTGCGCCGCCTGGACCAGATTGCCGTTGGCCGCTGTCGCGTTCGTCGAGGTCAGCGTATGCGTGTGGTCGAGCTGCGCGAAAGGATCGCTGCCCGCGCCCACGAAGCCGTTTGACTCCTGCGTGAAGCCGGACGAAGCGTCGAGGGCGCTATAGACCGGCGTGGCGTAGGTGCGATTGGCGGCGTTGGTCATCGTGACCGGGTCGGAGGCCACGGGGATATCGTGGCCGGTCGAGGTATCGATCGCGCCGCTGTCGCCGCCGCCGTTCCCGCTCCCACCGCCGCCATTGCCGTTCAGGTTGGGGTCGTAGAGCACGTAGAGCTTGTACGCGGAGCGCGCGCCGGCGAGCGGCTGGAAGCGGGTGTGCAT
>JAABUZ0100004922.1_pt1 | contig 17987 bp, 33 predicted proteins | sample 5562091 | NCBI WGS metagenome assembly JAABUZ01 (sample SAMN12813069, study PRJNA571459) | rock metagenome | isolation source: Antarctica rocks | place: Antarctica: Victoria Land, Linnaeus Terrace sud | collected 2015-12-21
GATGGAGCTGTGGCCAACCTACCTGACAAAACCGATTCCAGTGTGTCCCGTTCCACTGCTTTCCATGTCGCTACGGCGTCTTGCAGTTGAGCTAGCTCTTCGTCGATTAGCTGATGAACGCCAGATTGATTGACAGTCCACATTTGGATGGGTGGTCCTACGTGGTAAGCGGATGTTTGAATCACAGTGTCCATAACTCGGTAGACAACCATCTTGCCGTATTCAAGAGAGTTGTTTTTCGTCTGAAAATGGGAAAGAACCGCGATAGCGTATTGTGCTGGCTCTGCTCCACTTCCGATCGCATGATACCCTTTGGTTTCATATTGAGAGTATTGACAATGAGCATCCACCTCCACAATCCAGGGGGTTTCCTTCCACACACCGCATGCAAGAACAGAGGTCCCAGGACTAGAGGGTGGCTGATTCGGCACGTTGATGAAGTTTTTGTAGTGCCGATCAAGGACTGGTCGTACCTTATTGACGATACCTTGCCCCATAATAACAGGAGTGCTATTTGTGATATCTGTTAGCCGGTCTCTGATTTCTGCAATGATCTGTCCGTTACCGCTGGCACCCCACACTGCATGCTCAGTTAGCGGAAATACCTTCTGCCCCGCCGAACGCACGTTACCTGTCGACTCGGTACTTTGGCTGTCAGACGCTAAGATCGCGCCGTCTGTACATTGGAGGGCAACTACTAATGTCATATCGACAGCTACGACATCAGGCTTTTGGTTGCGTACTCGGGGTACATCGCGTACACCTCTTTAAGCAGTTGCACAAATGGGCGTGTTGTCACAAATCGACGCATTTGCGCTAGCCAACGAGTGTTGACGACCCCCACGGCCGCCGCTACGTCCGCGGCTCGCCTATTCCCTTGCGCCGTAGGGCGATATAAGCTCCATGTTTGGGCCGGTACTGATTCGCTCGTGATAAGATGGTCTGCCTCAAGAGTGAGTAAGTCGGTATAGATGTCAGAACTGAAAGGACCCCAGTTATAGGGTTTGAAAGAGTATAAATCACGCTTAGGACCACGTTGACTCAATAGAAACATCCCCTTTTGAATCCTGATTGGGTCTAGGGACGTATCCTCTGTAAGGCCAAGCGCTTCCGACGAGAGGAAAAGCAAGAGCCACTCCGCGCGTGTTATGTTGCTGTTCATCTTCCTCCACCCCTTAATAGCAAATCGAATCCTCTAATTCAGTGTAGCAAGCGTAGGTTACGGCCCGGTTAAGATCAAGGGGCCACAGGTTAAGATTGGTTAAGATCGGACCGGTATGGGGGTAAGTAGCCTATGCCTGACTCACGTGTTTGCGGCGTTGCGCCAAATAAATGTGCGCAACGCAAAACCGGCGCAGGGGAGTAGACCCGCGCCGGCGTGGACAGTGAGGCTCAGGACAGCGCCTCAGTAGAGGTATCGGCTGTCGGGCCTCCTGAATTAATAACCAGGGATATGGAGCGTGTGCGCGGTATCGTTCATCTCATGCAAGGCGTTCTGAAAAAGGCGCGCCCCACCGCTGAAATACGAACCACCTTCCGTCAACAATTTGCCAGCCTTTGTATAGTCCTGCTTGTTTATGTCATCGGCGGCCGTGGCTATGTCATTGGCCGCGAGCGCATAACTCGCGTAGCCCTTCTCCGTATCGTTCACCATATGGGCCAGTGCCGGAATACCTCTGAGTGAGAGGGGCACGGACATTCCTTCCATTTTCGTCATGCTCGTATAACACGCGACAGCCGCATCGTTCGCGTCGTTGGACAGACGCCCTGTGGTAAAACGCCCTTGTTTCATCGCATGCACAAGCGCCACCTCGTCACGTTCAACCCGTGTCGCGCCATCATTGCAGGGGGCAAGGAGCGGGTAGATGCGCCGTGCATAACTCAAGAAATCGGCCGCGCTCGCCGAACTGACGGCTGACGCGTGGGCGGGCATCAGGCCGAAGAGTGTGCCGGCCCCAAGGCCGAAGGCGAGCGTAAGGGCCGGTAGCAAACGTGTACGAACCATGGGTGGATCTCCTGTGTCGATAATGGTTTAGGTGTCTCCCTGTACCTATCGACACACACGCCGTCCCTCCTCATCGCCCAAGCGGGCTAGGATGGATGGTTCACCGGCGCGGATGGGCGCGAGCGACGCGCCGACGGCAACGAGACGGTCAGAGAGAAGGGGATGTCAGCGGCAAAAGATGTATTGCCGGACTGATGTTGGGACGCCAGTCCGGCAATGCGACCACCATCCTGAAGGGCGCTTCCGTCTACCTCCACTGAGGCCGGGAGCGCCCCTTCTATTGTCACCTGCTCCCGGCGGGCCACCACACGGCGCACCACGCGCCGCATCACATGAGCCTTGTCCGCTGGCTCGGCGTCGCCGAGGCGCGCGGCCACCGCCGCCCAGAGCGCGGAGATCCGCGCGACTGTCCCGTCGTCGAGCGACGCGCGTCCGGTCCCTGAGGCCGGAGGCGCCGGGGTCAACGCGTCCAGGCGCGCGGCCAGCGTCGCGCGTGACGCCGCTAGCGCGGTATCCTTGCTCCGGTACACCGTGTCGTCGACCACATGCGCCAGGCGCAGGTCGAGCAGTTCCCCGCGCTGGCGGTCCACCTCGCCGACGGCGCGCTCCAGGGCCGTGGTCTCTGTCGCCGCGTCGCCTCGCTTGATGCGGGTGCGCGTCTGTCGCCGGCGCGTCGCGGTGAACACCCGACGGGGATCACGCAGCAGATCCAGCAGCGCGTCCCACACGGCGTCCTCGATCACGGAGGCGACGACAGAGTGGTGGCCGTCCTGACGGCAGCGGTAGCGCGCCGAGCACCCGGTCACCGATCCGGTCCAGTGATGCGGCTCCCCACACTCCGCACACACGATCAAGCCGCCGTTGAGCAGAAAGAGCCTCTTGGCATTGCGCGTCGCGAATTGCTGATTGCGCACGAGCGCCGCCTGCGCCGCCTCCACCTCCTCTTTCGTCACGAGCGCCGGGCCGCTCGCCGTGATCGGGTCGGTCCCCTTGCGCACGCGCCGGCGGCGCCTGCCGTCCTCGCTCTCGTAGCTCTCGTAGGAGTAGCGGCCATAGGCGGGTGCGCCGTGGATCGCCGGGTTATGGATGATCGCCGTGATGGTGCGGTGGTGCCAGCGGCCGCCGCGCTGGGTGGGCACGCCGCGCGCGTTGAACTCCTCGGCCAGTTTCGTCGCGCTGATCTCGCCTGACCCAATGCGCTGCACCAGCTCCTGCACGATCAGCGGGAACACGGCGCCGTCGATTTCCAAATGCGGCGCCACGCCCGCTTCACGGTCCCCCTTCACCGCTTTCAGGCCCATGGGACTATAGCGCCGCCAGACGTGGCCGCGGCTGGCCTTAAGCCGGCGGCCGGCCATGGTGCGCGCCCGGAACGTTTCCACCTCGAACTCGGCGATCGCGCCCAGCACGTTGCGCAGGAAGCGCCCGATCGGCGTGGAGGTGTCGATGGACTCCTCGATAATGACGATGGACGCGCCCGTTGCCTCGATGGCGTCCCACAGATATAGCATCGTCTTGAGCTTGCGCGCGAAGCGATCCAGCTTGGTACAGAGCACGACGTCCACCTCGCCGCGCCGGCAGCGCTCCAGGATGCGGTCCATGGCCGGGCGGTGGCGCAACGTGCCGGACACGCCGTCGTCGGTGTAGTCGCCACCGTCGTCGACCCAGCCACGATGGGCCGCGATCGCCGCCCGTGTCTGCTGGTCCTGGTCTTGCAGCGACGTGCCCCACTCGGCTTGATCGTCCGTGGAGACACGGCGGTAGCGCGCCACGCGGCGTAGCGGGGGCATGAGGGAGGCGCTGGTGGTGGGGAGCATCAGGGTATCCTTTCTACAAGAGGCATCGACGAGACAAGAGAGGTCAACAGCCATGGCGACAGACGCCTGCTCCGCATCCGAGATCGGCTACACCACCGTTCCCACGCTACACGGGTCCACCAGTCACACGAAGCCCCTGTGGGCGCTCATCGACCACAGCATCGACGCGCTCACCGACGCCACACGGCAACTCGAACGGTCGCTCAATGCGTGCGGTGTTCCTGTCGCGCGCGAACAGATCCTGGATGCGCTCCGGGAGCGCATCGCGCGCGGCCTGGATGATCCACGTCGCCCGCACTCAGTCACACGTCAAGCGCCCGTTGATGTTCTGGCCTATCGTGAATAGATCGGTGCTCTCGAAAAAGGCGTGCCAGGGGCGCGGCGCCCGAAAAGCCATGCGGCCGCCGCCATCGTACCAGACGGGGACAACCGTCCCCCGGAGTCCGGTGCTCGTCGCACACTGTTGGAGGTCAGCGGTGATCGCCGCCTGGGCGGCGTTGTTCATCAACCCAAACGACGCCTCCAGGGGAACGATGATTAGATCGACCCCCTGCTCGTGAATGTGGGCTATATCGTACTGCTGCACCATAATCGTTTACGCCTCCTATCGACTGACATCCCTTGACAATCACCCCCCGTGGGCCTATGCTGAAAAGCAGCCCATTTATAGAACTGTTGTTCTATTGTTTAGAGGGAAGGCGAGGTCGGTCGTGGATGACCTAGCACTTATTAGGCAGATAACAACGTACCTGCACAAGCCAGAGATTCGAACTAAAATCGACCGACTTAGCAGTGATCCAGTGGAAGTGCTCCTGAGCGATATCGCGCAACATATTGAACAAGAAAAGGCTTTATTCGCTCTCGTTGCTACTCTCGTCGTGCGAGAGTAGCGCATCAAAACGACGACGAAGCCGCTCCTGATCTTCGAGTGACAACCCCTTTAATCTACCCAGGAAATACGTTTCCACAGGGGTAGCAGGGGCGATAGGCGTTTCGTCAGGATCATAACCACACGCCTCTAACCACTCGTTGAGCGGATCACCAAACAAGACCGCAAAAGCCGCAAGGTTTTCCCTGGACGGTCGTTTGTTGTTTTCGAGCCAACCGGGCACAAGCGCTACCGACCTGTGTATTTTTTGCCCATATCGGCTATAGATCGGCACGCCATTTCTCAAAAGATCTAGGTCGGGCTTGTTACGTGCCCCACGATCCAAGAGATCCTTGAGGCGCCTGACATCGACGGCGCCACGGCTTGAACCTGCCTGCTCCCTCTCTGCCACCGCTAACACTGCCCTACCCTCTCTGCCAACCCTTATCCACCATAGCTATAGCTACGCCCATATAGTACCTTAACTGACTGGCTTTCGTCCAGTTATGGCTATATAAGCGGTTATTTTTAGCCGATTGACAAATTAGCTGCGGCTGAGTATCATGGAGATACGTACTCAGCCGCAGCTAATTTAGGCAATAGCTAAGCGCGTAAGGAGGGTGCCCATGCCACATGGTGTTCATGTATTCGGTGTCATCGATGAGATGCACATCAAGCCAATGTGGATTCGCAGCGTTCTGGGCTGGAGTGAGCAGCGGTATCGGCGCGTTAGACGAGGCGAAGCACTTCTAACGCGAGAGGAGGCGAACAAAATCATCGAAGCTTTTAAGGAGACGTACGGCATTCAAGCGCATGAATTGTTCGATTGGGATGCCGACATCTTGCCGCCAGGGCGACGCCGGCGCACGAAGGGGACAGTCATGAAAGGGACAACAGCAGCATGATGCGGCAAACACAACCGCCAACAGTGACCTATGTGCAGGCGCCGGGCGTGAGCGAGGAGGAGGCAAACGCCATCCTGGATGAGATCTACGCGTACTTTCTCGACCCCACCGACGAGGAGTGGGCGCGGACGCACCCGAAAGCGCGGGAGAGGATGGAGCGAGAGGAGGAGCAGAGGAGACAACAAGAGGCGACCGCCCGACCTGAGAAGCTGGCAGCCGCCTCGTAACGCCCACCCACTATCAAATGTTTGAGCTACACGCATTGTAGCAACTACCCCACTTAGGAGCACCTAGCTATGTCTGTCTCATCAACACCGGTCCGTGATCGCCTGAGCGCCGCGCGTCAGGCCGCTGACACCCGCGCCCTGCACGAAGCGCTGCCCCACTGGGACAGGCCCCGGATCACGCCAACCGGCGTCCCCGGGGTCTATCGTGTGCCCTCAGAGTCACGGCGGCACGCGGGCCTGACACATATCGTCGATATGAACCGCGAGACGTGCGCCTGTGAGAGTTGGAAGCGCCTGGGACACGGCGCGTATCCCGTGGGCCACTGGCGCCGGGCCTGTAAACATATCCGTAGCGTCAAGATCTACGAAGCCGAGCGAGCGGCGCGGGCCACGCAGGCGGTCGATGAGTTGTGCGGGGCGGTGCTCTAATGGCCTTCGACCCCAACGCCCATCTACGCAACCTGAAAGGCCAGATGTACCTCGATGTCAAATGGAGGCTGCTGTGGCTGCGTGAAGACCATCCCAATGCGCGCATTAGTACCGACCTTGTCACGTACCGCGAAGATCAGCAGATGTGGGTCTTCAAGGCCGTGGTCATCATTCCCGATAAGGGCTCGGCGACAGGTCATGGTCAGGAGACCGAGCGTGACTTCCCCGCCGGCGCGTGCGAAAAGGCCGAAACCAAGAGTATCGGGCGCGCCCTTGCGGCGCTAGGTTATGGCACACAGTTCGCGCTCGATCGTGATGCCAGCGAGAGTGACGGCGACCGGCCGGCCGATAGTCCGGTACAGCCCGCGAAAGCGGTGCCCCGCCCAAACCAATCGCGGCCGGCGAGCCAGTCGAAGAGGTCGCCGGCCGCGGCGTCAGTGACCCCCGCGCCCTCGACGCCGCCGGCGTCCGCGCCTACTGGCGCTGCTTCGGCACACCCGGCATCATCTGTCGCTAAGGCGCAGCCTCAGACCGCCGAGGACGATCCCCAGCAGGTCTTGCGCCTCAACGCGCGCATCACGGAGCTATGCGCGGCCCTTAGCCTTGACCCGCCGCAATCCGTGCAGGACCTGGCAGCGTTAGGGCAGGCGCGGGGCTGGCCGCTCGCGGGGCCGGGGCCGGCGTCCGTCACCTGGAAAGAGCAACTGATCGTGCGGCTGGAGGTCGCTCGCCAACGCGCGGCGCTCAAGGCCGCGCTTGCCGCCGATCCTGACGCGACAGGCAAGCTGCCCAAAGCCGTTGACGCTATGACTGCGGAGGAACTGGACAAGACGCTGACCTGGCTCCAGAACCGCGCCAGGCGTCACGCGCCCGCGATAACGGAACCGGCCTGCGATGAGGCGCTGGAGCCGGGGCCAACAGCGTCACCGCTCGGGGAGCCGTGGACCGAGCCGGACGTGCTCAACGCCCTGGCGGCAGCCACACAGGAGGAGATCGACGGGATCGCTGCTGAGATCGGCATGAGCGTCAATGCGGGCGTTTTGACCGAGGACCTCGCGCGGCAACTGCGCGCCTGCGTGACGCTGGCCCGGCGCGCGTTCACGGTGACATCAGCGGGAAGTATGGCCCAGGTCGAGATCAACGCGGGGGAGATGCGGACGAACCTGGACCTCACGGTTGACCAGTACGACGCCCTTATAGCCCTGACCCACCGTGTGCGGGCCATGCGCGGTTGGGTCGCGTCGAATGGGGCTAACAGTCGGCAAGCGGCAACGGCGGGGGCAGGTACGCGATGACAACCCCACTCACGCAGACGCATATCTGCCCCGCGTCGGGCTGCACTGAGGAATTACCATTTGCCATCTTCGCCTGCAAGCTGCACTGGGGGTGCGTTCCCCGTGCGTTGCGCTGGCAGATCACGCGCGCCTGGCGCGCCTGGCAGGACAGCCAACCGGGCGAGAGCCACGCGCGCTACCAGGAGTACCTGGCGGTCCGTCAGCAGGCCATCAACGCGCTAACAGAAGCGGTGGCCTCATGAGCAATCTCAAACATCCTATCCCCCTGCGCGTTGACTACGACCTCCCGGCAGGCTACCGGCTGCCTCCCTCTCCGCGCCGATCGGCGCGGCCCGCACGCAACGCCTCACCGCGTCGTCGACCGCGGCGGGTGCTTCTTGCTGAGGCTGTCCTCCGGCGACGCTCTCTCGCCCGCCGCGCCTGGCGGCGTCGGCAGCCGACCGTGGAGGCCGCGTGTGGCGCGCTGATGCTGCTCGTGCTCGTGGTGTTCTACGCCTTGGTGTGCTGGCGCGTGGGCGGTCTGCTCATCACCGACCTGCATCCGCTGATGCGGGGGGTCCATGTCCATGTCCACTGAGCAGGGAAATCCACGCGCGGCAGGAGTTGCCGCCATCATCGACTGAGTAGACGAGAGGCCGGGACGCGTGGGCTGCATGCGTCCCGGCCCCAGGAAAGGAAACCGTCACATCATGATTATACATGGTGCACAGGGTGACACGCCCCAAAATATGCCTCATCACACAGAAAATGCACGATTTGTCCGTGACGATACGTTTCTCCCTCCAGCGTTGCTCGCCTCAGCGGAGGCCGCGATCGCTGAGGTGTCGCTCACGCCCAACGCGCTCACGACGCGCAAGCTGCCCTATTTCCTCCTGGACATCGACCGTGAGGCAGCCAGCGCGTACGCCGTGCTGGCGCGCGACGCCGGCGTGCGCCAGGCGCCCGCGATCCCGACCGACCCGGCGATCGTCGTGTGTCCGTTGCCGCTGCCCGGCTGGATAACACCGCGGCTGCACGATGCCCTCCAGCGTGGCCTCCGTGACCTCCTGCTCCAGGGGCTGGCCTGGAGTCTCCAACCTGACCCGATGGACGGTCTGGCGCCGCCGTACGCGCTGTACTGGTCGCACGTCATCCCGACAGCGGAGATCCTGGTGGCGCTCACGGAACAGTCGCTCCTGAGCGAGGAAAGGTGGACATGATGACACCGTTTGAGGCCATGACGGCGCGCGGGATCGCGCCGGTAACGCTCGCGGCGTTCGGCGTGGCGGCGACGACACACCACGGCCGGCCTGCGCTACGCTATCCCATTCGCGTGCCGGATGGGACGCCGGTGGGGCGGCGCGTCAAGTACACCGACGGTGCGGAACCCAAGGCCCTCTGGCCGGGTGGATGCGCCGCGGGCGACATCGCGCCCCAGGCGCTCTACGGCGCGGACCTGCTCCTGTCCCAATGCACGCCCCCCTCGACCCTGTTTGTCGTCGAGGGAGAGCCGGACGCCTGGCTGATGCACAGCCTGGGTCTACCGGCCGTGTCCCTGCTGCGCGGGGCGGGCGGCGCCGTGTCCGACCATGCGCGCTACGCCCTGGACCTGCTGGCGCCCGCCCGCGTCTATGTGGTGTACGACGCGGACAACGCGGGTCGGCGTAACGGCGTCCGCGTGGCGCGTGACGTCCTGGCGCCCGGTCGCGTGGTCGAGGCCCTACGCCTTCCTGACACGCTCGGCGCGGGCGGCGACGTGACCGACCTCTTCGCGTGGTGTGGATATGAGCGGGCGCGCTTCGTCGACGCGCTGGCCGCGCTGCCGACGCTCCCCGTTCCGACCGAACGGCGCCGGGCGCCACGTCCCCCGTCCGTCACGCCCGCCGACACCGACTATGCCGACTATAAACGCACGCACCCGCTGGGGCGGTTCGTCGAGGAATTGACGGGTCAAGAGGGCAAGCCGTGCGGGCACGAGCTCGTCTGGCGCTGCCTGCTACCCGGCCATAACGACCGGACGCCCAGCTTCTCCGTCAACCCTGAGAAGGGTCTCTACTTTTGCTACGGCTGTGGCCGAGGAGGCGACATCATCACGCTTATGACCATGCTCGGCCAGGATGCGGGACTTCAGCGGAGGCAGAGCGCATGACCGTTGAATCGTACATGCACGACTTCGAGGAGATCCGCCGGCGCAAGGAAGACGAACGTAAGAGGTTGCGCGCGTCCGCACACCCAATGGATGATCCCTCGGCGGAACCCTGGCCTGAGCCCATCCCGCTGGGCTACGGGCCGCTGCCTGCCTTTCCCGTCGACGCCTTGCCGGGCTGGCTGGGCGCGTACGCTGACGGCCTGGCGACGGCGTTACAGGTCCCTCTCGCACTGACGGGCATGTTGGCGCTCGCCGCGACGGCGGCCACGGTCGCCAACACGGTGCAGGTCCTCGTCAAGCCGGGCTACGTCGAGCCTGTCAATCTCTGGGTCATGATCCCGCTTCCCTCCGGCAACCGCAAGAGCGGGGTTATGAAGAATCTGACGCGGCCCCTGGCCGCCTGGCAAGAGGCGCAGGCGCTGGGGATGCGCGACAAGATCGCCGAGGCGGAAACGACCGCCAAGATCGCACGGGGGTCGCTTGAGCGTGCCGAGCGCGCGGCGGCGTCCGCGACAACGGATGCGGAGCGCCTGAAGGCGACCGGTGAGGCTAAGTCACTCGCGGTCGCGGCCAACAACATGGTCATTCCCCACGCGCCACGCATCCTCACCGGAGACGTGACTGCCGAACGCCTCGTGCAATTGCTGGGCAGTCATGGCGGCCGCATGGCGGTGATGAGTCCCGAAGGCACGATCTTCTCGCTGATGGAGGGGCGCTACTCCGGCGGCGTCCCCAACATCGACGCCTACCTCGCCGGCCACGCGGGGGACACGATCGACGTGCAGCGTGTGGGGCGTGAGCCTGACTACGTGGACAGCCCCGCCCTCACGCTCGGTGTCGCGCCGCAGCCCGTGCGTATGGTCGCGTTCGGACAAACGGAGTTGTTCCGCGAATCCGGCTTGCTGGCGCGGTGGCTCTATGCCATCCCCGAGAGCCTGGTCGGTATGCGCGATCGCCACGCTCCCCCCGTCCCCGCCGCCACGACCAACGCGTACGACCAGGCTCTCGGGGCGCTTCTTGCCCTCCAACCCGACGAGGATGAGCGCGGCAAGCCACGGCCGCATACGCTCAAGCTGTCCCCCGACGCGTTCGCGGTGTGGGACGCATTCGGTGAACCCATTGAGCCGCAACTGCACCCGATTAGCGGTGAACTGGCCGAGATCGCGGACTGGGGCAGCAAGCTCGAGGGCGCGGTCGCCCGCATCGCTGGCGTCCTGCACATGGCGCACCATGCCGGCTTCGACTACCCCTGGGCGCCGCCTATCTCGGTGGACACGATGTACGCCGCTTGCGCGATTGGCAACTATCTCATCCCTCATGCGCATACCGCCTTCGCCATGATGGGCGGCGCGCCCTCGACGGGCGGGGCCAAGATCATCCTGCATTGGATCCAGGACAACGACCACGAGAGCTTCAACGTGCACGAATTGTGGCAATCAGTACGCCGACGTTTCTCCGATCAGCGGGAGTTACTGGACGCTCCACTCACGATGCTTGTCGAGCGCGGGTACATCCGCGTACGCCCCGACGACGACGACGGCCGCCCTAAGGTTGGCCGGCCCGCCAGCAAAATCTACGATGTGCACCCCCAAATGCGTACACGAAATACACAAAACACCTGTGTTCGGTAGTTTTGTGTATTTCGTGTACGCATTTAGACCACCTGAGAGGTCAAACGATGTACTACACGAAACCTATTCCGCCGCTCCAAAGCGACTTCTGGGATGAGGTCATCAAGGATGGATGCTGGGACTGGTACGGCGAGACCAACAAGGCGGGCTATGGCCTGTACGATGGCGCGAAGGCCCATCGTGTGAGCTTTCAGCACCGCCATGGGCCGCCGCCGCACGGGTGGCACGTCCATCATCAGTGCGAACGCCGCACCTGCGTCAACTGGGATCATCTCACCGCCGAGCACCCCAAGAGGCATCGTGTCTTACACAGCCGTTATCCGGAGCGCGTCTGGCTGTTCGATTTCGACCTTGGCCTGTAGATCGAGCGTGCGATTCAGAGATGTGGCTACCGCATCGTTCGCGATGAGCGAGACATCATTATACCGCCCGTTGGATTCGATGTGTACGCCGTTATTAACAACTACTGGCAAGGCGTAACCGTCTAGCCGTGCGACAAGGAGACATAACAATGGCAACCGTCAAAACAACCTCAACCACCTTCACCCGCGAGTACAGCCTCGACGACAGCAGCGATGACAAGGCCGCGATCAAGCTCCGGCTATCGGTGCCGTTCGACCTGCCGCCGGAGCGCGCCAAGGAGATCTGTGACGACCTGGTGCAAGCGCTGGAGATCGAGCGCGATGCGTATCTGGAGAAGCGGGGCATCGGGCGGCAGACGAGCTTCATTCCGCGGCGGCCGCTGACCGAGGTGGGCCACGGGACGCGGCGAGGAGGATTGGACTGATGCCACGCCGTCGTATCAACTACCGCACACAGTACCCACCAACCTGGCGGGAGATGGTGGCCCAGGTTCGGGCGCGCAGTAACAACCGCTGCGAAGGTAGCCCGGCCTATCCCGATTGCAAGGCCGAAAACGGTAAGCCGCATCCCGTCACAGGCTCTATCGTCATGCTCACGACCGCCCATCTCTATGAGGACGATGATACTCGCACGATGACCGACATCAGCCGGTTGGCGCATCAGTGCCAACGCTGCCACCTCACAATGGATGCCAGGCTTCATGCTCGCCATGCCGCCGAGACCCGCCGCCTGCGCCGGATCGCGGCCGGCCAGCTCATGTTAGGGGTGGCGTCATGATAACACGGGTGAAACCGTATCTCGGTCATCAGTTGCGGCTGCCCGAGCCGTATGAGCCGCCGCCGCTGCCTCAGCGCGACTGGCACATCCCGTGTCCCGCGTGCGGCGCGCCGACCGACGCGCATCCCGACAAGATCCTGCGGGGCCTGGGCGGCGTCGTGCCTGGTCAGAGCGACGGGTCATACATCAGATGCGCGTGGTGCGCCGCCTACATCGACACGCCGGCGCGCTATTGGGCCGCGTACCAGATCCTGTCGGAGATCCTGGATCGCGCCGCTAAGGAGGTGACGATATGAGCCGCGCCTATCGCTGTGACGGCCCCTGTCAGCAGCCCATCGCCCGCGACCGCGACGTGACCATCCTCAAGGCGCATAAGCTGGGCAGTGATGATCAGTCGCCCTGGCTGGGGACCAAGATCCGGGGCCGGACGTATGTCCACCTGTGCGCGGCGTGCCTGGAGCGGGTGGCGGCCGTCGCGGTCTACGAGGGAGCGGCCGAGGAGCCGGGAGAGGCGGTGTCATGATGGCTGAGATTTTCACGTATGGCTACACCGGAGCCACGCCGGCGGACCTCGCGGCCTATGTCGCGGAGCTGGACGCCTACCTGATCGACATCCGTTACAACCCGACGTCGCGCGTCCCACGGTGGCGACAAGACGCGCTGCGCGCGTTGGTTGGCGTGACGGAGCACGGACGCGCGCGCTATCGGCACATCGGGGAACTCGGGAACGTCAACTACAACACCGACGGCCCCATCGTGCTCTATGCGCCCGAGGAGGGCGTACGAGAGATCGCGCCGTACCTGGCCGCCCGGCCGTGCATCCTGCTCTGTGGTTGCCGCGATTGGCAAGCCTGTCATCGACGCGCGGCTGCCGCGCTGATCGCCGAGGCGTTGGGCGGGACGATCACGCACCTGGCTGGCCGCTACACGACGAACTGGCGAGAGGGACTATCGGCGCTCGACGGAATGCGTGTGCCGACGCCGGGGTGGCGGCTGGGGAAGGCGGTAGCGCCACGAGCCGACGTGAGAGAGGCGGTGTCATAATGGCCGTCCCCATGGTCTGGATCGAGGACGCCGACCCGGAGCGCCGCTATCCCTGTCCCGGCTGCGGTGGCAACGTCGCGCTCAAGGATTTCCGGTTGCTCTATCGGGGCACACGACGCCCGCTGCGCTGCCTGGCCTGCGAGATCCGCGACGCTCCGGACACGCGCGCGCGGATCTACCTGTCCAACATGGAGCAAGAGCGGCAATCGCGCGCGGTCTACGCGGCCGCGCATCGTGACACGCGCCTGGCCTACGGGCAAGCGTGGCGGGACGCGCACCGGGACGATCAGCGGGACTGGAAGCGCGCCTACTGGCGGTTGAATAGCCCTGTCGTGGGACAACAGCACCTGGCGCGCTACGAGGCCCACAAAGACGAGATCCTCGCGGCGGGAGCGCGCCGGTATGCCGCGACGCATGGTACGCCCGAGGCCGTGGCCGCCCGGCGTCGCGCGCGGCAGGACCGCCAGATCCGGACACGCGCCCGGCTGCGGCGCCAGGTGCGCCGGCTGGTGGCCACGGAGTACAGCGTGCCCGACCCCGAGGCGCTGCGCGATCCCGCGGTCGGGGCGGACCCCGACACGAAAGCAGCGCGTCAGGCGGCGATCTACATCTCGGCGCACCTGTGGCGGCACGCGCGCGATCGTCACCCGGAGCCCGAGATCGCCGAGGAATACGGCCTCTCACTGAAGGGGGTGCGCGGCATCGTGACGAAGATGGCCAGGCGCGTGCGCTACGGCTGGCGTGATGATCCGGAGGCGCGCACGGTGAGGGAGCTGCGTGACCGCATGCGGGAGCAGCTACGCAACCGCCGGCACGTCCGGCTGCTGGCGCGCCGCCGTGTCAGCGGACACAGCGGAGGCCGGCCGCTCGCGGCGCTGGCCCCGACGGCACAACCGGCGGTGATAGATCAGAGCCCACGCGCCCGCTATGAACGCCTGGCCGCGCGCCGGCGAGAGGAGATGTTCGCATGACCACAACTCCGACAAATAGGGACAATCCCACGACAATCGACGTGCTCATCGCCATCTCCGTGATGCGTGACGAAGCGGACCTGTGGGAGGATGTCGCCAGGAACATGGGGCAGAGTGTCAGCCCCATCGACGCCGTACACCTATGCGCGCTCACGGGCATCCAGGCCCAACTGCTCAAGAACGACATGCCCGATGAAGCGGCCACCGTCGGCGGGATGGTTGAGCGCCTGGCGACCGCGATGGGTGTCTGGCCGCACCAGAAGGGGGAGACAGCGACAGGAGGGCAGGACGATGCCACGCTACACGCGGAATGACGCTGTTGAGGCGGCTGTGGACGCCGCCGCCCGGCGCATCGACAGGATCGAGTGGGTCAAGATCGAGGCCGACGCCTATGAGCGCCTGAACGATCAGCTTGAACGGAAACTCGCGCTCCAGGCGGCGATACGCACGCCGACGGTAGGCAGGTCGCGACTGCGCCTGGTGGCGACGGATAATGGCGCGGCCTAACTGTGGATATGTGGATAAGTGGCGTGATATGGGGATAACTCGGAGGAGAGACAAAGATGCAGGTCAGTACAGTGCACTACGAGCGCAAGATGTCCGACGGCTCGTATGGGAACAGGTCGATGAGCGTGACCGCGCTGGTGGATGAGGGCGACTCGCCGAGCGAGATCCTGATGATGCTGCGCGATCTTGTCGTCGCGCGCCTGGCTGAGGATGAGGAGCGGGAACGGGTCGAGGCGGCACGGCGCGACGCCGAGAGACTGGCGCTGTATGACGCGGAACGGGCGCAGCGTCTGGCACGGCGGCACACGGAGGTCAGCGGTATCGTGGATGACGAGGATGATGCGGATGACCGAAGCTGAGGCGGGCTTCCTGTTGCGCGCCATCCAGCGCACCGACGGCGTGGACTGGGGTGTCGCGGGGCCGTACCCCTTCACGCCGACCAAGGGGCCGTACTACTTGCTGTGCACGCGGCGGGAGGGCGTCGTTCGGCATATCGTCACGAGCGCGATGGATTGGGTCATCACGCGCCAGCTCGCGGAATCGTTGGAATGGAATATCACGGAGAGGATCAAGAGATCATGAGCACGGACACGACGGTCACGAGTGACAAGACACGGCAAATCGAACACGCGTTCACCTACCATCCCCCTAAACCAGGACAGCCCGAGAAGTACACGCAGCTCCGCGAGAAGGCCAAAGAGTTGGCGTTACTCATCGCTGAGTTGACACCGGCCAGCCGCGAGCAGAGCGTCGCACTGACGGAATTGGAAACAGCCGTCTTTTGGGCAAACGCGGCGATCGCAAGGCATGGACAATGACGGACGCGTTACGCGAGCAACTGGCGGCGCTCGAGCACGAGCAATGGGCGCTGTGGGCCGCCGACATCGCACGGACGGAGGCCATTACACCGGCGCGCCTCGAACGCTGGCAGCGCCTCATCAGGACGCCCTACGCGGATCTGACGGAGGCTGAGAAGGATCAGGATCGAGAATGGGCTGATCGTGTGCTGGCGCTGCTCAATGGCGCGCAGGGGGCCGGGTCTATCGTGCTGCGAGAGGACGTGGCGACGGCCCTGGCCGTCGAGGCAGACCGGGCGCATGTCTCGCTGCAGCAGTACACAGAGTTCGTGATCGGCGTTGGCCTGGGCGCGCTGTCCAAGATGTACGCCGATGCGGAGAAAGGTGGCGCGTGATGGCCTGGTGCTTCCTCCGCTACACGCAGCGTCCCACACCTCTGACGTCACCCCCGCCCATGCCTGTGCCGCCGTCGTGCGCCTGGACGGACCTGCCGCCCCTGCGCATCGTGTGTAACCGCCATGGCTATGGCACGGCCCCGCCGTCGCCAGACGTGGTGATACAGGCGCGCTACCCGCTCTGGAGCCGGCGCGACGCGCGGGGCGTGCTCATCGGGGTGTTGGGGTGGCCTCAGTTCATCGTCGGGGCCGGATCGGGACAGAAAAGATGAGCCGGCCGGAGATCCTGGAGCGCATGACCACCCGGCCCGACCGCCTGCCCCGCGCCCTGGCGATCCGGCAGGCGTGGCAACCAAGCGCGCGGGATCGGGAGATCGTGCGCCGGCATGACGACGAGGGGCAGACGTTCGCCGCCATCGCGCCACGGGTGGGGGTGTCACCGCAGCGGGTGCGGTATCTGTATCACAGGTATTGGATCAGGCTGAAGGAGCGAGAGGAGGAGGACGAACGCGGGTAAGGGCGCGGGCGGCGAGAAGCGCACAGCCTGTCTGGTAGCCCGCCATGCAGGCCGGCCTGCCGCCCGGCTCACGTCTAGCATACACCAGGAGATAGAGAGGGCCTGGCGCCACTATTGGCGCCAGGCCCTCTCTCATGACGTTCGCTCTACGGGTGGTACGGAATAGTTGTACCGGGCAGCACGGGCGCGGGACGGTTAACGGTTTTGGCGAAGATGCCGTAGACATGCCCGCACTGATTGCAATGCGCGACATTAAACCAGGGGTCGCCGCCCTCAGACGTTTCGGTACTTGGCGTGGATACGATGTACTCTATGCCCTTGATGTCGCAATCGGGGCATGTTGGTCGTGCGTCAGCCATAGCGTACGTTCTCCTTGTGTTGGCCGTCATGCGGATTAGGCGGGGGTGTCGTCGGCCGTGGGAGTTGGGCGTTGTCCTGTGGCTCGGCTAGCGAGGTACGCGTCGAGCCATGCCTGCGTCGTCAGGCGCACCATGCGCGGCCCGACCATCGTCGTCACCGTCTTGAGACGGCCGGATTGCACCGCTGCTGCGATGGTTTTGTTGTTCCTCATGCCCGCGCGCCTCATGGCTTCGGTCAGGGTGAAGTATTCCTCGTCATCAGGCATGAGTCGCCGCCATCCCCCACGTCATTATTTACCGGTTGTCCCCCTTGTCGTCGCTATGGTTAGGGGTATGCCCCTGTTTCGCCTTGTGTCGCTTTAGTTCAGACGTGATCCAGTTGCGTGCGAGAATCGCCACAGGGATTTGCTCTTCAGTGGCAATGTCTTTGAGATCCGCGTTGTCCTCCGGCGTTAAGCGTACTGTGATCTGCACGGTGTGTATAACCTCCCGTCGCGTTTTATCCATTGCCGCCTAACGCCTCCCTCTCCTGGTGTCTTTCCCACACTATAAGGCGCTACGCGTTGCACATGCCGACTCTTAGAGACTCCGCAAGTGGCTATACATGTTATACTAACACGACAGAGAATGCTTGTAGATGCGTGAGAGCGGTGGTGGCTCATGCCACAGACGGACCATCCACGACCACTCCACAGCGAACTTCGTGAACTGTGGAGTGTGGATGGACATCCACCACCCCGCCCGCCGTCCCCCCGCGTGACGGCTAGATTGGATGGAGACATGGGTGTACCCGCCGGTGCTGAGCCTGGGGTGGAGGCGCGTCCACGGAGCGCACGGGTGCGCCAGGCGCGGGTGGATACGCGCAAGCGCGTGCAGCTCGACGTGCCGGATGACCTCAAGAACCTGACCGAGGCGTACAATGCGGGCCTGCGTGATGAGCAGGGACGTCCCA
>JAABUZ0100004923.1_pt1 | contig 17983 bp, 21 predicted proteins | sample 5562091 | NCBI WGS metagenome assembly JAABUZ01 (sample SAMN12813069, study PRJNA571459) | rock metagenome | isolation source: Antarctica rocks | place: Antarctica: Victoria Land, Linnaeus Terrace sud | collected 2015-12-21
CGGATTCTTGCCAATTCCCCACTCCCTCATCGGACACCGGTTTTGCATACAGACGGCGCAGCACCGGCAGCATGTCCGGTCCGCGCAGCGCGGCCCAGTTGTAGCCCAGCAGGCCATTCTGCTGCTCGGTCGTCAGATCGTCAAAAACCGGCACCAGCGCCCGTACCTGATTTTGGTATTCTGCCGTGTTCTGATGCTGGTAATCCAGCATGAGAAGTGCATAGAGGCTGACGACACCCGCCTTGCCGCGCTTGGTCGGGGCGGCGGCTTTCAGGCGTTCCCGGTCTTGCTCTTGCAGCGCGGTCAGGGCCGCAAGCCGCTGCTGAATCAAATCCCGTCGTTCTTTTTCTTTGGCCGAGTCGTTGGCGACGTAGCGCGGGATAGTTTGCGTGTACGCCGCCAGAAACTGCGCCTGCGCCAGATCGTAAATGAACTGCTCGGAAATCGGGAAGTCCGGGTCGGAAATCCGCAGCTCCATCTCCGAAATGACAAAGCCGGGCTTCGGAAAGCCAAACAAGCCAAGCCGGGTCTGATTATAAGTGCGGGCGTTGGCGAAGTCAAAGTCAGAAAAAGTGCCGTAGCGGGCGATCATCGCCCGCGCCGCATCGAGCGTGTCCAAAAATCGGACTGTGCGAATGGCGGCCTGCTGCGAGGCGTCTGTGCGTGAGTTGTACCCCTGAGCGTTGTAGAACGGCAGGGCAGCTTGAAGCGTCTTCGCATCCCAGGCTGGGTCATCGGGCAGCACTTCAAATTCCACAGCGTTAGAAGTCACGGCATGGCCCTGAAAAAATAAACCTTCGTGCCGCTTCGCCGCGTCAGTCACACGCCCCGAAGTCAGATACACGCGGTAATGGCCCGGCGCATCAAAGCGCAGCCACTCGTTCAGCGTGTAGGAAATCGGAACAGGCTTCTCAGAAAGAGGCTGGAAGCGCGGTCCTCCTCCACTGTAGGCGATACCGAACTCGCGGTTGTAGTAGACAGGTAGCGGGTCTACGGCTCCAGCGGAGTTATCCACATGGAAAGCGTCTGAGTTCCAAAGCAGGTCGCGGCTGCCATTATCGGTGTTGAGGTCATAGAGGCCAGGGGAACTGCCCGTAAAAACCGCCGAAAGCGGAACAATCTCGCCTCGGTGAAACTGCGTCCTGCCGCTAGGCAGGGTCAAGGTCACAGTGACGCCGGGCGGATTCGCTGCGGCTTTCACTCGCGCGGCCTCAAACTCCGTATCGCCATAAACCGGAACCAGACACAAGCAAAAGATCAAGCAAACAGCGGTCAGCAGCGTGTTCGAGTTCAGCATCGATAGGACACCTCTTTACTAGATTGGTTCCAGCGAAGACGCAAATGGTTCAAAGCAATGCGAGTAGAAAGGAAATGAGGCCGGAGGTTTTCCCCGCCAGGCAGGACAAAGGAGCCGGGCGCAACCCCGCCATTTCTAGAACAGCTGCACCCGGCGGCAGGGTTCTCAGGAGTGTTTCATTTCGACTGCCCCGCCTTCAGTGAAAGCGATTTGCAGACGGCAGCCTTGAAAGAGGGCCAAGCCGAGGCGAGGCTGATTGCCGCCCGCCAGCACTTCTACCATATGCGCTTCCCCGGCCAGCAGAACTTGAGCGGGATGCACCGTCGCTTCAATTTGGCTGCCGTCCGGGAACTGCACCGTGCGCGTTCCCGTCTGCGGCAGGCCGAGCGCGGCGACTTCGGCAGCCGGCAGAAGCAGCGCTTCCCCGAACCCCGTCGAAAGCAGGCACGAGACTTTCGCCTCCTGCCCGTCCGCCCCTTGAACCACAACCGGAACCATTGGGCGATGGTCCGCTCCCACTCTGCCGATGACCATGTTCGTGTTTCCTTCCGCTTTATAATGCCGTTATGGTGACAGTTCCGCCGGGCTTGATGTCGACATTGAGATTATGAGCATCCAGCAAGCCGGTTCCCAAAAGAGGTTGTCTGCCGGCGGCAGGCATTGCGACCTGTTTCTCAGCCCCATCCCAAATCACAACTGCTGCGTAGACTGCAACAATGATACGTTCTCCATCGGCTAAACGCATTGTTACAGGCTCTTCTTGGACCAATCCCAGACGAACGGCAACCTCCAGAGGCACCTGAAGAGTGCCGTTGAAGCCGGTATCTACCTGGAAGTCCACAGCCTCCTACTGCCCGTCCGGCCCGCGCAAATCCAGCCTGACAATTGCACGGCGACGCGGGTCAACGGTTCCTAAAATCACTCTTGAAACCCTCCACCAATAGTATAAGCCGCTTCATCCCCAACCCGGCGCAGGTAGACAACGGCATTGGGATGACGGGCACGGAGCAAGCTTCGGCCACTGATTTCGTCCTGCGAGATTTCGTAGTCACCGGAAAGAATGTCGATGAACAAAAAATCGTCTGGGTTCTCACCGCTCAGGCGAGGCGCGATTTGTTCCTCAAAGACAATCCGGCCACGATCTACAGTGCTAATGGAGTTCGGTTCAGCAATCATAATTTTCTCCTTCTACAAATCCAGCAAAATGGGCAGGATCATCGGGCGGCGGGCGGTCTTTTTATACAGGAACTTGGAAACGGCATCGCGCAGGCTCTATGCTCAAGGTCCTATAATCAGGGGCGCATCATTGAAACACCTCTATTATAATTCCCCGTTGATCGCCGCCATTCTCAAGCGTCACTGTGCAGTCTTCTAAGAGTTCCATCCCAAGTAGTGGATTATTCCCATCTGTATACAGGGCCGTTACTTCCCGGTAGCCTTCCAGCCACTGCACACGGCATTGGACGATCATACTCTGTTCTCTATCACCATCTGCAAAATCAACTTCGAAGAAGTCGTCAGATGTACCAAACAATGAAGTCAGTGATCTTGGAATGACAAGTTCGCCGTCGAAACCTGTGTCGACAAGGAACTTGACTTCCTGTATGCCGCCTCTTCCTTCTACATTCAGCGTGACCCAGGGGTGCCTGTTGATCTCACCGTAAATCCGACTGCTCATCACGGCTGCTCCCCGCACAGTCTTGCTTTCAGGCCAGAATTGGCAAATCCGATATTGTGAACAATAATGGGACCGAGTGGCTGCTGCATTCGTAATGTCCGGAAAGCCTTGCCGTACCCTGGCTGTACGCTGTAGCTCCGCGACTCTGGATGGATCGCGATATATTGTCCGTTGTAGAATTCTTCCATCCGGGGACGCAGTTCAGTGTCGTAAAACTCACGCGCTTGCTGAACGGGATCATGCTGCACCGCTTCGGTTGCGGCTTCAAGTTCCTGCCGCTGCCCACCGGCATTGCCAGCTTCAACCGAGTCATGCAAGGCAATAAGCAAAGCGTTTTGGGCCTGTCGTGTTTTCGATGCAAAGTCGCCAGAAGACTGTGCCTCGGTTTTCCCCTGGGCCCGCCGCCTCTTAGCTCGCGTAGTGACTTGCACCAAAACTGGCGCAACTTCGGCAAGACTGATTTCCGTGAGGCTAATTCCCGTGCTATATTTTTTCGGAGTACCCGATGCGACTGTTCGGATTATCTTCATCTAGCACCTAAAATTTTCATAAGTCGAGCAGGATGGGCAGGATCATGGGGCGGCGGGCAGTCGTTTTGTACAGCGAGACGCTCATGGTTTAGCGCCCTAAAACCAAATCCAATGCTTGCAGCACATCTTCAAAGGCAGCTGGACTCAGCCTGCCGTAAGGCTTGATAATTTCTCTCTGACTAAGATTGTGGATTTTGTCGGCACGGATGAGGCTCCGAACCGGCAGCAATCCCACTTCCATGTCTGCGGTGTCAATCACTATTCCGAACATGCCGATATTCAGATTGGAGGTAATGGTCGCCACCAGCATATCTGGTGATTGCCGGAAATGCATATCAGACGACAAAATCAGCACAGGCCGCCGTTTAGCAGCACTTAAATCCGCGTAAGGAACCGCAATCAGCACGATGTCGCGCTGCTTAGGCATTGTTCCAAACCTCATCGTCAATAGGATTATCCCAATAATCCATTGTTTTTGCTGCCATTCTGCGAAATTCTTCCTGATCTTCGCTCTCCGGCTCATGCACCAGCACAATGACTTCTACTGGTGTTCCTTGCGTCAAGCTGAGGCGCGGGAGGGTAACTTCTCCTTCCATACCGACCTCAGCCTTGTATTTCAGCGTTTGCATGACACGTTATCCTTTATTTTATCATAAGTCGAGCAAAATGGGCAGGATCATGGGGCGGCGGGCGGTCTTTTTATACAGGAACTTGGAAACGGCGTCGCGCAGGTCCTGCTGGACGACCATCCAGTCGTTGTCTTCTTCGGGCAGGTTCTTGATCTTGCTTGTAATCACCTGCTTGATTTCTTCGACCAGATCTTCCGACTGATCCATGTAAACGAAGCCGCGCGAGATGACTTCGGGGCCGCTGACAATCTCGCCTGTCTCTTGAGAAATGCCGACGACCAGCACTAAGAAGCCGTCGGAGCCGATATGCAAACGGTCCCGCAAGACAATCTCGCTGACATCGCCGATGCCGGTGCCGTCAATCAGCACCGCGCCGCTCTTTTCGACGCGCCCGATAACACCGGCCACGTCTTCGCCGACTTCAATGATGTCGCCAATCTCCGCCCGAATAATGTCTTCCGGCGGCCAGCCCATGTCTTCGGCCATCTTGGCGTAGCGGTGCAGCATCCGGTACTCGCCGTGAACCGGCATGACATACTGCGGCTCGACCAAGTTCAGCATCAGCTTCAGCTCGTCGGCGTAGCCGTGGCCGGAGACATGCACGGTCGAAACGCTGTCATAGTAGACGTTCGCGCCGCGCCGAAACAAGTGGTTAATCGTGCGGTACACGGCGTCTTCGTTGCCGGGAATGGCGGACGCCGACAAGATGACCGAGTCGCCAGCGACAATTTTGATTTTGCGATGCTCGTCCTGAGCAATCCGCGACAGGCCCGCCATCGGCTCGCCCTGCGACCCTGTCGTAATGACCGTCACCTGCTGCGGGAAGTAATCTTCGATTTCGTCCGCCCGAATGCGCGTGCCTTCGGGGATACGCAAATATCCCATCTGCTGGGCCATTTCCATGTTTCGCTCCATGGACCGGCCCATCAGCGCAACTTTGCGGCCATATTTGACCGACATGTCAATCGCCTGCTGGACCCGGTGGACATTGGACGCGAAACAGGCCATGATAATGCGTTTCTGGGAGTCCCGGAAAATCCGGTCAAACGCATCACCGACAATGCGCTCCGACGGCACAAAGCCGGGCCGCTCGACATTGGTGCAGTCCGACAGCAGGACCAGAACACCTTCCTGGCCGATGCGGGTCAGCCGGGCGATGTCAAAAAGCTGGCCGTCTACGGGCGTCTGGTCAAACTTGAAGTCGCCGGTATGCACGAGCGTTCCCGCCGGGGTATGCACGGCAAAGCCGACGGCATCGGGAATAGAGTGCGACACGCGGAACGGCTCAACGTCAAACATGCCGACCTTAAAGCGATCCTCGGCGCTAAATGTGTGCAGCTTGGCTTTGTCCAAAACGCGGTACTCGCTCAGCTTCCCTTTCGTGAAGCCAATCGTGAGGCGCGTGCCGTAGACGGGAACATTGAGCTGCTTCAGCACAAACGACAGCGAGCCGATATGGTCCTCATGGCCGTGGGTCAGGATAATGCCCTTGACCATCTCTTTGTTTTCGAGGAGATACGAGATGTCCGGGATGACTAAATCTACCCCAAGCTGGTCTGCGCCCGGAAACGCAAGGCCGCAGTCAATGACGATAATCTCGTCCCCGCAGCGGATGGCAGTCATGTTCTTGCCGATTTCGCCGATCCCGCCGAGCGGAATAATTTGCAGTGTCTTGGTATTGACCGCCCCAACGGGGGCAGCCTGGTTAGTGCGGGCGCTGGTTTGCTTTGCGCCGCTTTGCTTTTTGGTTGTTGGTGTTTTGGTTGATTGTGTTGTCATAATGTGTTTTCGTAACCGTAAGAACCCACGCGCGTTTCGCCTGCCTGTTCCAAAAGCCCTTCCCTAACAGGGGAGGGAGCGAGGTACGAGCGGGAGGGGTTCTTATCCGTGCAATAATCCGTACTCTTTTAATGCCGCGTGGATCAGCGCCCGTTCTTTGTCGCTGGCGTCTACCAGAGGCAGGCGAACTCGGCTGCCGGGCAGGACATCCATCATTGCCAGCGCCGTCTTGGTCGGAACCGGGCTGGGAGCGCTGAACATGGCGCGGGTCATCGGCAGCGTGCCGAGATGCAGGCGGCGGGCGGTATCCATGTCGCCTGCAAAGAACGCCTGGTGCATGGCCTGTAAATCCGGGCCGACGACATGGGAAATCACGCTGATATTGCCGACCCCGCCGAGTGCCAAAATTGGTAAATTGACTTCGTCCGCTCCGCCGTAGAGCTGAAAGCCGTCAGGAGCGTTCAGCGTAATCTCGCCGACCTGGGCCATCAGGCCGCTGGCTTCCTTGACCGCGACAATGTTCTCAATCTGGGCGAGTCGCAGCACCGTCACCGCTTCTAAATTGACTCCGGTACGGGCCGGGACATTGTACAGCACCACCGGAAGCTCCGTCGCCTCGGCCACGGCTTTGTAATGCTGGTACAAGCCTTCCTGCGAGGGCCGGTTGTAATACGGCGTCACGACCAGCAGGCCGTCTACGCCGGTTTCCTCGGCTTCCAGCGACAGCACCACCGTTTCCGACGTGTCATAGCTGCCCGTGCCGGCCAAGACTTTCGCTTTATCGCCGACCGCTTCCTTGACGGTCTTGTACAGCCGCAGCTTTTCTTCCCGGTTCAGCGTCGCGCTCTCGCCGGTCGTTCCCGTGACCACCAGCCCATCGGAGCCGTGTTGCGTGAGCCATACAGCCAGACGCCCGGCCTCATCGTAGTCTACATTCCCTGCCGAATCAAACGGTGTGACCATCGCGGTCAGCACCCGGCCAAATCTCGGTTCCATACTGCTTATCCTATGTGCTTTCGTAAAAGTTCATCCAATTTTAGGAACCCCTCCCGCTCGTACCTCGCTCCCTCCCCTGTTAGGGAAGGGTAATCAAGAGCTAGGCCAGAAGCGGAAGCACCCGCGCCATCGGCCTAACCCTCTCTGGCCCTTCCCTAACAGGGGAGGGAGCGAGGTACGAGCGGGAGGGGTTCCTAACGTCCTAACAATCCCTGCGCGACTAAACTCTCCGCGATCTGTACGGCATTCGTCGCCGCGCCCTTTCGTAGGTTATCGCTGACAATCCAGAAGTTCAGGCCGTTTGGGTTGTCCAAGTCCTGCCGAATGCGCCCGATAAATGTTGTGTCCTTGCCTGCCGCAAACAGCGGCATCGGATACGCCCGGTAGGGGTCCGCGCCGTCCGTTTCGTCCAGCACCGCCAGGCCCGGCGCATCCGCCCAGAGCGCCCGCGCCTCGGCAGGCGTCACGGGCCGCTCGGTTTCGACGCTGACCGCTTCCGAGTGTCCGACCATCACCGGAACACGCGCCGCGACAATCGGCGTCACGCGCAGCGTGTCTAGTCCCATGATCTTGCGGGTCTCATGCACCAGCTTCATCTCTTCTAAGGTGTACCCCAAATCGTCAAACCCGCCAATCTGCGGAATGACATTGGCTGCGATCTGCGCCGGAAACACCGGCCCCGCCTGCGCCACGGCCCGTCCTGCCGCCAGCCCTTCGTTTTGCAGCTTCAGCTCGTCCGCCCCGGCCCCGCCCGCGCCCGAAACGGCTTGGTACGTCGCAATCCAGACCCGCGTAATCTTTGCGAGGTCGTGCAGCGGCTTCAGCGCCAGCACTAACTGCGCCGTGGAACAGTTCGGGTTGGCGACAATTCCTTCATGCTTTTGCAGCGCCGGCGCGTTGACTTCCGGCACGACTAAGGGAACGTCCGGCCGCATCCGAAAATCCGCGCCGTTGTCAATCACCACCGCGCCGCGCTTGACGGCTTCCGGCCCAAACGTCACCGCCGCGCCTTTGTCCCCTTCGGTCCCGGCAAACAGCGCAATGTCTATCCCGTCAAACGAGGCCGCCGTCGTCGCCTGGACTGCATACTCGCGCCCGTCCACAGTCAGCGTCCGCTCGCTTCGCGCCAGCACCCGCACTTCTCGCGCCGGAAACTGCCGCTCCGCCAAAACGCGCAGCATTTCCTTTCCAACCACCCCCGCCCCGACAACCGCAATGTTGTAGTCTGACATAATCCTTACCCTTACGCGCCCAATATCTCGTTCAGCCCTTCCAAAACCGTCGCCACTTCTTCGGCAGTCGCTTCCCCAAGCTTGGTTCCAAGCCGCTGTGTGGAGAGTGTCCGTATCTGGCTGATTTTGACCCAGGAGCGTTTCGGAAAACCAGACCCAATGATCTCTACATTCAGCGGGAAAACGGCTTTCGGTTCCTGACTGGTCAAGGCCACGGCAATGACTGTCCCGGAACGTGCGTTGAACACATCTTCACTCAGAACAAGAACCGGACGACGTCCTGACTGCTCATGTCCAAGCGTGGGGTCGAGGTCTGCCCAATAGACTTCGCCTCTTAGTATGGAGGCCACTGGGCTACCTCTGCCGCTAGTCCTTCGTCGGCGAATGCTTGCTCTTCCTGCGGATCAAGCTTGGCGCACTCCTGCGCCAGCCGGGTTTTGCCCAGCCGCGTCATCTTTTCCTGCAACGCGGACTGCACCGCCTGACTGCGGTTAGGAAAGATACGAGACTGAACCAAGACATCCAGCCGATGCAGCAGGTGTTCATCAATGGAGATTGTGATTTTTGCAACGCTCATATCAAAGTATTACCCTAAGTCATACCAAAATGTCAAACAAAACCGGTTCAGGCATACTTACCTCTCGCCGTCTGCACTGACGATGCGAGAAATCATCACTGCGTTGCCAGCGAACGCGCTCCAATATGATGCAGCGCCCGGTGTCCGACACGCACAAACCAAACTTCCACGCTTAACTGCTGCGCTTGCAGGCGGCGAGATGCAGCTAGAGCGGTCTCTTCCAGTGCATACGCCCCGGTTTCCACATCAATGGCAACAATTTTACCGTAATTGCCCGCTTCCACCTGAGCGCGTATTTGCCGCTCGTAAATCTCATCGCCCCGCCGCGCCGTTTCTTCGGCGGAGAGTTGCGGTTTCTGTAAAGCCATGATTGTCTCTCTTGTGTTGGCGCTATCTATAATACATTATCAAGCCCCTGGCCCCACATTGAGGGGATTCTCGTATGTGACGTAAGCTGCTTCACAGGCCGCCGCCACAGAACCCCACCTATTCATGTAAACCTCAGAACTGTATTTTCCCTTAGCGTTGACTTGGTTTGAAGAAGGTCGTTTGTTCAATTCTTTCGTCAAATCCACAAGGGCTTGTAGCGCGTCTTCGTCGCTAATCCTCTGTTTCGTCGGTTGTGCTTTTCGATCAAACCAGAGGATGTCTAAGCGTTCTGCTTCTGCCTTAGATATACCTCCTCGTGGCAAAGGGGTAAGACCTGCTTCCTTTACAGCTTCATTCCATGATCCGAAAGTAGCTTCGATGGTGGTAGTACTAACTGTACTATGCTTCTTAAAAACTCCTCTGCTTAAAGACCGGGTTTGCAGTAATGCTGCAACCCTTCTTAACTCAGATAGTGCAGTTATCTTTTCCATAACTCTTTCCTCATGCTGAATATGGTTCAATAGCAGTACGGCAGTTCATTTCGCCGGCATTTCCCAGGTCGGCATGGCGCGGCTTAACTGTTCGCAGAGCGTGTCCAGCAGTGCGCCGTGGCCGTCCGCGCTTGTCCCGGCGGCGAACGGGAGGCCGCTGGAGGCGATGTCGTCGGTGAGAAGGACTATCGGGATGCGGGCGGCTTCTTCTTCGGCTTTCAGCGCGGAGAGCAGGTCAAATAACTCCAAATCCGGCAGGGCGGTGTCAATTAAAATCAGGCCCGGCATTTCGGTAATCACGAACGCGATGGCTTCCGGGGCCGCCGTCAGGACGGTCAACGCGAAGCCATGCGTGGCGGCAAGTTCGGGCGCAGCGGAGCGCAGGTCTTGGCAGACCTCAGTGTCCGCGCCGCAGACGGCAAGCGTGCGGCACGGCTCGGAAGCGCCGCCGCAGGCGGCTGCAATCGTGGCCGCGAGATGGGTCAAAGACAGCGGCTTTTGCCCAAACGAAAAAGCGCCGAGCGTCAGGTCGCCGTGCGTAGGATCGCCCAGCACGGAGACGGCGACAATCGGGATGGGAGCCGTCGCGCGGTCGGCTTTCAGCGCCCGCAAAGTCCGCAGGCCGTCCATCTGTGGCATCATCATGTCCAAAGTCACGGCGTCGGGCTTGTGCAGACGCGCTTTTTGCAGGCTCTCGGCGCAGTCCGACGCTTCCAAAGTTCCGTAGCCGCGCCGGTGCAGAGCATGGCGGATGAGGCTGCGAACGTAAGCGTCGTCGTCTACGATCAGTATTAAACCAATGCCGCGCTCCGGCAGCTCTACGGGTGACGGAGCAGGCAGGCCGCTGGTTTCCAAAAACAGCGGCAGGGTGAAGTAGAACCGGCTGCCGTGTCCTGGTTCGCTTTCCAGCCAGATCGCGCCGCCCATCAGCTCAATCAATGTTTTGGCGATGACCAGCCCCAGCCCCGTGCCGCCGGCCTCGCGGGTGGAGCTGTTGTCGGCGCGAAAAAACTTCTGGAACAGCTTCTTTTGGTCTTCCGGCGCGATCCCGATGCCGCTGTCGGCGACGCAGGTGGTGACGCCGGCCTCGCCGGAGAGTTCTAAGCTGACCTTGACCCAGCCCCCTTCTGGGGTATACTTGATGGCGTTAAAGACTAAGTTAGTCAAAACTTGCGTCACTTTGTCCGCGTCGCCGCGCACCGGCGGGATCGTCTCCGGCAGGGCAGCGTCCATGCGGATTTGCTTGGCATCGGCGGCGGCTTTCATCAGCCGCAGCGTGTCGGCGACGATTTTTTGGTAGTCAATCGTCTCATGCTTGATTTTGAGCGTCCCCGATTCAATGCGCGAGATGTCCAGAATATCGTTGATGAGATTAGACAGCCGGGTCGTGCTGAGCTGAATAATCCCTAAGAATTCGGCTTGCAGCTCCGTCGTCTCGCCCGCCGCGCCGGACAGCAGCAAGTCCGTGTAGCCTTTCAGGCTGGTCAGCGGCGTCCGAAGCTCATGCGAGACGACGGAAATAAAGTCCGTCTTCATTTTGTCCAGCTCGCGTTCGCGGGTGATGTCGCGCAGGGCGATAATTCGGCCAATCGTCTCCGAGCCGTCTTCTCCGGCGACCGGAGCCGTGTAGAACTGCAAAAAGCGGCGGTCCGGCGTGTCCAGCGCGATGATTTCTTCGGCCACGGTGCGGGTTTCCGTCGGGGCCAGCGCGGCCAGCCGGTGGCTCAGGCGGTCAATCAATAGCGGACGCGCTTCTTCCAGCGTGTGATGCAGCAGCAGTTGAGAGCGCACACCCAGCAGCTCGCCGAAGCGCCGGTTGACCAGCACAAAGCAGCCGCCGGAATCCAGCATGGCGATCCCGTCGTTCGCGGCGTTCAGCACCGCCTCAAAGCGGTGGTTCAGCGCGGCCAGCGTCTGGTTCTGGTCCCGCAGGGCGCTTTCCCGTTGGGCCAGCACATCCGCCATGTGGTTGAAGGCGCGGGCGAGATCGGCAAACTCATCTTCCGAGCTTGGCACGATGCGGGCTTGATAATCGCCTCGCTCGATCTGCTCCGCGATACGCCGAAGCTGCTCCAAATGGAGCGTAATTGAGTACGTCAGCAGCCGCCCGATAATCAGCGCCGGGATCAGCACCAGCGCCATGCCCACCATGTAGTCCGGGAGCTGAATCTCGTCCCCGTGCAGGTGGATGACCAGGATGCCCAGGCCCAGCATGAACGCCACCGGGACTAAATAGGCCAGCACAATCCGGTTTGTGATTTTACGCCCAAACGTCATGACTCTTATGCAACCAAAACTCTTATGCAACCAAATTCTACTTTCTCAGAATACCCGAAAACCCGCGTAATCGTGGTCATCCCGACCTACAATGAGGCCGGCAACGTCGAGAAGATCACCGAAGAAGTCTTAAAGCAGCCGGTCGCCGTAGACCTGCTGATCGTAGACGACAACTCCCCCGACGGCACCGGTCAAATCGCGGACACGCTTGCCGCGTCCCCCCAAAGCGCCGGCCGCATCCATGTCCTGCACCGCCCCGGCAAAGAGGGCCTCGGACGCGCGTACCTCGCCGGCTTTGCCTGGGCTTTAAGCGCAGGTTATGACGCGATGGTCGAGATGGACGCCGATTTGTCCCATGACCCGCTTTATCTGAGCAGCATCATTGAAGCTGCCGCCACTGCCGACGTTGTGATTGGCTCGCGCTATTTAAACGGCATTTCCGTCATCAACTGGCCCCTGAGCCGCATTTTGCTGTCGTGGGGCGCGAATTGGTACGTCCGCACCGTGACGGGTCTTGCCGTCAACGACTGCACCTCCGGCTACCGCTTGTACCACCGCCGCGTCTTGGAAGCGTTAGACTTAGGCAGTGTCCGCTCCAACGGCTACTCGTTTCAAGTCGAGATGACCTTCCGCGCCCAATTGCGCGGTTTTCGCATCACCGAAGTCCCCATTATCTTCATGGAGCGCCGCGCCGGCCAGTCCAAGCTCTCCAAAGGCGTCGTCTGGGAGTCCCTGCTGATGCCGCTCAAACTGCGCTGGCACGCACGAGCGATGAAGCGGCAAATGGCAAAAATACAGTCAGCATTTTGATTATTTTGCCACTATATGTGGTACTATAAAAACACATTAAGAAGATAAACATGGATGATGCGGAAAAGTTACTGCGAAACTGGCGGCAAAGCCCGCCTAAAGACGGCGCGAAGTGCGAAGACGCGCTCAAAGTGATTGCATTTCTGGGAATGACGCTTAAACCTGCAAATAGCGAGGGACATTATCATGCCTCGCATGAAGCGCTCAGAAACAATCAACGGTTTTCTTATGGTGCGATTACTATAAACTGTCACGCTTTTGGGGTCACTGGGAAAGCACACCCGAAAGCGATCCAGGACATACTGCAAGCGGCTAAAGCCATTCAAGCCGCGCAAGAGAAGAAACGGCAAGATGACAATGAATAAACCTATCACTCCTCGGCTTGATCATAATCGCAAAATGATAAACGCTTATCCAATTCAAGTCTCTGCGCTCTGCGAGGAGGAAGGAGGCGGCTTCCAGGCTTTGTTTCCACCTCTCGCACGGAGCGTTGTCGGCTATGGATTGACGCCGCAGGAAACGATAACGGACCTTTGGATTATAGTTCCTACATTTCTGGAACTGATGGAAGAAACCGAGCAGACGCTGCCGGAAGCGCCGGCGGAAAAAGAGTGGGATGACTTTAGCGGCAAGTTCAATGTGCGTGTGGCGAAGATGCTTCATGCCCAGCTTGTGGAACTGGCAGAGGATCAAGGCGTGAGCTTGAACTCACTAGTGCAGACTATCCTAGCTTCCGGGGCGACGGCGCTTACTGCGGGAAAACTGTTCGGGGTTGTAGATCGCCTTCAGCAGTATGACACCACGAACGGGCAGAAGTCATATTCGGAGTTGAAGGGGGCATAGCGGTTGCTCCTTTATGCCGCCTGCCTCTACAGCAAGTTTTCCAGTCCATACACCAAATCGCCGCCGTTTGCGGCAAGGATGGGAGCCTGACGGATGGCGGCAAGGACGCCGGGCATGAAGGATTGGCGGTCTATCGAGTCGTGGCGCAGGGTGAGCGTCTGGCCGAGGCCGCCGAAGATGACCATTTGGGACGCCACAAAGCCGGGCAGGCGGACGGAATGGATAGGAATGTCCCCTTCCCCTTTGCCGCCTCTCGCGCCGGGGATTTTCTCAAATGCGCCTTCGGGCAGTGCAGTCGGCGTCGTCTCAGCGCGGCCTTCGGCGATCATTTCGGCGGTCTTGGCGGCGGTTCCCGACGGCGCATCGAGCTTTCTCTCGTGGTGCATCTCGATAATCTCGGCGTCCGGCAGGTACTTGGCGGCGTCGCGGGCGAAGCGCATGAGCAGAACCGCGCCGATGGCGAAGTTCGGGGCAATCAACGCGCCGATTTCGTACTGGCAGCATAGCTCGCGGACAATGGCGATGTCGGACTGGGACAGGCCGGTGGTGCCGATAATCGGAACGACGCCGTTCATCAGCGCCGTTTCGATGTTGTCTACGATAGAGTCGGGGACCGAGAAGTCCACCAGCACGACCGGCTTTTTTGCCGCCAGCACATCGGCCAGATTATCGCCCCGGCTTATCTCGGCGACAAGCTCTAAATCCGGCTCGGCCTGCACAGCGGCTACGGTTTCCCGGCCCATGCGTCCTCCTGCCCCTGCGACCGCGACTGTGATTTTCTCTGCCATGCTCGGTTACTTCTCCAGCTTCGGGCCAACCGTCGCCAGCGCGTAGGTGTCCGAGCCAAATAAATACTCAGCGACGCCCGCGATGTCGTCCAGCGTGACGGCGGTAATCTTTGCCATCGTCTCGTCAATCGGGATGACCCGGTCGTAGACCAGCTCATTGCTGCCGATCCGGCGCATCCGCGAGTTCATGCCTTCCTGGCTCATCACAATGCTGCCCCGAAACTGGTTCTTGGCCCGGTTCAGCTCGGCTTCCGTGATGTTGTTCTTGCGGACATTGGCGAACTCGGTCTTGACCAAATCAATCACCTGCTCGGAAGTCGCTGGGCTGGTTCCCGAATAGACCGCAAAGTAGCCGCCTTCCCGGAACGACTGCGAATAGGAGCCGATGGAGTACGCGAGACCCCGTTTTTCGCGGATTTCTTGAAACAAGCGGCTGCTCATCGAGCCGCCTAATACAGCGTCCAGAATGGACAACTTGTACTTATCGTCGTTCATCTGCGAGTAGCCCGGTGCGCCCAGCACGAGGTTCACCTGCTCGATGGACTTCTCCACATAGGCCGTGCCGGGAACAAACTGCGGCGTGATGTCCGGCTCGCGCCAGTCCGATTTCTTGCCCGTCAGATGCCCGAACCGCTCCCGTACCATCTCGACAATCTCCTGATGGTTCAGGTTTCCCGCCGCCGCAATCACAATCGTATCCGGGGTGTAATGCCCGTTCATGTAGCCCTTGAGGTCGGACGACTTCAGTGCCGCGACTGTTTCGGGCGTGCCGATGACGCTTTTGCCCAGCACATGCCCCGGCCAAAGCGTTTCGGTGAACACGTCATGAACCAAATCGTCGGGTTCATCGTTGCGCCGCTTGATTTCCTCTAAGATGACGTTCTGCTCGCGTCCTAGCTCTTCCGGGTCAATATTGGAGTTCAAGAACAAATCGGAAAGCACGTCTACTGCTAATGGGACATGCTCGGAGAGTATCCGCACATAATAGCAGGTGTTTTCTTTGGACGTAAACGCATTGATGTCGCCGCCGACCGAGTCAATCTGGTCTGCAATCTGCTGGGCGGTGCGCGTCGGGGTTCCTTTGAAGAGCATATGCTCAATGACATGGGAGATGCCGCGCACATCCCTGGCTTCGTCCCGTGCGCCGACGCCGACCCAGATGCCCAGCGCCACTGACTGGACATAGGTAATGTTTTCCGTCACGATGCGGAGGCCGTTGGGAAGCACTTCACGCTGTATCATAGATATTCGAGTCCTGACTGTTGAATTAGTGTTTGAGTTGACTTACGCTTTAGTATACCCGCTAACCTTCCGGCCCGTCGCCGGGTTCCGCAGAATTGGCAGGGCGCGGCGCAGGCGGCCAGATAGTTTCATCCTGCGGCGAGATGAATATTTCTTGCTTGGCTGCCTCCCAATAACGGCAGGCAGTGTTGGCGAATAGTTCTAATTCTTGCGGGGTGGCAAAAGCGCTTTTGGGGATAAAATTGTTGCTGGTGCGGCCTGAGCAGAGGAATACAACGCCGCCCTCGTGCCATACAACGTCTCGAACGACTACCCACGGCACTTGAACCAGTTCCAGCAGCAATTCTTCATCCAGCATCCGGCGGGTTGTAAAGCACAAAAAGTCAGGCGTCATCTCTGTCGTGCTAAACGGGGAAGCCGGACCTTTTGGGTAGAGTTGTTCCATGCCATGCATTGAAATTATCGTCACGACCAGCAGCGGCGGACAAAACATGAAAAGAATTATCACAAGCACCCACCAGTCGAGCCTGTGATTTGACCAAGCATCCCACAGGACAACTGCAATCATGGTGACAGGTACAATCGAGAACACAAAAGCAAAAATCGCTCCCTTGTTGCGTGAGCGGGAGAGCAAGCAAAAGAAGTTCTTTCGGACATCGGCTGGCTGGATGTGGTAAGCGATTTCCAATGGTGCAGACCTCAGCCGCAGAAACAGGCGGCGGAGAATTATTCTCCGTCGCCTGCCTGGTTTCCTGCCAAATGAAGCACACCGCTTTGGAACCATGCGCTGAAACGCACGGCTAATGGGCGCGGACGCCGAAAAGCACCGCTTCGCGGGGCTAAGAGAAGAATAGCTCAGAAATAATCCGAGTGCGCCGAAGGCGTAGTTTTCGGCGTCTGCGCCCAATAGCCGTGCCGTTCACGGCATGGTTCCTATGGCCTATTCTCTCTACATCTTCCCCTCTACATCTTTCCCATCACGCCGCTCATAGTCATCGGAACCGGAGGGATGCCGGCCCCATTTGCCTCGCCCAGCGTGCCGTCGGCGTCCTGGGAGCGCTCCCACGGGGGGCGGGACGCGCAGGTGGGGTCAATGCCGGCCAGCATCATGCCCTGGCCGTTGGACTCGTGGGCGCGGAACGAAGGCGGGTCGGCAGGGTCGCGCATCTGAATCAGAATGGTGGTTCGGGCTTCGTCGCTTTCGTTGATGCCGGAGCCGTGGATGGTCAGGTAGCTGAAAAACAGCGCGTCCCCGGCTTTGGCTTCAATGGGAACGGCGTCCGACAGCGGGTACTCATCCAGCGGCAGATGCCAGGAGCCTTCGGGATTATGCGGCAGCATTCCCAGCTTATGCGAGCCGGGAACGACCCGGACGCAGCCACGGTTCAGGGGGGCGTCGTCAAAATGGACAATCGCCGCGATCATGGAATGGTTCTCGTGCGGGAAGAACGGCGAGTCCTGGTGCATCGGGAACGGGGCGCCTTTCTCCGGCGGCTTGATGAACATCTTGGTATGGTGCAGCTGGACGTTCGGCCCAATAATGTCAGCGGCGGCAGACGTGAGACGCTCGTTGACCAGCAGGCGCGAGAACGCGGCGCTCTGGAACTGGACATCGTGGCAGTGCAGCAGCGAGGTTTGCTTGCCCATCGCAACCGCGCTGGCGCTGCCCCACGCGGCGTTGGTATCGCGGATCGCGCTCAGGCGGCGGCTCAGGTCGTGCGCTTCTTTTCGGTAGTGCGCGGCTTCTTCCGGCGTGAGCAGGCCGGGAACGAGAACGTAGCCGTTGTCGGCATAGAATTGTTTCTGTTCATCTGTCAGCATAGGGGTTTCTCCTTGTTTCGGAACCCACCCCGGCACAAGTGCCTTCCCCTCCCTGTTAGGGAGGGGCTAAATTGAGCTAGGAGGCGGTGCGTCCTGTCAAGTGGCACCGCCTATCGTCTCTCTTAAAGCCTATCGTCTCTTTTGAATCCCCTCCCTAACAGGGAGGGGAAGGCACTTGTGCCGGGGTGGGTTCCTCATCTTACCATTTTAGGCTTTAATCGTCTTTAGACTAAATCGCCGGGGTTTTGGATATTTGGGACAGGGCATAGCTCCGGGCGGCGGCGCACTTCTCCCGGCGGGCTGCCGAAATGAGCGGTGAAGACGCGGGTAAAGTGGTGGATGTCCGGGTAGCCGACCGTCGCCGCGATCTCTTTAATCGGCAGGACCGAGCGCAGAAGCAAGCCTCTAGCCCGGTCCATGCGGGCGTGGGTGATGTAGTGCGCGGGCGCTTTGCCGGTAAAGCGGGCGAACACGCGGGACAAATGGCGGGGCGACAGATGCACCTGGGCGGCGATTTCCGGCAGCGGCAGGGCGCGGCTGAGATTGTCGTGGATAAAGCGAACCGCGAGACGCGCCGGCAAGTCATTAGGCTCCGTCCCGGTCGTTTCCGGCACGTCCAAACGC
>JAABUZ0100004924.1_pt1 | contig 17981 bp, 11 predicted proteins | sample 5562091 | NCBI WGS metagenome assembly JAABUZ01 (sample SAMN12813069, study PRJNA571459) | rock metagenome | isolation source: Antarctica rocks | place: Antarctica: Victoria Land, Linnaeus Terrace sud | collected 2015-12-21
GTGGGTCTGGTGGTATGGCTGCTGGTCGTTTTCATCGGATTCTTCGCCATGTCGCAGGGCGCTGTCATCTGGGTCTACATCTCCGAGGTCTTTCCTACGCTGGTTCGTTCCAAGGGCCAGAGCCTTGGGGCGAGCTCTCACTGGATCATGGACGCGATCGTTGCCTCACTCTTTCCTCTCGCGGTGGAGCGATTTTCGAGGAGTGCTCCTTTCTTCTTTTTTGCTGCGATGACAGCGCTACAATTTTTCGTGGTTCTCTTCGTCTATCCAGAGACAAAGGGTGCCACGCTCGAGCAGCTGCAGGCGCGGTTGGAGAACCGCTGACTCAGGAGCTTGGTATGCGTTGGACACGACGAAACTTCCACCGATTGGCCCTAGGCTGCTCGGCTTATGGTGCAGTGTTGTCAGCACGTCCTGGTCTATTTGCACAGGAGGACCCCGAGGTGCCGTTTCAGCCTTTTGCCGCTCAGCTTGCCCGGCTGCTCACATCCCTTCACTCGTTAGGAACGCCCCTTCGTGCGGAGGATACCGGCCTGATCGAAGCGACGCTACAACATGGAGGTGGCGGCAACCCCGCAGCGGTCATCCATACCCTCACCACTTTGCTCGACAGGTATGTCATTCTCGAGGTGACGCTTAATCCGGAGATGCGCGTCAGTGTGCGCGGAGGGAGAGCCAGGCCGGAGCTCATCCAGGGTGGTTGGCGCACGTTTCTGATCAAGGTTTTTAATCAAGCGGGGACCACTCCCGTGCTGCGGATCAAGTCACCGCAGGCTGCCTCCGTCGGTCGCCGCTCATCGCTCGCCATCACGGGTGTGCATGACTTCACGAATGGAGCGGTCGACGAGGTGGAGGCGCGGGCGCGCTGGATCGCACTCAGTCAACCGGATGGTCCCCCCTTGCTGAAGGCACTTTCTGGTCTTTCCCTCGAGTACCGCATCCTGCAGCTCTACAGCCGTGATGCCGGCGAGCGAGAAGCCACCTTACAGGCCGATGTGGGCTATGGCGAACAGGATCTCGGGTACCGCAGCTCGCTTGCCATTCTTTTTCAATGCATGGCCGCGCAGCAGGTGCGGGTGCACGTTCTTGACGAGACCGGAGCACCTTCCATCGCATCGCTTCACATAACGGATACGCAAGGCCGGACTTATCCTCCGCAGAACAAGCGCGAGCTGCCTGACTTGAATTTCGAACCACAGGTCTATCGCTATAACGGAGAATCGCTGCTGTTGCCCGCCGGCACCTTTCAGGTGGCATTCGGCCGCGGGCCAGAGTACCTTCGCCAGCGCACCTCGCTGACTGTACACGCTGGTGCGCCGGCCATATTGCCGCTTCAACTCAAACGTTGGGTGACTCCTGCCAGCGCCGACTACTACTCAGGCGATACCCACATCCACGCCGCAGGCTGCTCTCATTACGAGAGTCCCACCGAAGGTGTGGATCCTATCGTGATGGAGCGACAGGTTGACGGCGAGGCCCTGGACCTTGGTTCCGTACTGAACTGGGGTCCCGGCTTTGCGTACCAGAAGCAGTTCTTCTCCGGACACGCGGAGCCTATGCGGCATGCCGAACAGCATGTGCCGCCAACGTCGCAGCATAGATATAGCCGAACGCCGCACATCCACGCGCAGATCCCGAACACGGTGCCGGACGCATCGGCGGCCGCACCCATCAATCCGCAGCACCCCGGAGCTTCCATCCCGAGCAACATGGACACGGGCACGACTAGAGCAGGGATGCCGCACGACGCTGCGGCTATTGCCGAAGAACAACAACGCGAGGTGATTCGTACTTTGCAAGCGGAAGCTCAGGCGCCAGCGGTGCAGTCGCTGGTCCGCTACGATGTTGAGGTTTCCGGCTTTCCTTCGAGCCACTGTGGTCACCTGGTACTGCTTCGATTGCACAGCCCGGATTTCCCTAGCACAAAGAATCTGGATGACTGGCCAAGCTGGAATATGCCGATTCTGCGGTGGGCCAAGCGGCAGGGCGCCTTTGTGGGTTATGCCCACTCGGCTCATGGTCTGGTGGTAGACAGCACGAAGCTTCCGAATCTTCTGATGCCCGCCTTCAACAGCATGGGGGCCAATGAGTTCATCGCCGACGTGACACATGAGGGCACCATTGACTTCATTTCCGGCTGCGATCTCTGGCCTTTCGCCGAAATGAACATCTGGTATCACACTATGAACTGCGGTTACTCCACCCCTTTCGCCGGGGAGACAGATTTCCCCTGCATTACGGACGCCTGCGTGGGCGGCGGTCGTTCCTACGTTCCTCTTCACGGTCGCGCCGCAGGCGATGCCGGCTACACAGCGTGGATCGAATCTCTCTTACACGGAAGCAGCTACTTCGGCGATGGCCGCAGCCACCTCTTTCGCTTCAGCGTCAACGGCCAGCCCCGCACCAGGAACCCCGTGGTCCTTGGGGGAATGTCAGACGTGGAGGTCAGTGCGGAGGTGTGCGCCTGGCTCGAGCCCGAGCCTACGGAGGCTACGCGCGCCATCCAGGAGGCGTCTCCGTACGACAAGCCGTACTGGCATATCGAGCGCGCACGAATCGGGAGCAGCCGCAGAGTCCCGGTGGAGCTCATCGCGAATGGCATCCCGATTGCGCAAACCGAAGTTGACGCCGACGGTAACGTGCATAGCGTTCGTCTCCGGACCCAGTTGCGGGAAAGCAGTTGGCTGGCGCTGCGCATCTATCCGTCATCTCATAGCAATCCTGTCGTCGTCACTGTTGACGGCAAGCCAGTGCGTGCGTCGCGGCAAAGCGCCGCCTGGTGCCGTCGCGCGGTGGATGTCTGCTGGGAGCAAAAGCGGCAGCGAATACGGCAGGAAGAGCTTGCGGCTGCTTCAGCTTGCTACCAGCATGCACGCTTGGCCTATGATCGAATCTTCGCGGAGTCGAGTGGAAACTGACCTGCTGGGTTTGGAAAGTACCAAAGACTGGCGCAACGCGCTCGGCTCCGCAATAAAATCGACTTAGTATGCCGACTCTCGCAGACGTGGCAAAGCTGGCCGGAGTTGGAGTCATGTCGGTGTCCCGCGTCGTGAATGGGACACGGCGTGTCTCTCCGTCGGTGGCGGAGAAGGTTCGAACCGCCATTCTGAAGATCGGTTATGTGCCCAACGAGGCAGCGCGAATTCTTAAGGGCAATCGCTCCAGCGTTCTCGGTCTGATCGTCCCGGATTTGGCTGATCCCTTTTTCGCCGAACTCAGCAACGCTGTCCAGCAGACTGCCTGGAATGCGGGTTACCTCACGTTGATGGCCGCGTCCGGCCATCGTGAAGATCTGGAGATCAGTGAGACCGAACTTATGGTGCAGCGACGCGTGGCTGGGCTGATTGCCGTTGCAATCGGATCAGACAATGGTCATTTCGCGGCCGCCAAGCGCGCCGGGGTTCCCGTGATCGCCATCGACCGGCCCATGAAGCAATTCAAGACCGACACGCTCACGATAAACAACTATGAGTCGGCCTGCCATGCGACCGAACACCTCCTGCAACACGGCCATCGGAACGTTCTCTGCATCGCGGATGACGAGCGAGTTCACACGAAGTTGCAGCGTGTTGCCGGCTATACGAGAGCCGTACGAAATGCCGGGCTCAAACCACGCACCTGCCTTGTTGGACCCAACACCGGCAGTGTGCGTGGATATTTCGATCAGCTGCTGACCCAGAAAGATCCCCCCACGGCTCTCTTCGCCGCAAGCAATCTCGTTGCCATCGAGGTTCTGCGGGAGCTACAGCGGCGGGCTCTGCGGATCCCGAGTCAGATGGCTCTTGTTTGCTTCGACGATTTCAGTGCGGCGACGCTGGTCAAGCCGATGATTACGGTGGTGCAGCAGCCAGTGTCCGACATCGGGCACCAGGCCGCCACCATGTTGCTCGATCGTCTGAAGGAGCCGCAACATGACCAAAACGCGAGATCGGAGCACGTCATTTTGTCCACGCGGCTTCTCATTCGCGGCTCCTGCGGTTGTCATCCATAACGACACGGCGGAGGACCAACGGCCGCTTCTTAGCCGATTGGTCGCCATTCCGTGATCGTGAAAGGCGAGTCCGTTCCTGGATCTGAGCTGGTCCTTCCGCGTTGTTGCTCTGCATCCCATTCGAACCGTACACTGCCCAAACTTTCTGGCGCATCCCAAGGCAAATGACCATCTCCAAACACGCGAACCTCGAACCTTCGCTTTTCACCCGCGCCAGTGTGGGAGGAGACTTCTGCCCAGGGAAGTAGAGTGCCCGACTTGACATACACCGGAATGCGCTCGGTCGAGGCCGCAACAGAGTGGATCTTGCCACCGCTGAACCGGGCACCTGTCCAAAGGTCGTGCCAATCACCTGCAGGTAGTACTATGGTACGCTCAGCTTCACCGGCGAACAGAGGGGCTACCAGCATTCGGTCGCCGATCAGATACTGATCGTCCACGTCAACCAGCGCAGGATCGTCTGGCCAGTCCATGATCAACGCCCGAAAGGGCGGAACGCCCCCTCTCTCATACGTGGCAAAAGCCGATAGCAGGTAGGGCAGCAGCTGCATGCGCCAGCCAAGAATCTCGCGGCAGCGTGCCTCAAGAGTCTGCCAGTCGCGGCCAAACTCTCCCGCATTGTTCTTTTCGCGATCGATCTGCTTCCACGGCGGATTGCGGATGTACCACGCGTTGATCATCGCCAGCGGCGAGAAGACTGCTGTCTGCAACCGCCGAACGAGATCCTCCTCGCTGATTGCGTCACGCACCTCCGGGCACCAGAGTAGACCGCTGAAGCCCGCGTTCACCAGCGCACGCACAAAGACCCGATGATCATAGAGATCGCTGTAGAGCACAAAGGGATACGGCGCCGACAGCGCCCCACTGGAACGCGCCAGACTGTACGTGGAGCGACCGCGCTCCAGAAAAGGCCTCAGGATCGCGTCCTGGTAGCGCAGGCCAAACTCCGCGTGCATCTGCTCGCCATCCACGCCTGACGGGAAGTGACTGTTGTCCGGGAACGACCAGCCCTCCGTAAAGTCGGAGTTGTCGCACTCGTCCAGCTTGAAGCCACTCACCCCCAGGTCGATCAGGGCGTGTCCGTGATACTCGCCGAAGATCCGGCGCGCCTGTTCGCCTGCGAAGTCCGGGACCAAGCCGCCCCACACGCCGTAGTCGCCGGAAAACGGAAGCAGCGGTGGAAACAGGGGAGAGGCCGGATGGGTGAAGGCGTGCTCCCAAAGGTTGATCCTGTAGCCCAGCTTCGCCGCTGCGTCGGCAAAACTCTTTGGGTCCGGAAATCGGCTCCGGTCCCAGGCAAACGTACAGGAGTATGCGTGCGTCTGCCATCCCGGCTCCAGCCCAAGAACGTCACAGGGAATGTCGCGCGCTCGCAACTCCCGGCCTAGCGACAGCACCTCCTCCGCCCCCATGTGCATCTCCGGCCTGTACCAGAATCCGAGTCCCCACTCGGGCGGCTGCACGCCGCCGCCGGAAAACAGCACATAGCGCTGCACCGCCTGTCGCAGGGCGGGTCCCGCAAACAGATAGATGTCGACACCGGTGGATCGAGGCACCTCCACCAACACCTTGGCTGGCCTCTCCATGTCCCGCACCCGCATCATCTGCGGCGTATTCACCTGGACGGAATCGGCCGGCACTGGCTGCTCCGGGCGCGGATGTGCCCCGCCGCAATAGAACACCACGTGCCGAAGTGTATCCACGAGCACCCCATACCCCAACGTGCTCACGTAAAAGGGGACCGGCGCATGGGAGTCGCCGGAGTCGCCCTTCGGATCCGCGTTCACCCGCAGCGTCCGCTTCTTCCCTCGCTGCTGAAAGGACGTCATCTGGAGCCCGAACCCATACATCAGTTCCTTCGGCCGGAGGTCCAGACTTAGTTCCACACCGCGATGCGTGAGCTGGCCCGTAGGCGCATGCAGGGGCGGGGCCTCGACCTTCGGCATACGCTCCAGCGCAGCCGAGGCGGGCGGGAATCTGCGCGTGCGGATGGGGGTATAAGCCTCCGGGATGCCGACCGTTGCCCGCCAGATGCCCGGTGCTATCTGTTTCCACGCCGAATTGAGTTCCTTTGCGCCCGCCTCCGCACTGAAGGCACAGAGAGGACGCTCACCCCCAACCCCCAGCAGCGCGGTGGAGGCGAGCGCTTTGCCGAGCTCCCGTCGATTCATGGATGCATCCCGTCCTAGTGTCTTGCTTCTGACCCGTTGAGATCACTGCTTAATTCAAAACCGCAACTTCAGGGCGAACTGCAGGTCTCTTGGGCTGTTCAGGGTAGAGGTCACTTGGCCGAATGAGGACGAAGTGACGTTGTTATTGGGAAAGCCGAACTGCGTCGAGTTCGTCAGGTTATATGCTTCGGCACGTAGAGTGGCAATGAGCCGTCTTTCCGGCAGCAGCGGAAAGTTCTTTGAGAGGACCGCATCGAGATTGTGAATCGGCTGCGTCTGCACATCCCGCAGATAGGGTCCGACATTACCGAAGGTAAAGGCCGGCGCGGCAGAGAAGAGGGAGGTGTCGAACCAACGCGCGATCGTTGGATGGTCCAGTCGGGCGCTCCTTCCAGGCACCTTTACGGCCGGCCGGGAGACACTTACCGGTAGACCACTTTGCAGGTTGACGATCGTGCTGACATCCCAGTCGCCAAAGATCGCCGTCAGGATAACTGGCTGTCCCTTGCCAAACCTTCGCTCCTGGCCGTAGGGCAGCGAATAGACGAAGCTGATCTTGGCCTGGTTCGGTATCTGAAATGAGGAATACGACTTTTCCGCATGCGGATTGTAGGTGTCAAGTGGGGTCCGATCGTCGTCGAGCGCCTTGGACCACGTGTAATTTGCGAGCAGTGTGAATGTGCTCGAAATGCGCTTATCGACCTGCACGGTGAGAGCGTTGTAGCTCGCCCCCGCGTACGGCGCGTACACCTGCGAGATGCCCTGGTACTGCGGAAAGGGCACGAGTGACTGCTGCCGAGAGATCGTTGCTGCCGCCAGAGTACCCGTGGTAATGACACCATAGAACGGATTCGCCACCTGCTGATTGAGCGCTGTTCCCATGGCGAGATACTGGTCAGGAAGCTGGTTGATGTTGTACGAGTTCAGCAGATGCGTTCCCTTGTTTCCCCAGTAGTGGATGTCGAGCACAATCCCGTATCCCAGGTCCTGTTGCAGGCCAAAGCTGTAGAACTGGCTGTAGCCGTTCTTGAAGGCATGCACCGGGATAGTGAGAGACTGACCAAGGTTTGCGAGCACATTCCGGTCGTTCAGCGGTGGCAACACACCGGAGGGGTAAGGGTTGTTGAGCTTGTCCGCGGGGGTCACAGCATTGTCGAGGGTCGCATTCATTGTCGTCTGCCGTACGGCCTCAATGGCGCCACCGTTGGTGCCGGCGATCAGTCGCGGGTAGTACGAGATGCCGTATCCCCCACGGAACACCGCACGTTCGCTCACTTTATAGGCAAACCCGACTCGCGGGCCCACATTGCCGTAGTCGGTGGCCTGCTGGTCGAAATCATTCTGTTGTCCCCCCCAGGTCAGGCTGCCCTTGAGGTTCGGCAGATTGGCAGCCGTCGCGATTGGGCTTGCTGCATTGGGATCAAACCACGCGAGGCGGTTGTATTTCTCGCGGTCGCCGATGCCGATGTCGTAGCGCACACCCAGGTTGAAGGTCAGCTTGTCGGTTGCGCGCCAGTCATCCTGCATGTACGCCGCATAGTACAGCCCCTGGGTCGAAAGTCTGTTGTTGCGAATGACGGTTCCACTCGTTACGTCGCCCAGCAGAAACGATGCGAGCCCAAAGCCTGAGTTGGCACTGGCCTGGGTCGCGACCGGTCCCTGCGTATAGGCGCGTGTGAAGTTGAAGACGCCGGAGGGCTGGGAGTTCTGTCCCTCATTGAAGTGCAGATTGCGCACCTCCCCGCCCACCTTCAGCGCATGTCTCCCGGCTTGGATATACACCGTGCCTAGCGTGGAGTAAACGTTGCGAGGCTGCACGGAGACGATGGCATCGGAGCCATTGGAGGTCCCGGTGATGTCCGTGATGTTGAAGACGGGAAATTGAGGTGCGACGACGGCGGCGTACGCGGAAGGCAGCTTGATGCTGGTCAGGTCGAAGCCATTGGAGCGGCCCAGCTGAGCGCCGAGCGCGCGGCCAAAGGAGAACTGTACGTCGGCCACCACCTTGGGCGTGATGGTCCGGTTCAGATCAACGACAGCCTGCGTGAAGTGATCCTCAACCGACCGCCCACCCCCAATCGGCAACGGCAGGCTTCCCACACCGAGGCGGGTGTCCTGCTGGCGGCTGTAGCGCACAAACATCCGTGTCTTGCTGTCAAGATTGCTGTCAACGCGGATGTCGTACTTATCGCCGTTGGTTATGGACTTGCCTGAGAAGATGTAATTGTTCTGGTTCGTGGTCGCATTGCCAACGGTGTTTGGCAGCGGGTAGAGCGCGATCACGGCCGCGGCGACGGGATCGATGCGACCTAAAGGGACCTTGTTGCCGGCGAACTGCTGCCGCATGTTGTTCACAACGGTCTGCGGATCATAGATCGGAAGAACCGCTCCGCTCGCCGCGACGGTCTGAGAAAAGTCGCCGGTGCGCTGCAGCACCGTAGGTACGGTCGAGATTACCGTATTCGGGAATCCCTGACGGAGTCCCTCGTAGTCCACAAAGAAGAAAGCCCGGTTGCGCCACAGAGGTCCTCCGAGGTCACCGCCGAACTGATGACGTGCGAAGGATGGCAGCTTGACGTTGTTGCGCTTGTTAAAGTAGGTGTTGGCATCGAGGTTGCTGTGCCGCTCAAAGTCGTAGGCAACTCCGTGGAAGCTGTTGCTTCCGCTCTTGGTAACGACGTTGACCACGGCCCCAGAGGTTCGGCCGTACTGTGCGTCATAGCTGTTCGCCTGCACCTTGAATTCCTGCACCGAATCTACGGGAGGGTCGATGATGTTCAGGTTGCGGTCCCCCGTTGTATTCGGCGCGCCGTCGAGCAGGATCTCCTGGAAACCCGATCGGCCTCCCCCCACGTTGAAGTCGTCGCGATAGAAGCCGCGGCCCACATCCGTTCCTCCACCGTTGCCGAAATTTCCGCCGAACTGTACACCCGGCGTGAGTCCAACCAAAGCAAATGGATCCCGCACGTTCAAGGGCAAACCTTCGATGCTGCGGGCCGGAACCACGTCACCCAGGGTTGCACTCGTGGTATCCAGCGGCGTGGGCGCCGTGCTGACCTGAACCGTTTCGTTCACGCTGCCGGTCTTAAGCGTGGGGTCGACCTCCAGCACCTGGTCCACGTTCACCACCACATTCTGCTGGGTCTCCGATTGAAACCCTGCATGCGAAAACTGGACCACGTAGGCGGCAGGCGGAAGACTGCTGATGCGGTAGTGGCCGGAGGGATCCGTGGTGGCATGCACCTCGGCTGAGGTTGCCTTGTTACGCACCGTGATCGTGGTACCTGGCAGAACTGCGCCAGTGTTGTCACGGACCGTTCCCGTAAGTGCGCCCTGATTGGCCTGTCCTGCGGCGGATATGGCGCAAAGCGCCAACATGAGAGAGAGTGCCGTTTTCTTCATTGCTGCCCTCGGAGCTTTTCGGATTGAGTTGCGGAAAGAATCTGGCCTCGATCGCGAAGCCGCTGTTGCAGTTGCGCCATGTCAAGCTGGTGAAGAGGGCGCCCCGTCTGGAGAGCCAAAACCGCGGCAACACCCGCGCTCTCGCCCGCCACCATGTAGGTCGGCTCCACGCGGTAGGACCCATAGGCAATGGTGGATGCAGAGATACAGCTAGTAACGAGGAGGTTGGTCGCCTCCGCGGCTCGGGGCAGGAGTGCCCGGAGCGGGATCTCCCAAGGGTCTACCGGTTGGCTCAGGTAGCCTTCGGTAAAGATCTGCTGGCGTTCGCCCGGAAACCGATACACCGCGTGGGTCATCCACTGCACCTCGCGAATATCGATGTTGTAGCCTGCGACTCCAATTGAGTCCTGTTTCCGCCGCTTTCCTTCCAAGTCGGCCTCCGTAAGCACATAGCTCCCCAACATGCGGCGACCCTCTCGCACATACAGCTGGAAGGGCAGGTGTTCGGTATCAGAGAACTCATCCCTTGGCAGGCCCCAGACGCGGGCTTCCTGCTGCAAGAGCTGCGGTACCCGCGGATCGTTCTGCAGGAAATAGAACAAACCCTGAGCCCAGCGTAGATGCGACTGAGCAATGACCGCGCGCTGCTCCGGCGTGCCATTGGGATATCCCAGGTTGCCACCCAGATAATCCAGCGACACCGGCCCATTGCTGTTGGTGTCGCCTTTCCCGTTAGGAATACGGTTGATGCCGAGCAGACCTTTCAGCGTCAGCGTCGGGTAGCTTGCGATGTACCGCCTCACGAGCTCGTATTGCGCGGGATTGTAGCTCTGCGGCGCAGAGAAGGGAACACGGTTCTTTGGGTCATCGGTTACCGTGATGCGATAGCAGTACGACTGAAACCTGCCGTCCCCTTCTCCGGTGGCATCCACTTCCCGCTGCGGTGTAATGTGGGGCGCGACCTCGCCCTCCGGCAAGTTGGCCAGCAGGCCCTCCGCATAGACATCGGTGCGGAACTGGTGTGCCCCCGGGAGAATATCCTGACGGCCAGCGAGGGCTTCACCATAGCGCTTCTGCCCTTCGCGGCCTACCGTATAGCTCACCCCGGCCGCCTTCATTAGGTCTCCTTCGTAGGAGCTGTCAATGAACATCTTGGCTGCGAATGTTTGGTGAGATCGGCACTCCATCTCTCTGAGCGCGGAACCCTGCTTGCGAACCCCTTCAACCTGCTCCCCCAGCAGAAGGGTTACATGAGACTCGCGCAGCAAGGTTCGAAACGTCTGCTCGGCCACATGCGGTTCAAAGGTCCAGCCAATCGGCTCCCCGTAGTACGCCCCCAGTCGTTTGAAGAAGGAGAGCGTCATGCCGCCAATAAGGTGCTCCTGCCGGTTCACGTCGGTGTAGCTGAGTCCACCTGCAACCATGCCGCCCACATGCTGGCCTGGCTCAATCAGGGCCACGCTCATGCCACTCTGCCCAACACTCGCTGCGGCCATGATGCCCCCGGGAGTAGCCCCATACACGATCACGTCGAACTGTCTCGAAGCTGCCGGGCTGGCGGCGCACATCGGTCGCCCAAGAAGAAGCGTGGCAATAAAGAGGCCTGTCCAGAGAGCTGGCGATATCAGCCCTTGCTGATATTTCTCCAATCGCCAATGTCTCCCCCCGGTACTGGCCTTCGCAGCCAGCACGCGGTTACAAAGGTCTCGAAACGGGATAGAGACGAACCAGCGACATACCCGAACCGTCCCGCATCCGAATTCAGCGACAGTCACACAGCACCCCGGCGGGATATCGTTATCCAAGTTGCAAATGATTGCCCGTCTGATGAGCCTTTGTCAAGGGAAAGTTCTCCAGCTTTGGATGCGAGCAGAGTTTGGCGTGTGGACGTGTTCGGGCCGAGGGTTCCGCAGGCCCACCAGCTCTTAGGGGATTCGCTTTGAGTAAATATGTAGGCGTGATGAGCAAGCGCGCTCGACTCCTACCCGCTCCAGATGGGCGGAGGCAGTTAGGCGCGTTCGTTAGGGATCGAAAAGCGGCGTCTGCTCGGAAGAGTTCGCGATGAAGGTGTGATTCCCCACCGAAGATGAAGCGGGACTACTGCTCAATGCCGGCACAATCGTGCCTCCAATAGGGGTCACCTCAAGAAACGGAATATTACGTACGTTCAGGCGGCTGGAAGGCCCAAGGAGTCGCAGAATGTGCCCACCGTTAGTCGGACATTGAATTCAGGACGGCTTCTCAGACACGTTTCAAGCTGAAAAGAGGACGTTTGACGGACTTGAGGGACTGTGTCGAATACGGTCGTTTTCGCGACACTGTCGGCCTCGGCATGATGCAAGTGCTGTGTCTTCAACGCGCCCGTTTCGCTGGCGTACGTAAAATTCCGTTTCTTGAGGCGACCCCACTTCCGCGTTGTGGCCAGCCGTGCGGAGCATCTTAGAAAACGGAACTTGTTTGAATCATTCCTTTTGGAGCTCCGAAGAATGAGATGTACACAGATATCTGCGTTCAGCTTTCAACTCACGCGATTGGGTCTGATCAACTGTTACCTCGTCCGCCAGCCCAACGGGGACAGCAAGACGCCCGCCTTCACCTTGCTCGATACCGGCATACCGGGAACTGAGGATGACATCCTTGCTGAAGCCACGAGAGCTGGAGCGCCTATCGAGTGGATTGCGCTGACCCATGCACACGACGATCATGTGGGCTCGGCTGACGCCCTGCTGGGGAAGCTAAAGACGGCGACGCCACTCGCCGCGAGTGAGCGCAGCATCCCGCTCTTGCAGAAGCCACCGAACAAGGAACATGAGCCGTATGAAGGGAGAGAGGAAAGCCTGGAGTTTCTGTCTGGCATTCAGTCGCGGGTCACTCACACGCTTTCCGATGGCGAACTCTATGGTGCGCTGCGTGTCATCGAGACGCCCGGGCACATGGCCGGACATCTTTCGTTCCTCGATGAGCGCGACCGGACTCTGTTTGCGGGTGATGCATTGATCGGAGTGGGCCGACTCTCGGTGACCGGATACTCACCCTGGTATGCGGCACTTCCGAACTTCGCAACCTGGGACAAAGCCGCAGCGGTCGCCAGCGTTCGCCGGCTGCTCGAATACCCAATCAACCGAATCGCCTGCGGCCATGGTCCCTTCTATGAAGGGGGGCGCGAACTGCTCCGGGAGGCGCTGACACGCGCCTCTAGACACCGCTGATCGCTTGCGGCGATGCCTTGGGGTTCTCCCCTGTCCTCCTCCCGCTCCGTTCGACCTCACCAGCGGAACGGGTGGCAGGGCCGTTCCCCATCTGCACTGTAACCCCTTCCATGAACGCGCGTCAGGTGCCGTAAGCGCGTTTATCAGGACTAATCAATGCGGCGGTCCTGATGCAACTCTTTCAGATCCCTGCGGCCACGGGCTCTACCGAAGGTGCGGCCCCTTCCGCTTGTGCTCGAAGCCAAACGGACCAGAGCTACCGAGCTAACACAACACGAGATTCTAGTGAACTATTCTGTTCGTGCCTGCGTAGGCTGATACGTTCTCTCTAATCAGCTTCCGTGGATGTCCTTCAACGTGATTGCCTGGCCGCAATGCTCGGGGCTCACAGCCCGGCATAGGAAACGATTCCGGTGAAAGACGCGAATTTCAGCAACATCACGTGGATCGTAGCGAATCGTCACGGCCTCTTTCACGTACGCGGCAAGGGTGGGGTCCATGTACCGGATACCTTGAAAGTGAATGCCGTCGCGGTGAACAATCCGGGCTTTCGCCACCGAGATCAGCAGTAAATCGAGATCCTCAAGGCTGTTCGGCATGCGGGGCAGCCAGCCGTTGCCCGACCAGGCGGCTTGCGGCGCGACGCGAATCTCGCGATGAACTCGGGCGTTGTAGGTGCCTACTAGAAAGGTGCCGAGAGCGCGGTCCAGGTCAGCTAAAGACAGTTTGGGTTCGGTTGCCGGCTTGCCATGCTTGAGATAGCCGGGCAGTTCAGGCAGCAATTCGGTGTTGAGGGTACCGAACAGCCGCTCGATTTTGCCCCGCCCTTGGGGACGAGCGATGGTGGAGTAGACGAGTTCGAAGTGGAGGTCTACAGCGACCTGCTCAAGATGCTTGCTCGTGAAGTCGCTGCCGTGATCGACATAGAGCACGTCTGGAATACCGCACATGGCCCAAAGCGGGTCTGCTTTTCGCCAGATAGCCTGACGGAGTGCAAGCGAAGTCTGGAAAGCCGAGGGTGCACCAACAAAGACCGAGTAGCCGGCCAGAGCGCGAGAATGGTCATCGATTATGGTGGTCAGCCAAGGCCTGATTGCCTGGCCGCTTGCGTCCCGGATGAGCAGGTCGAGCTGAGTGTGATCGGCTTGCCAGATTGCATTCGGGTGGCTTGCGCGGTGGCGATACACCAACTCAAACTGGTCTCGGAAGCGAGCAGGACCTTCGTGAGCCAGAGTGGGCAAAGCCGGATCGAGCCGGGAGATGATGGCGTACACAGTGCTGTACGAGGGAGAAGGCCATTGGCGCTCTTCACATAATTTGAGCACGCGGCGATAAACGGCAGCAGCGGAAGGCCGTGGCTTCTTGAGGAACAGTCCTTCGATCAGTTCAACTGCTTCTGCCGGCAGCTTTCGACACCCACTGTCCTCGCGAGTCTGCCGAACCAACCCAGCCAAGCCATCGATGTGATAGCGAGCAAGCCATCGCTCCACAGTTCGTAAGCCCACACCTGCTGCTTGTGCGGCTCTTGGAAGCGGAACTCCTCTCTCCGTGTGGGAACGGAGTACGCGAAAGCGAGCCATCGCTTGCTCACGCTGCGCCTCGGTGAGTTCTGCCAAAGCCGGAGGTTTGTCTTCCAAGTGCATAGCCGACACCCTTGGACCACGCTCTGAACCGTGTCCGTAAGACGATCCTTCAACGGACATCTTGCGAAGCATTGCAGAACTGCCCGAAACCCAGCATTCGTTGTCTCATTTAGCTGGTACGGTGATATTCTCACATAAGGCCCCCTAAACGTGCCACTTTTTATGCCCAAAACCCTGATTGGCTATGCACGATGCTCGACCGACAAGCAGGACCTCGCCGTTCAACGCGCAGCACTCGCAGAGTTAGGTGTCGCTGCTGACCGGATTTACTTCGATCACGGATTGACCGGCACAAACCGTGCCAGGCCCGGCCTCAATCAGGCCCTTGCCGCCGTCCGGCATGGCGATACGCTGATCGTGCCCAAGTTGGACCGGCTCGCCCGCTCCGTTCCAGACGCGCGCTCGATTGCCGATGAGCTCGCTGCTCGTGGCGTCACGCTCGCACTCGGTCAGAGCCGCTACGACCCAGGTGACCCGATGGGCAAGATGTTCTTCAACATCTTGGCGACCTTTGCGGAGTTCGAGGCCGACCTCATCCGCCTCCGCACTCGCGAGGGAATGAAGATCGCTCGTGCCACTGGGAAACTTCGCGGGAAACAGCCCAAGCTGTCGGACAAACAACAAAAGGAACTGAGTCGCATGCACGGAACCGGAAAGTATTCGATCGGTGACTTAGGGGAGTTGTTTTCTGTTTCTCGCCCAACGGTCTATCGGACTCTCGCTCGCACAGTCACTCAGTGAGTGACTCGGCAATTTCGCACTCTTCGAGCGGGGAGAAATTTGAATTCTTGGATCGAGAAAAGCGCGTTCTCGCTCCGAACACTGCCAAGACCGCGCTTCGCCTGAGGTCTCACGACAACTTCTTAACTCGATCGACTCACGCGACGGTCTGCAGGAGCGGGCTCACAAGGGCCTCTATCACCTGCGCCATCTGCTCCGCTGGCTTGCGGTTCGGCGTCTGAGCCCAACGGCTTGCGGCACCATAGATCGCCCATGCGAGCGTCGTTGCATAGGTGTCCGGGTCAATCCCAGGCGCAAGCTGGAGTTCCTCCGCGCCCTCGCGAAAGATTCCCTCGATGACGGGAATGACAGAGCGTTCAAGCGGCATTTTGCTGGAGCTTTGGCAGTCGAGGACCTTGCCGAGGTACTCGCAGACACCGAGAGCGATCGCTTTGAGGCCGCCAGCGCACTCTGGCGACGTGATCCCGCGCTTCTTCAGCATTTCGCTGAAACGAACGGTGGTCATCGCTTGCAGCAGTGCGGCTTTGTCCGGGTAATGGAGGTAGAAAGTCGCCCTGGTCAAGTCCGCCCTGTCCACGATCTCCTGGATCGAGATGTCATCGAAATCGTTCCTTTGAAGCAGCTTGGCCAAAGCGTCCATTAACGCCTTGCGGCTACGAAGGGCGCGGCGATCGGTGTGATCGGCAATCTCGGGTTGAACTGACAGCACGGCCATTCCTCTAGCATAGCTTTTTTGAACCGCTGAGAGAAGGTAGACATCTGCATATTAGTCGTATAGACATTTGTCTATTACTAGCCATCGGTCATCCCATTTGCCATCAAGGAGAACTCCGTGCCCAAACTGCTTCATATCGACTCCAGCCCCCTCTATGGCATGTCAGTCTCTCGAGAACTGACTGCCACCTTTGTTGCCCAATGGAAGACGGCACACCCGGACGGGATGATCATCGATCGCGACCTGAATGCGATCGCGATCCCACCCCTGACAGCCGCATGGGTTGCTGCCGCATTTACACCAGAGGCCTCGCATACGGAAGAGCAGAAGCACCTCCTGTCCCTCTCCGACACATTCCTCAGGGAACTTCAGGAAGCTGACGAGTGGGTTATTGGCGTTCCCATGCACAACTTTGGAATTTCGGCCGTACTCAAGCTCTGGATCGATCAGATCTGCCGTGCGGGAAAGGCCTTTGCCTATGTCTACGGCAAGCCGCAGGGTCTGCTCACGGGTAAGAAGGTGACCTTCATCGTTGCGACCGGCGGGATGTACGATGCTGGGACGCAGATGGCCTCTTTCAATCACGTCGAGCCGTATCTGAAGTCTGTTTTTGGCTTTCTCGGCGTCAAGGATGCCAAGTTCCTGACCGCCGGTGGAACCATGGCGCTCCGCCAGGGCAAGGACCGGAACGAGTTCCTGGCCCCTCATATTCAGGAAGTCCAGAGGCACGCCAACTAGGCCCACTCAAGCTCACCGAATCCGTGAGGTGCATTCTCGGGGTCGGTGAGCCTTTCAGCACAGTAGGTGAAGCAAGGAGTCGATGTGGTACATCAGGATTTCATCACGTTTGGTCCAGTTCATCTTGAGGTCAGAGACCCGGAACGGACGGCCCGGTTTTGGCAGGAGCTTGCCGGTTTTGAGCGGCGCGCGAGTCGTGGCGGCAGCATCGAGGTCGGGACTGCGGATGAGACACTCCTTGTGCTGCATGGCGGCGCGCGAACACCGTACCTGCAGGGACACAGCGGCCTTTACCACGTCGCCATCCACGCGCCGAATGAGAGAGACTTCGCTCGAATGCTCCAGCGGTTTGTCGACCTGCGGTATCCCATGTCCCCGACCGACCACACCTTCTCGAAATCTATTTATCTGGATGATCCGGACGGCATTAATATCGAGTTCACCTTGGAGACGCCGGAACGATTTCGCGGTGTCAAGCCCGGTGCTGGTAATCGACTTATCTTCATCGGTGCTGATGGAAGCGAACGGCCCGGGGCCTTTGCACTGGATCTCGAAAAAGTTTTCCGAGCCTATGAACCTGGTTCTGAGAAAGAGCCTGCGGCAAGGGGAACGAAAATCGGACACCTTCATCTGTATGTTGCGGACCTTGTGAAAGCGAACGAGTTTTACAAGAGCCTCGGCATGGAAACGGCGAGATGGTGGCCACCGATGCAGGTCGCGGATCTCGGTGCTGGAGGTGCCTTCAAGCACCGCATTGCGATCAACACCTGGCAAGGGCTCGGTGCTCCACCTTCACCCGAAGGTTCGGCTCGGATGCGTCACTTCGAAATGCGCTTTGATACTCCTGAGCGTCTCCAGGCTGCACTCGCGGCGAACCCGACCGCCGTTGGAAATGGCGACGGCTATGAGCTCACCGATCCTTCGGGGATCAAACTTCGTTTGGCGAAGGCGCCGACCAGGATTATGTGAGACGGAGCAAGCGGCAATGACTTGAGTCCGACGAAAGTCCGATGACCATCGGATCAGGCTGAAATATTGCGATCGGGACACCGCAGCGTTAATCTGTCCAGTGAAGGAGGCTGTGTGACCAATCTCACGAATTCTCAACTGTTGACAACAGGCCGAGTCACGCATTGAGTTGATATTTCAAAACGTCAGAGCTCCGAATGCGTGCGCAGCAGCTCTGTTGATGGCGGCCCAGAGGTCTTTCGGGCCGCCAAATAGCACTGAAGAACCAGCGCCACAAATAATCGTTCTTCCGTACATTTGGTGATTCTTTCCAGCGCGGCTGGGTCCGGGTAAGAAGGAGGTAGCTGTGGAGGCTCTTGATGATCCAGGGGACGCTGCTACCGAGCCTTTCTGAAGTGAAGC